>Ga0163162_10008456_pt1 | contig 10041 bp, 7 predicted proteins | sample S55metaG_FD_115310 | JGI IMG/M metagenome (GOLD analysis project Ga0163162, IMG submission 115310) | Switchgrass rhizosphere microbial communities from Kellogg Biological Station, Michigan, USA - S5-5 metaG | ecosystem: Host-associated > Plants > Roots > Rhizosphere > Soil | place: USA: Michigan...
CCCGGCGTTGGCGATCGAGCGGTGATCCGCCGTACGCAGAACATCGCGAACGGGGGGACGCTGGCGGCAGTGGACTTCACCGGTGCGGAATCATTCGCGCCCGTGGCGGCGACCGTGAGCGTGAGCGGTGTGCTTGCGGGGGAAACGACAGCCTACGCGATGGAGTACTTCACTGGCGGAATCGCCGGCGGCTGTCAGCTCGGCGTGCTCTATGCAGACGTGCCGTCGCCTGCCGCGAACTTTTCTGCCTATGGCATTCCCGCGGCGAAGCAGGTGGCCACCGACTTCCATGGTCTCGCGTTCAGCGCAACCGAGTCCACCGGCAACGCTGTCCGAACCGTCGTTCAGTATTTCCATACCATGGCCGCGACGAACATGACGCTGCCAGCGGTGCTACCGACGCCGACGTTCACGAGCCTGGGTGGACCGTATCGCCGCTTGCAGGCGGCATTCACGATGCCCGGCGAGTACGCGGCGACAGCGGTGCTGCAGTATGCCGACCCCACGGGACCGACCCGCTTCGTGACGATTACTGCCGACGGTGGCGCATTGGCTGCCCTGAGCGGGGTATTGTCGCTGGCAGACTTCACGACGGTGGCCGGGTGGGACAACAGCTGGGGCCCGCAGGCGGCCACGAGCAGCTGGAGCCTCCTGGGCGTGAGCGCACCAGTATCGTCGTGCAGCGAAGGAGCACGGTCAGTGTTCTCGCAGCGCTTTGGGAGTTTCTAGCTCGGTTGCTGTACCTTTCACCATTCTCCTTCCGGATGAGGCCAATGTCATATCGTGCTGCCGCACTTTCGCTGGTCACGCTTGCAACCATTTCGGCTGTACCGCTCGCGGCGCAGGGGCATGCTTCCGACTTCGGTATCGCCGTGCGCGCCGGCACTCTCGGCATTGGCGGCGAAATCTCGAAGCTGCTCGTTTCGCATGTCGGGGTGCGGGTTGGAGTGAACTACTTCAAGCTCACCGACAAGGGCGTTGATCTCGGCGGCGACAATGGCGACGTCAAGGTTGACCTGGAAGCGAAGCTCCAGGCGATCACCGGATTGATCGATCTCTACCCCTCGCCACGTGGTTCGTTTCACTTCACCGGCGGCATCACTTCGACACCGGCAAAGGTGAGCGGTACCGGCGCCGGGTCGAGCTACACCTTCAATAGTCACAGCTACACCGGGGCCCAGGTTGGCACGCTGACAGCCGAGGTGAAGTTTCCGAGCACCATGCCCTATGTCGGGATCGGGTTCGGCACCGCTGCCTCGGATCATGGCGGGCTCTCCTTTGTCCTGGATCTTGGCGTGGCAATCGGCAAGCCGGCGCTTTCGTTCAGCGGCAGCAATGTGACGGCGGGTTCGACTCTCGATAATGACATGAAGGCCGAAGCGGCGAGCAAGCAGTCCGACCTCAACAAGATCCCCGGATATCCGCAGCTGGCCATCGGATTCATGTTCCGGTTCTAGGCCGCGCGAGCAGTCGACGAAAGTGGCGTGACGTGCGTGGCGAGGGGCCCCGCACGTCACCACCTGCATGGAGATGGAAAACGAGCGTAGCGTAACCCGCGATCCAGGTGCCCCGCGGAAAGATGGATCGCGGGGCCTTCGTGTTGCGTTCATGATTGCGGTGCTGGTCGTTGTTGCCGCGTTCGGCATTCTCTGGCTCAATCGCTGGCGACTGGGCCACACGGCAGTGATCATTGCGGACCGCCGGGTGCGAGTCTGGGCGGCCGAGCAGGTAAGCGCTGCGAGCGATGGCGCCTACCATCTCGAAGCGAGCCCGATCAAGGTCGATGAGGCCGCGCGGCGGCTTTCGATCGACAGCATCACCCTCACCACCGATTCGGCGATCAACTCCGCGCTCGCCGTGCCGCACCCGTCGATCACGATCCGCTTTCATCGCTGCGGCATCACCGGTATCGACCTCACTGCGCTCGCGGCACAGCGCGGACTGCACGCGCTGCGTGCCGGGTGTGACAGCGTGTTCCTCGCCGCTCGCACGCTGGTGGCGCCGCTGGCAACCACGGATCGCACGCCAACCACCACCGACAGCAACAACTTCCTGCGCTTTCAGGGAGCGCTCGGGCTGCCGAAGTACCTGCCGTTCATCGCCCTCGATTCGATGAGCTTTCCGCATGTGCAGGCCTCATTCGACCTCCTTGCATCGGATGGCCGTCGCACCGCGCTCGCCGTCGACAGCGTAGCGGTGGCGCTCGATTCGGTGCGCATCGATCCGCGACAGAAAGTGAACCAGCGACGGGCGCTCTTCTCACGGAACATCCGGGTCCGGCTCGATCGCTTTCAGGGGAGCACGAAGGCCGCGGAGCGGGTGTCGCTGGAACGTCTCGATGCCAACCTGGCCGACGGAACGGCACGCCTCGCCGAGGTCGGTTATGCACGGGATGCCGGCGTGACGATCGATTCCACCGGCTCGATGTCAGTACGCGCCCAGCAGATCGTGCTCAACGGCGTGCGGTGGGGAACCTTTCTCCTCACCGGCGACATTGGTGTGGCTGGCGTTCATGTGGACAGCGTCGACATCCGGACCGTGGCGCCCCGCAATCCGCGGCCGCGAGTCGCTCCAGCCGTGGCCGGATCGATTGCCAGTGCATTGCGGTCGGCGGGACGCGCGATCGCCATCGACTCGCTGCGGGTCAATTCGGTGCGGACGCAGGAGTCGGGAGCACGCGGGGCCGACCCGGCCAGCACCACGCTGGGGGAGTTGACGCTGGCGTACGTTGACGTCCTGCCAGGTGAGGCTGCGTGGAAGCGCCCATTCCCAATCGGGCGTATCGTGCTCGCGGCGAGTGCGGTCTCGCGGCACACTGCGAAGATGGATATGTCGCTCCGCCGGCTGGTACTCGATGCGGGCGCCAAGACGCTGGTTGTGGATTCGCTGCGCGCCGCACCGCCTGGGGACGACTCGGCATTCATCCGGCGAAATCACTATCGCACCTCGCGGCTGAGTGTCGGGCTGGCCCTCACCAAGCTCGGCGGCGTGGATCTTCCCGCATTCCTGGCTCGCGGCGCGCTGCGGGCGCAGTCGCTCGACATCCACGGCCTGGCGCTCGACGTGATGAACGACAAGCACATGCCGGAGGATCCGGTCCACGACAAGCGCCGTACGCCGCAGCGCTGGTTGCGCGACGCCGACATGGAGATCGAGATCGACACGCTGAGCGTTGCCGGTCAAGTCACCTATCGCGAGCGTGATGACGATGCGACCCATGCCGGAGTGCTCGCCTTCAAGGCAATCCAGCTGAAGGGATTCAACTTCAGCACGGATCCCAGCAGCATGACCGCGCAGACGCCGTTCCGCCTGATTGGCGACACGCGGCTCATGGGTGCCGGGGCCTTGCATGTGGAATGGGAAGTGCCGTTGCTGGCACCCGATTTCTCGATGACATGGAAGGGATCGCTCGGCACGATCGATCCCCGGGCGATGAATGCATTCCTGCCGGATGCGGTCGGGATGCGCTTCACCGGCGGCGTGTTCGAAGGAGCCGAGTGGCGTGCGACGGTGCGGAACGGGATGGCCGAGGGAACGATTGCGCCGCGGTGGCGCGGATTGACGGTCGAGCTGCCGGGTGTGGCCCGCAACAAGTCGGGACTCTTCGGCGGAATCGCGCGCGGCTTCGCCAAGCTTGCAACGAATACCTTCGGCATCCGTGGTGACAACTATGCGATGACCGGACGCGTGCCGATGGACGGCACGATCAAGCATCGCTGGGAAGTGCACGAGACGCTTCCCGATTTCATCTGGAGCCAGCTTCGCGACCCGTTGCTGCTGATCCTGAAGAAGTAGCCAGGCGGGGCAATATCGAAGTCGAGGTTGATCTGGTCGTTCAGGACAGCTTGCAGCTTTGTGCTGAGCATCGTAGAGTCCCGCGATAGCGTTCTCGGGATGCCACGAACTCGGTACGTACTCGGCAAGGATCAATTCATGAATACTCGACTCGTCGCGATGCTCGGAACTGCCCTGCTGATCGGTACGACAGCAGCGCCTGCCCAGTCTGCCCGCTCGGGCAATCCGATCCTTCCCGGCTGGTACGCCGATCCCGAGGCACATGTCTTCGAGGGGCAGTACTGGATCTTCCCCACCTACTCCGCCCGGTACGGCGAGCAGACCTTTCTGGACGCCTTTTCGTCCACCGACCTGGTCACCTGGGTGAAGCACCCGCACGTACTCGACACGACGAATGTTTCGTGGGCGCGGCGCGCTGTGTGGGCGCCCTCGATCGTGGCAAAGGACGACTGGTACTACCTCTTCTTCGGGGCGAATGACATCCAGAACGACCAGCAGAAGGGCGGCATTGGCGTGGCACGGTCGCGCACGCCGGCCGGACCATTCACCGACCTTCTCGGCAAGCCGCTGATCGATGCCTTCCACAACGGGGCACAGCCGATTGATCAGATGGTTTTCCGCGACGTGGACGGTTCCTACTACATCGTGTATGGCGGGTGGCGTCACTGCAACATTGCCAAGCTCAATGCCGATTTCACCGGACTGGTACCGTTTGCCGACGGTTCCACCTTCAAGGAGATCACGCCGGCCGGGTACGTCGAGGGCGCATTCATGCTGGTGAAGGACGGCAAGTACTACTTCATGTGGTCGGAAGGGGGCTGGACCGGGCCGGACTATGCGGTGGCGTATGCGATCGGCACGTCGCCCTTCGGCCCGTTCGAGCGGGTCGGGAAGATCCTGCAACAGGATCCAACCGTTGCGACCGGTGCGGGACATCATTCTGTCCTGCACGTGGACGGCTCGCCCAACTGGTATATCGTGTATCATCGACGGCCGCTCGGCGAGACCGACGCAAATCACCGTGCCGTGAGCATCGACGAACTCCATTTTGATTCGAAGGGATTCATCCAACCTGTTACGATCACCAAGGGCGGTGTTGCCGCTGATCCGATCGCCGGCACCCGGCGGCCGTAATGGTGCTCAATTGACCAGGAGCCGATCATGCGCTGGCTAGAGGGTCGTCGCGAAGGCGACGTCGAAGATCGTCGCGGAATGGGCGGGATGGCCGCCGGGGGCGGGATCGGCGTTGCCGTGCTCGCCCTGATCGGATATTTCGTGTTCGGCATCGATCCGAACACGACCGAGCAGGTGGCGAGCGAATTCAACGGGACGAATCAGGCGCAACATGGCCAGGTGGGCACACCGTCGGATCAAGGCGGGCAGTTCGTTGACGTGATTTCCGCCAATGTGAACGACGTATGGGCCACGAAGATCAGTGGCTATACCAAACCGAAGGTGGTGCTGTACGAACAGGGGACGCCGACGGGGTGCGGCTTTGGCCAATCGGCGATGGGTCCGTTCTACTGTCCCAACGATGCCACCGTCTATCTCGACCTTGGATTCTGGCGCGAAATGGAAACAAAGCTCGGCGCTTCAGGTGCGGACTTCGCGCGCGCGTACGTGATCGCCCATGAGTTCGGGCATCACGTCCAGAGACTGACCGGGGTTTCACAGCAGGTCGAGCGCGCGGGTGCCACAGGTGAAGGCGCCGCCAATCGCGCATCCGTCGCGCTCGAGCTGCAGGCCGATTGCTTTGCCGGAGTCTGGGCCGCGAACGCCTCGGTGGCATCCGGCGGAAAGGTTGCGCTCGAGCCGGGCGACCTGGAACAGGGATTGAAGACGGCAAATGCCATCGGGGACGATGCATTGCAGCGCCGCGGCGGTGGTGTGGTGTCGCCGGAAAAATTCACTCACGGCACCTCGGCCCAGCGGGTGCAGTGGCTGCAGCGCGGGTTCCGGGCCGGCGATCCCAAGGCGTGCGACACCTTCGCGGGCAATTGATGCACCGACTTCAGTTCGCGTGACCACCAACACCGCCGTCACGGCGCTCGTCTGGCTCGCGCTGGTCGCCCATCTCATGGTTGCAGGGATCGTCCTGCAGCAGCGAGGGCCGGTGTCGCTCATCCCGATCGTGAATCTCCTGGTGGCAGGATCGGTCCTGGTTTACTGGGGCCAGCGATGGTTCGGGTACCTCTTTCGCGGCATCACCTGGTACGCAACGGACCAGCTGATCCCCCTGTATGCCGTTGCCGTTGCGGTGGCGGCGTTGCTCACGCTTTCTGGGCGTTACAGCGGGACGATGGTTCACTGGCTGGCGTTCGGCGTGAACACGATCGTGCTGGTCGGTGCCGCTCTCTTCGTTTCGTTCTTCCGGTTGACCCGGCTCATCTAGCAGCCGCGCGGGATCACCCGCTCGCTGGGTCGCTGACGTGGTCGCAACCTCGCTACCTTTCGATCAGCGAACTGCACAGTGCACGCAGTTCATCATTCCCACCCCAGCTGGATGACTTCGGATGCGCATACCTCGTTTGAGCAGTGTTGCGGGACCGTTCCATGTCGCGACGACCGTCGCGCTTGGCCTCACCGTTGGCAGTGCGAGCATCGCTGCTGCCCAACGCGGCGGCGGCGCTCCCGCAGTTCCGCCGGTGTCGGCGATGGCCACGCTCGGCCACCTCGGTCCGATCGTCAAGGATGGCATGCTCCAGCCGGTCGCCGAGTATGCAGACACGGCGCAATTTGTCCGGCTGCGGGTCTGGGTCGAGACCAACTTCGACAGCGACCACGACGGAAAGCCGGACCGGGTCCATGCCGACATCGTGCGCCCGGCCGCAGCCGAGAAGGCGGGCATCAAGCTCCCGATCATCATGCTCGCGTCGCCATACATCGGGCCGACCAACGGCTCCTCGAACTGGAACGTGGAACAGGAGCTCGGTGCCACCCCGCCGGTGCGGAAGCCGCCGCCGTACCGGCCATTCCGCGAAGATCCGCCGGTCAATGCGAGCTATGCCAATCAGTGGGTGCCGCGCGGATTGATCGCGGTGTCGGCAGAGCAGGCAGGCACCGGCCTCTCGACCGGGTGCCCGTCGTCGGGTGATACCTCGGAGCGCACCAGTGCGAGCTTCGTGATCGACTGGCTCAACGGGCGCGCCAAGGCGTACACGACCGTGGACGGCAACATGGAAGTGAGTGCCACTGCCTGGAGCAACGGCAAGGTCGGCATGTATGGAACGTCGTACGAGGGCGCGATGCCGATGGCGACGGCCACCACCGGCGTGAAGGGGCTCGAGGCACTCATCCCGATTTCACCGAACACTTCCGACTATCGCTACTACCGCAGCTATGGCCTGGTCCGGTCGCCCGGTGGTTACCTCGGCGAAGACATCGACGTGCTGTACGACTTCATTCACAGCGGGCGCATTCGCGAGCGGTGTGACTCGATCTGGCGCGACGGAATCTTCAAGACGTTCCAGGATCGCGAGCACGGCGACTACAACGATCTCTGGGAACTGCGCGACCAGACCAAGTACATCAAGAACGTCCAGGCGGCAGTGCTCTTTGCGCACGGCTTCAACGACTGGAACGTGATGCCCGACAACACCATCCGGATGTGGGAAGCACTCAAGGACCGGAACAAGTCTGCCAAGCTCTACATGAGCCAGGGCGGGCACGGTGCACCGCCGCCGGCCGACATCATGAACAAGTGGTGGGCGCACTACCTGTACGGCGTCAACAATGGTGTGGACACGTTGCCGCGCGCGATGATCGTGCAGTCGTCAGCGGTTGCCCAGGTGGATCCGAACGCACCGGCAGGGCGCGGTGGGCGCGGGGCCACGCCGTATCCGGTGTTCTACAAGGACTGGCCGATTCCCGGCACCAAGAGTGTAGAGCTCAAGCTGGTGAAGGGTGGCAGCGCGATTGGATCGCTCGCCTTCAAGGCCGAGGGGAAGCAGGGAGCGGAGAAGCTGGTTGACGATTGGCACGTGAAGCCGGGCGACATGGCGCTGGCAGCATCCTCGCCGAACCGGTTGCTCTATGCGTTGCCGATCCTGACCGATTCGATTCATCTCTCCGGGCAGACGGTGGTGACGCTCAAGCTGGCATCGAGCAAGCCGGCCGCGAATCTCTCGGTGTACCTGGTGACCTTGCCATTCGAGACCACGAATATCGGCAGCGCCGGGCAGGTTGGCGTGGTGACGCGCGGCTGGGCCGATCCGCAGAACTACAAGTCGCTCAAGGGCCCGGAGGACTTCACCTCGAAGAAGCCAGGTGAGCCGCTCGAACCGGGGAAGTTCTACACGATGACGTTCCCGCTGCAGCCAAACGATCATATCGTCAAGCCCGGGCAGCAGCTCGCGATCATGATCCTTTCGAGCGACCTCGGCTTCACGCTGCACCCGACGCCGGGAACGGAGCTTACGGTGGACCTCGACGGTTCATCGATCAGCATTCCGGTGCTCGGCGGCAAGGACGCGCTCATGAAGGCGCTCGGCGTCAACAAGTAGGCCGGAGGTGACATGACACACCGTGCCCTGGGTACTGCGTTCCTGATCGCGTGCGCCGGCTGCAATGCAACGCCGGCATCGAACTCATACCTGTACCTCTGGGCCGGTGACTCGGCTGGAACATCGAGTGATTTTCTCGCGGTGATCGATGCGAATCCGTCGTCGCCAACCTACGGCGGCGTGCTGACATCGCTGCCGACCGGCGAGGCGGGGAGCCATCCGCATCACACTGAACAGGAGATGCCGGCCAATGGGCATCTCCTCGCCAACGGGTTCCACGCCGGGAAGAGCTGGCTCTTCAACCTGACAGATCCGCTCAAGCCATCGATCCTCACTTCGTTCGGTGACCTCGGCGGCTACAGCCATCCTCATACGTACGTGAGGCTCGACAACGGGCATGTGCTCGCCACGTTCCAGTATCTGGCCGATACAATGGCCGCGATGCCGGGCGGCGAGCATGGCGGCATGTCGATGGGTGGCGTGCATACCACCGGGGCGCTGGTCGAGATGGAGGAGGGTGGCAAGGTGGTCCGGGTTGGCCCAGCACGCGACACGACGATCACGGACAAGCGGATCTATCCGTACAGTGTCCTGCCGATGCCGGTATTCGATCGCGCTGTTTCGACCACCACCGACATGGATGAGGCGGATTCGGCGGCGACGTCGGAGTGGGTGCAGTTCTGGCGGCTTTCGGACCTGACGCTGCTGCACAGCGTGGCACTGAAGCCGGGGCCGCGCGGCGATGAGCAGAAGTACACCGGTGAACCGCGCCTGCTGCCCGATGGGAAGAGCGTCTACATCCACACATTCAACTGTGGGCTGTACCTGCTGCGTGACATCGAGAAGCCCACACCCACGGCCACCTTCGTCATGGCGTTCCAGGGTAGGAACTGCGGCGTGCCGATCCTCACGAGCCACTACTGGCTGCAACCGGTGCCGGAAGCCCATGCGCTCGTGGCGCTCGACATCTCCGATCCGGAGCATCCGCGCGAGGTGTCGCGCGTGAAGGTGGGGAACGACGAGGAACCGCACTGGCTCGGGATCGATCGCTCGGGCCGTCGCCTCGTGCTGAATTCCGGGGGCTACGCCAAGGGGAACCGGCTCTTCATCATCAATTTCGATCCGGCGAATGGCCAGCTTGCCCTGGACGAGAAATTCCATGATGCCGGAAGCACGGCCGTTGGCGTGAACCTCTCGGGGAAGAGCTGGCCACACGGATTCACGGGCAAGGCCATGCCACACGGGACGGTCTTCTCGCATTGAACCGCGGCGCGGTCTTCATCGCGCCTCAAGGAATCGTGACGCGCTCCCAGGGTGCCGAACCGCGGGCGCGGTCGTAGCCGAACGCTTCCAGCCGCACCATCCAATCCGCATCAAAGAGCGAGCTCAGGCCAGGCTCTCCCGCGAGCGACTGCGGGATCGTGGTGGCATGGACTTCCATGCGGAGTCCCGGCACGCCAGACGTCACCGCCCGCGCGAGCTCACCGAGGCGGGTCAGCATCTGCGGCTGCTGTCCCATGAACAGCAGGGTAGTGGTGCGTGACGAGATCGCGCCGCGGCTGGCCGGGTCGGTGACAAACGGTTGCGGATTGACCAAACCATTCATGATCACCCAGAGCCGGACCGTCACCGGTGGGCCAGATCCCGCCAGTCGTTGGCCGAGCTGCCGAAACTCGTCGAGGCCGAGCACCGGCATCACGTTGGAGATCACGCCACCGTCGGCGTGGACATGGCCGTCCACCAG
>Ga0163162_10008458_pt1 | contig 10040 bp, 7 predicted proteins | sample S55metaG_FD_115310 | JGI IMG/M metagenome (GOLD analysis project Ga0163162, IMG submission 115310) | Switchgrass rhizosphere microbial communities from Kellogg Biological Station, Michigan, USA - S5-5 metaG | ecosystem: Host-associated > Plants > Roots > Rhizosphere > Soil | place: USA: Michigan...
AAGCGCATGCCGGAAACATGCCGTACCTTATGTGGTGCGACCACTTGGTACGCTCGATCCATGGAGCATGCAGCAAAAGCGATTGAAGAAGCGACTCTTTTGGGTAACCACTGGTCGCTCGATGCTTAGAAATTCTGCGATGGTCCACTACACGTCTGAAGCAGAGAAGCTTCGTACCGAGAGTTCTTTGAATTTAGTTCGGGGAAATGTTGTTCCTTTAGGCATCGACTTTTCAATGACCGACTTGGATGAGCCGCTTTCTCTTCGCGGTTTACCCGAACGTCGTAATCCCTATGTTCTTGTTATGTCGCGCCTGGATCCTAAGAAAGGAATTCCTCCACTGATTAGATCGTTTCTCTCGTTACGCAAGGAGGAAAGGTTTTCCGATTGGCAGCTTGTCATAGCAGGCGATGGTGCGCCCGAATACCTGGATTACCTTTGGAAAATTGTCCAAGAGTTAGATGGCACCGATGCTGTTCAGTTTACGGGATGGCTTAGTGGTGCGCAGAAGCTTTCGTGTCTCCAAAATGCAGAGCTGCTAGCGTTAACGTCGCACCAGGAAAATTTTGGGATTTGCGTCATGGAAGCGATGGCGTGCGGGGTTCCAGTGCTGGTTAGCTCACAGGTAGATTTGTCCAGGGAAGTCTTGAGGGCCAATGCAGGTTGGATCGTTGAGGTTGATGAATCCTCAATAGTGAGATCTCTTAGCGAGGCACTTTCCAGGGACGATGAAAGAAAGTTTAGAGGGGAAAATGGACGAGAGGTGGCAAGAGGGTTCACTTGGGACCGTATTGGAGCAGAGTTGATCGACATGTATTCAGCTATTTCAAGTAAATGAACACTTTCGATTCATCTATTTACCGCGAGTTCAAATGGACCAGTGAAGCCGCTGCTAACGGTCGGCACGGAGTGGCCCTAAGCGAAAAGGTTGTTAGTTTGATTAGTCAATTGAGCGACATTCGCTCTATTTGCGACTTAGGTTGCGGTAATGGCTTTAACACGGGTCAACTTGCGAAACGTGGTTACGAGGTGACGGGAGTTGATGCTTCACCCAGCGGGATAACCGTTGCGCAATCTGCTTACCCAAATGCCAGGTTCGTAAACTCGATTATCAATGCTCAGTTGCCGGAACAACTCGGTTTGACGTCATTTGACTTGATCTTATCTTGTGATGTCATTGAGCACTTATATTGTCCCTCGGACTTAGTTGAATGTGCCTTCGAGCTCTTAAAGCCTGGAGGGCATTTACTGCTAACAACTCCATTTCACGGTTATTGGAAAAATCTAGCCCTGGCGCTAACCGGCAGAATGGATTCACATTTCGACGTATTTCATGATGGTGGCCATATCAAATTTTTCAGTACCAGGACTCTTTCTATTCTCCTCAAGAGACACGGCTTTACAGATTTACACTTCTCTTTTTATGGCCGATCTCCTTTACTTTGGATGAACATGATTTGTCTCTCAACCAAGAGATAGTCACAGAACGGCGTACTTCAATCTGAAAACTTCGAACATGCTCGATCAAATCACGCCGTTGATTCTCACTTACAATGAGGCCCCAAACATCGGTCGCACTCTGGCGCAACTTACCTGGGCCAACGACATAGTAGTAGTCGACAGTTTCAGTGATGATAGTACGACAGATATCGTGTCGGGCTTTCAGCAGGCTCGGGTATATCAGCGTGTCTTTGACAACCATCGTGATCAGTGGAATTTCGGGTTGAATGATACTGACATAAAGTCACCCTGGGTGTTGGCACTGGACGCTGATTATGTCCTAACCGATGAAATTGTTTCGGAGTTGCGCGGGCTCGACGGCGATCAAGCGATCAATGGTTACAGAGCCGACTTTATTTATTGTCTCAACGGGCAGCGCTTGCGAAGCGGGATATATCCGTCGGTTACAGTCTTGTACCGTAGACAATGCGCCCACTACCTTCAAGATGGGCACACTCATCGCATACATGTTAAAGGGCAGATCGCGCAATTGCGCCAAAAGATACTTCACGACGATAGAAAATCTTTGAATCGTTGGTACTTATCACAACTCAAATACGCCGAACTCGAAACTCAGAAGTTGTTCCAGACCAGAAAAGAGGACCTGTCGTTTAGAGATCGCGTGCGCACATGGCGTGTTGTGGCCCCGATCGCCGTCCTTCTTCATTGTCTTGTCATTCGTGGTGGAGTACTTGATGGCTGGCGTGGATTCCTTTATGCGTTCCAGCGAAGTCTTGCAGAGATGATGTTGTCGTTGAACCTTCTGGCACATACGATTGGCAAAACGGAAAAGCGAGAAACGGGGGAACGGTTTGCAGAGCTCGTTGACGGAAACAAAACTCAACACAAAGGCGACTTCTGACCGTTTGAAGCCTTCTTTTGCCGACAGGTTTACGGCGTTTAAGTTGAGTGTGCTTGTGCCGGTATTCAACGAACGTCACGTTGTGGGCGCGAGTTTGAGACGTGTGTTGGCGTTGGAGGATGCGCTCATCAGTGAGCTCGAGGTGATTGTTGTTGATGACTACAGCACTGACGGCACCTGGGAGTTGTTGCAAAGCATTGCTGCCGAAGACCCGCGCATTGTGCTGCTGCGTAACGAACGCAATCTGGGAAAGGGCGCGGCTCTGCGTAAGGCAATCGCCCGAAGCGGAGGCGACATCAGTATTGTCCATGACGCCGATCTTGAATACGACCCGGCGGACATTCCAGCTTTATTGATTCCGTTTGCCAAAGAAGGTGCAGATGCCGTTTATGGATCGCGATATCTGTCGGCGCCTTATCGCCGTGCGTTGATGCATCGCCACACCACGATCAATAAGCTGCTCACTTCAACGAGCAACTGGTTCACTGATCTGAATCTGACCGATATCGAAACTTGTTATAAAGCAGTAAAGACAGATCTACTCAAATCGATTCCTCTTCGTAGCAACGATTTTCGTGTCGAGGTCGAACTTACGTTCAAGCTCGCTAAACGACGAGCGAGGATTTTTGAGGCTCCGATTCGTTACCTGCCACGCACCAAAGATGAAGGTAAGAAGATCCGGGCAGCCGATGGTCTGTTGGCACTCTTCTCGATGATTCATTATTGGATCGTCGACGATATCTACCTTGAAGATGAATATGGCTCGAGAATTCTTACTGAACTCGAACACGCGCGTCGCTTCAATCGTTGGATGGGAAAAACTCTGAGACCTTTCATTGGTGACAGGGTGTTGGAAATTGGCGCCGGCATCGGAAACCTAACCGCACAATTTATTCCGCGCGACAAGTATGTTGCTTCAGATATCAATCCACATTACTTGCGTTACCTCCAGTCGTATGCGTTTGGTAAGCCCTATCTTGATGTGCTCAAGATCAACGCCGAAGACCCTGAAGATTTTCAGGGTCTTGAAGAGAAGTTTGATACGGTTTTGATGATCAACGTACTAGAGCACGTCGGTGATGAGGAGCGGGCCCTCAGCAACATCATGAGTTCACTGGCTACGGGTGGTCGCGCAATCATTCTGGTTCCGCAGCACCCGCGAATTTACGGTTCACTCGATCAAGTTCTCCAACATCGCGAACGTTACACACGGCAAAAACTGAACGACTCAATGACTCGCGCCGGATTCAGAATTGAAAAACTTTTCGACTTCAATTCGGTATCCGTGCCTGGGTGGTGGTTGAACGGAAAAGTTTTGAAACGCAATCGCTTTTCGCGTGTTCAACTCAAGAGTCTTGATATGTTGATGCCTGTGCTTGCTCGTATTGATCCCATTTGGCCATGGAGTGGCCTGAGTCTGATCGCAATTGGCGTCAAAGATTAGTCCTACCTTCAACAAGAATCTCCACAGATGATCATCCTTGGCATTAATGCGTATCACGGCGATGCGGCCGCTGCGGTTATTCGCGACGGCAAACTTGTCGCCGCAGTTGAAGAAGAGCGCTTCAATCGTTTCAAACATTGTGCCGGCTTCCCGATTGAGTCGATAAAGTATTGTCTGATGGAAGCCGGTGTTGGCATAGACGAAGTGGATCACATTGGCATCTCCAGCGATCCGTCAGCTCACTTGCACAAGAAGATTTTATTTGCCGCAACTCGGGCCGCCAAACAAGCAACAAGTGCCGGGGCCAGGTTGACGCAGCATCAAACCGGCGCGACTGCCGTTATTGAGAAGCCTCCAAACGGTAAAGAGCCAGGAGGAAACGGCAACGGACCGGGCCTGTTCAGGCAAATCAAGGATCGGCTTGGCAACGCGGCGAAAGTCCGAGACTTAAGAGAGGAGTTGGCCCGGCAACTGCAAATTGAGAAGGGCGATATCCGCGCAGAGTTTCACAATATAGAACATCATCGCGCGCACCTCGCCAGCGCGTTCTTTGTCTCTCCTTTTGAACGCGCAGCGCTACTCTCGATTGATGGTTTTGGTGATTTTATTTCGACCATGTGGGGCACCGGTGAAGGGAATTCAATTACTGTCCTGGATCAGGTGGAGTATCCGCATTCAACGGGAATTGTCTACACCGCAACTACGCAGTTTCTCGGTTTTCCGCACTATGGCGACGAAGGCAAAGTTATGGGCCTGGCCCCGTATGGTAAGCCACGTTTTATCGAAGAGTTCCGACACATCATTCGCACCGAAGAAGGTGGTCAATTCCGTTTGAATCTTGATTACTTTCGTCATCACGCTGAAGGAGTTGAGATGAGTTGGGATCAGGGTTCACCAGTTATCGGCAGGATCTTTGCTGACGAGTACGCCAGGACCTTTGGTCCACCACGCCCTGCGGGAAGTCCGTTAACGGATCGAGAGCAAGATATAGCAGCCAGCCTGCAACTACGCTTGGAAGAAGTTGGTTTCCACGTACTTAATCACCTTCATGAACAGACTGGACTTACTGATCTTGGATTAGCGGGCGGCGTCGCTTACAACTCGGTAATGAACGGAAAGATTCTGCTGAACACGCCGTTCAAGCGAGTCTTTATTCAACCGGCGGCCGGTGATAGTGGGACCGCGCTCGGCGTGTGCTATCAGATTCACAACGGAATCCTTCACCAGGCTCGAGGTGAAGTTATGGAGGGTGCTTACACCGGACCAGCGTTTTCCGATGAAGAGATCAAAAAGAGCTTGCAGGAGTCAGTTGTAAAGTTTGAGGAATACACACAACGTGAGGTGACACGTCGCGCTGCGAAAGACATTGCCGACGGTTTGGTGGTTGGCTGGTTTCAGGGTCGGATGGAGTTTGGACCACGAGCATTGGGTAACCGATCAATCGTTGTGGATCCGCGTCGTGCGGATATGAAGGACATTCTCAACGATCGCATTAAGAAGCGTGAACCGTTCCGACCTTTTGCTCCTTCAATTCTGGAAGAGAGAGTCGGTGATTACTTTGAACAAACGCATCCTGCGCCAACGATGCTGATGGTGTATCAGATCAAAGAGGAAAAGCGTGCTGAAATTCCAGCGGTGACTCACGTGGACGGATCCGGTCGCCTACAAACAGTGTCACGAAGTGTGAACGATCGCTATTACCAGTTAATCTCTGACTTCAATGACCTAACTGGTGTACCAGTGATTCTGAATACGTCGTTTAACGAGAACGAACCGATTGTGTGCACTCCTCGAGAAGCGATTAACTGCTTTCAAAAGACGCGAATGGATGTTTTGTATTTGGGGATATTTGCAATTCGGAGGTGAGCATCTCCGGTAAGGTATTGGTAAGGCTGAAGTCCTCCAATCACGATTGAAGGCAAATTCTTGAGACCAAAAAGACGAGACTAACTATGCGAATCTTAATAACAGGCGGCGCGGGTTTTATTGGGTCACATCTTTCCGAACGACTCCTTGACGAGGGCAATGAAGTGCTTTGTCTGGATAACTTCTTCACCGGTCGTCGCGAAAACATCATTACCCTGCTCGACAATCCGCGTTTTGAGTTGATCCGTCACGATGTAACGGAGCCAATTCTCCTCGAGGTGGATCAGATTTATAACCTGGCGTGTCCGGCTTCACCCGTTCACTACCAATACAATCCGGTCAAAACGGTCAAGACGAGTGTCATGGGCGCCATCAACATGCTCGGACTTGCCAAACGAGTACGCGCAAGAATCCTGCAAGCGTCCACCTCAGAGGTCTACGGCGATCCTCTAATTCATCCGCAAAAGGAGAATTACTGGGGCAACGTCAATCCCATTGGTCTGCGCTCATGCTATGACGAGGGAAAACGTTTGGCGGAAACGTTGATGACTGACTATCACCGCCAGAACCAGGTAGATATTCGCATCGCGAGAATCTTTAACACCTATGGACCACGCATGTTGGAGGATGATGGTCGAGTAGTTTCAAATTTTATTGTGCAAGCGTTACGCGGCGAGCCCCTGACTCTCTACGGTGAAGGACAACAAACAAGATCGTTCTGTTACGTCGACGACTTGCTCGAGGCTTTAATTCGCCTGATGAACACTGACGACCTTCATCAACCTGTCAATCTTGGCAATCCCGGAGAGTTCACGATCAAACAACTCGGCGAAGAGATTAATAAGATCGTCGGCAATGATAGTGGCTTTAGGTACTTGCCATTGCCTGAAGATGACCCTCGCCAGCGAAAACCAGATATCAGTCGCGCCCAGGAAGTGCTTGGATGGAACCCGACAATTCCGCTTCATGAAGGTTTGGTGAGAACTGTCGAGGACTTCAAACGAAGACAGCAACTGTAAAGATTTCTTCTTTGCGTTTTCTTCTTCTCAATCAGTGCTTTTATCCTGACGTAGTCTCTACGGCCCAACATCTTACTGATCTCGCTCAGGAGCTGTCGGAGCGAGGGCATGAGGTCACGGTGCTTACGAGCGATCGAGGCTACGATGATCCTACGAAGAGATTTCCGCGACGTGAGTCGTGGAAAGGCCTCACCATTCTTCGTATCCCGTCGCTCTCGTTAGGCAAATCATCAAAGCTAAAACGGGTGTTGAGCTTCGGAAGTTTTCTGGTGATTTGTTCATTCCGGTTGGTGACTCTTCATCGCTTCGACGCTGTCATAGCGCTAACCTCTCCCCCTCTGATTTCATTTCTCGGAGCGCTTTTTGTTGCGGCAAAGGGAGGCCGGTTCTGCTTTTGGGTAATGGACCTCAATCCGGATGAAGCGATTGCGGCCGGCTGGCTTAAAGAGGATTCACTGACAGCGCGGGTGTTGCAACGAATGTTGCACTTCAGTCTTCGCCGCGCGGATCGAACGATTGTTCTCGATCGTTTTATGAAGAAAAGAATTCTTGAGAAGGGAATCGATCCTGATCGCGTAAGTGTTTTGCCGCCCTGGTCACACGACGATGCGGTGAAGTACTCAGTCGATGGTCGTGAAAATTTCCGCGCTACACATAATCTCGCCGAAAAGTTTGTGGTGATGTATTCCGGAAATCACAGTCCGTGTCATCCACTCGACACGTTACTAAATGCAGCACTCGATCTGAAAACAAACAGCGAGATTGCCTTCTGTTTTGTTGGTGGTGGCAGTGAGCAACTCAAAGTCCGCGAATTTGTTCGCTGCCATGATCTCGACAACGTGTCGTGTTTGCCTTACCAGCCATTGGAGAAGTTGTCTGCGTCTCTTTCAGCAGCAGACCTCCACGTGGTGGTTCTCGGTGAGCAGTTCACGGGGATTGTTCATCCCTGCAAGATCTACAACATCATGTCGATCGGAATTCCGATGCTTTACATTGGACCAGCGGAAAGTCACATTGCGGATCTGGGTTCAGAACTGGGACCTGAGCAGGTAGTGTCGGCTCAACATGGTGATCATTCACGAGTGAGTCAGCTGGTTTTGTATGCAGCGTCGTTGCATCATGGTGAAGCAGGGAAGCCGCAATCACCAGCGCAACGATTCTCTAAGCATGCGTTACTGCCACAAATGTTGAACTTGATTGAGTTCACTGAAACTGGTATGGCTCCAATAGAAGAAGCTGTCCAAAATTCCGCGAAAGCACAATAGCCATTACGTCAGTTCAATCTGAGCAAAACTACTCCAGTGCCCGGGAGGTAATCTCTCTTTGAATACCTACTTCGCACTTTTCATGATTGCCACTCTGGCGTCGATTGTAATCACGCCATTGATCCGGCGGTTCTGTGAAAGGTTTCAGCTTCTTGATGTCCCTGCCGATGGTAGAAGAGTTCATCACAAAGCAATTCCGCGTCTCGGTGGCGTGGCGATCTTTCTGTCATGCGGCATTGCGTTGTCGACGTTACCGTTTGTCGACAATCTATTGACGCAGACACTGAGCATTCGTCATCAGGATCTGATCCTGGCATTTGTGCCGGCGAGCCTCGTGTTTCTCCTGGGTGTCTATGATGACCTGCGCGGGACGAATGCGGTGGTGAAGTTTGCCAGCCTCGGTTTGATTGCAACATTTTTCTTTGCAATTGGCGGCAGGATCGACGCCTTGTCAGTTCCCCTTATGGGCACAATTCAACTGCCGTCAGTTGTTTCGTACCTGGTCACTGTGCTCTGGCTTGTCGGCATTGCTAATGCGTTCAATCTCATCGATGGGATCGATGGGCTGGCGTCCGGCGCTGCCTTGTTTGCCTCGTTAGTGATCCTCGTGGTCTCGGTGGCCCAGGGACGACCATTGATGATCGTTGTGGCCCTCGTGTTGTGTGGATCGCTGGCTGGTTTTCTCAGATATAACTTTAATCCGGCGTCGATCTTCCTTGGCGATTCCGGGGCGCTGTTCGTTGGATTTACTCTCGCAGCACTCTCGGTTCTGGGCACACAGAAAGCGGCGACAGCGGTGGCCGTGGTGGTGCCGATTCTGGCGTTCGGTTTCCCAATGGTTGATACCGCAATGACTATGGGAAGGCGAATGGTTAGCCGGCGGCCTGTTTTTGAGGGTGACAATGAGCACATTCATCACATGCTGCTTGCACGTGGATGGTCGCAGCGAAAAGTTGCGCTGGTGCTCTATGGCGTCTGCGCATCTTTTGGACTTGCCGCTGTGATCTTTCCCGCAACCGGATCGAAAGTTACGGGCGTTGTGCTCTTTGTGATCTCTGTTGCCGTCATCATTGCGGTAGGACACCTGCGCTATCACGAAGTTGATGAGATCAAAGCTGGAGTCAGACGCACAGTTGCTGATAGACGGCTGCGCGTTGCCAAGAACATCGAGGTCCGCCGCGCCGCGCGAGCTTTGGCGAAGGCTGCTGATATACACGATGTCTTTGCCGCGATTAGACACATGCTCGAGTTTGGCGAGTTTACCTTTGCAAATGCGCAAGTAGGACAGGCCGGGCATGCCGATGCAAACGAGAGTGCATTTAACGCGAGTTTTCATCGACATCCCAGGCAGGATTTGGAACTACGAAACGGACGAATCTATTGGTCGTGGGTCGGCGAGGACGGAGAGCGCGAGGATCGCCTGCGTTCCCAACTCGCCTGGTGTTTTCGTTTACCGCTGGTGAAAGACGGAATTGAATGGGGTTGGTTGAATTTCTATCACAACCTCGACGGTGAATCGCTGCTTGTTGATACAAACTACCTCAGCAATCTTTTTCTCAAAGAGTTTACGGAGGCTGTCGTTAGAATCATTAGTCTTCACGAACAGAGCGATGAGACTCCGGAGCTTGCAATGAAAGCAACCGCGAATCAGGTGGGCAGATAGTGGCACAAATCGGTGTCGTTGATTTCGTAGTCAGCGAAGAGCGAGCGTCACGCTTGCGAATTGCTGCGCTATTGAACAAAGCGATTTTTGGTAGCCTCGTGTTGTTGCTGGTTATCAGCCCAATTCCTTACGGAACGGCGGAGCCCTGGTGGAAGGCTGCTTTTGTTTGTGCTGTTTTTGCGATCTGCTTCTTCGCGATTCTGGAGAGTTTACTGAGTGGTGAAACAAGAGTGGGTGGAGATCGGGGACTCCTGTTTTCGATGTTGGCATTGTCTGCGTTCGCTTTTCTACAAACGCTTACCATTGGGCGAGCTAACCCTGATCCGACCGTCTCTGCACTGGGACCATGGAACGCGATCAGTGCCGATCCCTATCAAACCAGATTTTTTGTACTGCAGTTGCTCGCCCTCATGACCTGCCT
>Ga0163162_10008460_pt1 | contig 10039 bp, 9 predicted proteins | sample S55metaG_FD_115310 | JGI IMG/M metagenome (GOLD analysis project Ga0163162, IMG submission 115310) | Switchgrass rhizosphere microbial communities from Kellogg Biological Station, Michigan, USA - S5-5 metaG | ecosystem: Host-associated > Plants > Roots > Rhizosphere > Soil | place: USA: Michigan...
GATCCACGGGCGACGTCGGAAGGCTGAGTGGAGGGATTGATCCGGGCGTGGGAGCGCAGCGACCGTTTGGCGCAGCCAAACACAGCGAGAGGAGGTGCAGCGAAGCAAACCGTAGGCGCTGCGTCCGGATCAATCCCGGAGCGAAGGAACCCCGAGCCCCAGCGAGCGGGCCGCACGTAGGAGCAAGCCTTTTTGGTTACTTTTTCGGCGCCTGGAAAAAGTGACCCGCTGTAAGAGCGGAACCGTCAGCGGCAACACCCGCAGCAACGGATATATCCCCAAAAACCCCAAGAGCCTGGCCGGCCCACAGGCCGCCAAGGCTCAATCAAAGCCGAAAATGCCCAACCATCCCGCGCAACTCACTCCCCAACTGCGCCAGCTCAACACTCGAAGCCGCATTCCCGCGCATCGCGATCGACGACTGATCCGCACTCGCACGAATACTCGTCACACTGCGATTGATCTCCTCCGCCACCGAACTCTGCTCCTCAGCCGCCGCCGCAATCTGCTGATTCATCTGCTGAATCAACGAGACCGCTACCGCAATACTCCCCAGCGCACTCTCGGTCTGCAAAGCATCACTCACCGCCAGCTTCACCACCTCGCCGCTGCTCTGAATCTGCTGCACCGACGCATGCGCCGCCGAGCGCAACGCACTCACCAGCCGCTCAATTTCCTCAGTCGATTGCTGCGTGCGCCGAGCCAGTGCGCGCACCTCATCGGCCACCACCGCAAAACCCCTGCCCTGCTCCCCTGCCCGCGCTGCCTCGATCGCGGCATTCAAAGCCAATAGATTGGTCTGTTCGGCGACACTCTTGATCACACCCAGCACCGTGCCGATATTCTGGATTTCAGCACTGAGGCTTTCGATGCTGGAACTGGCCGACGTTGCCGAATCAGCCAATTGTTCGATGCGCGCCATGCTCTGACGCACCACTTGCTGACCACTCTCGACCTTGTCATCCGCCGTTTGCGCGGCCACCGCAGCCTCTTCGGCATTGCGCGCGACGTCATGCACAGTGGCGGTCATCTGGTTCATCGCCGTGGCGACCTGCTCGGTTTCTTCCTTCTGGCTGCTGACCTCAAGGTTGGTCTGCTCGGTGACCGCCGACAACGATTGCGCCGAACTGGCCAATTGTTCGATCCCAGCCTGCAAGCCACTGACAATCGTGCTCAGCCCCGCCCCCATCTGTTGCATCGCCAGCATCAACTGGCCGATCTCGTCACGCCGGGTCACTTCCACGGTCGCGCTCAAGTCGCCGGCGGCAATCTGTTGCGCGACCTGAATCACGCTGCGCAATGGCGCGACAATCAGTCGGGTGATCAGCCACGCCGCGAACAAACCTACCAACAACGCCAGCGCCGATGAACCAATGATCAGCAGCGAATTTTTCTTCAGTTCCGCCTGCATCGCACCGTCTTCAGCGACATACGCCTGATTGACCCGCTCGACCACTTGGTCGGCGCGCTGGTGCAATTGCTCGTAGACGGTTTTTTCCTGCGCGAGCAATCCGGTGTATTCGGCGAGCTTGTCGTTGAAACCGGCGATATGCCCGGAGACTTCGTTGAGCACGGTCAGATAGCCTTCGTCCTTGACCGTGGTTTTCAGTTCTTCGGCCTGGGCCTGGGCCTGTGCGGCCTGTTCGATATTGCCCTTGCCGGCACTGTCGGCGTCCCCCTTGCGGCTTTGATCCAGGCGAATCCGCGCTTCGTTCATCGCTTGCAGCATCAGCCGGGAGACCTGACTGACCTGACTGGCCTGCTCGATGAACTGCGCGCCGTCCTTACCCTCAGTGTCCTTCAAGGTATATGCACCGTCGTCGGCAAGCCCGGCCTGCAATACGTCGAGGTTGTTGGCCACACTGGACACCGACCAACTGGCCATTTCCAGTGCCAGGTCCTTGGCCTGAGTCAACGACACAAACTCATCGAACGCCTTTCGATAGGCTCCCAGCGACTGCTGCACATCCTTCATGACCGGCACATTCGCCGCCGACTGCGCCTTGAGCTGATCAGCCAGAGCAAGCAGTTCGTCGACACCCTTACGCAACGCATCGGCCGCCTTCGGATTGCCCCGCAAGGCATATTCCTGCTCGAGCAGGCGCCCGTTGAGCAGGCCACTGTTGAGCGAGGACATCTGTTTCAGCCCGTCGAAACGCTGACTGATGGTTTGCAGGGACCAGACCCCAATGGCCGCCACCAGCGCAGTCAGGAGCAAAACCAGCACAAACCCGATACCCAGTTTTTTCGCCATACCGAGGTTGGCAAAACGTCCTTGCATGGCCGAAATCATTGCGCGTAGTCCCCTGCCATTGTCAGTAGAGCGAAGAGTAGCAACGGCCATCCACCGACACAAGTCTCTGGCGTCGGAATAATGGCAAAAAGCTACGCCCGCGTCGTTTTCAGAACACTTGAGGTCGATCCGAACCGGTGTGGCGGAAAAACTGCCGAGCGCGTGGATCGCATGCATAGGCAACGTTGATGCGCAGCCAGTCGCCCGACTCACCACTGGGACTGAACGCGTCAGGCGCTGACAGCAGCACGCCGCAGCGTTGAGCGTGCCGACGCACTCGAACCTGATCGGTCATGCGCGAGCGCGCCCAAATGAAAAGCCCACCCGCAGGTTTGCCGAACACCTCCCAATCGGCGTCCTCCAGCGCCTGCAGCGCGGCGGCGCGATCGGCATTCAAACGTTGACGCTGACGCTGCACCAGTTTGCGGTAAGCGCCACTGAGCATCAGACTGGCCAGCACCGCTTCGGAAAACCTCGACGCCCCCAAACCACTGATCATCTTGACCTGCGCCAGCCGCCTGACGATTTCGCTGTCGGCGAAGACGAACCCGACCCGCAACGAACTGCTCAGCGTCTTGGAAAAGCTGCCCACGTAAATGACGCGCCCCTCATGGTCCTGCGCCGCCAGTCGCGTGCCGTTGTCCGTGTGCAAGTCCGCATAGACGTCGTCTTCAATCACGCGCAAATCGTAATTCTTGCTCAGTTGCAGGATGCGTTGCGCAACGCTCGGCGACAGGCAAGTGCCGGTAGGGTTGTGATGATGGCTGTTAATGAACAATGCGCCGGGGCGAAACTGTTGCAGCACAGCCTCGAGCACTTCGATATCCGGGCCGTTCGGGGTACGAGGCACCTCGAGCATGTGCACGCCATGCAGACGCAGTAGATCAAACAGCGGTGCGTAACCGGGCGTTTCGACCACGACGCAGTCTCCGGCCTTGAACAAGGTACGCACGATCAGATCCAGCGCATGGCTGGCACCACAGGTACTCAGCAACTGCGCACTGCGGGCCTCGATATTGAGCAGCTTCAGGCGCTTGACGATCTGTTCGCGCAACGCTGGAAGCCCAAAGGGTGTGCTGTAGTTGAACAGACTGGCCATATCGGTGCGCGCCACCTCGCGCAGCGCATAGCTGAGGTCGTCAGGCTCGCGCCAGCTTTGCGGCAGCCCCCCTGCACCCAGCTTCAGGCCACCGGCCGTCTCGCACACTGCATCGCACCAGGCATACCGCCCCCCGAACAGCGCCAGTTCATCCTCTGCGCCCAGTGTCGACGGCGAGGCAGCAACGATGAACCCGGTGCCTTGGCAGGTGCTTAGAACGCCCTGCGATACCAGCCGCTCACAGGCCTCGACCACACACGACTGGCTGAGCAGATTACCCCGGGCGATTTGCCTCACGGAGGGCAAACGAGTGGCCGGCGGTACACCATTTTGCAGGATCCACGCCGTCAGTCCGTCAACAATCTGCTGCACGACCGGCACCATTGCCTGTCGATCAATTCTCAATTCCATGAGCAAGCAAACTCCTGTCCGTTTTGCTGGCGGCAGTAAATCACAGCCGCGCCGGACAGGCTGTGCGACAACGCCGCCAAAAGCGACCGTTCTAACCGTTTGATACACATTGTTTAAGGGACTTCACGGAACTGACCGTGCCCCACAAAAAAGCCCGCAATGAATGCGGGCTGTTTTTTCTGGCGCTTTATTCAGAAAGCGGTGACGCCGCCGTCCACTGCCAGAGAGTGGCCCGTGGTGAAGGCGGCACCGTCGCTGCACAGGTACAACACGGCGCTGGCAATTTCCTCGACCTTGCCGATGCGACCGACCGGGTGCATCGCGTTGGCGAATTCGCCCTTCTTCGGGTCGGCCTCATAGGCGCGGCGGAACATGTCGGTATCGATCACCGCCGGACACACAGCATTGACGCGGATTTTCTTCTTCGCGTATTCGATGGCTGCCGATTTGGTCAGACCGATCACCGCGTGCTTCGACGCCGCGTAGATGCTCATCTTCGGCGCCGCGCCCAACCCGGCTACCGAGGCGGTATTGACGATCGCCCCGCCGCCCTGCGCCAGCAACAGCGGCAGTTGATACTTCATGCACAGCCAGACGCCTTTGACGTTGACGCCCATGATCGCGTCGAACTCATCCATCGAGCCTTCGGCGAGTTTGCCTTTTTCGATTTCGATACCGGCATTATTGAAGGCGTAGTCGAGACGGCCGTAGGTATTGATCACCTCGTCCATCAGATTCTTCACTTCGCTTTCGACGGTCACGTTGCAACGCACGAAGGTCGCTTCGCCGCCAGCGGTACGAATCAGCGCGACGGTGCCCTCGCCCCCTGCCGCGTCCAGGTCGGCGACCACCAGTTTCAGGCCTTCGGCAGCGAACGCCTGCGCGGTTGCACGGCCGATGCCGTTGGCCGCGCCGGTGACTACGGCAACTTGACCGGAAAACGTCATGCTCATTGTTATGTCCTCAAAGGGATAGCTGCAGGTGATTGGCAGCATAGCCATTGAGGTATGCCGGATGTCAGCACTATCCAATGGCTGTTTATGTACCCATGCGTCACAGTGATAAAACTGGCCCGGTAATCATCACTGCACTGGATCGGCGTGCATTCGCCGCATCAGCCAACCTTGCGCCAATGCTGGCGAGGGTCTATCAACAAAGCTTCATTCCGTTCGAGTGCCTGTCATGACCAACCAGACCAATCGCCAGTTCCTGCTCGCCAAACGCCCGGTGGGCGCGGCAACCCGCGAGACCTTCACTTATCAGGAAATCCCGGTGGGTGAACCGGCGGCGGGGCAGATTCTGGTCAAGAACGAATACCTGTCCCTTGACCCGGCCATGCGTGGCTGGATGAACGAAGGCAAGTCCTACATCCCGCCGGTCGGTATCGGCGAAGTCATGCGCGCACTGGGTGTAGGCAAAGTCGTTGCTTCGAACAATCTGGGCTTCGCCGTCGGTGACTACGTCAACGGCGCCATTGGCGTGCAGGATTATTTCCTCGGTGAGCCAAGAGGTTTCTACAAAGTCGATCCGAAACTGGCACCGCTGCCGGTGTATCTGTCAGCACTGGGCATGACTGGCATGACCGCCTATTTCGCCCTGCTGGATGTCGGTGCACCGAAGGCCGGCGACACCGTTGTACTGTCCGGTGCGGCGGGCGCAGTGGGCAGCATTGCCGGACAGATCGCCAAGATCAAAGGTTGCCGTGTGGTTGGTATTGCCGGCGGTGCCGACAAGTGCAAATTCCTCATCGATGAACTGGGCTTCGACTGCGCCATCGACTACAAGTCCGAAGACGTTGTAGCCGGGCTTAAACGCGAATGCCCGAAAGGCGTCGATGTTTATTTCGACAACGTTGGCGGTGACATCCTCGATGCAGTGTTGAGTCGGCTTAACATGAAAGCGCGCGTGGTGATCTGCGGCGCGATCAGTCAGTACAACAACAAGGAAGCGGTCAAAGGCCCGGCCAACTACCTGTCGCTGCTGGTCAATCGTGCGCGAATGGAAGGTTTTGTGGTGATGGATTACGCCGCGCAATACGCCAGCGCTGCGCAAGAGATGGCCGGCTGGATGGCCAAGGGGCAGCTCAAGAGCAAGGAAGATATCGTCGAAGGCCTGGAGACGTTCCCGGAGACGCTGATGAAATTGTTCAGCGGCGAGAACTTCGGCAAGTTGGTGTTGAAGGTTTAAGCCCACCACAAAAACCAATGTGGGAGCGAGCCTGCTCGCGAAAGCGGTGGTTCAGTCAATATTGACTTCGACTGATACACCCTCTTCGCGAGCAGGCTCGCTCCCACATTTGGATCTTCAGTGTGGCTTAGGCGATTTCGGCGACAACCGAAGCCAACGCCTTGGCCGGATCCGCCGCCTGGCTGATCGGACGGCCAATCACCAGATAATCGGACCCGGCATCCAGCGCCTGACGCGGGGTCAGAATACGGCGCTGGTCGTCCTGCGCACTGCCGGCCGGACGAATGCCCGGGGTCACCAGCTGCAGCGACGGATGTGCAGTTTTCAGTGCCGTGGCTTCCAGTGCCGAGCACACCAGACCGTCCATGCCAGCCTTCTCGGCCAGTGCAGCCAGACGCAGCACTTGTTCCTGCGGTTCGATATCCAGACCGATACCGGCCAGATCTTCACGCTCCATGCTGGTCAGCACGGTCACGCCGATCAGCAGCGGTTGCGGCCCGCTACGCTTGTCCAGCTCTTCACGGCAGGCCGCCATCATGCGCAGGCCACCGGAGCAATGCACGTTGACCATCCACACGCCCATCTCGGCAGCGGCTTTCACGGCCATCGCGGTGGTGTTGGGAATGTCGTGGAATTTCAGGTCGAGGAATACTTCAAAACCCTTGTCACGCAGCGTGCCGACAATTTCGGCGGCGCAACTGGTGAACAGCTCCTTGCCCACTTGGACCCGTCAGAGGTTCGGGACCAACTGGGCGGCCAGCTTCAGTGCGGCGTCACGGGGAGGGAAATCCAGGGCGACGATGATAGGAGTCTGGCAGGCGGACATGAATGGGCTCTCAGGCAGGTCGAAATCGGCGCGCATTGTAGCGGAACCGGCGGCAGCGCGGCACCCGATGATCGGTAAATCGTCGCACCAACCGTGATCAGCATAGCGCTCGCTGCTATTGTGTCGACTCCGATACACAGCCGACACGCCAGCAACAAGCATCCGCGCTAGCCTCGCCAGCCGCAACACGTCCTTACATCAGCACTTCCCGCCTCGCGGCTGGACGCCTATGCTGAAACCACCACCTCGCAGCCCATATTTTGTGGTTGGCGGCCTACTGGCAGATGAACAGCCTCATGCACAACACCCAAATGACCGCGACGGATGAGCCTAAAGACGACAAGCGCTGGAGCATTCGTGCGCTGATCGTCGACGATGACGTGCCGATTCGCGAGCTGATGATCGATTACCTCGCGCGCTTCAATATCCACGCCAGCGGCGTCACCGACGGTGCGGCGATGCGTCAGGCGCTGCTGGCCGAGCATTTCGACGTCGTCGTGCTGGACCTGATGCTGCCCGGCGAAGACGGCTTGTCGCTGTGCCGCTGGCTGCGCAGCGAATCGGACATTCCAATCCTGATGCTCACTGCCCGCTGTGAGCCGACGGACCGTATCATCGGCCTGGAACTGGGCGCCGATGACTACATGGCCAAACCGTTCGAACCGCGCGAACTGGTCGCGCGCATTCAGACCATCCTGCGCCGGGTGCGTGATGACCGTACCGAACAACGCGCCAACATTCGTTTCGACAACTGGCGCCTGAACAGCGTCCTGCGTCAGCTGATCGCCGACGATGGCCTGGTGGTGCCGCTGTCCAACGCCGAATTCCGCCTGCTGTGGGTGTTTATCGAACGTCCGCGCCGGGTGCTCAGCCGCGAGCAATTGCTCGATGCTGCCCGGGGTCGCTCAATCGAAGCCTTCGACCGCAGCATCGATTTGCTGGTGTCGCGTCTGCGGCAGAAACTCGGTGACGACCCGAAAGCCCCGCAGTTGATCAAAACCGTGCGCGGTGAGGGTTACCTGTTCGACGCACGAGATATCGGCTGATGCGGGCGCGCTTCGACACGCTGTTCGGGCGCCTGTTTGGCGTGCTGTTTGTGGCGATCGTCCTCGCGCACCTGCTGGCTTTCACCTGGTTCCGTCTCTACGGCCCGCCCCCGCCTCCGCCGCCTCCGGAGTTCTCCCAAGGCGCCAACGGCCAAGCAATGGCGCAAGACCCGCGCTACCCGCCACGGCCACCGCGTCCATGGTTCGGTGGCCCGGTGGTGCCACTGACTTTTCAGTTCATCACGCTGATGATCGCGGCCTGGTACGGCGCCAAACTGCTCAGCCGCCCGATCCAGCGCCTGAGCGACGCCGCTGAACGCCTCAGCGAAGACCTCGACAGCCCGCCGCTCGACGAGTCCGGCCCACGCGAAGCACGGCAAGCCGCCTACACCTTCAACCTGATGCAACGGCGTATTCGCGAACAGGTGCAACAGCGCGCGCGGATGCTCGGCGCCGTGTCCCACGACCTGCGCACACCGTTGTCACGCCTGAAACTGCGCCTGGAAAACATCAGCGATGAAAAGCTGCAAGGCCAGATGCGTCAGGATCTGGACGACATGATCGGCATGCTCGACGCCACCCTCACCTACCTGCACGAACAGCGCACCAGCGAAGCGTTGCAGTTGATGGATGTGCAGGCGCTGGTCGAATCGCTGTGCGAAAACGCTCAGGATCAAGGCGCCGACGTACAGGTCAGCGGCCACTGCGCGCCGTTGCCGGTGCAGCCGATGGCGCTACGTTCGTGTATCAACAACCTCATGGACAATGCCCTGCGTTATGCCGGCCAGGCGCGCATCGAGTTGCAGGATCAGCGCGAGCAACTGCTGATCCGCGTGATCGATCACGGCCCGGGGATTGCCGAGGACAAGCGTGAAGCGGTGTTCGAGCCGTTTTATCGGCTGGAAGGCTCGCGCAATCGCAACTCTGGCGGTGTGGGGTTGGGCATGACCATTGCCCGCGAGGCCGCGCAGCGTTTGGGTGGGCAACTCAATCTCGAAGAAACCCCCGGCGGCGGCCTTACCGCCATCATTCGCCTGCCACGCCCCTGAAAACACCACCGTCCAATGTGGGAGCGAGCCTGCTCGCGAAGGCGTCAGTTGATTTGTATGTACTGGCCTCTTCGCGAGCAGGCTCGCTCCCACAGGGGTTCAACGGTGTCCAATCCATCGTGTGTACCGTCCGGTACAAAGCCCACATACCCCCGACAACTTGCGCCCTGAGGCTGCATAAGCCGGTACACCCACCGGTTTGCCATTCCAGGGAGTGAGTCCGATGATCGGTAGCGTCAGCAATTACACGAGCTATACCAGCACCAGCAGCACCTCCACACAAAACGCGCGCAGCCAGCAACTGCAAAAAGAACTGTTCGCCAAACTCGACGGCAACGGCGACGGCGCAGTGGATCAGGACGAACTGAAAAGCGCCCTGTCGCAGAAGTCCGACGACGGCCTGCTGGTCAACCTGAGCAAACAGTTCGGCGATCTGGACAGCGACGCCAGCGGCAGCCTCAGCGCCGAAGAAATGACCGCCATGGCGCCGCCTCCGCCACCGCCAAACGATCAAGCTCCGGACACCGACCTCGCCGACGCCCTGATCAGCGCCCTCGACACTGATGGCGACGGCGCCATCAGCAGCGACGAACTGAGCAGCGGCCTGACCAGCGCCGGCAGCAGCGCCGACAGCAACGAAATCTTCTCCGCCCTGGACAAGAACAAGGACGGCACCGTCGGCCAGGACGAACTCACCACCAGCCTGACCCCGCCACCGCCTCCGCCACCACAAATCGCCAGCGACGAACTGTTCAGCCAACTTGATGCGGATGGCGACGGTAGCGTGACGGCTAACGAATTAAGCAGCGCTCTGCAGACCAGCAACAGCACCTCATCGACCGGTACCGACACCAGCACCGCGCTGCTCAAGGTGCTCGATAGCGACAGCAGTGATGGCGTGAGCAGTGATGAGCTGAAAGCGGCTTTACAGGCAGGCCGTGAACGACCTGACGAAGAACAGACCGCTTCGACACAGAGCACCACTGAAGCGCTGAACCGCATGATTGCCAATTTGAGCAAGCAATACTCGCTGGAAAAAACGGCGTCGGTGGGCAAGTATTTGAATGTGGCGACTTGAGTCGACGTCATTATTTGCCACGGACAATCAAAAGCCCCTCACCCTAACCC
>Ga0163162_10008461_pt1 | contig 10039 bp, 9 predicted proteins | sample S55metaG_FD_115310 | JGI IMG/M metagenome (GOLD analysis project Ga0163162, IMG submission 115310) | Switchgrass rhizosphere microbial communities from Kellogg Biological Station, Michigan, USA - S5-5 metaG | ecosystem: Host-associated > Plants > Roots > Rhizosphere > Soil | place: USA: Michigan...
AATGAAGAGAATGCTTCATTTGGCAGGGTAGTGACAGCCCCCACGAATGGGGCCGCCGGTGTTGTTCCGGCCGTGTTGCAATATTTCCTTGTTTTTGTGAATGAAAAAAACGATGAAGAAAAGGTTATTCAATTTCTTTTGACCGCTGCTGAAATGGGAAGCATTTTTAAGAAAGGATCAACTATTTCTGCAGCGATGGGCGGCTGCCAGGCAGAGATCGGAGTTTCTTCTGCAATGGCTGCTGCAGCGTTAACAGAATGCATGGGTGGTTCACAACGCCAGGCAATGATGGCTGCCGAAATTGCAATGGAACATCATTTGGGTCTTACGTGTGATCCGATTGCGGGTCTTGTCCAGGTTCCATGTATTGAGCGCAACACGATGGGCGCAATAAAAGCGATCACCGCCTCACAACTTGCATTGCAAAGCACGCCAGATTTTGCAAAAGTTTCGCTTGATGGTGTTATCAAAACGATGTGGGATACTGCAAAGGATATGAATATGAAGTATAAAGAGACTGCTGAAGGTGGATTGGCAGTAAATGTCCCGCTTGGTTTGAAAGAATGTTGAATTGTCCAGCTAAGTCACCTAAGCTATTCGATAGATTGCACATCCGAAATTGATTATAAGGCTTCTTTTAAAGAGTATCAGCGTCTACTTAAAAATTGAGAGAGGAAAAAATTAGTTTTCATACCCGATATATACAAGCACTCCAGGAAAACTCTTTTCATTATAGTAAGGAAGAATTGCGTACCAGTTGATGCGGGGCCTTCATGCTGGTGACCGTATCATGAAAGCTGAGATTCGAGAGTCGGGCTGCGTCGGAACGACAAACTACCAGTGGAAAATATTCTTTTTTGCTGAATAGCGAAGAGAATCTACCTGCCGGCAGGCAGGCAAGGGAGTGACACAACCGGTGCTGAATAGTTATTCACACGCTGGGCACATATTAGCATTACCTCAAAGTTGTATTGATTTTCCTAGATGATTAATCTTAAATTGCAACGTTAATAATTATTTACGTACGCTTAAATTTGAGTACTATGATCAAGTTACAAGTTATCGGGAATTTGGGTAAAGACTGTCTCGTGAATACAGTCAACGGAAAGAATGTGATCAATTTTACGGTGGCACACACTGAAAAGTATCGCGACAGCCAGGGTAATAATCAGGAAAAAACAACCTGGGTTGATTGCGCTTACTGGACAGACCGCACAGGCATCTCTCCTTACCTTACAAAAGGTAAGCAGGTGTATGTAGAAGGCACCCCTGAGGTAAGAACTTTTACAAGAAATGATGGCACAGCAGGTGCATCCTTATCATTGCGTGTTCGTGAAGTGCAATTGTTAGGTGGTCGCGGTGATAGCGGTATTCCTTCATCTCCAATGTCAGGGACTGACTCGTATTCCTCTTCGAAAACTTCAATTCCGAGCGCGGCTGATATCAACGAGCCCGTTGATGATCTGCCGTTCTAAGTTATGATCTATGCGAACAAAAGCCTCTCAACATTGAGGGGCTTTTTTGTTTTGGTTGCTGTTTCTTAATGAATCAAATCTCAAATCTCAAACGTCAAACGTAATTTTGAAATATGAGTGAGCAGTTATTTTCTTACCAGCAATTATTTGATTTTACAAGAACCGTTTTGCAAAAGATCGGTTGTTCTGAAGCCGATGCAGACATGGCTACTAAAGTTTTGCTGTCGGCAGATCTTCGAGGTGTTGACTCACATGGCGTAGCGAGGTTGAGTGGTTATGTTCGCTTATGGGAAGTAAAAAGGATCAATACAACACCTTCCCTGAAAATTGTGCATGAGTCACCGTCTACAGCAGTTGTCGATGGCGACAGCGGGTTGGGTTTAGTAGTGGCACCTTACGCAATGAATGTTGCCATTGAAAAAGCAAAACACGCAGGAACCGGTTGGGTGAGTGTGCAAAACAGTAATCATTTTGGCATTGCCGGTTATCATGCAATGATGGCGTTGCAACATGACATGATCGGAATTGCTTTAACCAATGCGAGCCCGTTGGTGGCGCCTACATATTCTGTTGAACGCTTGTTGGGAACAAATCCTATTTGTGTTGTGATCCCTGCGGGGGAAGAACCGCCATTTGTTGGAGACATGGCAACAACAACAGCTGCTAATGGTAAACTCGAAATGCTTCAGCGAAAAAACGGTGTTGCTCCTCCCGGGTGGATACAAAATAAGCAGGGCCGATCTTCTACTAACCCTCATGAGCTAAAGGCTGGTGGTGCCTTGTTGCCGCTGGGTGGTGACAAGGAACATGGAAGTCACAAAGGATATATACTCGGCTCGGTTGTCGATATTTTTTCCGCGATATTAAGCGGCGCCAATTATGGGCCGTGGGTTCCACCATTCCCTGCTTACGTGCCTATGCCGGATGAGCAACCGGGTAAAGGCATCGGGCATTTTTTCGGCGCCATGCGGATCGATGCATTCAGGCCTGCCGTTGAATTTAAACAACACATGGATAAATGGATTCGTCGTTTCCGGTCGGCAAAGACAGTAGAAGATCAACCTAAAATAATAATACCTGGCGATCCGGAAAGAGAAATGGAACGTTTGAGAATAAAAAATGGCATTCCGTTGTTGAAACCCGTGATAGAAGACCTGAAATTTTTGGGAGAGAAGTTCAATGTGCAATTAGAAAGCACCTAGCGCCTGCTAAGCTATGGTCACTAAGAACGCTGCGGAACACGACGAGCACAAAGTACAGAAGTACTTGATCGAACATTTCGCCATGAAGTGCAATCCGCCTGGGGTCCTTTGTGTATTCTTTGTGAACTTTGTGACCTACTAAATCTGAAATTACTCATGGTCTTGTTTGACAGGCAGTCAGTTCAATTGACAATTAGCGGGAACCCTGTAAAAATTCACATTGTATCGACGGGCGCAGTTTCCGTCAAAACAAAATTCCGTGAAGCCACAAAGACGGGCTTGCGGGCCATGCTTGATTTCATACTTGACAAGAAATTTACAGAGTGGATGCCGATATGGGTCTTGATCATCGAACATCCGGAAGGTGTATTTGTCATTGATACCGGTGAAAATGCAGACGTGAATACTCCCGGTTATTTTAGATCATCAGGCATTTTTGCAAATTGGTTTGATACTACTCAATTCAAATTTCAAGTAGCGCAGGATGAAGAAATAGGACCGCAATTAGATCAGCTCAATATTCCAGCCGATAAAATAAAAGCCGTTATACTGACACATCTGCATCTCGATCATATTGACGGACTAAAATATTTTCCGTCAACGCCGATCATTGTCAGTAAAAAAGAATGGGAAAGACCATTTGGAGACCTTCCAAAATTGTATCCGCCCTGGTTTAAGCCAACCCTTGCAGCGCTGGACGAACGATGCGATGTGTTTGAACACGCTCATTATTTAACGGCAGCAAAAGACCTGGTTCTTATCGAAACTCCCGGCCATACCTATCATCATTGTTCTGTTTTATTGAAGGCTGATGAATGTTCTATTTTTTTCGCGGCCGACATTTGTTATACACAAAACCAAATCATTGAAGAAAAGTATTCGGGCACAAATGCCAGCCATAAAATGGCGAGGGAAACTTATGATAAAGTGAAACGGTTTGCTAAAAGCAACAAGTGCGTCTTCATTCCTTCTCACGATGCCCGTGCTTCTTTACGATTTCAGGAATTGGACCCGCTGGTCGTGTGAAACAGTATCCCAATTTCTACAAACGGTAGCGCAAACGACCGGTTTAGAACAATGTATTGGTTATTTTTGTTGTTTAATTTTCGCTGTGATCAGTTTATACCATAGTACATATAAGAACCCGGTGAAGCCAAAACAATTAAGTTGTGGTGAATCACTGATCGCAGAATTTAATTGTCCGTTAGAAAACCGGTTCCAGGATGCGTGGAGTCATTATAACTATATCGTTTATGTTATTGAAGGCCGAAAAATCTGGCACACGGCCCATGGCTCTTATGATCTTATAAAAGGCTCATGTGTTTTTATAAGAAAAGGCGCGTGTATCGTTGAACAATTTTTCGATGCAGTGTTTTGCAATGTCTTTGTTTTCTTGCCGGACGACTTCATTCGCGAAGTGTTGAAAACAAAGTCCACACCGATCAACAAGGAGCAAAGAAAATATGACCCGGTGATTCCTCTTGCAAAGGATGACCGACTTGAAGCATTCTTTCAGTCGATGAGATCTTATTTCGATAGTGCAAAGCAAATTGATCAGTCATTGATCGAACTAAAATTCAAAGAGCTCGTGCTGACGATTGCCGATAATCCAGCCAATGCTGAACTGATCTCTTACTTTGGTTCATTGATGAACCGGCCGCAAGCGCTTTCACTTCGGCAGGTCATGGAGGATAATTTTGCGTATAATCTCAAACTGGAAGAATTCGCTCGATTAAGTAATCGCAGCCTCTCCGCGTTCAAGAGAGATTTCCTGAAGGAATTTAATATCACGCCGGGTAAATGGTTGTTGGATAAACGCCTCCATCATGCGCGACACCTTCTCAGCAATTCCGGCAGATCCGTAAGTGAGGCAGCCTTTGAAAGTGGTTTCGAAAATCCTTCGCACTTCAGCCGTGTTTTTCATAAACAGTTTGGTGTCGCTCCCACGATGATAAAACTGCAGGTCGCCATCTGAGCTTTCTAGTCATAACTCTGGACTTTACGGTAACGTTCCCTCAATTTTCGCAAAATATTTTTGCGTCATTAAACTATTAATCAGTAAAATTTTTAAAAGATGAGTACCAAACAAGTTCAGGGTGCATTGTGGAGCACAGCACCAAAACACTGGGCAAAATACTTTGAGCCCTCTTTCATACCGATGTATAAAAATGTATTGCAAAAGTTATCATTGACAGAAGAAACACTATTACTGGACGCTGGTTGTGGCTCCGGTCTCTTTAGCCATATGGCGATTGAAACAGGAGCACAGGTGATCGGAGTAGACGCCGCCTCTGGCCTGTTGGAAGTATGCCGCCAGAGAAACCCAAGGAACAATTTTCTTGAAGAGGACCTGGAAAAATTGCCATTTAACAACAGGAGTTTTGATGTGGTTGCCGGTTTTAATTCTTTCCAATACGCAGGGGATTTTGAATTGGCACTGCGAGAGGCAAAGAGAATATTAAAGCCCAGTGGCCGATTGGTGATAGGGATCTGGGACAAGCCGGAACACAGTGATGCCACAAATATTCTTAAGGCGATCGGCAGTTTAATGCCACCACCGCCTCCTGGTACGCCTGGTCCTTTCGCACTATCCCAGGATGGCGTTATGGAAGACATTTTAGATAAGGTAGGTGTAAGGCTGGTCTCAAAGACTAACATCGCATGTCCTATGTTGTATTATAGTCTCTCCGATGGCATCAAAAGTTGGATGTCGGTCGGACCTGCGGCGGCTGCCTGTAAGTACAATGAGGCCATCACCGTAAAGGAAACTGTTGCAAAAGCCTTACAGCCTTTCCGGCTTTCAGACGGTATGTATCACCTGCAAAATCAGTTCCTGGTTTTTGTTGCCGAGAAATGATCATCAGTCAATATATATTTTAAACAGTGGACATTATCACTATAGAAGAGTAAAGCACCGGGGTTTGATTGGCACGGTAGGCTTTTGGTAAGTAAACTCCCGGAATTTCCGGGAGTTTTATGTTATTCAGATTAGTAATTGCAGAGGAAGGTTGTCACGTTGGTAATAGTTTAAACGGTTGCCTATCCCGATAAAATTCCCATGATCTTAATCTAAACCGGTTGGCAAAAAAGAAAACCCGTTGGGAAGATTGCAGGTTTATCCGCCAGGAATGTTAATATCTTAATGGGAAGAAAACGGCTTTAACGGACAGAATGTTTAATTGGAGTAATTTTAATGACTCTTTTTAAAATAAATGTGTTATGTCTGAAACCGAAAAAATAAAAACGGCTCTTGAGAGAAGCATTAAAGCCCTCACATTGAAGCCTTCGTTGGGATTGGGTACAGGTAAATCAAAAACCGTCGTAAAGAATGGCTTGACTTGCGAGATACAGGAAGGCAACTGGAAGTTTGTAACAGATATGCCAGAATCGGTCGGTGGAAATGCAGAGGGTCCCACGCCGGGGGTACTTGGCAGAGCTGCATTGGGAAGTTGTCTTGCAATCGGGTATATGATGAAGGCATCATTGTTGAACATTCCGATCACAAATTTGGAAGTAGAAGTTCAGGCGGATTATGACGACGGAGCTTTATTAGGAACTTCGAATGTGGCTCCGGGATATTTGGAAGTGAGATATACGCTTACTATCGAAAGCGACGCTCCGGAAGAAGATATTCTACGGATGATTGAAGACGCCGATCAGCACAGCCCCTATCTTGATGTTTTCAGCCGCGGCCAAAAATGCAAACGGGAAGTCCATATTGTTTCTCCAAAACTTCAGTCATAATGGAAGCAGATCTGCAACGGAGGATACAACGCTACGGCTGGGACAGAGCCGCGGTTTATTATGAAAATTTCTGGCAGCAGCAGTTAAAACCGGCACAGGACAAGTTACTTGAGCTGGCAAAACTTCAACCTGGTGAAAAGTTGATTGACATAGCTTGTGGCACAGGGCTTGTCAGTTTTCCAGCTGCGGAAAAACTCGGATCAAATGGTTTTATCCTTGCAACGGATATTTCGGATGAAATGGTGAAGATGTGTGCCGAAGCGGCCGCGAAGAGAGGCCTGAACAACATGGAAGTTAAAAGAATGGATGCGGAAAAATTAGAAACACCAGGCGAAGAGTTTGATGTTGCATTGTGTGCGCTTGGCTTAATGTATGTGCCCGATCCTATCAAAGCGCTGAAAGAAATGTACAGGGTGATAAAGCCGGGTGGACGCGCAGTAGCAGCAGTTTGGGGCCAACGGGACCATTGCGGATGGGCGGAGATCTTTGAGATCGTCGATAAAAGAGTAGCTACTGAAGTATGCCCGATGTTCTTTAATCTTGGCAACAGGGATGTGTTGAAAAGAAGTTTTGAAGCAGCCGGTTTTTCAAATGTGATTTTTGAAAAGTTAAACACAGTTTTGAATTACAGTTCGGCTGAAGAAGCATACGGTGCTGCTTTTGCCGGCGGACCTGTCGCGCTTGCCTATCATAAATTCTCAGACCAGGTCAAAAATGAGGTTCATGTTGAATATCTCGATTCAATAAAATCATTTCAGAAAGGAAAGGGTTATGCTATACCCGGGGAATTTGTTGTCGCGTTAGGATTCAAATAAACAGTTTATCTCAAAAATAAACAGCTGCACGATCCTGCCAGATTCTACAATTCCTTTACTCGCCTGACATTGCTGTTCACCCTTCACTACCTTCCTTCACTCATTTAATAAATTAGGGGGAATAGCCAGTTCTACTTTTATATCACTGAAGGCCTGCTGAATGTTGTAAATTACCGCAACCTTCCTTCATCAAAACAGGCTCGCAGTTTTGTTATGAAAAAATATTTGTTGCTCGCTGGATTATTATCTGGCTGGTGTTTACAGGCGACTCCGCAGGTTGTTTCGTCTGCGGTCACTGACAGCCTGAGTCTTGAAAATGCTATGAAAACAGTGAACTCATTAAAAGATAGTGCAAAGGTTGACATGCTCAATTCGATAGCCGCCAGAACAGTTTTTATCTTATCGCATGAGACAAGAATCGCCATTGAATATAAATATGCTACCGAAGCCCTGCAGGAAGCGTCACGCCTTAATTACAAAGCCGGTATTGCCAGGGCGCTGCTTACACTTTCTGCGACCAGCTTCTATCCCAGTATGAATATGCCAGGAGATACCGCACTAAAAAATGGCTATTTTCAAAAGGCATTTGACATTGCACAGGAAATAAATGATCATGAATTGCTTGGGTGGTGTTATTATACAATTTCAGGAATGCCTTCCTATACAAAAAATAATACTGACAATATAATAGCCTATTACAACAAAGCCATTGATAATTTTTTAAAGGCAAAAGATACTTTGTTTGCAGCTGAAGCTACCAGCGATTTAGGCAGTATTTATGGTGGCAAGGGCGATTATGAACATACTTTTGATTGCGCCAGGAAAAGTCTTGACCTGGCAAAAAAAGGCGGAACTGATTTTTCACTCAGCTGGAAGCAATACAACGTGCAGGCTGCATTGGCAGAGCTTGCTGGATTATACACTATCGCCGGCGATTATGAAACTGCCATGAATTATATTTTGGAAAATGAGCGTTATGGGAAAGAAAATAAATCAGGTTGGGAAAATTTTGACGGTGATATTGCCGGTCTGTATTGCTCTATGGGCAGGTACGATTCAGCCATGGCCATTGTAAATCGTATGGACACTTTTGTTCCTATAGGTATTTTCCCCGGTCGGTCTGCATTGTTAGGGGAAATCTATCTGAATGGCACTAAAGAATATGACAAAGCAATAAAGGAATTTACAAGGGTTCGGGATACGGTTGTAAGATACATTGGGGACACCATTTATGCAACAGCACCCTGGCTTATAAAAATAGGGCAAGCCTATGATGGCAAGAAAAATTACAACACCGCTCTTGAATATGCAGGAAAAGGTATTGTGCTTTTGGAAGAAAAAAACAACCGCCCTGAAATGATGCGTGGTTACCAGGTTCTGTCAACTATATATCATCATCTCGGCAACAATGACAGCGCTTATAAGTATCTTCTGAAATTTAATACCATCAAGGATTCTATTCAGAATAAACAATTTTTACTACGTATTTACAGCTCAAAAAAAGATGCTGAAGTTGAGAAACAACAAACCAGACTACTGCTGCTTGATAAGGATAACAAACTAAAGGCAGAACAACTGGAACAGGAGGCCTGGCAAAAAAATCTTTTATTCATTCTCCTGTCAGCCTTAACCCTGGCGGGAATTTTTGTGTACAGAAGTATTTACTTAAAAAGAAAAAATGAAAGGCTTCGACTGGAAAATGAGTTAACAGTGCAGCGCCTGGAGAGCGAAAAGAAACATGCGGAATTGAGGCGACAGGCGTCCGATCTGCAGATGCAGGCGTTGCGGGCACAAATGAACCCGCATTTTATATTTAACAGTCTTAGTTCCATCAACTGGTTTATCATGGAAAATGAAAAGGAGACTGCTTCAGATTATCTCACCCGTTTCTCGAGGTTGATGCGGATGGTGCTGAATGCGCAGAAGCCGATGATACCGCTAGATGATGAATTAAGGATGCTGCAACTTTATCTTGATATGGAACGATTAAGGCTGGAAAATAGTTTTGATTACAGCATCACTTTTACGAATACTATTGATGCAGGAAACGTTTCTATTCCGCCGATGCTGTTACAGCCCTTTTGTGAAAACGCCATATGGCATGGGTTCAAGAACAAGGAGGGACAAGGTCATATCAATATCAATATCAGAACAGAGGACTATCTGCTTGAGTGTATGATAACCGATGACGGCATTGGGAGAGAACAAGCTGCCTTGTTCAAAAAGAAATCTTCTAAAAATGATGGATCAATGGGACTTGGGATCACTCGTGAACGGCTTGCGTTATTCAGCGAAGAAAATAATGCAGAAGCTGATTTCGAAATTGAAGACCTTGTGGATGAAATGGGAAAGGCAACAGGAACAAGAGTAATTTTAACGATCGCTTATAAAGAATTGATCGAAGAACCAGCATAAAAATAATTTGACTGTACATCAACTTCGACTCAAGCCTTGGGTTCGTTGTGACCTACTTTGTGTTCTTTGTGCTACAAAAATGACTGGAACACGAAGTGCACGAAACAAAGTTAACAAGGTAGATATAGGTAAATAGTCATTAAAATTCATCGGAATGCTCAATGCAATTATTGTAGATGATGAACCGCACTGTTGTAAGACATTGGAGTCATTGTTGAAAAGATATTGCCCTGAAGTAAGCATCATTGCAACATGTGCAAACGGGGTTGATGCATTACAGGCGATACGTCGATTAAATCCTGATCTCGTATTCCTGGATGTGGAAATGCCAAAGATGAATGGTTTTGAAATGCTGGAACAATTACACGAAATTAATTTTCATCTCATA
>Ga0163162_10008463_pt1 | contig 10038 bp, 7 predicted proteins | sample S55metaG_FD_115310 | JGI IMG/M metagenome (GOLD analysis project Ga0163162, IMG submission 115310) | Switchgrass rhizosphere microbial communities from Kellogg Biological Station, Michigan, USA - S5-5 metaG | ecosystem: Host-associated > Plants > Roots > Rhizosphere > Soil | place: USA: Michigan...
AAAACGCCGGGGATCATCGCGATAGCAGAACCCAAATTGGGGATGATCTTTAACATACCTGCAAATAAGGCTAATATTAATGCAGCCGGAATACTCATAATGCTTAAGCCCGTGGTAAGCAGCACACCCAGCAATACCATAGATAACAGCATCCCCTTAAGCCAGCCTTTTAATGATAAACTGATCCTATCCATGATATCCTGTCCCAATGGCTTCTTCTTATCAGATAGCAGCATCAAGATCCCGTTTTTATAAACATCAGGATTGGCGGTAAAAAATATAGTTAAAAATAAGATGATATAAATATCGCCAAGCACGCCAAAACTGGTACTGAAAAAGTGCTGTACCGTAACCACTACTTTATCAGGATCATTATCGCCCGAAAAATAGTCAAGTATCTGTTGCCCTGTTGGGTTTGATGCCAGTTTGGCTTTGAAATTATTAACAGTATGCGGAAGGGTATCTTTAAGTAAAGCTATTTGATGCTGTATAGTTGTGCCCATTAAATAAAACAAGCCGGCTACAATCAAAAACGAGCCAACTACGGATATGATCATGGCGTACCTTCTGCGCATTTTGGTGTTGCGTTCTATAAGGTCGCCCAGGCCATGAAAATACGTGGCAATGAGCGCACCCGACAGGATCATAAGCAGTACATTAAAGGCAACGCGCGCTATCAATATTACTACAACCAACAAGGCGACAATGGCCACAGTGTGCCATACTTTTTCAATATAGGTAAGTTCTTTTTCTTTTTTTGGGGTCATACAGCAGGTGTTTGTTCCATAAACACGTTAATGTAGCCTAAATGTTTTGATTAGCTGTAATTTAAGGTTAAGGAAATATTAAGAGAATGAGCTGTCGATTATATTTTGACTTATTAAAATATTTTAAAAAGAAAGTGTAACAATTTAAATAAGTTTTTGTAAAATTATCCAGCCAACGGATTTTTAACGATATTAGTTAACACCGAACCAAAACTATAACCTTCCAGTTGATGAAAAAAAACTACTACATCGTAACGCTCATCATGCTTACGTTTTTTGTTATTTCATTTTTAACCAATATCATCGGCCCGCTATCGCCTGAGTTTATTAAGGATTTTAAGCTGAGCGATGCAATGGCCGGTTTATTACCCTTTGCCTTTTTTATTGCCTATGGGGTAATGTCAATTCCGTCGAGCATGCTGGTTCAAAAATATAATGAGAAAACCATCATGGTAGCGGCTTTTGTAGTGGCGTTCCTGGGTTCGTTGTTATTGGCTATCTATCCTAATTATCTCACCGCCATATTGTCCTTGTTTTTAATCGGTTGTGGTATGGCGATGTTGCAGGTGGTTATTAACCCGCTGCTTCGTACATCAGGCGGGGAGGAGAATTATGCTTTTACATCGGTGTTGGCACAACTGATTTTTGGAGGTGCATCGTTTGTTAGTCCGCTGGTTTACTCATATATGGTTAAAAACATGGGGAGCAGCAAAGGCGGCATCTTTCCATTGCTGGAGGCCCACGTGCCCACAACTATGCCCTGGATCTCGCTTTACTGGCTGTTTGCAGTGATATGTTTGGCCATGTTCGTGATCATGCTGGTATCTAAATTTCCGAAGGTGGAGCTGGCCAGTGATGAAAAGGCAGGCCCGTGGAAAACACATGTTGATCTTTTTAAGAAGACGGTTGTTATAGCTTACTTCATTGCATTGTTTTGCTATGTGGGCAGCGAGCAGGGGGTATCTTACTGGATGTCGGAGTTTTTGCAGAGGTACCACAAATTTGATTCGCGAAATGTTGGAGCTGACGCGGTAGCCTACTTTTGGGGACTGATGACGGCCGGCGGTATTTTAGGCTTATTTTTGCTTAAGCTGATGGATAGCCGCAAGCTGCTGGTGATCTTTACCATACTGGCACTTATATTCTTGTCGCTGGGGCTATTTGGCGGCCCGCAAACCTCTTTGTATTCTTTTTCAATAGTTGGCTTTTTCATGTCGGTAATGTATCCCATCATATTTTCGCTGGCCTTAAGTTCGGTGAGTGAAGATCATGGCTCATTTGCAGGGATCCTGGTTACAGGGATTATTGGCGGGGCGGTTGTTCAATTGCTGATAGGCGGTTTGGGCAGTTTATTTGGCTTGAGGCAGGGGCTGTTTTTCCTGTACATCACTTTCGGCTATATGCTTAGCATCGGCTTTTGGGCTAAGCCGCTGGTTACAAACAAAACTTTTTTTGATAACAAAGCATAAACATATACATGAGCAATATAAAAGTTATAGGTATTGATTTGGGAGCTACCAACATCCGCGGCGCGGTAGTTGATAATAATGCCATTGGCGATATCATATCGCAACGGATAAAAAGCGATGGCAGCGTTGAAGATGTGCTGAATGACATTTATACCGTTGTTGATGCCTTATTGAAAAACAATACTGCCAATGCTATAGGTATTGGCGTACCCAGCGTGGTCGACGTAGCCGAAGGCATTATTTATGATGTGCAATACATCCCCTCGTGGAAGGAAGTACACCTGAAAAAGCTGATGCAGGAGCGTTATAACATCCCTGTGTATGTAAATAATGACGCCAATTGCTTTGCCGTAGGCGAATTGTATTTTGGAAAAGGAAAAGGCGCGGACAGTATGGTTGGAGTAACCCTGGGTACCGGGCTTGGTACAGGCATTATCACCAATGGCAAATTGTATGCAGGCCATAACTGCGGTGCTGGCGAGATCGGTTTTTTTCCTTACATCGATAATATCCTGGAGTACTATTGCAGTGGTTCGTTCTTTAATAATGTTTACGGTTTGGATGGCGTACAGGTATTTAAAGACGCCCAGGCCGGCGATGAGCAGGCCTTAAGGTTATATGCCGAATTAGGAACCCACGTAGGTAATGCGCTAAAAATGGTCATGTATGCCTATGATCCCGAGCTAATTATTTTAGGCGGATCGGTAAGCCATGCCTTCGAATATTTTAAAGATACCATGTGGCAGCAGGTGAAAACCTTTGCCTATACAAAAACGCTTGAACGTATTAAAATTGAGATCTCGGAACTGCAAAACAGTGGCATTATCGGTGCGGCTGCTTTGTATTACGATAATCAGAAATAAACCTGATCTACCATGAAAAAAATATTATTAATGTTGGCAATAATCCTGCTCAGTGCAGGGGCATTTGCGCAGGGGCGGCAGGAAAATTTTAACCTGTTATTGAAGGATGACTGGCAAATGCAGTCGGCGGTTACAGTGCCTGCCGCGGCTACGGAGATCTCCAAAGAGAAATTTGATACGCAGGGCTGGTACAAGGTAAGTGTGCCTTCAACTATTTTAGCGGGTTTACTGGCTAACCATGTATATAATTTCGATCCATTTATGGGCAAGAACCTCGAAAAGCTGGCCGATCCGAAGCTGGATAAACCATGGTGGTTCAGGAAAGAGTTCACGCTGCCTGCTGCCGAAAATGGCAAAAATGTGATCCTTCGCCTGCATGGCATCAACTATAAAGCCAACGTTTGGCTCAACGGGGTTAAAATAGCCGATTCAACCAAAATAAAAGGCCCATACCGCATCATCGATCTTGATCTCACTAAAAACATCAGCTATGACGGTACCAATACGCTGGCTATTGAAGTGCTGCGGCCATTCACTCCCAACAAACGTGATGGCGACCTGGCCATTGACTATGCCGACTGGATCCCGTATCCGCAGGATTATAATGGTGGTATCATCAATAATGTAGAGGTGAAAACCTATAACAAGGTAGGTGTGAAATTTCCGCTGGTTACTACTGATTTTGATCTGCCGTCGCTTGCTGTGGCCCATTTAACTGTAGATGCCCAGGTGACCAACTATACAAATAAACCACAGGATGCAGTGATCAAAGGGAAGATCAACGAGAATATTTCCTTCGAGAAAAAAGTGCACCTGCTGGCCAACGAATCAAAGAACGTGAACTTTTCGCCGGTAGAGTTTAAGCAGCTTAACGTTAAGAACCCATCTATCTGGTGGCCGTGGCAATATGGTAAACCAAACCTGAACCGTATTGAGGTATCGGCTGTGGTTGATAAAAAGCTGAGCAATTCAGTAGCAGAAAACTTTGGGATCAGGGAGTTTACGTCTAAAATAATTGACGATAACCAGTCGCGCGAGTTTATCATTAACGGCAAGCCCATTATGCTGAGAGGCGCGGCCTGGTCGCCGGATATTTTTCAGCGCCGTTCGCCCGAAAGGCAGGAGCAGGAAATCCGTTTGGTACGTGATATGAACATGAACATTGTCCGCTCTGAAGGTAAAATGGAAGATGACAACTTTTACGACCTGTGCGATAAATACGGCCTGATGGTAATGAATGGCTGGATGTGCTGCGGTACCTGGCAGCACCCTGAAAAATGGGATGCCGCCGAACGTAAGGTTGCCATGGCATCAGACAGTAGTGTGATGTACTGGCTGCGGAACAAAGCAAGCCTGTTTGTTTGGCTCAATGGCAGCGATATGCCACCAACTGATACTTCTGTAGAGCGCGATTACCTGAAGATTGAAAAGCAGCTGAAATGGCCTAACCCTTTGCTTGCTACTGCTAACGAAAGCAAATCAAAAGTATCAGGATATAGCTGTGTGAAAATGGCCGGACCCTATGAGTGGGTGCCGCCGATTTACTGGGAAACGGATGCCACCAAAAAGTTTGGCGGTACATACAGCTTCGCAACCGAAATTTCACCTGGCCCCTCAATTCCTCCTTATGAAAGCCTGGTGAAATTTATTCCTAAAGATTCATTGAACGTAACCTCTGCCGATTGGAATTATCATTGCGGTACAGGTTCATTCGGTACAACTAAAGTATTTACCAAAGCGCTTTATGGCCGTTACGGCGAAACTGCATCTATCAAAAATTATGTAGCTAAGGCGCAGGCTCAAAATTACGAAGCTCACCGCGCCATGATGGAAGCATACGGACTAAACAAGTACCAAACCGCCACCGGGGTAGTACAATGGATGCTGAGTAACCCATGGCCTGGCATCATCTGGCATACGTATGATTATTACTTGTACCCGGCAGGCACTTACTTCGGTATGAAAAAGGCCATGGAGCCGTTACATGTATTGTATTCGTACAAAACAAACGAGGTAGCGGTGATCAATTCATACTTGAAAACCTTTACAGGTTTAAAGGTTAAGGCGGATGTTTATAATTTGGATGGTTCAAACAAGTTCAGCAAAATCACTACTGCTAATATTGGCGCCGATGCATCAAAAAGATTATTCGCGCTGCCTGCCATTACAGGTTTATCTGATACTTATTTACTGCGTCTTGAACTAAGCGATAAAGTCGGCGAAACCAAAAGCATTAACTGGTACTGGCTGTCAAAAAAGAGTGATGAGCTGAACTGGAAAAAATCAAACTGGTTTACCACACCGCAATCAGCTTACGCTGATTACTCAGCATTGCAATCTTTACCTAAAACCAAACTGGCCTTTAGCCAAACCAGTAAAGCCGAAGGGGATAGTACTTCATATACCGTAATCATTAAAAACACTGGCAGCGCAGTAGCATTCTTTGTGCACCTGCGTGCTTTAAAAGGCCAGGGCGGTGATGATATTTTACCGGTGATCTTCAGTGATAATTATATTTCATTAGCCCCGGGTGAAAGCAGGGTAATTAAATCTACTTACAATAATAAAAATGCAGACGGTGGCGCTACACCATATTTCCTAACCTCGGCCTGGAACCTGGATGTTGCCGGAAGCACTGGTGATAGCGGATTTGAGGATGGACTGCCGAAAGAGTAGTTGTCCAAGCAGCAAAGGATCAAGTAGAAACATAAGGTTGTTTAGAAGCAGGTAAAGCATTTTTTGTAGAGACGCATCACATGCGTCTCGCGTAGGACAAGCTACTTGTCCATTTTAAATTGCAGCGGGAGACGCATGTGATGCGTCTCTACATTTCAAATTAACGATTAGGCGATCTCTAAAAGCAGACTGAAATCATACAAAAAAACGGCCAGGCAATTTGCCCGGCCGTTTTGCTTTCTTAGGGGAAAGGATTTTATTTTAATTCAAGTGTTACTACAGATTTTGCAGGCAGGCTTACAACCAGTTTGTCGCCATCTTTCTTAGCACCGGTAAAAGCGTTAAGGTGGATTTTGTTGGCATCTTTAAAAGTATTAACATCGGTTAAATTAGCTGAGGTTAGTACCTGTCCGCTAACAGTTTGCCATTTTACGTCGCTAAGGGCGGTTGTAATGGTGATAGTATTGTGCGGATCAAGGTTCACTAAAGAGATGTGTACCTTGCCCGACGCATCTTGTGAGGCAGAGGCATTTACGGCTTCAATCTTTTTACCGTCAACCTCATAATCAGGTACGCTTAGTTTAATAGGCAGGTATTTGGCATCCTGGTGCACTTTGTACATATCAAATATGTGGTAAGTAGGGGTAAGCACCATTTTTTCTTTATCAGTTAAAATCAATGCCTGCAAAACGTTAATAGTTTGGGCAAGGGCAGCCATTTTAACACGGTCGCTGTGGTTGTTGAATATATTTAGCGTTGTGCCGGCTATCAAAGCATCCCGAAGGCTGTTTTGCTGAAAAAGGAAGCCTGGGTTAGTACCCGGTTCGGCATCGGTCCAAACACCCCATTCATCAACAACAAGGGCTACTTTTTTCTCCGGGTCGTATTTATCCATAATGGCCGAATGTTTGGTAACCAGTTCTTCCATTTTAAGACAGTTAACCATGGTGCCAAAGTATTCTTTCTCGCTAAAATCAGTTGCTGAGCCTTTTTTGCCCCAGTTACCGGTAGGTATGGTATAATAATGTAACGACAAGCCCGACATCATACCGCTCGAAATATTTTTCATACAAACTTCTGTCCAGTGGTAGTCATCAGCATTTGGTCCGCTGGCTATTTTTTTCAGTTTAGCACCCGAATAATCCTTGGCAAAGGAGGCATAGCGCTTAAACAAATCGGTATAATACTCAGGCGTCATGTTACCGCCGCAGCCCCAGCTTTCGTTACCTACACCCCAAAAAGTTACTTTATAGGGAGCAGGGTGCCCGTTCTTCTTACGCAGCTGCACTACAGTGCTGGTGCTGTTTGAGTTTAAGTATTCAATCCATTTCGACATTTCATCAACCGTACCGCTACCCACGTTACCTGCAATGTACGGCTCGCAGCCCAGCAAATCACAAAGCTCCAGGAACTCGTGTGTGCCAAAACTGTTATCTTCGGTAATTCCACCCCAGTTAGTGTTTACCATACGCGGACGTCCGGCGGGAGCTCCAATGCCATCGCGCCAGTGATATTCGTCGGCAAAGCAGCCGCCGGGCCAGCGCAGGTTAGGGATCTTTATCTTTTTGAGGGCATCAACAATATCAAGCCTGATACGGTCCTGCTTTTTTACCGGCAGGGTTTTATCAACCCAAAAACCGCCATAAATGCCATGACCGAGGTGCTCGGCAAACTGACCGTAAATGTGCTTGCTGATGGTGGTTTTTGAATCGGTACTGATATTAAGTGTACCTGTTTGCCCGAAGGATGCCGAGCTCAATAAAGACAAAGCGATAACGCCGAGGTGTAAAAACGGGTTCTTTTTCATTGAAACTTAAGGTTGCTAATTGTACAGTAAAGAAAAGGAAAAATTTATTAATAAGTGTTAAAATAACAATAAAAATATCTGAACCATGATTAGCTTGATTTAAGGATTACCTTGAATTATAAGCATGTTGGAAATTAAAACCAATGGTTAACCCGAAAGATCAGCGTTATCATGAAATCCTTAAATCAAGCTAATCATGGTTCCTTATAAACTCTTCAAACTTTTCGCTGCTATAATCAGCCGCGCCGGAGTGTTTGTAAATGAGCTTTCCATCTTTGCCAAATACAAGGGTAGTGGGAATGGTGCCATCGAGCAAAGTATCAGGTACATTACTGATCTGTGTATATAAAGGCAGGTCGTAGCCTTTTTTAAGCATAAAAGCTTTGGCTTTGGGGAGGTCGTTATCTACATCAACCAAAAGGAAGGCTACTTTTGGGTCGTTCCTGAACTTTTTGTAGAGCTCATTTACCTTAGGCATTTCGACAATGCAAGGTGGGCACCAGGTTGCCCAATAATTGATAAATACTACTTTAGGTTTTAAGGCGCTTAACGCTATAATACTGCCTTTGGCATCTTTAAATTGAATGTCAGGTATATTGGTAAAGCTTTCGTGGCGATTGGTGTATCCCTCAGCATCTGGCTGGAAAAAGCCAACTGACATTAGCCCCCTGATCACATAGCCTTTAACATTGGGGTTGAAAATGACCAACAAGGCAAATGCCACAAAGAGGCTACTGAAAATGTTTGATGCCGATATCTTTTTCCGTTGGATCATCTTATATATTTAAAGCTTACTGTTGAAATCTTAGCGCCTGTGCATGAATTTAATTCACTGTGGCAATTTCTCCCTTAGTGCTCCATAAACCCAGGTACCTAAAATAGCACTCAAAAGTGTAACGGAAGTAACCAGGAAGCCGCTGCCTATCTGCGCAAACAGCGGACCGGGGCAGGCTCCAGTAATGGCCCATCCCAAACCAAATATCAATCCTCCATAAACATTACCCCAGTTGAATTTTTTATCCGGGATAACAATAGGTTCTCCAGAAAGGGTTTTAATATTGAAACCTTTAATGATCAAAACGGAGATTATCCCTACAACAATAGCGCTGCCGATGATACCGTACATATGAAATGATTGCAGCCTGAACATTTCCTGGATCCTGAACCAGGAAATTACTTCCGATTTTACCAGTACTACGCCAAAAAGCAGGCCCGCAAGTAGGTATTTGATATTACGCATATTACAAATGTAAAAGGTAAGGTAAAATAAACCAGGTCATGATAAAGCCGCCGGCCATAAAACAGCAGGTAGCCACCAACGATGGCCATTGCAGGTTTGAAATGCCCATAATGGCATGGCCGGATGTGCAGCCGCCGGCATATCTTGTACCAAAGCCTACTAAAAAACCTCCCATCACCATAAAAATAAAACCTCTTAAAGTAAGCAACTGATCAAAACTGAAAATATCCTTTGGCAGTAAACCATTAAAATCTTTAATACCTTGTTGCTTAAGCAGGGTATGGGTTTGCGGGTTAATATTAACCGGATGATTGGCCGAAAGAAACTGGGTAGCTATAAATCCGCCCAAAACAATGCCGGCGACAAAAAGCAAGTTCCAGCTTTCTTTTTTCCAGTCGTATTTAAAAAATGAAATATTAGCAGGGATACATGCTGCGCAGATATGCCTCAATGACGATGAAATGCCAAATGTTTTATTACCGATAATGAGCAGTGCTGGTACAATAAGGCCTATCAGCGGACCGGCTACATACCAGGGCCAGGGTTGGTTTATTAAATCCATAGTTTACAGGTTAATAAACGGCAAATATATCCAATGTAAATTGGCAAATTATTAATTTTATTCCTGTTAAACTGTGATTTGTACAATTTAACTTTTTATTTGTTTTAACAATATTGTTACATATATTTACTGTTGATTATATACCCTAACAGTAATTTCTTTTGGTGAAAAAGCTTATAGCAATACTATTGTTAAATGTACATCTGTTCAATTTGGGCGGGTACAATTTAGTATTCCAGTATTTTATTCACCGGTCTGAAGTGCAAATTGTAAAAGAAATTTACGAAAACAAGGTTGATGCTACCAAACTTGTTGAGATCAAGATACCTGTACATCTTCCCCAAATCCACAGTTGGACTGGCTATGTACATGATCAGGGGCAATTGCAATTAAAAGGTGTATACTATAATTATTTGCGTTATAAGGTTACGCAGGATACGATGTCGTTCATTTGTATAGCCAATAGCGTTAAAACACGCCTTGTTAAAGCCAATCTCATTATTGCCAAAGAAATAAGCGATGTGCCCTTAAGTAAAAAGGGACATGATCAATCGCAGAAAAAAGTAAATACCGGGAACGAGTATAGCTTCCAGGTTATGCACTACCAATTTTTATCTTACGGAAGGATATTAAAGGTACATTCACGCCCTATAG
>Ga0163162_10008467_pt1 | contig 10034 bp, 12 predicted proteins | sample S55metaG_FD_115310 | JGI IMG/M metagenome (GOLD analysis project Ga0163162, IMG submission 115310) | Switchgrass rhizosphere microbial communities from Kellogg Biological Station, Michigan, USA - S5-5 metaG | ecosystem: Host-associated > Plants > Roots > Rhizosphere > Soil | place: USA...
CGCGGGCTGCCAGGCACCGGGTTCTTCCGCACGCTCTACGTGCTGCCGTGGATCTGCGCTCCGTTGGCGATCGCGGTGCTGTGGCGGTGGATCCTCGCGCCGACGGACGGCGCCGTCAGCACCGTGCTCGGGCACAGCATCGAGTGGCTCAGCGATCCCGGGCTCGCGCTGCCCGTGGTGTCGGCCGTCGTCGTCTGGACCAACGTCGGCTACGTGACGCTGTTCTTCCTGGCCGGCATCCTCGCCATTCCCGAGGACATCCACAACGCAGCCCGCACCGATGGGGCGACGGCGTGGCAGCGGTTCCGACGCATCACGCTGCCGATGCTGCGGCCGACACTGTTTTTCGTGACGGTCACCGGGATCATCAGCGCGGCTCAGGTCTTCGACACGGTGTACGCGTTGACGGGCGGCGGCCCGCAGGGCCGCACCGACCTGGTGGCCCACCGGATCTATGCCGAAGCGTTCGGCGCGGCAGCGGTTGGGCGCGCGGCGGTGATGGCGGTGGTCCTGTTCGCGCTGCTGGTCGGTGTGACGATCATCCAGCACCTGTACTTCAGGCAATACCGTACATACGACTTGGTCTAGCTCTGCGCCACGACACACCCGAGTCAGACGACGCGCTATCGCTGCTGAATGTCGTAGTACGGGATAACGTCCTAGCTGTCGAGATGGACGAAACCCCCGACCAGGGTAAGTCCTATTTGGCCGAGGGTTTAACGCCTTTGCATTTGTCAGGATGCTGGCGCCACGTCACATCCCAAGCGAGTTTCGGTCTCAAGGTGAGCCGGAATGGTGGGCTTGTGTTCCGCTTCACGGCGGAAAGGGCCACCGTTGCCGACGACATGCCCGACTTTTGGAAGCGGTTCGAATCATGGATTCGACGCCAATTCAACTCCTGCTCCAAATGCAGGAAGTCGGCTCCCGATGGCGGTGCCGAGTTTGTCGACTGGGGCATCCTCACAGTCCCAATTCTGATGATTCCTATCGGCCTAATGTGCCCACGCCTGAAAATTGAGCAGAGGCCGTGATCTGGCAAGCCTCAGGCCCTGACTACACCCTCGAAGGAATCCGGTTTGTAGAGCGCCCGAGGCGAATGGATGACGACGAGGACAGCGAAGACAACCCTCAAAGTGCGTAGCCGCACGTCGACACTAGACCCGAATGCCGCTGATCAGCAGACTCCGAACGCGGGTGACATTACGAAGAAGCCTGTCGCGCCCTAGACGCCGAGGGTCTCCCAATCCTCCGGGAGGAGCTCCAGCTTCCCGCTGGCGAGGTCCTGCCGAAGCATGTACGTGTCGTCACCATCGGTCTCCGAGACATAGCCCTCGGGGTTGCGAACCAGACGCAGGACTACGTCGGACTCCACCCGCTTAACGTCTTCCTCGTCAGTCAGGTCTGCCGTGATCCGGGCCGCGAGCGTGGTGAGCCCGCGCCGCTTGAGTCCTCGTTTCGATCAGCCTCTCGACTTCCTCCACGGCGGGCGGAGACCAGGGAGGTCTCCTCGGTCGTGAGCGTGCGACCCAGGCGGGTCGCTACGTCAGACGCCGCCGCGTACGGCATAGCGTTTCTCCCTCTGTAGTTGTTCTCTCGCCAGCGCCGTGATCACCTGGCGACGGTTGGGCTTGTTTGTTGCGGCTTTGCCTCGGTGCACTGGCCAGTTAGGGGCCACCGCTTTCCGGTGTCCGCACAGGGAATGTTGATCGGCGCCGCCTGACGGTGCCAACTCGCCGAGGGGATCGCTGAGACTGCCCCAGCAATTGACGGCTTGGTCAAGTCCCTTACTCCGTTTACACTTTGCTAAGCGACGGGGGCGTTGAAACACAGCAAACCAACAGAGGGGGCAATCCCATGAAGAAAACCATCATTGCGGGCATTGCGGGCGCCGTTGTGGCGACCGGGCTTGGGCTCGCCGCGCCGACGCAGGCCGCACCATGCAGCTACTTCGGTCCGAACGCCAGGTTCGACAGAACCATATGCGGTGCGCCGGACTTGGCGACCACCGTGGGGAATGCGCGGACGAATCTGCATGACAATCTGAGCCTGCAGAAGGGGTTGGAGAACCTGAAGACGAACCTCGATCCGGGCACTGCTGCGGACAATTTGCGGAAGAACCTAGGCGTCGGTTCGTCATAGGTCCGCTCTCTCAGACAGTGCGGTCCGGTACCAACTGGCAGCGTCTAAGCCCGCTGCTGCCATCACAGGCGCCTCGGTCGGTGCTAGACCCGAACGCCGTAGGTTCTCCGGCCTCGTCGTCTTCGTCGTTGTCGGGTAGGCCCAACCTGCCCAGCAGTTGAGCCAGCGGCGCGCGTTGCACCGTCGCTTAGGCGAAGAACGAGCTTCTCCGGTTGTTGCAACCTCCGTGGGCCGTGTGTCGGCGGACAAACACCCCATCTGCCCGCCGTGCATGGATCCTCCGTAGCCCGCCTCTCGTGTGCATGCGGCAAGCACGCGATGAGGATTACCGCCGTGCGAAGCGCTTGCTAGGTGGCGGGCAGGGAGGCCCGGACCACGCCCAAAGGGGCCCTTACCAGCCCGCCAGTTTGTTGTGTTGCGGGCACTAGTAAAGGGCAGGCTTACGAAGGAAGGTGTCGGTAGCCGCGTTTGGGTTGTATTGGCTGAGCCAGGCGACCACATTGTATTTGTTCGCCCCCTGGTTCAATTGGTCGCGCGCCCAATGTGCCGATGCCACTACCCCGGCCGGGTCACCGGTGGGAACTATGCCATCGCGTTCCAGGGCATGTATAAAGGCGTCGTCGTGTTCGTCCGCGTGAGCTATCACCGATAGGGCTGCCAACACCCGCTGGGTTTTGCTGTTGTTGGCTGACATGAAGCCAACTATCCCCCGTTGCACGAGGGTCGGCGTGAGTATTGCAGCACTCGCATTGTCCTGCCGATGGTATTGCAGTACTCCTATTGTGCTGCCGATGCAAAATGGAATCGCGGTCATTTGGAGGCCGAGGCCCCGGCACAATCACCGGGGCCTCTTGGCCTATTCAGTGTTCACTTGTCGCCGCTTGGATTAGGCGGCGTTGTAGCCACGGATTACGCCGGCCTCGTTCAGGAAGGCCAGGCCGTGGTGTCGGGGGCGGTCGACCCCGCAGGGTCTGATTCACCGCTCTTGATCGCAGACCACTGCTTGGCGGTGTACCCCTGCTCGAAAGCCAGCCTGTACATCCGCGTCTCTAGACGCTGCAGGTGTGTTAGGACATCGCCCAGTTCCGTCACCGCGACCCAGAGATCGGTGTTAGTAGGGCAGGGTCCTACCGCGCGACACATCCGCTCGGCTTGGTCGATGCGGTCGGTGACGACGTTGCACAAATACGAGCAGCAACGGTACCGGTCGCGGACACTGCGCTTACAGCCTTCCCTCGCACATCTGCGCTTACGCCTCGGCTTGGGCTTGGGGGTATCGATGGGGTCTCCTGGTGTGGTGCGGGGTGTCCACCCGAAAACGAGTAGTCGACTACTTGTTTCAACTCTGAATAAGGGGACGATTACAACGACTGCGACGGCCGGGGGCTGACTACCAAGTCCGCCAAGTCCCTGTTGGCGGAGCCGTGACGACGCCTATTGGTGGCGTGCAAAACCGTCTACGGCGAATCCCCCGGTCATAGCGGGCCCGAAGGCCCCGGCCTTGTTACGGGGGGCCGGGTACCTCCGGGGTTGAACTCAGATCAGGCGGCGTCGTACAGACGCACCGCACCGGCGGGTTTCGAGAATCCCCACGAGATGCGGCCGGTACCCGGACCTGAACGGCGTCGTAATCGAACGCTGCGTCAACCGAGCAGGTGATCTGGGTACCGGTGCGCTGCACGACCAGCACCTGTGAGCTGTCCAGGCCCCACGCGTTGCCCGCGGCAACGTCGGTGCTGACCAGAACCGGAACGCCCGCGAGGGTCGTGCCATCCGCGACGCCTGTCGCGTCCAGCAGACCGACGTTCGATCCCGTGTCGAGGTGCTTGGCCTTGGACAGGGTCAGCGCCACGTCGGGCGCCAGAACGAACACCGACATAGCCCCGCGAACGCGTCCTTCGCGTCCTCGGGGTGGTAGTAGTCCAACCTGATCCCATTGTCCGCGAGGATGAGGATCTTGTGGTGCTCCCGGCACCACTCGGCCAGCTTCACGCAATCGGCAGCGGAGGGGAAAACGCGGTTGGTCTTGGCGAAGATCAGAGCATCCCACTCGCCGGCCTGGTCGGTCAGCCACGCCTTGAGGTCCGGGCGTTGCCACGGGGAGAGTTTGATCGCGGACACGTCCAAGTCCTCGAAAGCGCCGACTACAGTCCAACCCTGTGACTCGGCGTATGGCTCGCCATTGCTCGTTGGGTGATATGCGATGTCTTCTCATCGCACTGGACATTCGACACACGCGCCCCGACCACGGCGCGGACCTTACTTTGATCCATGTACGGGGTGTCTCATAGTACCTGTACTTCAAGCGGCGGATCACCTATGACATCACCTGACCGGGTCGTCTCCGGTACCGTCATCTATCCCGGGCTGGCGACCGGGGCAGTGATCACATTGACGCCGTTCGCCTTGGGCTTGCTGACGTCATTCACCTCAGCGCAGCAGTTCGCCACCGAGTCGCTGTCGTTGCCAAGCCCGCCGACCATCGAGAATTACACCGGACTCGCCGACGCCGGGTTCGGTCGAGCGTTCATCGTGACCGCATTGATGACAGCAGTCATCCTGCTCGGACAGATGACGTTCTCGGTGCTGGCGGCCTATGCCTTTGCACGGCTGCGGTTTCCGGGCCGAGACGTGCTGTTCTGGGTGTACATCGCCACACTGATGGTGCCCGCGACGGTGACGGTTGTCCCGCTGTACCTGATGATGGCCGAGGCGGGTTTGCGTAACACGTTCTGGGCGTTGGTGTTACCGTTCATGTTCGGCTCGCCGTATGCGATCTTCCTGCTGCGGGAGTACTTTCGCACGATCCCGGCCGACCTGATCAACGCCGCCCGCGTCGACGGAGCGAACACGCTGGACGTCATCGTGCATGTCGTGGTGCCGGCCAGCCGGCCGATCCTACTGACGCTGGCGCTGATCACCGTGGTGTCGCAGTGGAACAACTTCATGTGGCCGCTCGTCATCACCAGCGGAAGCAAATGGCAGGTGCTGACCGTGGCGACGGCGGGCCTGCAGTCGCGCTACAACGCGCAGTGGACGCTGGTGATGGCGGCGACAACGGTGGCGATCGTGCCGCTGATCGTGTTGTTCGTCACGTTGGGCCGCCACATCGTTCGTTCGATCGTCGTGACGGGGCTGAAATGAGTTTCCGCCCGGGTGTTTCCACGCTCGTCTTCGGCGGACTGGCGCTCACGCTGGCTGTCCTGCTCGTTGTCGCGATGCTGCTGGGCCGATCCGACGAACCCGGCGGTCGGACCGTGGTCACGGTGCGGTTGTGGGACGAACAGGTCGCGGCGGCGTATCGGGAGTCGTTCGCCGCGTTCACCCGTGAGCACCCCGACATTGAGGTACGGGTCAACGTCGTCGCCTACTCGAGCTACTTCGACACGCTGCGCACCGACGTGGCCGGCGGCGGCGCCGACGACATCTTCTGGCTGTCCAACGCCTACTCCTCTGGTTACGCCGACAGCGGCAGGCTGATGAACATAGCAGAGACGCTGGGCGCCGCTGCCTCTCAGGCATGGGAACGCTCGGTGGTCAATCAATTCACCCGCAACGGTGTGCTGTGGGCCGTGCCGCAGCTGACCGACGCGGGCATCGCTCTGTACTTCAATGCGGATCTGCTGGACGCGGCGGGCGTGGAACTGCGCGAACTGCTGTCGCTGCACTGGTCATTAGACGGTGACGACACACTGCGACCACTGCTGTCCCGGCTGACGTTCGACGCCGGCGGCCGAGCAGCGGGCACACCGGGATTCGACGCGTCGCGGATCCGCCAGTGGGGCTACAACGCGGCCAACGATCTTCAGGGCATCTACCTCAACTACATCGGGTCAGCAGGCGGAGTGTTCTCGGTCGGCGACCGGTTCGCGTTCGACAACCCACAGACGGCCGAGGCGTTCGCATACCTGGTGCGGCTGATCAACACCGATCACGTCGCGCCGCCCGCGTCAGATACCAACGACAACGGCGACTTCTCCCGCAATCAATTCCTGCAGGGCCGGATGGCGTTGTTCCAGTCCGGCACCTACAACCTGGCCGCAGTCGCCGACCAGGCTCCGTTCCGGTGGGGCGTGGCGATGCTGCCCTCCGGACCAAAGGGCCGAGTCAGCGTCACGAACGGCATTGCCGCCGCTGGAAATTCGGCCACCAAGCACCCCGATGCAGTACGGCAGGTGCTTGCCTGGATGGGCAGTCGCCCCGGCAACGAATTTCTCGGCGCCCGCGGCGCCGCCATCCCTGCCGTGCTCGCGGCTCAGCCGGTTTACTACAAGTACTGGAAGTCACGCGGTGTCGATGTGAGCCCGTTCTTCAGAGTGCTCGACGGTCCTCGCATCCCGGCGCCAGGCGGTGCCGGGTTCGCCGCAGGGTTCGATGCCCTCAAGCCGTATTTCGACGAGATGTTCCTGGGCCGCAGTGACGTTCCCACCAGCCTTTCCGATGCGCAGCGCGCGGCGAACTCGGCCGCCGAGCGCTGACACAGCGCAGGCTCAATGGGTTCGACGTAGCGCGATCATGCCATCGCGTCGACCATTGCCAAGTGCCCTTCGAAGCCAAGCGATTTCGCCATGATGCGATAGCGCTCGACGAACCCACGGTAGGCCGCCAGGTCCTGACGGGCACGCGAAAGTAGAGCTCGCATGCGCAAGAGCATGACCTCGCCGAGAACGAAGTCATCACCCATCTCGGCCGTCAATCTGTCGATGGCTGCCTCGGCTTCGTCCGCAGCACGTTCGACGCCGTGCTCAAGCAGCGTCTCCACCAGCACGGCTGTTGCCGAAACAGCCCATGGGATCTGTGCCCGTGTGAAGTACTCGTTTACGGCTGCCCGTAGTGGCGGTAGTGCACGATGAAGGTCTCCCTGCCTGGCTTCCTCCCGCGCCGCGTACACGTCAGCGAGCGGCAGCTCCAACGAGGAGTAACGCTGCTGTAGCCCCATTTCTCGGACACGCCGCAGCAGATCCAAACCGCGCTTGTAGTCCGGGTTTGGCCGATGCACCAGCGCGAGCCCCATAGCGATCTGGGCGTTGCCGAGGGTGTCATCGTCGCTGATCTTCTCGGCAATCTGTAACGCTTCATCGATTTCGCGCAGCGCCATCTCGTCGGCGACGAGCACACCACCGGGGATCAGCGGAACGTACTTGTACGCAACAACGAGAACATGCGTCAGCGGGTCGGTTCTGCGCGCCATAGCGACGCCGCGGTCGAGGTCTTCGCGCCAGCCAGGATGGCCTAGGAAGCATCGGGCCAGTCCACGCAGTGCGATCACCGCCGCCAACGGTGATCCCATGATGATATTTCCCACGGTCGGATCACCGTCGGCCAGATCAATAGCTGTCTGCGCCCAGCGAAGCGCGTCGGCCAGCTGGCCTACCTCGAGCTTGGCAAAGATGGCCACGACTGAGAGCCCCACCGTGAGCGTCGGATCGCGGATCTCCTCCAGGAGCTCCATGTATGCCGATGCCAGCCGTGACGCCTCTTCCACTTTGGCGTACAGCATCTGCGACGCCACCATTCCGGCCATACCGATGGCAAGTGACGCCTTGTCGCCAACTGCGGCACACAACTCTTGCAATTCCTCGAAGCGGACGAATACGTCTGGATACACGCCTTGCCACGCGCTCCCACATAGCAGCGTGCGGGACGCAATACGCATCGTGGTGCTGTCCGATCCGTCGGTGTCAAGTAAATCGGCAATGTGGCGAGCGCGCTCCCAACTCAACCGCGCCGCACCGATATCCCGGCTGGCCGCCCATGCGCCAGCGCGCATGTGCCAGCCCAATGCTGCGTTGGAGTCGCCAGCGGCCTCTAGATGCTCGGCGATCAACGCCGCGTTCTCGTCGACCGATTCCGGGTTACTCTCCTCGATCGCGGCGGCCAGACGGCGGTGCGTCTCGGCGCGGTCGGATTTCAGCTGCGATTCGTAGGCCACCGTGCGTACCAAGGGATGCCGGAACGCATATACCGCTGATGGCGTGAACTCCACCTGGTCGATGAGCTCTGCCATGATCGGCTCGTCGAGTGCCACATCAATTCCCAGGCTGGTCAACAGATCGGGACCGAAGTGCGATCCGATCACGGCCGCGGCGCTGACAGTTCGCTTGGCCGCAAGATGCAGGCGATCGATGCGCGCTGCGATGGTCGCCTGCAGTGTCGCGGGCACGCTTAACTCGGCGAGAGCCGAGCCACATACGTAACCGCCGCGGTCGCCAGTGAGTACTCCACGTTCCGCGAGCTCGCGGACCATCTCCTCGGCGAAGAACGGGTTGCCGGCCGCGCGAGCGCCGATCAGCGCTGCGACTCCCTCGACCGTCGGATCTGCGCCGAGCAGCTGCCCGAGCAGGGCCCAAGTCTCCGAATCAGTCAATGGTGCAAGCGAAATCGTCCGCCCTCCAGATACCCTCGACAGTGCGCCGTGGTACTCGGGGCGATAGGTGATCAGGACCATGGAGGGAGTATCCGCGATTACCGCGATGAAGTCGGCGAGCATTGACTCGCTTACCTCATCAATCCAATGTGCATCTTCAATTACGAAGAGAACCGCCTCGGTACGCGCCAATTGGACTCTATTGATCAAAGCAGCCAATCGACGCCGCCGCGCGTCAGCCTCGATATTGGGCTGCGGGACAGCCGGATCGGCGATGCCCAGCAGATCGTCGAGCAGAAACAAATCCTGCGGGTCACCTTGTGGAATCTGCGCACGGATACGTGTCCGCGCGGTTTTATCGTCAAGACCACTGACCCCTGCGAGCGCGGACATCATGCGGGCCACTACACCGAACGGGATTTCTGTGGCGTGGGACTCACAGAATGTTGAGAACACTTCAACGCCATGGTTCTTCGCGAAGTTTGCCGCCTCGCGCACAAGTCGGGTCTTCCCGATTCCTGCGAGTCCGACCACACCAACTACGCACCCACGGCCGCTGATCGATTGGTCGACAAGACGCTCGATCGTGTCGACCTCGACTCGACGACCCACCAGGGCCGACTGTGGGATTCCGGCCGACTCGCGTGCCGCCACGGCGACTAATCGACGCGCGGGAATCGGGTCCTCAGCGCCTTTGATGTGTACCAACTCGGGTTCGCCCAGCACCGCGATGTTCTGCGTGAGCCGTACGGTGGATTCGCTGAGCATTACGCCGCCCGGCGGTGCGACGGACTCCATGCGCTGTGCCATTCCCACCTGCTCACCGACCGCGGTGTAAACCAATGAACCCGCAGCGACGTCGCCCGCGATCACCTGACCCGAATTCAGCCCAATGCGCAATTGCAGATCGATACCGTCGCGAGCATCGACTTCACAGGCAAGACGGGAAGCCTCGTCCTGAATACCGAGCGCCGCTAGGCATGAGCGAATTGCATGGTCCTCCAATGCAACTGGTGCACCGAAAACTGCCATGATCCCGTCACCGGTGAACTGGTTAACAGTTCCGCCGTAACGTCGCACAACCGCGGTCGAGCGTTTGACCAATTCGGCCATCATTTCGCGAAAGCCCTCGGCGCCCACCGCGACCGCGATATCCATCGACCGCACAACATCGGCGAACAACACGGTCACCTGCTTGTACTCAGCGGGTTCGCGCCCCGCGTTGATCGGAGCACCGCAGGCATCGCAGAACCGAGCGCCGTCCCGCGGTTCGGTGCCACACGACTCGCATACCGCCGATGCCGCCGTCATCCGAACACACCCGTTTCAAGCACTGCGGATCGTCATAGCCAGTGAACGGAGCCGAGCCTCACCACGTTCGAGAACACCGAGATCCACGTCGGCGGGACCGGGCAGCCCGCCACGGTACTCGAACGGGTTGTCGATGTCGCGGATCAACGCCAGCATGTAGACGATCAGGTAGGTGATCACGCCGACCACCAGGATCGTGGGCGCGAGCGGTCCAATC
>Ga0163162_10008468_pt1 | contig 10034 bp, 9 predicted proteins | sample S55metaG_FD_115310 | JGI IMG/M metagenome (GOLD analysis project Ga0163162, IMG submission 115310) | Switchgrass rhizosphere microbial communities from Kellogg Biological Station, Michigan, USA - S5-5 metaG | ecosystem: Host-associated > Plants > Roots > Rhizosphere > Soil | place: USA: Michigan...
ATGATTTGCGTTACCGGCACGTCCATCATCGAAGCCAACTCATTTGCCGTAACAAACTCGGTAACCTTCAATATTTTCGACTGCAGTTCTTCCTCCATTGCCAGTTCTTCGGCGGTTGCGGCTACATCATCACGTTTTTGACGACGGAATTTAGCCCGCTGCGCAAATTTACCCGACTTCCCTGCTCCGCTTAAGCGGGCAAGTGTTGCTTTAATTTGATCTTGTATATCTTTTTCTGACGGTTCTTCCTTAGGGCCGCCGGTATTTGGACCGGCACTGCGGTTCCTGAAATCCGGACGGTTGCCGCCTGGCGCATTGCCACCGGCTCCGGGTGCATTATTACTGCGATTCCTGAAATCCGGGCGATTGCCGCCATGTGGCTGCTGAGTTCCCGGAGGATTTGCCTGTTGCTGGCCGGCATGATTTCCAGGCTGTTGAGTATTTCCGGGGCCTCCCTGGTGGTCCTTGCGTTTTCTTTTGCGTTTATGATCGGCCGAATTTGTATTGGACGATGACGCTACAGGGTTTCGTTTGGGGCCTCTATCGGGCAATTGTATTTTACCAATAACGTTTGGTCCTGTTAAACGATCGGCCCGGGCGCGTATTACATCCGGTTCGGCTTGCTCGTCACTGGCTTCTGCCGGTGTTTCATCCGGGGCCTTGCTTTCTTTAACAATGGTATTTTCGGGTGCAACTTCTGGCTTAACTTCTGCCTTCGGCGCTTCCGGTGCAACCTCTTTGGGCGCTTCTTTTACAGGCTCCGGCTTTGGTGCAACAACTTCGGGCTTAGCAACAGGTTCGGCTGCTTTAGGCTGAGGTACTTCGGCAGGCTGGGCCTTAGCATTCAGGTTATTAAGATCTATTTTGCCAACCACGGTTACGCCCGGTAAAGCTTCGCTGGTGCGGTCTTCGGCCTTTTCGGGTTTTGGCTCAACCGGCTTTGGTTTTTCAACCACAGGCGCAGTGTAGTGGTGACCAATATTCTTTATCAGTATCTCCTCGTTTTCAAAATCACGCGAACGGCGATTTTCAACAGGCTTTTCAGGGAACGGAGGGGTATCCTCTTTCCTTATCTTCCCTATACTGATCTGCTTTGCTTCCTCCTTAATAATTTTATCCACAGCAAACTCTTTCAAAAGAGCGCTATACATGTCGCCATCGAGTTGGGTGGTAGGATGTTTTTGTATCTTATACCCCTTCGTCGCTAAAAAATCAACGATGGTACCCGTGCCAATGTTCAGCTCTTTTGCTGCTGTAAATAATTTTATGGATTTGTCTTCTGGCATTTATTATATTCTTTCTTCGGTATTTTGTGCAAAAATACGATTTTAATTTTGGTTATTCTTTTTATTCAAATTCAGCTTGCAGAATTGATAGCACATCTTTTACGGTTTCTTCTTCCAAATCTGTCCGTTTTACCAATTCGCCAACTGTTAGCGCCAATACTGATTTTGCTGTATCCAAACCGATGCGTTTAAATTCATCAATTATCCAGCTTTCAATTTCGTCTGAGAATTCTTCAATATCCACATCCTCATCCTGCTCATCTGCTTCGCGGTAAACATCTATTTCATAGCCCGTCAATTTACCGGCCAGTTTAATATTATGCCCCCCGCGACCAATCGCTAACGACACCTGGTCGGGTTTCAGATACACTGCTGCCGTTTTCTTCTCATCATCCAGTTTAATAGAAGTGATTTTAGCCGGCGACAACGCACGCTGAATATACAGCTGAAGATTGTTTGTAAAGTTAATTACGTCGATATTCTCGTTTTTAAGTTCACGTACGATGCCGTGTATGCGCGATCCTTTCATCCCCACACAGGCGCCAACCGGATCAATACGGTCGTCGTACGATTCCACGGCAACCTTGGCCCTTTCGCCCGGCTCACGTACTATCTTTTTGATGGTGATGAGCCCGTCGAAAATTTCGGGTACTTCCATCTCGAACAAACGCTGTAAAAACTCGGGCGCTGTGCGCGATATTATGATCTTGGGGTTGCTGTTCAGCATATCCACCTTGCTCACCACCGCTTTCACGCTATCGCCTTTTTTGAAGTAGTCGGCAGGTATCTGTTCCGATTTTGGCAGCAGCAGTTCGTTGCCTTCGTCGTCCAGCACCAGCGTTTCCTTTTTCCAAACCTGGTAAACTTCTCCGGTAACAATTTCGCCAACGCGGTCTTTATATTTCTTAAAAATCTCGTCCTTCTCCAGTTCCAGGATTTTTGAAACCAGTGTTTGGCGTGCCGCTAATATGGCGCGGCGACCAAAACTCTCCAGGGTAATCTGCTCAATATGCTCGTCGCCAACTTCCAGGCTCATGTCGAGCGTTTTTGCTTCGGCCAGCTCAATTTCCAGGTCGTCGTCCTCGCTAAAGCCATCCTCAACCACCTGGCGGGTGCGCCATATTTCAAGGTCACCATTATCGGTGTTGACAATTACGTCGCAATTTTCATCCGTTCCAAACTTTTTCCTGATCATGCTTCTGAAAACGTCTTCCAGTACGCTCATCATGGTTGGGCGATCGATGTTTTTGAAATCTTTAAATTCCTGAAAAGAATCAATTAAATTAATATTGCTCATTGTGTTACTTGAATGATATTAAAACCTTTGTTTCTGTTATTTGATTAATGGGGATAACGCTTTCCTGTATGGCAGCCTTTTTCCCTGTTTCCTTTATTTTTTCTTCAATTATAATGGCATCCTCGGTAAGCCCGCTCAGCTTGCCTTCCCGTTTGCTGCCATCCGCCATTTTTATGGCTAAGTTACGGCCAATATTTTTTACATATTGCCTTATCATGGTGAGCGGCGTATCAACCCCCGGCGATGAAACCTCCAGGTTATAAGCCGTTTCAATCACACTTTCCTCCTCTAAATGAAAGCCCACATGCCTGCTGATGGCCACACAATCGTCAATACCGATGCCGTTATCACCGTCGACCAGGATCATCAGCTTGCCGTTGCTGTGCATTTTAACATCCACCAAAAAAAGGTTCGGTTTATCTGCGATCTTCTCCTCAACCAGTTCTTTTACTCTTTTTTCGATGTTCATTTTCTACCTGTTTTACCCGGTCCTGGTAACTACCCGGGCCGGAATAATTGGCTGATAAAATACATTGGTAAAATAAAAGAGGGGACAAACGCCCCCTCTTTTTTAATTCAGATGCAAATATAGTTATTTATTTGGAAAATTCAAGTATGTTTTTTGGGTGGGATGGGTGTGGTTTGTATGCACAATTGTTGAACCGTTTCCATTTTTGAAATGGTTGCGGGTTTTTATAGTTAGCCTCCATTGTATTTGGCTTCGGTTTGATAAATGTGTTTAGAAACAATTACTAAGCTATTTTGGGCGTTTCCCCGTGATAGAACGGGGCCAGGCTTTCCACTCATACGCCTGCAGGCCTTAGGCGCGGGCCGGTATCCGTTGCAATCCTTAACGCGAGGGAATTAAGAGCAGAGGTGTCATGGTGAAAGCAAAGGTGTCATCCTTCGAGTGCCTTGGCGTTACACCCTTCTTTTTAAATGGTTTTGTCCGTCCTGTTTCGCAATTCCCAATCGTCATTGGGTTATATGTTAAACTTTAAATAAAAATAAAATGAAACCAAGAATCAATGTTGTTGAAAAAGGGATGCCTGCAATGAGGGCGCTATATGGCCTGGGAGCATATTTGTCTAAGTCGCCGGTGGAGCGGGGGCTTTTAGAGTTGGTTTATTACCGCGTATCGCAGATCAACGGATGCGCCTATTGCCTCGATATGCATACTAAAGACCTGCGCGAAGCCGGCGAAACTGAACAACGCCTGTATGTTTTACCCGCCTGGCGCGAAGCCCCCTTTTACACCGACCGCGAACGTGCCGCCCTGGCCTGGGCCGAAGCCTTAACCCGGCTTAACGGCCACGCTGTACCCGACGATATATATGAAGCGGCATTAGCACAATTTAGCGAAGAAGAATTAATTGACCTCACACTCGCCGTTATCACCATTAACGGGTACAACCGCATAAACCTGGCCTTCCCCAACATGGCGGCAGTAGGCACTTACCGGCCCGGCATACACGCGTAATGCAGTGTTAGAGGAATAAGGGTGTGATAACCCACGGGTAAAAACGGGGTGTCATCGTGCCTGCTCCGGACAGCGTGACACCCTTACTTTTTAAGCATCCCACGGGACAAGCGGCCTACCTGGTGTACACCTAGCCTGAGAGGGGCCTGCAATAAAATTAGTTGGATATCCGACCTTCATTTGGCTAAAGCCCTTATGATATTTGCTTTTAACCGTCCCTTAAAAGGGACGGCAATGGATAAGAAAATTCATTGCCGGTTGGCTTTAGCCACCGGATAAGGGTTTAACTATATAAGGGCTTTAGCCAAAAATGAATATGCAATTTGCGGCGGGTGGTTTTGGGACGTCACCATAAATAAAGCAAAAATGTGGGACAGGTATGGAACAAGCGGACGGGCCATTGCCATGTACATCTTATTGAGGTTACCGCAAGCTTCCTTTAAAGCAATTGGAAACCTCTTAAAAACTCGTCGAATTTTGGCAGGTTAACCTCGTATGTTGTGGGAGTAGCGATAAAGTCTATCCACAGAAATGCATTTTTAGATTCAGCGAGCACATATTTACAGGTATAAATATGGTTTCGCCAGGCATTCGAGGCTCTGTACGATTTGCCGATACCCGGAACATCACCCATGTCTGTTATACCATAGCAAGTGGCTTCGGTATTCCATTTAGGATGTGTGCCGAACTTCCATGCGCCGATAACATATTCCTTAAAAGCCGCCATATCGGCGTACCCTTTTTTAGGGAAAGCTTTTATCATAATAACGTTCTCAATCCCGTCAACAGCCGGTAGCATTCCGCCAAACGACATGTCCGAGCCAGTTTCCCTTGTTTTGAACCAGCCGGGGATTACTGCTTTAAAGCCAAGCACAGTATCCACCATGTACATACTTACAATTTTATTGTCTTTTCTTTGCCGCTGCAGGTCGTCGTTATCGGAATAGGTGCTGTGAATGGTCTTTGCCGAATCGGTTTTTGTTTGACTGTAACTTTTAATAGTTACGAGTGCCAAAAGTGAAAGCAGGAATAGGTTTTTCATAGAATAAAATTACTTCTTAATTCGGGAATAAAAAACCCTTCGCGCAACGGCGTGCATTGGCCTTTGCGCGCCGCGCTTCGAGTGCCTCAGCGTGACACCCTTCCTTTATTTGGTATAGCCAACTGGGTTGGTTTAATGAAGCCAAACCTACCTCGCCGAAAATCATAAACTTTTAATTAGCTTTGAAGCTAGCTAAATAACCTATAACCGATGTTTGAACAAACCTTCAAAAATATTGACGATATTTTACATAAAGATGCCGGTTGCGGTAGTGAGCTGGATTACGTGGAGCAAACCTCGTGGGTATTGTTTTTGAAGTACCTTGATGATTTAGAGAAGGATAAGCAAACCGCTGCTGAACTTACCGGCAAGACCTATAACTTTATCATAGCGCCTGAATACCAATGGGGAAAATGGGCCGCGCCGAAAGGAAAAGACGGCAAGCTTGACCATCACAATGCGTTAACTGGGGACGACCTTACCGACTTTGTAAATATTCAATTATTCCCCTACCTCAAAAAATTTAAGGTGGATGCCGAAAGTGCAGATACCATTGAATATAAAATAGGTGAAATATTCAGCGAATTAAAGAATCGCATACAAAGCGGCTATAACTTGCGGGAGGTAATTAACCGTGTTGACGAACTGCGTTTCCGTACCCATGCCGAAAAGCACGAAATGAGCCACTTATACGAGGACAAGATCAAAAACATGGGCAATGCTGGCCGTAACGGTGGCGAATATTATACCCCGCGCCCATTAATTAAAACCATCATTAAAGTGGTGGCCCCACAGATCGGTGATAAAATTTACGACGGTGCCGTTGGCAGCGCGGGCTTTTTGTGCGAGGCTTTTGAATACCTGAAGCACAGCAAAGGGAAGCATGAACATTTGACCTCGAAGGATGCGGAGATATTACAGAAGCGTACCTTTTACGGCAAAGAGAAAAAATCACTGGCTTATATTATTGGTATCATGAATATGATACTGCACGGTGTGGAAGCGCCGAACATCATCCATACCAATACCCTCGCCGAAAACCTTGCCGATATACAGGAAAAAGATCGTTATGATGTGGTATTGGCTAACCCGCCATTTGGCGGCAAAGAACGCGCCGAGGTGCAGCAAAACTTCCCGATAAAAACCGGCGAAACTGCCAGCCTGTTTTTGCAGCATTTTATTAAGATATTAAAGGCGGGTGGCAAAGCGGGCGTGGTGATAAAAAACACATTTTTAAGCAATACGGATAATGCCTCTGTTGCTCTGCGCAAACAACTGCTGCAAAATTGCAGCCTCCATACCGTATTGGATTTGCCCGGCGGCACCTTTACCGGGGCCGGTGTAAAAACCGTGGTGTTGTTTTTTGAAAAGGGGATGGCCACGCAAAAGGTTTGGTTTTACCAATTAAACTTGGATAGGAACCTGGGCAAAACAAACTCACTAAGCGAAAAGGACCTGGCCAATTTTGTTGAATTGCAAAAAACAAAGGCCGAAAGCGAGAACTCATGGACGGTTGATGTAAAAAACATTGACCACGCCACGTTTGACCTTAGCGCCAAAAACCCTAACAAAAAGGAAGCCGCCGCGTTGCGGAGCCCACAGGAAATTTTAGATGAAATGAAAGCGCTGGATGAAGAAAGTGCCGATATTTTAAACGGCATTTTGGAACTGATATGAAGATGACTGATAAAAATCACACTGCGGAACCGTACCTGGGATTTGTCTCCGCATGGGTTGTCAAAGAACACCCTGCGCTATGCAATGCACTAACTTGCCCGCCAATGCAAAAACGTGAGACACTGTCTCACAGATTAAAAATCCAGACACTGTCTGGACAATTGACCTTTAGTTATTCTTTAGTCTGCCCGCCTCATGCAAATGCATCCGAAGCGGTTTTTGATCGTTTTGTTGATGTCACCAAAACGATACCCAAAGCAGCTTTTGTCTCCGCAGGGTCCTCTGCGAGAGACCCTGCGCTGCACAAAAACATTAATATACACCTTAAAAATATTTACGAAGCGGTGGAATTGAAAGAGGCGGCAACTTGTAAGGATTTCATACAAGTTCAACAAGAAAGAAGCCGCCGCCTTACGCGGCCCGCAGGAAATTTTAGTAGAAGTGAAGCATTTGATGAATAAAACACGGTACCAATGGAAAGGTTAATGTTAATTGCAGACTAATGGAAATGCAACCGGCTGAATATAATCAACTCATTACCCAAATAGGGAATCTATTGATGATGGGCAGGGCGAAAGCCGCGCAACAGGTGAATTCCATTTTAGTAGAAACTTATTGGGAAATTGGCAAATACATTGTCGAGTTTGAGCAAAAAGGAAATGAAAAAGCTGAATACGGGAGCTACCTGTTTGAGCGGCTTTCGGGCGACCTTAAGCTGGCCTATGGGAAAGGTTTTAGCAGGTCGAATTTAATCTATATGAGGAAAATGTACCTCTCGTTTCAAATACGTGAGACACTGTCTCACGTATTGACATGGAGCCATTATTTTGAAATACTAAAAGCTGATTCCGAACTTGAAATCGGGTTTTATGCCAAACAAACAGAAAAAGAGCGATGGAGCGTGCGCGAACTAAAACGCCAGATGAAAAGCCTCCTTTTTCACCGTTTGGCTTTAAGCACCGATAAAGAGGGCGTATTGAAATTAGCCAATGACGGACACGAAGTGCAAAAGCCGGAAGATTTGTTGAAAGATCCATTTGTACTGGAGTTTTTAAACATCCCGGAACAGCAGCAGTATCTTGAAACTGAGTTGGAAGAAAAGCTGATCAGCAACCTGCAGCAGTTTTTATTGGAATTGGGCCAAGGCTTTGCTTTTATCGGCCGGCAGTACCGCATGAGTATTGGAGGCAAGCATTTTAGGTTAGACCTGCTTTTTTATCACCGCATACTTAAATGCTTTGTATTGATCGACCTTAAACGGGGCGAAATAGACCACCAGAATGTTGGGCAAATGAACCTTTACCTTAACTATTTTAAAAAAGAGGAGGCCGCCGAAGGCGATAACGAACCGGTGGGCATTATATTAGGCGCCTACAAAAACCACATATTGGTAGAGTATGCCACCGATAGCATTACCAATAAGATACTGCTTGCCAAGTACCAGCTGTACCTGCCCGATAAAGCCGAATTAGAAAACGCATTAAATAAATTACTGGAAGTATGAAACAAGGTTGGGAAATAAAAAAGTTGGGTGAGGTTTGTGAAATTATCAATGGTTCAACCCCTTTACGAAGCAATAAGACCTTTTGGGAAAATGGAGTTTTTCCATGGTTTACCATTGATGATATGAGAGAACAGGGGCGAAAAATACAATACACAAAACAATTTGTAAGTCAATCGGCTTTAAAAAAACTTAAAATACTTCCAATTGATTCGGTTTTATTATGTTGCACTGCTTCAATTGGAGAATATGCAATTGCTCAAATCGAGCTGACAACTAATCAACAATTTAACGGTTTATGTGTCAAGGATAAAGCAAAGCTTTTTCCTTTATTCCTATTTTATTTTGCTTCAACCTTAAAAGATAGATTGTCAAATTTAAGCGCAAAAACGACAATTGATTTTATTCCAATTAGCCGACTGAAAGAATTAGAGATCCATTTGCCGCCGATTCCTGAGCAACAACGGATAGTAGCCATTTTAGATGAGGCCTTCGATGCCATAGCCAGGGCCAAAGCCAATGCCGAACAAAACCTAAAAAACACCCGTGAGCTTTTTGAGAGTTATTTGCAAAGCGTGTTTGAAAATAAAGGGAATAGCTGGGAGGAGAAAACATTAGCTGATGTTACAACTCTGTTAGGTGATGGATTACACGGAACGCCAAAGTATACAGAGGGTGGGGAGTATTATTTTATTAACGGGAATAACTTGGATAACGGCGCAATAATATTCAAAGAAAGTACGAAAAGGGTATCGATCTTCGAATATGAAAAACATAAGAAAAAACTTTCTGACCGGACAATTCTGGTGTCGATTAATGGCACATTAGGCAATGTCGCATTTTATAACAATGAAAAAATAATTCTTGGCAAAAGTGCTTGCTATTTTAATTTAAAAAATGACGTCGATAAAAATTTCATTAAATATTTTTTAATAAGTCCAGTTTTTTTAAACTATGCAAATAAAGAAGCGACAGGGGCTACTATAAAAAATGTGTCGTTAAAAACAATGAGGGAATTTAAAATCAGCTTACCTGGTTTAGACGACCAACAAACCATCGTCCAAAAACTCGATGCCCTTTCATCCGAAACCAAAAAACTGGAAGCCATTTATCGGCAAAAAATATTAGCTTTAGATGACTTAAAAAAGAGCCTGTTGCAAAAGGCGTTTAACGGGGAATTGAAAACCATAGACCTTATGACAGCATGAACGAAGCCGAAACCCGCGCCGAACTGATTGACCCGCAATTAAAAGCCTGCGGCTGGGGTGTTGTGGATGGCTCAAAAGTATTGCGCGAGCGTAATGCCCAGATTACCGATGGCAAGATCCAAACCGGCGGCGGGCGTTCAAAGCCCATGATTGCCGACTATATTTTAGTTTACAAAGGCATCAAACTGGCGGTTATTGAAGCCAAAAGTGACGGATTGCCTGTTGGCGAAGGTGTGATGCAAGCAAAGCTATACGCCCAAAAATTACAATTGGAGACAGCCTACGCTACCAACGGCAGTGAGGTTTATAGTATTTGCCTTAAAACAGGCGCCGAGGGCCTGGTAACCAAATACCTTACGCCCGATGAACTGTGGCATAAAACATTTGCTGTACAAAACGAATGGCGCGAAAAGTTTGCCGCCGTTCCGTTTGAAGATAAAAGCGGCAGCTGGCAGCTGCGTTACTACCAGGAAATTGCCGTAAAAAATACACTGGAAGCGGTAGCCAATAACGCGCAGCGCATTTTATTAACACTGGCTACAG
>Ga0163162_10008469_pt1 | contig 10033 bp, 7 predicted proteins | sample S55metaG_FD_115310 | JGI IMG/M metagenome (GOLD analysis project Ga0163162, IMG submission 115310) | Switchgrass rhizosphere microbial communities from Kellogg Biological Station, Michigan, USA - S5-5 metaG | ecosystem: Host-associated > Plants > Roots > Rhizosphere > Soil | place: USA: Michigan...
CGCTGAAGCCTGACGCCCCGGCATCGCGGCCGATGCTGGCCGCAATGCCGGGGCGGCTTCAGAACGAATTGTTCCGCAATCCGCTCGACGAGGTGCCATCCGCCGGACGAGCCGGACCCGCGCAAGCGCGCCCGGCACGCCGCTTTTCCGAACATGCCGTTGCAGGGTCTGCCCATGAACTTCGAATCCGGCTTGCCGCTACCCGCTGACAGCACGGAACTCTCCGCTACCCCGGAACCGTCCGGCGAAACTGCGTCGCGTTCCGAAAACCGGAACCCTTTCATCGACGAAAACGCCGGGCGAAGCGCCCGTTGCGCGCCGGAAAACGCACGGCACAAGGGCTTTGAGTACAATGTTGCCGATCCATTTTCCGGAACGGCAGACATGAAAAAAGCGGATACCCCGACCCTGCGTGCGTTTGCGCTTCTCGAACACCTGGTCGCCGCGGACGGTCCCGTTTCGCTCGCGGACATCGCGCACGAAGTCGATGCGCCGAAGGCGTCGCTGCACCGCATGCTGGCGTCGCTCGAAGCCGGGGGCCTCGTGATCCGCGAGCCCGGACAGAAGAACGCCTACGTGATCGGACCGCGGCTCGCGCAGCTCGGCCTCGGGGTGATGATGCATTCGGGGGCGCGGCGTCTGCGGCACGCGATCCTCGCGCGCCTCGTGTCCGACCTCGGCGAAACCTGCAATCTCACGATGCTGCACGAAACGGAAGTGCTCTATCTCGACCGGATGGAAGCGCCGTGGCCCTTGCGGCTCGACCTCAAGCCCGGCTCGCACGTGCCCGCGTATTGCAGCGCGAGCGGCAAGCTGCTGCTCGCCATGCTGCCGCCGGAGCAGCGCGCGGTGCTCGTGCGCGCGCTGGAACTCAAGCGCTTCACGCCCAATACCATCACCGACCCCGAACTGCTCGAAGCGGAACTCGACCGCGCCGCGCACAAGGGCATCGCCATCGACAACGAGGAATTCGTCGTCGGCATCGTGTGCGTGGCGGCGCCCGTGATGGACGCGCAGAACCAGTGCGTCGCCGCGATCGCCGTGCATGCGCCCGTCTCGCGCGCGCCGCTTTCGCGCGCGCTCGAATTCGTTCCGCGCCTGCAGGAAGCGGCGCGGGAGCTTGCCTCGACGTTCTAGGGCGCGCACGTTCGACGCGATCCCGAAAGCAGCAACGCGCGACGCGTCCGCTATCGCGCCGCCTCGGGATTGTGCAGCAGCGGCGCGAAACGCAGCGACGCCTCCTTCAGCTTCGGCACGGCCTTGAGCAGATCCTCGAGGCTCGAGCGCGCCGTCGGCGCATGCACGGCGAGCGACGCGAGCACATGCTTGCCCTGCGCGTCGCGCACCGGCACGGCGACGGCCACCATCCCCCGCACGAACTCCTCGTTGTCGATGCCCACGCCGCGCGTGGCGAGCCGGTCCAGTTCCGCTTCGAGCAGGCTCACGTCCGTCAGCGTGCGATAGGTCATGCGCGTGAGCGGCAGGCGCTGCAGCACCGCGCTGCGCTCGGCGCGCGTCATCTGCGAAAGGAACAGCTTGCCGCTCGCCGTGCAATGCAGCGGCACGCGCATGCCCGGCTGCATGTGCAGGCGCAGCGGCTCGGTCGTTTCGACGCGCTCGACGTAGAGCACCATGTCGCCGTCGAGCGCGGTGAGGTTGCAGGTTTCGCCGAGCGTCTCGACGAGCGCGCGCAACAGCGACCGGCACGCGCGCGTGAAGCTGCTGCTGCCGAGCGTCGAGAGCGCCAGTTGCGCGGCGCGCGGGCCGAGCGTGATGCCGCGGTCCGTGCCGCGCGAATCCGGCAGGTGCATCACGTAGCCCTGCGCTTCCAGCGATTCGACGAGGCGCATGAGCGTCGCCTTCGGAATGTGCAGCCGCGCCGACAATTGCGAGAGCGTGAACGGCTGCCCGGCGACGGCGAGCTGATCGAGGATCGCAAGCGCGCGCAGCACGCGGCTGTCGTCGTTCGAGTTCGGGGTCTTCTCCTTCATCGGATCTCGGTCTCCTGCCATGAATGCGCATTTCTTGCCGGTCGTGCGCAGCCGCATACGCTGGCAAACGATGTTTTAACCAGAACGAAATATATCAGTTTTTGCTTAATACAAGGGCTCCGCGGCAGGTTCGCCAAACCCTCGTCTACCGGGCCGGCGCAATCGCGCCGCTCGCATCCGGCCCATTCCTCGATACGTCTTCGTCGCGCTCATCCCCGCCCATCAACCCGGCGCACGGCTCATTTCTGATCCGGATTCGCAAGTTTTCGTTTCACTTTCGGCTTCTGCTCCTCGTTCTTCTTGGTTTTTCGCGCCAATTGCAAGACATTGTTCTTCAACAAAACGAAACAACTCGTTCCAACGGGTTCGAAGATCCGGCGTTCACAGGCGTCATGCCGCCAGGTGTCGCCGGACAATTTCAGGAGACGGGATTCATGTCGTTCGAAGTTGACTACATCGTGGTCGGCGCGGGCTCCGCAGGCTGTGTGCTCGCCAACCGTCTGAGCGAGGACGCGGGCAACCGGGTGCTCCTGCTGGAGGCCGGCGGGCCGGACAGCAATCCGTGGCTTCACATCCCGGTCGGCTACTTCAAGACCATGCACAACCCCGAGTTCGACTGGTGCTATCGCACCGAACCGGACGAAGGCCTCGCGGGCCGGCAGTTGCAATGGCCGCGCGGCAAGGTGCTTGGCGGATCGAGTTCGCTCAACGGCCTGCTCTACGTGCGCGGACAGCGCGAGGATTACGACTACTGGGCCTCGCTTGGCAACAAGGGCTGGAGCTACCGCGACGTGCTGCCTTACTTCAGGAAGTCGGAGGATCAGGAGCGCGGCGCGAACGAATTCCACGGCGTGGGCGGACCGCTCAAGGTTTCGGACCTGCGGCTGCGCCGGCCGATCGCCGATCACTTCATCGCGGCCGCACAGGATATCGGCATCCCGTTCAACGAGGACTACAACGGCGCCACGCAGGAAGGCGTCGCGTATTTTCAGCAGACGGCCTACAAGGGTCTTCGATGGAGCACCGCCAAGGGTTTCCTGCGGCCCGCGAGGAGCCGCGCGAACCTGATCGTCGAGACGCGCGCGCAGACGACACGTGTGCTCTTCGAGGGCGGCCAGGCGGTCGGCGTCGAATACATGCGTGGCGGCGAAGTGCATCGGGCGCGCGCTCGCGCCGAGGTGATCCTCGCGGCGGGCGCGATCGGTTCGCCGCAGATCCTGCAGAACTCCGGCGTGGGTCCCGAGGACGTGCTGCGCCGCGCGGGCGTGAGAGTGCATCACGATCTGCCGGGCGTCGGCCGCAACCTGAAGGATCATCTGCAGGTGCGGCTCGTGTTCAAGACCCGCGAGCGCACGCTCAACGACGAAGTGAACAGCCCGCTTCGCAAAGCCTGGATCGGCCTGCAGTACGCGCTCTCGCGCACTGGCCCGCTCACGCTCGCGGCGAGCCAGGTGGCGATCTTCACGCGCTCGGCGCCGGACGTGGAGCGCCCGGACATCCAGTTCCACATGCAGCCCCTGAGCGCCGACAAGCCGGGCGAAGGCGCGCATCCGTTCTCGGCGTTCACCGCTTCGGTGTGCCAGTTGCGGCCGTACAGCAGCGGCAGCGTCGAGATCCGGTCGGCGCATCCGCTCCAGTACCCGGCCATCCAGCCCAACTATCTCTCCGATGAACGCGATCACCCGGTCGTGATCGGCGGCATCAAGGTCGCGCGGCGCATCGCGCAAGCGCCTTCGCTCGCGCCGCACATCGTGTCGGAATTCGTGCCGGGCGCGCAGTTCCAGTCGGACAGCGAATTGCTTGACGCGGCGCGCCGCTACAGCCAGTCGATCTATCACCCGGCGTGCACCTGCAGGATGGGCCGCGACGCGCTGGCCGTGGTCGACGAGCGTCTGAGGGTTCACGGGCTCGCGCGGCTGCGCGTGGTGGACGCGTCGATCATGCCCGATCTCGTGTCGGGCAACACCAACGCGCCCGTGATCATGATTGCCGAAAAGGCCGCGGACATGATCCTTGCCGACCAGAGAAGAAGCCGGGTTGTCGATGCGGTAATGGAGGAAGCAGTTTGACACCGACGTGGAAAACCACGCGGCATTTATAAAAGGAGACGCACATGGAAGAGACGAAAAGCAGCGATGCGAAGCAGATCAGGCGGGTGGTCACGGCGAGCCTGATCGGCGCCACCATCGAATGGTATGACTTCTTTCTGTACGGCGTGGTTGCCGGGATTGTCTTCAACAAGCTGTATTTTCCGAGCGGCGACCCGCTCGTATCGACGATGCTCGCCTACGGCACGTTCGCCGTCGGCTTTCTGAGCCGGCCGCTCGGCGGCGTGATCTTCGGTCACTTCGGCGACAAGCTCGGGCGCAAGAGCATGCTCGTCATGACGCTGATGATCATGGGCGTCGCCACCGTGCTGATCGGCCTCGTGCCGACCTACGCGCAGATCGGCCTGTGGGCGCCCGCGCTGCTGCTCCTGTTGCGCGTCGCGCAGGGCATCGGGCTCGGCGGGGAATGGGGCGGCGCCGTGCTGATGGCGTTCGAATATGCGCCGAAGGAAAAGCGCGGCTTCTACGCGAGCATTCCGCAGATCGGCCTTGCGCTCGGACTATGCATTGCGTCGGGCGTGGTGGCGGCGCTCTCGTCGCTGCTCACCAACGAGCAGTTCCTTTCCTGGGGCTGGCGGCTGGCGTTCCTGCTCTCGGTGGTGCTCGTCGCCATCGGCATGTACATCCGGCTCAACGTGATGGAAACGCCCGAGTTTTCGCGGGTCAAGCAAAAGGGCGAGCAGATCAAGCTGCCGATCCGCGAGGTGCTCGCCGAATACCCGGGCAACGTGCTTGCGGGCATGGGCGCACGCTTCATCGATGGCGTGTTCTTCAACGTCTTCGGCGTGTTCTCGATCGTCTATCTGACGCAGACGCTCAAGGTGACGCGCACCGACGCCCTGCTCGGCGTGATGGCGGCGGCCGTCGTGATGATGTTCGCCATTCCGCTGTTCGGCCGCCTCTCCGATCGCATCGGGCGCACGCGCACGTACTTCTGGGGATCGCTGCTGACGGGCCTGTCCGCGTTCGCGGGCTTCTGGCTCATGAAGCACGGCAGCGACAACATCCTGCTGGTATGGCTCGCGATCGTCATTCCGTTCGGCGTGTTCTATGCGTCAGTGTACGGGCCGGAAGCCGCGCTCTTCGCCGAGCTGTTCGACGCGAAGGTCCGCTATTCGGGCATCTCGTTCGTCTATCAGTTCTCCGGCATCTTCGCGAGCGGCATCACGCCGATCATCGCCACCTTCCTGCTGAAAAAGGGCAACGGCGAGCCGTGGCTCATCTGCATCTACGTGCTCATGTCCGCGCTCGTCAGTGCGCTGTCGGCGGCGTGGATCGGCAACCGCGGACGTCAGGCGGCCCGGCGCGTGGAGTGGGAAGCGCAGTAAGCCGGCACGGGGGCGGTGCGGCGCGCAGAACGTCGAGCAGGTGCCGGCGATGGCCGGGCGTTATCGTCGAGCGCCCGGCAGGCGGCAGACGCGCGATGCCGGTTTCGTTCCGCGTCCGGACGCGTCGATGCTTTGGCCATTTCGAGCAAGGAAAGCCCCGCACACCCGGACGCAGGTTCTCCCTGATCCTGACGGTGTTCCGGACACCGTTGGTCCCTTATGCCGCGCCGCCGACACGGTGCGGCTTTTCCCCTCCTTCCAGCGCCTCCGCCCACGAGGCCTTCCCCTCACGCGATCCGCCACTTAAACGCCGGAGGTGTGGGTCTCCGCACGGAGCCAATATCCGGCGAAGCCTTACATTGGTAACACCCGGGAGCCGGATCGATCCACAGGGCTGCATCGCTTTCCAGCACGTGGTCGACGGCGCGAAGCGGGCACCCCGATGATCGTCCAGCTGTCCCGGCCGGCAGGCCGTAACACGCATTGCCGCGGGAGAGCCAGCAGTGACGCCGGCGGCGTTGCCTGTCTGGATGCCTTTCCACTCTACAGAACACGGCAGCAGCGACTGTGAAGCTTCTCCATGTGATCATTGCGCTTAACTCCGACGGCGCGGAACTCATGCTCCAGCGCCTCATCGAGTCGCACATCGAGCAGCCGCGCTATCGCCATATCGTCTGCTCGCTGACGACCGCCGGGCGCATCGGCGAACAGCTGTCCGCGCGCGGTGTCGACGTGCACATACTCGGCATGCGCTCGGCGCTCGACATTCCACGCGTCGTGTGGAAGCTCGTGCAGCTGATACGCGTGTCGCGTCCCGACATCATCCAGACGTGGATGTATCACGCCGATTTTCTCGGCGGACTGGCGGGGCGGCTCGCGTCGCACAAGCGGATCGTCTGGGGCGTGCGGACCACCGACGTGAAATCCGGCGGCTCCCGCGCCACCGTCGTGCTGCGCAAGATCTGCGCATGGCTCTCCTACGTCGTGCCGCAGACGATCGTGTGCGCCGCGGAAGCCTCGCGCAAGGCGCACGTTTCGGTCGGCTACGACGCAAGGCGCATGCTGGTCGTACCCAACGGATTCGATGTCGCGCGTCTCGATGCCTCGCCGGCGCAGCGGGAAACGCTGCGGGACCAGAACCGTTTCCCCGCGGACGCGATCGTGATCGGCGTGCTCGGGCGCTTTCACCCGGTCAAGGATCATCACAATTTCGTGCGCGCGGCGGGCCTCGTCGCGGCGCGCTTTCCGAATGTCTATTTCATGATGGTCGGCCGCGGGCTCGACGCGGACAACCCGGAACTGGCTGGCTGGATTGCAAAGACAGGGCACACGTCGCGGTTCATGCTGCTGGGCGAGCGGCGTGACGTGCCGGCCTGTCTGTCGGCCATGGATGTCTTCTGCCTGTCCTCGCGCACCGAAGGGTTCCCGAACGTGGTGGGCGAGGCCATGGCGATGAGCCTGCCGTGCGTGGTGACGGACGTAGGCGATGCCGCCATGCTCGTCGCCAATACGGGGGTGGTCGTCGCCAAGGAAGATGCCAATGCGCTCGCCGCCGGACTGTCGCGTCTCGTCGAGATGACGCCGGAGGCACGCAGGCATCTCGGGCAGATGGCGAAAGCCCGCATTCACGCGGAATTCACGATGGCACGCGCTCGCGAGCGATTCGAAGATCTCTATCAGCGGCTCGTCGAGGAACGGTGAACCGAACCCGCTTCCGGTATTCAGGTTTTGCAGATTGTCGAACTTTGGGCAGGCGTTGGGACATGGCTTGGACGTACACACACGGCATTGAACGGGGAGTCACATGAAAAATAAAGAAGACGGGTTCGGCTACAACGAACGGCTGTTCTCGGGAGGCATCCGGGGCCGCTTTCACCTGGCACGGTTCAACTGGATATCGAGCGAGCTCACGAAGCGCCGCTGCGCCGCCGGCACGGTGCTGGAGCTCGGGTGTTTCGACGGAAAGCTGATCGACCATCTTCCCGTCAAGCCGAAGCGCTATGTCGGTTTCGATGCGAACTGGGAAGGCGGCCTCGACCTCGCCGCCAAGAAATGGAACCGCCACGCGAATTTCGATTTCCGCGAAGCGCACGTGCCGGAAGACATGGCGCTGGAGCGGCGCGACAAGTTCGACATCGCGGTCTCGATGGAGACGCTCGAGCACGTGCCGCCGCATCTCGTGGATGGCTATCTGCGCAAGATCGCGGATCATCTCGACGGTCATCTGTTCGTGACCGTGCCGAACGAAAAGGGCCTCGTGTTCATCACGAAGTGGACCCTCAAGCGGCTGCTCAGCAAGGATGCGCACGCGTATACGGCCGGGGAGCTGGTCAACGCGACGCTGGGACGAATGGAGCGTGTCGAGCGCGACGAACACAAGGGGTTCGACTACGCGGCAATGGTGCAGGCCATCGACAAGCACTTCGACGTGATCTCCGTCTCCGGACATCCGTTCGGCTTCCTGCCCCGCTGGCTCTGCTTCAGTATCGGCATCGTGGCGAAATCGCGGCCGCCGGCGGGCGCGCGCGCCCGGGCGCGGATGAAGGGCGTCGATTCCCGCGTCGAAGCCTGACCATGAACACGCTCCCCGGTTCATCAATGGCCTCGTCATTCCGGTAATCGACTTGCGTACATTCCTGGCTTCAAGGCGCCTTTACTGGATCATTGCGGGGGGCATCGTCATCGGCGTGTGGCTGGCCGGTTCGGGTGTGTGGAATATCGGGCAGCGGGCCGGGCACCCGGACCCGCTGCCCGCCATGGGCGCGCGTACCGCGATCGTCCTGCTGAGCGCGGGCACCGACCCCGCCGGTTCCGGCAGCGCACTGGTTCCCACGTCGAGCGCGATGTACCGCATCGAGAAGACCGTCGACGTCTACGACGCGTGCAAACACGGACGGCATTCCTGCACGGTGATCGTGAGCGGCGGCGATCCGGACCGCCAGGGCGCCGCGGACGCCGAGATCTACCGGCCGGTGCTGCTTTCGCGGGGCGTCGCTCCGCGCGATCTCGTGCTCGAAAGCTACAGCCGCAACACCTACGAAAACGCGAAATTCACGAGCCCGCTCCTGAAGGAAGGACAGTTCGACAGCGTGGTGCTCGTCACGTCCGCCTATCACATGCGGCGCGCCCAGCTCAATTTCGACCGCTTCGGCATTCACACCATCGCAGCGCCCGCCCACGCGGACTCGGCCCGGCCGTCGCTCGTGCCCCTGCGAAGGAATTTCGCCGTCGCGTTCCATGCGCTGCACGAACTGGCCGGGATCGCGCAGTTCTGGGTATACCGGTGGATCGGGATTTTCTGATCGGGGAGAAGCCGCATGCGCGTTGCGCAAGTCGCGCGCGTTACGGCGGCCGGGTTGCAGCGCCCCGGCGCCCCGGGGCACCGCGCAATCACATGTTCGACGCCCAGATCACGCCGTTCGACGCGTAGATGGCGAGGCTGCCGTCGTCCTGCATGTACGCGTAGGCACCGGGATGCCCGGAGGTGCCGCTCTCCCAGACGGGCACGCCATTGGAATCGAACGCCACGAGGTTGCCGTTTTCCTGCATCCGCAGCTCGGCGGAGGCGGAGCCGCCAGTGCCGGCGGACCAGATCGCCGTGCCCGCCTGCGAGATCGTGAGATCGCCGTCGGCCTGCATGTTCAGACTGGTGCGGCTGTCGCACGAGGTGAGCCTCTGGCCGCGCGCGATTCCCTGGCCCGGCGCGAGCTGGCCGCAGGCCGAAGGCGCCTGAATGGGCGGCAGGGCAGCGAGCGCCTCGAGGTCCATCGCATTGGCGATCGCCTGGAGCCCGGCTTCGTTCGGATGCAGATTGTCGCCGCTGTTATAGCCCGGCAGGAAGTTGGCCGGGTCGGCGGGGTCGCCCACCGCGCTCGCCTGGTCCAGCACCGCGTCGCAGCCGCTCGACGAATCCTGCACGAACGCGTTCACCTCCTGGCGCGTGCTTTCGATTTCAGGCGACGCATTGAACGGCGTGAGCGTCGAGCAGATCACCTTGACGTTGGCGCGATGAGCGCGGTCGATCAGTTGCCGCAGCGCGCCGATCAGCTGCGTCGAGGTGGCAGGCGGGTCCCTGAGCAGGTTGTTGACCGCGTCGTCCGAGATGACCACCCACTTCACGCCCGCCTGCTGGAGCACATCGCGATCGAAGCGCCTGAGGCCGGCCTGCCCGGCGTCGTCCGTGAAGAAATCGTTGCCGCTGATGCCCTGGTTCAGCACGCCCACGGTCATGCCGGCTCTTTGCAGGCGGATCGCGAGCCGGTTCGGCCAGCGCCGGTTGGTATTGGCTCTCGACGCGAGGCCATCCGTGATCGACGCGCCGAAAGCAACGACCGCGCCCGTTGCGGCGGGGTTCTGCACGTCCAGATTGGTCAGGAAATAGTAGGACTGGCCGCCGGCCGAGTTGGCGGTGCCGCCGGAAAAGGCGGGATCGGCGCTGACGTCTCCGGGGGCGATGTACACGTCCTGCAGGCCGTCCACGTGACCCGTCGACCTCGGCGGCGTCTGCTGCGGCAGATAAAGGCTGATGGCGACGTCGGCGAGCGCCGGCACCTGGAACGCTACGGCGTCGCTCACCACCGATGCGCCCACCGGCACCGTCACGTTC
>Ga0163162_10008471_pt1 | contig 10033 bp, 8 predicted proteins | sample S55metaG_FD_115310 | JGI IMG/M metagenome (GOLD analysis project Ga0163162, IMG submission 115310) | Switchgrass rhizosphere microbial communities from Kellogg Biological Station, Michigan, USA - S5-5 metaG | ecosystem: Host-associated > Plants > Roots > Rhizosphere > Soil | place: USA: Michigan...
CGTGCAGGAGGCTAGACCCAGGGTGATAAAGAAATCCGCCGAGATAGTCTCTGCCGAGATCACCCCGAAGAGCCTCTATCTGAACCGGCGCAAGTTCCTGGCTGGGACGGCTCTCGCGGGCGCTGCGGTCGTGGCCGCTGGTGTCGGCTTGCGCGAGCTCGCTTCGCCATCGCAGGTGGCAGAGGCCAACACCAAGATTGATGGCATTCAGAAAAGCCCATTCTCCACCACTGAGACAATTACTCCCTACAAAGACGTCACCAATTACAACAACTATTACGAATTCTCCACCGACAAGTACGAGCCCGCTGACTTGGCGAAGAACTTCAAGACTCGCGCGTGGACTGTAACCATTGACGGTCACGTCAAAAAAAAGCAGGTGTTGGACGTAGACGCCATCATCAAAATGGCCGCGCCGGAAGAGCGCATCTACCGTCATCGTTGCGTGGAAGGCTGGTCGATCGTGGTGCCCTGGGTTGGATTTTCGCTCAATGAATTAATCAAGCGAGCCGATCCTCTTCCCAAGGCAAAGTTCGTCGAGTTCACTACGCTGTTTGATATGCGCCAAATGCCCGGGCAGCGCAGCAGCGTTCTGCAGTGGCCATATACCGAGGGCTTGCGTATGGACGAAGCCATGCATCCGCTGGCTCTGTTGTGTTTCGGTATGTATGGCGAAGTGCTGCCCAATCAGGACGGAGCGCCGTTGCGCATGGTCATTCCCTGGAAGTACGGTTTCAAAAGCATCAAGGGCATCGTGCGTATTCGTTTTGTGGATAGTCAGCCCCTCAATACGTGGAACATATCAGCGCCGAGGGAATATGGTTTCTACTCCAACGTCAATCCGAATGTCGACCATCCGCGATGGAGTCAGGGAACAGAGCGCCGCCTGGGAGAATTTCGTAAACGCCCGACGTTGATGTTCAACGGCTACGATCAGGTAGCGTCTCTGTATTCAGGCATGGATTTGAAAAAGAATTTCTAAACGAAAAATGCAGGCGCGAGCGCCCCGCTCGCGCCGAAATAAAAACTATCTATGGTGCGATGGTTGAAACCGATTGTGTTCCTTGCCTGCCTCGGCCCGCTGGCGCGGCTGGGATGGAAGGCGTACATGGGAGAGCTGGGCGCCAACCCCATCGAGGTCATCACTCACTCCACCGGCGATTGGATCCTGATCTTCCTCCTGATCACCCTCGCGATTACCCCTTTGCGAAAACTGACCGGTCAGCTGTGGTTGATCCGTTATCGCCGCATGTTCGGCCTGTTCGCGTTCTTTTACGCCTGTCTGCATTTCACCACATACATCTGGCTCGATAAATTTTTCAACATGCACGAAATCTGGGCCGACGTCCTCAAGCGCCGCTTCATTACCGTCGGTTTCACCGGGTTCGTCTTGCTGATTCCGCTGGCGCTGACTTCAACGCAAGGCTGGATACGCCGGCTCGGGGGCAAACGCTGGCAACTTCTGCATCGCTTGATCTATCTGAGTGCTATTGCCGGCGTAATCCATTACTGGTGGCTGGTGAAGGCCGACGTAAGCAAGCCGGCGCAGTACGCGTTCGTGTTGTCGTTGTTACTAGGTTACCGGGTCGTGGCCTGGTTCGTCCGAAGAAACAAGGAACGCAAAGCGGCTTCGACTGTGATTCCTGGAACGCCGGTCCCTGAAGCGTAGGCTTGCGCCGATTGCTACGTACAAAAGCAGACTTAATAGTGACAACTTTCTACACAAGGTTGTGTTAAAGAATGGAAGGATCGTCTTTCTAAAGCCGTTATAAGGAGTCGTGCCGCTCACGCTGCACAATTGTCTATGAGAAATTCATATCTGTTCCTGGGGCTGATCGCGCTTCTGTTTTGTGCTGGTTGTGGAACCGGTAGCAGCGGCGGTGGTGTTCCGGGCTTCATCCCCAAGGGAAATTTCTCCAACGTCAGCCTCAATGGACAGTACGTCTACCAGATCGACGGCTACGATTTCAGCAGCAATCTCAATGGCGTGCCGTATCGCGAAGCAGGTGTTTTCGCTGCCAATGGCAGCGGAGCGATCACCGCGGCCACCGACGATTTTTCCGAAGGCAGCAGTGTTGTCAACACTATTAGTACAGGTACGTACAAAATCAGCAACGACGGCACCGGCAGTTTGAGCTTTAACAACGCCCTCGGAACTATCAACCTGGCCGTGACCCTGGTCAGTTCCTCGAAAGTGTATCTGGTGGAAGGCGACACGCCTCTGAACGCAGGCGGCCTCGCCGAGAAGCAGGATTTGACCGCCATCGCGAGCCCGCCCAGCGGAACATTTGTTTTCCGTGAGCACGATATCAATGCCACGCAGTCCGTGGGCAGCGTAGGCGCCTTCACCGTCGCGGGCGGCATTGTCAGCAATGGCAATGAAGACATCAATCGAGGCGGGACTTTGAGCTCCCTGACCTTTACCGGCTCTTTCAACTCTCCCGATTCCACTACCGGACGCGGCAGTGGCACCTTCACCGACACCACTCCTGCGACTTCGAATTTCTTCTACTACATCGTCGATGCCAATAACGTGCGCTTTCTCTCGGGCGACGTAGGTGTCGTGGGATCAGGTCGAGCTGAGCTTCAGAGCGGCACCCCGGCGCTTTCCGGCAGCTACGCTTTCGGCAGCAAAGGCGATACCGCTTCCCTGAACGGCGTGAATATGGCTGGTCGCTTCACCGCCAGCGCCGGAGCAATCACCGCCGGTGCGCGCGACTCTGTGCAGGATGGAAATTCCGTCGTCAACGTCAGTTTCACCGGCACCTACACTCAGGCTCCAAGCGGTCGCGCGGTGTTAAGTCTCAGCACGGTTGCGAACAACAATTTCATCGTCTGGATGGTCAGTCCCACCCGCGGACTCTTTCTGGTCAATGATCCCAGCACAGTGCAGGAGGGAAGTCTCGACCTGCAACAGGTTGCGTCATTCTCAAATTCCACAATGAACGGTCAGTTCGCCCTGGTCATGGACGGATTCGACTCAGCGGGCGCAAAAGATCGTGTGGGCACCCTGCAATGGGATGGTTCCGGGAAGCTCATCCTGAACGAATTCACCAATGCCGCTGGAGTCATCAACGTGCCGGTGATCCTGTCAGGAAATTACGCAGTGTCGGCCAATGGACGAACCGGAGGATCGCTGGGTTCCCTCTCCAACAACCTGATTTTTTATCTGATTTCAGGCAGTGACGCTTACGTGATCCAAAACGACGCCGGCGTGGAGATCAACGGCACCATCAGTAAGCAGCAGTAAAATCTGCAATCTCAAATGGTTTCCTAGCCTCTCTCATAGGCATGCTTCTGCTCCAACTCCGCCAGCGCTGCCCGCATGTCTGCCTCGAACTTCTCCGCTTGCGCCATCAGCGAAGCATTGGCTGAAGCCCACTCGCCCTCGAGTGTGAGCAACTCCTGGTCCCGCATCTTTTGCGCGACCTCGAGCAGGTGCACCGGAGACGTTTCCAGAAACAGCGCCTCTGTAGGATCGCCAAGCCAGACCGGACCTCCGGCGACCTTGGTCTGCCAGTAAACTTTGCGCGCCACGAGAAGCGCCGTGTTCTCGTCAGTCGCCTTGCCGAACACCCACTTGTTTCGTTTGAAGTCGTAGTAGCGGCTGGAGAACTGAACCGGCACGCGCTTGCCCGATTTCAGGAACTCGATCTGCCGCCGATCGACTTCCTTGCGCAATGCATTGATCACAGGAGCCTCAATGTCTTTCGGATCCAGTGACGGCATCACTTCGTAAACGGTCGCAGACAGGTTCACCGAAACCGGTGCATGCAGTCCCTCGGAATTCTCGAGCGCGATGTCGGCGTGAAGGACGTAGAAATCCGCTCCGGAAGTTGACTTCCGAAACGGCCACTCGAGCTTAAAAGACAGAGGAAGCCCACCGAGACTCACGTAGACCTTCTTGTCCTGCGTTTTTCCAGCTTGTAGGGGACTATTCATAATGAGATTGATTCGGGATTTGTATTTTAACCGTGGTTACTCCACTTTAGGGTTCAAAACCAGAGATATTCGCTCTGCTGCGATAAATATTTCGACAAGACATGCATGTAAGTTCCACGGTAACGGAGTTGATTCGTTGCGATAGGGAGACGCGGCGAACCTCGCGCTCACGCCGTCGCGATTTGAGACCGCCAGGGTCCATGTGGGGACGGTCTCCGACCCGTCCGGGTCCGAGCGAAGCTTGGCTAGGGTTAGATACGCTACGCAATTCCCACTTTGGCTGTCTGGATCCCAACGGATGAGTAACTAAACTTACTCGCAGTACTTACGGACACCTGATCCATTCCACAAATTACAAGTCTGGTTCCTTCAAATTTCGCTCGCCTGAGCAGGCAGGCCGGAACGGTTTAGTAGCGCCGGCCTCCGGCCGGCCCGATAGGCGGGCGAGATGCCCGCCAGACAACCAACGGCCGCCCACGTTACAAAAATCCCACTTCAGAGCAAGATTAGATCAAGGCAAATCGAAAGAGGACGTCAGAATCGCCAGTCATCCCACCGGTTACCAATCCGATTCTTATCTACAAAGATATCGGGTAAGCACCAATAGAAAAAAGGCGGCCGGAATGGCCGCCTCTTAAAACTGACCAGCGCCCTATCGGCCCGAGGCCGCACCTGCCGCTTGCGGATACATCGACGCGATCTTCTCCAGCAGGGCGTTCATGCTGCGCCCAGTCTCCAGAGTGGCGTCGACCGCTGGATGGCCTTCTCCGTCCGTGTGCGTGACCAGGACGCGAGTCCCCGGCTTCGCCTTCTTGACCATATAAGCCAGGTGATGGCGGTCATTTTTGGTCAAAGTCGCGCCCAGGATCACGAGGTCAAATGTCCCCTGTTTCAGGGTGTCCTGCACCTGATGGCGGCCTTCCGCCTGGGTGACCTGGTGGCCTGCCTGTTCGATCGTGACTGCCTGTTTAGCGAGGACATCTGAATCGCCTTCAGCGTACAGAATCCTCAGTTTTGAGTTGGACTTCGCAGAGTTTGCCATATTGGATTTTGGGGCCGGCCTTTCCGTTCCCGGCTGACCCTGCCAACGTTAGCAACGCCCCGCCACCCTGAAAACGTCACTTAAGACCAATGAGAATTACACGCTGACTATAGTCCGAACGAGACTACCCAAAGGTGGGGTGTGGGACGTTTTATAAGCTCATGTTTTTAAATGATTTAGCGGAATGTCGCCAGAGGAAGAGCGGAGCCTTGAATTACTTCAGACCTTCTACGAGGTAAAGGTCGGCCAAAGTCCGATGGAATCCGTAGACAAATGTCTTGCCGTCGGGCGTGACCAGAATGGGTCCAATCGTGGCTACGCCGGCGGCATCACCCGGGACCAGCTGTTTCCAAAGACTTCTCTTGCCTGTCGCCAGATCCACTCGGTAGATTTTGGCTGGGACCTCTCCCGTCTGGTACACGAAGAGGCTGTGACCGTCCTGACTCCAGCTGGTGGGAAGATCGCCCGGCTCCAGTCCGGAAATCAAACGCGGATCGCCATGACCTGAAGTGGGATAGAGGTAGCCCTTCACGTCAGGTCCGATCGCCGCCACTGTCTGGCCGTCGGGCGAGACTGCAAAAGCGGTCCCGTTCACTCCCTCTGGCGCAATTGGGAGAGGTTGGCCTCCAGCAATGTCCTGCACATAAAGTCTCCCGCCACGCCCCGGCTCGTTTCCTGAGAATACGAACTTCTTACCATCGGGTAGCCAGCGCGCGGCGTTGTGGTTGATGGAATCATTGGTCAGTGCTTGGGGTTCTCCAGCCTTCGTGGGCAGCAGCCGGAATTGCGCTGGCGAACCAGGAATCTGTGCGATCACCCATTTCTCGTCTGGCGACAGCGCTTCCGCCGATCCCTCGCCGAGGCGCACCGCCGCCGACCCATCGGTCTCGCGTATGTAAACGGAATAGGTCAGGTCCTGCGTCTTTCCATACCTGGCCCCGCCGCCTACACCTTCTTCGTCAAACAGTACTGTCTTGCCATTAGCCGAGAGATCGGCTGGGTACGAGTAATCCAGCCAGGAAAGATCACGGTCTTTTCCTCCGTCAGCCGATGTACCCATCAGTTCGCGTCTCCAACTCGCCCGTCCCAGCAGGATGCGGCCATCGCGAGCGATGTCAAACAGCATGAGCGTGCCTGGCATGCGCGCCACCAGCCGTTTCTCGCCTGAGAGACTTACTGCCGACAAATCGCGATCCAGGCCGGTTTCCGTGGCGGTGAACCAGACTTCGCTTCCATCCGCCGACCACGCCAGGCCTTGAATGCTGTACCAGTCTGCGGAAATCTTCTTCTTGTTTGCCGAGAGGTCAACAACGGCCACCGAGCCACTGTCATCGCCCTGCAAGGGATGGTCCAGAAACGCTATCGAATCGCCCTTGGGAGAGATTCGCGGATGGCTGATCCACCCTCCGGTTTCATAGAGCCCTTTCCCAATTGGGAATTCCAGACGGTTGCGCCCGCCCACATCGCGCACCACTGCCATGTTACTGCCATCCGGCGACCAGTCCGCCCACTGCACGTTTTCCAGAACTTCCCGCGGTGCGCCGCCCGCCAATGGCGCGCTGGCCAGAGTACCCACATTCACCCAGGTTCCGGTGCGATGGCTGTTGAGCGCGACCGCCATTTCGCCCGAGGGGGAAACCGCCAGCAGTTGAGCGTGTTCCAGTCCAAGTGAGCGTGATTCAGCTGCGCCGGGACGCGCGCTGAAGATCTCAACTGGATTGCCCTGCCATGCGGCGCTATACAAGATGGTCTGCCCATCCGAGGCAAACCGCGCCGACCGAATGTCGCCGCGCCGGAAAGTGATTTCGTGATATCGCGGGTTCGGTATGGCTGCCCGCCACAAGGGCCTTCCCGCCAGCAATCCGGCTCCCGCTCCCACCAGCAAGGCAAGTGCGACCAGGCCAGCGGTGACCTTGTTCCCCCTCCGCGGCGCATCCCTTTCCGGATGTTCAGCAATAACCGCCGTTTGCAGACTGGCGCTCACACCGGCCCGGGCGGAATCGGTGTCACGTTTCAGCCTTTTGAGATCGGCGCGTAACTCCGCGGCCGTCTGGCAGCGCAACTCGCGGTCTTTCTCCAACGTTTTGTTGAGAATCGGCTCCAGTTGTGTCGGCAATCCAGGATTCAGCAGTACCGGCGAGGTGGGCACCTTGTTGAGAATGGCTTCGAAGATGACGGCCGAAGTGGTCCCCGAAAACGGCTGTCGTCCAGTCCCCATCTCATACAGCACGACCCCGAACGAGAACAGATCGGTGCGGTGATCCAGTGCCTCTCCCCGCGCCTGTTCCGGAGACATGTAGGCCACTGTCCCCATCGCGGTTCCAGGGTTCGTGAGTTGGTAGTCCGCGCCTAGTGCGGTGATTGCTGTGGCTTCTTCGGGTTGGTGTTTTTGCGGAGTAAGCTTGGCCAGGCCGAAGTCAAGAATTTTGGCTTGTCCACGCTGTGTGATGAAGATATTCGCAGGCTTGATGTCACGATGAACAATGCCGCTCGAATGCGCCGCATCCAGTGCGTCCGAGATCTGGATGGCAATCTCCAGCAGCTGATCCACTTTGAAAGGACGCCCCGCGATCCGGTGCTTGAGTGTCTCTCCTTCGAGAAGTTCCATCGCGATGAATGGAACATCTTCGAAGGTATCAATCTCGTAGATCGTGCAGATGTGCGGGTGATTCAAGGCGGAAGCCGCGCGCGCCTCTCGTTGAAAGCGCTCAATCGCTTGTGGATCGCGGGAGAACCCTTCAGGCAGGAACTTCAGGGCCACATAACGGCCAAGCTTGGTATCTTGCGCCTTGTAGACCACACCCATCCCACCGCCGCCAAGTTGCTCCATGACGCGGTAGTGAGAAATGGTTCGTCCGATCAAGTAGACGCGCTCCCCGAGCGCAGATATTAGATTCCCCGAGCCTTGAAGTCAAAAAGAAGCGTGGGCCCGGCTGACTTCTCGCACCAACGCCCGCTCTACTGTCTAAGCCCCATCCATCGTTCCGACAGCACAATAGAGTTTCCCGGATTGTGCGGATCGAAGCGGACCGAGGTAGGAAGCCCAAGCCGGCAGGATTGAAGGTTGATCAGCTGGCGAAGGTAGGTGACGTCCTGCGAAGCTTCATATGAGACTCCGGCCACGTCATACTGGTAGATCAAAAAAGTCGAAGGCTGATTGCGACTGCCGGGCATTTCCTGGACGTCAATCACGGTGCCGTCCGTGATCCGACCCACCCGGTCGAGCCATTCCCTGCGTTCCCGTTCCAGATCGTCGGCCGTCTTCGGCTTGCGGCGCAACAGAAAATAGGCGACGGCCAGAATCGCCGCAGCGACAACGATCAAGATATAAAGACGAAATGGCATCATGAGTTGGCGGAAGGTCCGTGGCTCCAACAGAATAAGGCCAGATGGAGAATCGGCAAAGTAATTCAACGTGGACGCTGTCGCAGACTTCGGACCCTCGGGCGTCAATCTTGGCTGAGTTTGCTGGCGCCCGCGGTCCGGCGCCTGACGCCCGCTCTCCCTGCATTGACCATACGCAGCGCCCGCAGTAGCATCTCTGTTGCACAACTCGCGGGCTTTACATCAATTCGCGCCGCCCAGTACACTACTCGTTCCCTTAAACATTCAGGAGGTGGGATTCATGGCTGAAGAAAAGAAAGAGATTGTGGAGAAAGTGAAGCAGATTATCTCCGAGCAGTTGGGTGTTGACGAAAACGAAGTCACCCCCAGCGCGTCCTTCGTTGACGATCTTGGCGCTGACTCGCTCGACCAGGTCGAACTGGTCATGGCCCTCGAAGAGCACTTCGGAGTCGAAATTCCCGACGAGGATGCCGAGAAGCTCCGCACCGTCCAGGATGCCATCGCTTACATCGACAAGCACGCCAAAGTAAGCAAGTAAGCGAAGCCGCACAGCCAGCATTTTCCGGCCCGTGCTGTAAGGCGAAGACTCCCACCGTAGCCACCCGGCGGGACTTCCTGATCATACGCGTTCCCGTGGTCAGAAAATAATGATGGCAGGCGAGGAGAGCCTATGGCAGCCGTTGACGACAAAGTAAAACAGATCATCGTGGAGCAGTTGGGTGTGGACGAAGGCGAAGTCACATCGAACGCTTCTTTCGTCGACGACCTCGGCGCTGATTCGCTCGACACCGTGGAACTGGTGATGGCCTTCGAAGAAGCCTTCGAGATCGAAATCCCCGACGAAGACGCGGAAAAAATCCGCACCGTGCAGGACGCCGTCGATTACATCGGCAAGCACGCGAAAGGCGGGAAGTAGTTGGGACGTAGGGTTGTAGTCACCGGAATCGGCCTGATCTGTGGAGTGGGCAACACCGCGGAAGAGGTGTGGGGGAAACTCCTCGCCGGCAAAAGCGGCGTGGCCCAGATCACGCAGTTTGACGCCACTCAGTTCGCCTGCCGCATCGCCGCCGAAGTCAAGAATTTCGATCCCCTGCAATTCATCGAAAAAAAAGAACTGAAAAAGATGGGACGCTTCATCCACCTGGCCCTCGCGGCGGCGGATGAAGCCATGAAGGCCTCCGGCTTGCAGGTCTCACCGGAAACTTCAGAGCGCGTAGGCGTTCACATCGGCTCCGGCATCGGCGGATTCGACGTGATCGAGCGCGAGCATATCAGCCTGCTGAATGGCGGACCGCGCAAGATCTCTCCATTTTTTATTCCTGCCGCGATCGTCAACCTTGCCGCCGGACACGTCAGCATTCGCTACAACGCCCGCGGCCCCAACGAAGCTACCTGCACGGCCTGCACTTCCAGCGCGCATTCCATCGGCGACGCTTTCAAGATCATCTCGCGCTGCGATGCCGACGTAATGATTGCGGGCGGCACTGAAGCTGCGATCACGCCCATGGGTGTCGGCGGGTTCGCCGCCATGCGCGCGCTCTCCACCAGAAACGATGATCCCGAAAAGGCGAGCCGTCCCTGGGATTCAGGACGCGACGGATTTGTAATCGGCGAAGGCGCCGGCATCCTGATTCTCGAAGAGTTGGAATTCGCCCGCCGCCGCGGAGCCCGCATCATGGCTGAAATCATGGGTTACGGCATGAG
>Ga0163162_10008474_pt1 | contig 10031 bp, 4 predicted proteins | sample S55metaG_FD_115310 | JGI IMG/M metagenome (GOLD analysis project Ga0163162, IMG submission 115310) | Switchgrass rhizosphere microbial communities from Kellogg Biological Station, Michigan, USA - S5-5 metaG | ecosystem: Host-associated > Plants > Roots > Rhizosphere > Soil | place: USA: Michigan...
TCCCGGTTGATGACAACTCCAACTACAGCTATGGCTTTGACCAGGCCAGCCCGGGTTTAAGCCCTATATCACTTATCCCTACTGAGGATATCCAGAGCATCGAGATCTTGAAAGATGCGCAGGCAACCTCGCTGTATGGTTCGCGTGGTGCATATGGTGTTATCCTTATCACTACCAAAAGGGGTAACTCAAAAGTGCCTATCATTAAATATACTGCCAACTTTACCCTTGCGCAGCCACCGGCCTTGCGCAAAGTAATTGGTGGCAAAGGCGAGCGGCTGATGCGTATTGATGAGATCCTGCAAAACGATACCAATTATTACCATGCATTAAACACTATTAACAGTACCCCCTTCCTGTCCGATAGTTTAAATGCCTACTATAATAATTCCACTAACTGGCAGGCCAAGTATTTCAGGAGCACCTTTAACCAAACCCATAATGTTGAGATTTCGGGAGGCGAAAACAAGTTCAATTACAAGGTGAACACAGGCTACTTTAGCCAGAAAGGGATTGTTGAAAATACAGACTTTACGCGCTATAACCTGAACATGAACACGCTGTATCAACCAAACGACAGGTTTAAATTATCGGCTGCTATTAATAACCAGCTGGCTTATAACAGCACGGGTGGTGGTAATAGCCTGACACAAACAGGTGTGGCCAGCAGCGGTGCTTCATCTTCATTATTGCCTGCTCCCTCGTTGTTTACGGCCAGCAGCGGTTTGTTGAATACCCTAAGCTCACAAAATGATAATAAAACGGTGAATATTACCGCCAATCTTGATCTGGATGTGCTGATCTTTAAAGGGTTGAGGGCTACCAACTCCTTCAGTTTTAATTACTTTAGCCAGGGCACCGAAAACTTTAAACCGGCTGCGTTAAATGGCGACTTTAACCAGCTTTATAACTACTTCGACCGGAAAAATACTTTATATAACCGTACCGGCCTGGCGTATGATAAATCAATCGCCAATAAGCATAACTTCAGGCTTAATGTTTTTGGCGAGTTAAACAGCACCAATTTCAGGGCCGATGTTATTCAGCAAAGCGGTACACCCAATGATCAGATACTGGGCCCGCTGGGTTACGACTGGAGTAAATCACTTGGTGGTACGCTGAATAACCTGTCGGATCTGAAAACGGCCTCGCTTGCGGCCGCGTTCTCCTACAACTACAAACAGATCTACGTGCTTGATCTTTCGTACCGTATGGATGGTTCGTCAACCAACGGACCAGATGCCGGTTACTCCAAAAATCCTTCGGTTGGCGTACGCTGGAATTTCAACAAAGAGAAATTCATGCAGTCGTTCAACTGGCTCGACTATAGTTCATTGCGCTTTAGCTACGGTAAAAACATAGTGCCTACCGGCTCGGTGTATGACGTGTACGGCCGTTACATTGCCGGCGGTAACTACAACCAGGACCCAACCGTTAATTTAGATTATGGCGTTATCCCCAACACTGGTTTAACACCCACCACTACCACGCAGCTTAACGGCGGTTTTGATGCCGGTTTCCTGAACGGAAAGTTTTCAGTTACCATGGATGCTTATTATAAGCAGGTTGATAACATGCTGCGCATGAAGGATATTGCCAATATCAATGCCTTTAGCCAGGTAAGCACCAACGAAATGAGCGTGGTTAACTATGGCTACGAGTTAACCTTAACCGCCCGTCCTTTACCAACTGATAGCAAACTGTCATGGCAGCTATCGGTAAATGCTGCCTTTAACAAGGATGTAATGGTTCACCTGCCCGATAACGTGAGCCAATTACTGGTGGTTGATCCAACTACCGGTCAGAATATCCTGTACCGTTTGGGCCGTAACAGCCTTTCAAACGTATTACTGAACACCAAGGGCGTTTATTCAAGCAACTCGGCCGTGCCGGTTGACCCGTTGACTGGTTTAAGATACCGTACCGGTGGCCTGGTTTATACCTACTTTAAACAAGGTGATCCCGCCTGGACAGATGTTAACGGCGATTACGTGTTAGATGCTAATGATTACGTGGCGGTAGGTAACTCACAACCATTGGTTACCGGTGGTTTTACCTCATCTATGCAGTACGGGCCATTCTCGCTAAGTATCAATGGTTCGTTTACGGCTATCAGGGATGTATTGAACAATGACCTTGCTTCTCGTTTCCAAAGCTTTGCTAACCCTACGGCTCAAACAGGTTTAGTGCCGCTTGAGGCTTACAACTACTGGAAAACATCGGGTAATAATGCAACCTATCCTAACCCTTATGATTATACCAGGGCGGGCAAAGTGTCGCCTTTCCGTTATGATCAAACACTGTTTCAGGAAGATGGCTCATACCTAAAAATTAACCAGGTCACTTTCTCTTACAACTTTAAGAAAGCAATGATCAAACGGTGGAATATTTCATCGGCGCGCATTTATGTTACCGCTTATAACGTGCACACGTTCAGTAACTATTCAGGTGCAAACCCCGAAAACGTGACTGACCTTGGCCGGGATATCTCGGGTGGTTATCCTACTCCGCGCTCATACACATTAGGCCTCCAGGTTCAATTTTAATTATAAAATGAATAGTATTATGAAACGATTTTTATGTGCATTCCTGTTTTTACTTGCCGGGAGCTTGATCCTGCCGGGTTGTAAAAAGTTTTTGAACGTTACACCGATAGATAACCTGTCGGGTAATAATTACTGGCAAAGCAAAAAGGATGTGGAGGCTTTTACACTGGGTATTTACAACCAGTTCAGAGAAAATACCCTGAGTACGCCTTATTTTGCCACCACCGGCGATCTGCGCTGCAGTCCGGCTGTCATGACACCCGGTTTAGGCCGTACCTATATTAGCTATATAGCTACCAATGATCTTCGCAGCCTGCTCAATAATACAGATACTTACTATAGTGATCTTTTTCATTACATCAACCTTACCAAGTGGACGGGCTGGTATAAAATGATCCAGTCGGCCAATATTCTGTATGTACAGGCCGGTACGGTGACCTCCCTTTCTGATGCTGATAAAAAACAATACCGTGCCGAGGCTGTGTTTCTGCGCAATCTGGCTTATTTGTTTTTGGTACGCCAATTTGGCGATGTACCTTATTACACCAAGGCCTATAACCAGGATGCGCTGCCGCGGATGCCGATGGTGCAGGTGCTCAATAACTGCATTGCCGATATGATGGCAGTGAAAAACGACTTGCCATGGACCTATGATGATCCATCGCTGGTGGGCATAAGGGCTATGCGCGGCGGTGCCGATGCTTTGCTCATGCACTTCAATATGTGGGCTGCTGGCTTTGATGATGCCAATAAAACAAAATATTACACAGCCGTAGATAACCTGGGTGCCGAAATAATGGGGAATAACAGCTATGCTTTGTTACCGCTATCGCGAAGCAAGGAGATCTTTAAAGGCCGTACTAAGGAGAGTTTGTTTGAAGTGCTCCGCAGTCTTAACTACGGTGAATACTCAACCGGCGATTACCTGTACAACACCTTTACCGATATGGTTTTGCATTACCCGCACAAGCCGGTAAAATCAATTACCAAAAGCTATATCTACTACAACAGCAAGTTCATAACCAAACTGTACCCTTTAAATGCACCTGATAAAAGGGCCACCACCTGGTTTGATCCGGCTACCCTTTATGCCACCGATGGTTCATGGGAGCTATTGAAGTTCGTGAACATTTTTGCCGCCGAAGGTGAAGATGTGTTGCCCGATGATGACCTGATGGTTTTTCGCCTGCCGGATGCCATCCTGCTTCGCGCCGAGGCGCAGGCCGAACTGGGTAATGATGCTGCTGCACAAACTACGCTCAATGTGGTTAGGGCCAGGGCCGAAGCTAATCCTGTTACCGACATAGGTAAAGATCTTAAAGATGATATCTGGTATGAGCGCGCCCGCGAACTGATGGGCGAGGGGCATTATTATTATGACCTGGTGCGCACCAAAAAGGTACTGGACAAAGAGTATTGCTATCACCCTATACCGGTTGAGGATTTCAAAGCCGGGGCCTGGGCCTGGCCTATTGACAAAAGCGCTTTGGTTAATAACCCATACATCACCCTAAATAGTTTCTGGCAATAATATTAATACAAACATATCATGTACAAGATCATAAAAACAATTATAGCCGTATTCATTATCGCTGCCTGTTTCCTGGCAGGGTGTAAAAAAGATAGTTATTACTATGATACGGGCGTTCACCAGGCCAAATATGACGGTACCATTTTAGATTACCTGAAAGCTAAACCTTTCATTTTCGATAGCCTGGTACTGGCCATCAAGGTTGCCGGTATGGAAGATGTTTTTCAAAAGGAAAACGTAACCTTTTTTGCGCCGCCCAGCTCATGCATTCACAAGGCCATAGTAAACCTCAACACCGACCTGCGCAACAACGGAAAAGATACCGTTTCACAGCTGGGGCAAGTACAGCCGCAGGTTTGGAAGGATATGCTTTCCGAATACGTATTTAAGGGTAGCTATCTGTTAAAGGATATTCCGCAAATTGATACGCTCGCGCTTTCGGCATTCCCCGGCCAGGGCTATGTTTCATACGGCGGCCGCACCATGAACATCGGTGTGTTTTACAACAGCGCCAACGGTGTAAAATATGTTGGTTACAGGCAGCTCATTTTATCCTTCATTCCTGATTTTTCAAACCCAACGGTGGGTTTGCTTAATGTACCGATTGCAACTTCCGATATCCAGCCTACAAACGGGGTTATCCACGCTTTACAGTTTCAGAACCATGTGCTGGGTTTTGACAGCCGGCGGTTTATCACCGCGGCCGAATCGGCAGGGATCAGTAAGCCAACGCAATAATTACAGGGGATAAATTATATAAATACTTAAGAAATGATCATGATATCAAACCTTATAAAAAACACCGGCAGCAGGTTCCTGAAAATGGGGCTGGTACTGCTTGTAATTGCACAGGTTTCCTGTAAAAAATCCTCGATATTGCAGGAGGATCCTTACGGAGGCGGAAAATCTCCCCTGGGCATTAAATTCAGCACCGAGGAGCCTACACCCAACAGCGGCAGCTCTGGCGATGCCGTTACCTTTAAAATAAAAGGCCTGCTTAGCCATAAAGACAATTTTCAGTTCCTGGTTAATGAAATTGAAGCCAAGGTAACAGCCCTTACCGATAGTACGGTTACCGTAACCATTCCTGATAATGCAAGCTCAGGTGGTACAACCGTTATTGCCGACGGACAATCATTCTTCGGCCCTAAGTTCACTGTGGACGGGAAGGTTTCTATCGATGCCTCCTTTAAAGCGGTAAATGGCACTAACGGTGCAATAAATGACCTTTTGCAAACTCCCGATGGTAATTACCTGTTAGTTGGCGGCTTCACCAATTTTGAGAGTCAAGCGCCTTCAACGCCGGTAAACCATATTCTGCTTATCACGCGCGATGGCGATTTTAAACCTGATCTTAATGCAGGCACCGGCAGCGATGGTACCCTGCAAACCGTAAACAGGCTCGATAACGGGCAATATATTGTAGGTGGTTTGTTATCCACTTTCAACAACCGTAAGGGTATCAACGGGATCACCCGCTTAAATATCGACGGCTCTTTAGATTCGGCTGCTATTGAGGTCATCAACCTTAAACCGCAGATCCCGAACCTGGGCCTTGATACGGTGGCTGCGTTTAATGGCGGCGTGTTTGGTACGGTTGTAAAAAGCTTTGTGAGGGATGGCAAAATTACCATACTGGGTAATTACCAAAATTATGTAAAGTATTTCTACCCACGCTCAACCCGCGATTTTAAAGTAGCCGACGTTACCAAAATGAACCAGATAGCCCGCCTCACCCAGGACGGCACCATGGATTCTACCTATAATTATAACCCCGGCACCAGGCAGGGTTATGCGGGCGGTAATGGCGATATAAATGATGCCTTTATGCAGGCCGACGGTAAAATTATAGCTGTCGGGGCTTTCTCCACCTTTAATGGCTTGCCTGCCAACCACATTGTACGCCTTAATACCGATGGCTCTGTTGATGCAACGTTTGCTTCGGGTACCGGTGCTGATGGTCCGGTTACTTCCATCCGTTACAATGCTACTACGGGTAAAATGATCCTTGCCGGTTCATTTAAAACCTATGGCGGTAAAACCAGGAGTGGCGTGGTGCTCCTTAATGCTGATGGCAGTGTTGACGATACCTTTCAGTTTGGTGAGCTCACCGGAGGGGTGCCCAATTTTGCGGCACAGCTTAACAATGGAAAGGTGCTTATCTCTGGCAACTTTAACAAATACAACAGCATCATCAGGCAGGGCTTTATGATCCTTAATGCCGATGGTTCACTGGCTACCGGTTATAACAATACGGGGGCTTTTCAGGGGCGCATAACCAAGGTGGTTGAAACAACTTCGGCCCTGGGCAATCCGGCTGTGATACTGGTGGGCGATTTTAACAAATTTGATAACACCAAAGTAGGCAACATAGTGCGTGTTGAGTTGAAAAAATAAGTGGGATACTAATAATAACAGTAACGAAATGAAAAAATATACCTTCAAAAAGCAGGGGAAAAACCTGGCGGTGGCGGCAGTGCTTGCACTACTGGCAACAATGCTGTTTACCTGTAACAAGGATTTTCCAAACAAGCTCAAAGACGCTTCAAAGAATGATACGCTGGGCATCAATGTAAAAACGCGTAAAGTGTTATACATTATTGTTGACGGTGTAAGGGGGCGTGCACTACGCTCGCTTAGTGCGCCCAATATTTCTAAAATAGTAAAGAACTCTATTTACGCTTATGATGCATTAAGCGATTATGGCAGCAATACCGTAACCAATGCCGGCGCATGGGCAAATATGATAACCGGGGTTACGGCCGATAAACACAAGGTTACCACCGATGATTTTGCCGGAAACAATCTCGCCGCTTATCCTACCTTGTTTGCCAGGTTAAAACAGGCTGGTTCGGGTTACCGCACAGTTTCCATCGCATCAACTGCAAGCTTTAATACCAATCTTGCTGCCGATGCTACTTATCAGAAAACCTATGAAAATGATGACGCTTCCGTTAAAATCGCAGTAACCGACGAATTGCAAAAAGAAGATGCCAAACTGGTAGTTGCCCAATTTCACAGTGCCGAGCTTGCAGGCGAGGGCAGTAGTTTTGAAGATGCCGACGCAAAATATACCGGCGCCATCCTCAAAATTGACGGCTATGTTGGCGAGATCATGGCGGCATTATCGGCCCGTAAAACCTATGCAGCCGAAAACTGGCTGGTAGTTATTGCCTCAAATAAGGGCGGCGCTATTGAACCCGACCCTAACAGCACCGATTTTACTTCTTATGCCGATGCAACCCGCAATAACTTTATTGTGTTTTATAACCCGCGTTTCAGTACACTGTTTGTGCCAAAACCCGAAACCGATAATATAGCTTATACCAACACCAGTATCACTTATGATTATGCCGGCTCAAAACGCCCCAACGCTTCATTGCAGGACCCAACCACATTCAATTTGGGGGTTTACGGCAATTTTACGGTGCAGGTACTGATCAAAAGTCTGCCGGGCGAGTTTTATTATCCTACATTTTTATCAAAACGGGTTACTGCCTTTACCGGCGCAGGTTGGAATATGTTCCTGGAAGGTGATGCCTGGACTCTTAACTCGTCAGTAGCCAGCCAGGCGCAGGGAACCTCCATTAACGATGGTTTATGGCATAAACTCACCGCAGTTTTTGACGGTACAAACAAAAAGGTAAGGGTATATACCGATGGCGTGCTCAACACCACACGGGATATGAATGGTAACAACCCCAATAATAACGCCTCATTTAAATTGGGTTACATCCCCGGCAGCGAAGATGAAAGCGCCAACGTGCTTATGACAAACCTGCAGGTATATAATGTGGCACTCACCACGCAGCAGATCTCTGATTACTCCTGCAAAACCAGTATTGATGAATCAAATCCCAATTATAAAAATTTGGTGGGCTACTGGCCAATGACCGAAGGTTCGGGCAATTTGCTGAAAGAAAAAACGGGTAAAGGTGCCGACCTGCTGGTTGGCGCTAACGGCGATTGGGAAAACTTCAGCGACTTGAGTCCGGCCTTGTGCCCCGATATCAATACCTCGTTTTTTACCATGGTACCCAACAACGTTGATATCCCATTTGAAATTTACCAGTGGATGAGCATCACCATACCGGCATCATGGAAGCTGGACGGCAGGTCATGGAACCCAGTTTACTCAGATATTAAACCATAAAACATCAGATAAATGAGAAAGATATATTTAAGTATACTTTGTGCTGTTTTGCTTGCAGGAGCTATCTCCTGTAAAAAGTATGGTCATGAGTTTGAAGATGGCTACAATAAACCCGGCAGTACCACGCCGGTTGATATTACGGTTGATACGGCCATGTCGCAGGTTGACAGGTCTATGTACTCGCGGGCACGGATTTTTCCTGGCCTGATCGATCCGGCCGAGCCAAGGGTTAAGGACGAGAAGTTTACACTTGATCTTAACTTTTCGGCATCCAATGCCAGCATATTGCGTATTTCAGTTGCACCCGAGCCGCAATTCAGCACAGGTTACTGGGCACCTGCCGGCGAACTGATAAAAATTATTGTTCCTGATGGCGTTAACGGCTTAAGTGTACAGGTTGGCGGGCATACTGATGACCTTACCGGGCAGGTAAGTATTCAGCGCGATCCTTTGATCTATACCGTCAAAGCCCTGTTCCCGGGTGTTAACTATGTGCGCAACGTATACGGGGGGACTATTTACATCCGCGCATCGTTTGCCATTGCACAGCCGGTTCAATTTACTATAACCGGGGCTGCAAAACAGCCCGATTTTGTGCTGGGTACAAGTAACAATGCCACCTGGATGGCGCAGGTAAAGGCATCAACTGTACCCTGGCTTGAACTGCGCTCAAAACGGGTGATATTTTTGATCCCGAGAGATTTCCTGATCAAAAACTTCAACTCGGCAAATGCACTTACCGATCCAACTGCCCTGATGACGGCCTGGAATAATGTTTTTGAGCTGGATTATAACGGCTGGATGGGCCTTTCAGATAACAGCAGCGATCTGCGCGACAAGAGTCCGCAGGGGGCATGGCGCGAGGTGCTGGATATCCAGCCCAGTGTAGGTTATGGCCACAACGGTTTTCCGGTAGTGGCTACTATGGATAATGAATGGTTTAACAGCGTGGTAAGTATCGATCAGCTTTTGCATGGCGCAAACTGGGGCACTTATCATGAGTTTGGGCACAACTGCCAGCAAGGTAATATATGGAGCTGGAGCACGCTTGGCGAAACCACCAACAACCTATTCAGCTTTAAAGTAGCCCACCGTAATGGCGCCGACTTTTCCATTCAGCATGGAGACGATTGGGTGCAACCCGCGCTGGATTTTGCCGAGGCCAATAATGATCCTGCAAACTTCAATACAGTTGATGCTATGAATGATCCTTTCAGGAGGATAGTGCCTTTTCTGCAGATCTTTGAACTTTACGGCTATGATGCCATGACCTACCTTTACACAGCGGCAAGGCATGCCCCGCGTTTATCAAACACCGACCAGGATAAACAGGATTTTGTGTACGAACGCTTTTCAGAGTTTGCAAAAACCGATCTGAAACCATTTTTTGACGCTTGGGGAATTAGCGTATCTTCTCAATCAAAGCAAACCATCAGTGCTAAATATCCGCTGCTTACCAAAAAAATATGGACGTATAACCCCATGACCAAGCAAGGCGGTACAGCTGATATTACTTATAAAACAAGCATTACCGTAAGCTCGGAAGAAACAACCGGCGAAGGGGCTGTTAACGGTCACGCGGCTGCTTTGATTGACGGCAATAACAATACCTACTGGCATTCGGAGTGGTATTACGCAACGGCGGTATACCCTTATACGCTGGTGTTAAATGCCGGTGGCCCTGTTACAGTTAAGGGTATGTATTTTGTTCCGCGAAATAGCACAGCGCAAAGGCCTAAAAACATTGATATATACACCAGTACCGATAATGTGAACTGGACGTTTGTTGGCTCAACCATCA
>Ga0163162_10008475_pt1 | contig 10031 bp, 3 predicted proteins | sample S55metaG_FD_115310 | JGI IMG/M metagenome (GOLD analysis project Ga0163162, IMG submission 115310) | Switchgrass rhizosphere microbial communities from Kellogg Biological Station, Michigan, USA - S5-5 metaG | ecosystem: Host-associated > Plants > Roots > Rhizosphere > Soil | place: USA: Michigan...
GGCCCCAAAATATACAGGAAGACAAAATGGCGTATGTCGACAATTCCGTATTTGACGTATTTACCCTGCCCGTTATAAGCGGCGAAACTACCAACGCACTGAAAAATCCGCATACAGTGGTAATAACGGAAGATATTGCAAAAAAATACTTCGGCACGACTAATGTTGTTGGGCAGGTGTTAACCTTCAATGATACTTCGCAGTTTAAAATAACTGCGGTAATAAAAAATATCCCTCAGCAATCACATTTTCATTTCCAGTTTTTTATGTCGATGCCTACTATTGCCGAGGCAAGGGATAATTCGTGGTTGAATAATAATTTTTACACATACATTCTGCTAAAGCCCGGGGTCGATTACAAAAGTTTTGCTACAAAACTCCCTGCATTTTTGTACAGGCATGCCGGGGCGCAATTACAAACTGCCATCCATTTGGATTTTCCAGCATTTGAAAAAGCAGGTAACTACATAAAGCTTACACTTACTTCGTTAAAAGATATTCATCTTAAATCAGCCAGGCTTTTTGAATTCGAGCCGAATGGTGATATCGCTTATGTGTACATTTTTTCGGCAATAGCTATTTTCATTTTGCTTATTGCGTGTGTTAATTTCATGAATCTGTCAACTGCACGGTCTTCAAACCGCGCCCGCGAGGTTGGTGTTCGTAAAGTGCTGGGGTCACCACGTAAATACCTGATCGCTCAGTTTTTAACGGAATCCATATTGGTAACGCTGGCCGGGGCCACCATCGCGGTTTTTTCAGCATGGGCTTTTTTACCGCTGTTTAATCAGCTTTCAGGTAAAGAACTGGTAGTAACCGCGCAAATTTTACGGTGGCTTATTCCTGCATTGTTTGTTATCATCGTGGTAATTGGCTGCCTTGCCGGCTCGTACCCGGCATTATTTCTTTCAGGTTTCCGGCCAATAGATGTACTTAAGGGAAAATTGTCTGTTGGTTTTAAAGGCGGCACACTTCGCAGCGTTTTGGTTGTGTTCCAGTTTGCTATCTCCATCTTTTTGATCATAGGCACCCTGGTTATCTATAACCAGTTAAAGTTTATCCAACATAAAGATCTCGGCTATAACCGCGATCATATACTCGTAGTAAGAAACGCCGGGGTTCTCGGTAAAGGCGCAAAAGGGTTTAAGGAGGAAGTAAAAGAACTTAGTGGCGTTCAAAGCGCCGCGCTCAGCAATTCCCTTCCTACCGATAATGGGAACGATAATACCAGGTCGTTTTTTAAAAGCCAGGTCTTTGATCAAAAAGGGGCGGTGTTGTCGCATGAGTGGAATGTGGATGAAGATTATATTACGACACTTGGGATCAAAATGGCAGCCGGGAGGAATTTTTCGAGTGATATGGCCACAGATTCCTCGGGGGTGATTATCAACCAGGCTTTTGCTAAGTTACTAGGGTATGCAAACCCGTTAGATAAGTTTATTTATGTACCCGCTAATAACGAACTTACTAAATTCAACAAACTTCATATTGTAGGCGTAACGAATGATTTCAACTTTAAATCATTAAAGGCTAATGTAGCGCCCTTGTTGATCAATTTTACACCTAACATGGCGGTATTAAGTATACGCATTAATACCGCCGACATTCCGGGATTGCTGTCGCAAATTAAAAATAAATGGAATAATGTATCGCCTAACCAGCAATTCAGCTACTCGTTTATGGACCAGGATTTTGATGCACTGTACCGCTCTGAACAGCGTATGGGCGCTATTTCCATAGCATTTACCTCGCTCGCTATAATAATCGCCTGTTTAGGCTTATTCGGCCTTGCTGCTTATGCTGCGGAGCAGCGCACTAAGGAAATCGGCATCAGGAAAATTCTGGGGGCTGAGGTGTCGACCATTGTAGGCATGCTGTCGAAGGATTTTATTTTGCTGGTGTTAGTTGCCATAGCTTTTGCCACTCCGTTTGGCTGGTGGGTTATGAGCAACTGGTTACAAAGCTTCGCCTACCGCCAGAACATCCAATGGTGGATAGTTGCAGTAGCCGGTTCGGGCGCCATCCTGATTGCTTTTATTACTATAAGTTTTCAGGCCATTAAAGCGGCGCTCACTAACCCGGTGACTAGCTTGAGGAGCGAATAGAGGGAAAGTAGGGCAGTAGAAAGTAGCAGTTGGCTGTGTAGAAGGTAATCAGCAGTTATATAATGACCAATAACTAAAAAATGATACGGAATTACATTAAAACCATGTGGCGGGGCCTGATTAAGAATCGGGCTTACAGTTTCCTCAATATTGGGGGGTTAGCTATCGGGATAGCCTGTGCATCGCTTATTTTTTTATGGGTGGAAGACGAGTTTAATTTCGACAGCGTAAACGTAAAAAAGGACAAGCTCTACATTGCCCGCGAAAATCAAAAATATGATACCTACGTATTTACCCACTCTTCAACACCGGGCCTTATGGGGCCGGCAATAAAAGCCGAAATACCGGGCATAGCCAATACCTGCAGGGTTTCTGAAGGCCAAACACCGTTGTTATTCACCTATGGTGATAAATCGGTATTTGCGGGCGGCAATTACGCTGAACCATCTATATTCACCATGTTTACGCTGCCGTTTGTTAAAGGCAACGCCGCGAGCGCATTTGCGCAGCTTCACTCCGTCGTAATTACCGAAAAAACCGCGAAGAAATTTTTTGGCAACGATCAGAATATTATCGGGAAAAGCATCAGGGTTGATAACAAACAGAATTACATCGTATCGGGTATATTAAAGGATTTACCAGCGAACTCCAGCCTGCAATTTGAATGGCTGATGCCGTTTCAGATCTATTTCGATCAAAGCCCCTGGCTCCATCAGTGGGAAAATCAATCGTTGAGCACCTTTGTGGAACTAAAACCCGGTGTTAACCCCGAAACGGTAAATAAACAATTGTACAACTTTGTACAAAAGAAAGCGCCAACCGCCCTGGGCAACGTCTTTTTATTCAGCATGAACGACTGGCACTTGTACGATAAATTTAAGGACGGCAGGAAAACCGGTGGCGGGCAAATAGAAAACGTACACCTATTTGCCGTTATCGCCTGGATCATACTATTTATCGCCTGTATTAATTTTATGAACCTTGCTACGGCGCGCAGCGAAAAGCGAGCCCGCGAAGTAGGAGTGCGCAAAGTTCTTGGCGCGCGGAAAGGGTTGCTGGTAACGCAATTTATAAGCGAGGCATTATTCATGTCGTTTATTTCGATGGTGCTCGGGGTAATTGCTGTTGCCCTCGTGCTCCTTGCGTTTAATACGCTTGTGCAAAAACAGCTTACATTGGGCCTGGATAATCCATTTCACATTTTTATACTGACAGCAATAACCTTATCGTGCGGATTGGTTGCCGGAAGTTACCCGGCGCTATATCTATCGTCGTTTAACCCGGTAGCCGTACTTAAGGGACTTAAAATCAAGAGCGGCAGCGCCGCGGCGGTTCGTAAAGGATTGGTGGTGATGCAGTTTACGGTGTCCATCGTATTAATCATCAGCACGATTATTGTTTATCAGCAAATTCAACACGTTAAAAGTAGGGAACTGGGGTTTAATAAGGATAACCTGATAGAAATGGACCTGCAGGGAAACATGGCCCAGAGCTATAATTCCATAAAACAGGACCTGTTAAACACCGGCTATGTCTCGGGCGTCGCTCTTTCAGACCACGCAATTATTTATGACGGCAATAACACCTCAAAGCTTACCTGGGACAGTAAGCCGCCCGGCTCAAACGTGTTGATATCTATGCGATACGTAACGCCGGAGTTTATGGAAACAACCGGTTTGAAAGTAATTGAAGGCCGAAACCTGACAGTTACAGACACCGGGCGGCCCATACGCATGTTGATCACCAAATCTATGGCGGTATTAATGGGAAAGGGCAGCGCACTTGGCAAAGCCGTTCATCTTGAAGGCGACACCACAAAAGCTACCGTTGTTGGCGTAGTAAACGATTATGTTTATGGAAACATGTATGGCAATTCTTCCCCGGTCATGTTTTTCAGCGTTCCTCCGAAAAATGCTACCGTAATGTATGTGCGTGTAAAATCTCAAAAAGATATTGAAAAGGCCCTTGCAAGTATGGGCGCTGTTTTTAAAAAGGATAACCCTGCATACCCGTTTGATTACCGGTTTGTTGACACCCAGTTTAACCAGATGTTTTTGTCGGAAATGTTGGTGAGCAAATTATCAAGGGTGTTTGCCTCACTGGCAATCGTGATCTCGTGCCTTGGACTGTTCGGACTTGCCGCTTATACCGCTGAGCGGAGGACAAAAGAGATAGGTATCCGCAAAGTACTCGGCGCAAGCGTATCGGGATTGGCGGGCCTGCTTTCCGGCGACTTTTTAAAGCTGGTACTTTGGTCTTGTATCGTTGCGTTCCCTATAGCTTATTGGGCAATGCACGATTGGTTAAAAAAATACCAGTATCGCATTGATATTAACTGGTGGGTTTTTATTGCCGCCGGCATGGTCGCCGTGATGATTGCATTTATTACGGTGAGCTTTCAATCGGTTAAAACTGCTTTAGCAAATCCTGTTAGGAGTTTAAGAAGCGAATAGGGGAGTTTGCGGTGACAGTTTGCAGTAGCAGTTTGCAGTTTAGAAATTTCTAATCAAATATTTACAAACCGTTACCAATGATCCAATGACGCGAAGCAAATGACTTAATGACTAATGACTAAATACAATGATAAAGAATTACATAAAAATAGGCTGGCGCAATTTGAAACGCAATAAAGCGTATGCCTTTATCAGCGTGCTCGGCCTGGCCCTTGGTATAGGGTGCGGCATATTAATATTTACGCTGATCAGCTACAACCTGAGCTTTGATAACTTTCACCAAAATAGCAACCGCATATACCGGTTTTATACCGAATGGCATGACGAATCTGTTATCCAGTCCGCCGGGGTACCCCAGCCGTTAGCAAAAGCATTCAGGTCGGATTTCACGCTGGCCGAAAAGACAGCGCGCGTTATAAATTTCCGCGAAAATTTAATCACCATCGTATCCGGTAAACAAATCAAAAAGTTTCACGAGGAAAATGGCGTAGCCTTTGCCGAGCCCGACTATTTTGATATTTTAAACTTTCCCTTGGTCGAGGGTAATAAGAAAACTGCCCTTCTTCAGCCAAACCAAGCCATCGTTACCGAGAAAATTGCGCATAAGTATTTTGGGAATTACAATCCTATTGGCAAAGTGATACGCCTCGACAATAAGTTAGACTTAACAATCACCGGCGTGTTGAAAGATTTGCCTCCAAATACAGATCGCAGGCAGGAAATTTATGTTTCGTTTGCAAGTATTGAAAACTACATTAACAAAAACCTCGAGTTAAAATGGGGCTGGGTTAATACTGGCTGCCAGGGTTTTGTTTTGTTAAAACCAAACGTAACCGTTCAACAGGTAAATAATGCGCTTGCTCAAATCGTCCGAAAACATTACACTGGTCGTGACCTGAAAATATGGAATTTCAAAATTCAACCGCTTAGCGATATTCATTTTAATGCCGGGCTGGGAGGGTATGCCGAAAAAAAATATCTTTGGGCCTTATTCTTTATAGGTCTTTTCCTTATCGTTACCGCCTGCGTTAACTTTGTTAACCTGGCAACAGCCCAGGCGCTTAACCGTTCGAAGGAGGTTGGCATCCGCAAGGTGCTTGGCAGCCAGCCGTCGCAGCTTTTCTGGCAATTTATGGTTGAAACCGCCTTAATAACCTTTGTTGCAGTTGGGGTAGCTATAGGTTTTGCCGAAGTTTCGCTGCCATTTATTAACAATCTTTTCCAGGCCAGAATGGAGTTTAACTGGGAACAACTGGCCGCCTTTATAATTGGCATTACTATTTTGGTAATATTTTTATCGGGCTCGTATCCTGGGCTTGTGCTTGCGAGGTTTCAGCCTATAATGGCGCTTAGGAATAAGTTGTCGCAAAAGCATGTGGGTGGTTTTTCACTCCGCCGCATCCTGGTAATCACACAATTTTCAATTTCACAAATTTTAATTATTGGAACCATCATCGTGGTTTTACAAATACATTACTCTCAAAACGCCGATTTGGGATTTGACAAAAATGCGGTTGTTCTGTTACCAGTACCTGCAAGTGACAAGGCTAAACTTAATACGGTGTACAGCCGACTGAACGAATTAAGCGGCGTGGAAAATGTTTCTTACTGTTTTATGCCCCCGGCGTCTGAAGCAAGCAGCATTACAGGGGTGAATTATAACCATCGTTCTGAAGATGAACACTGGAACATAAACGTTAAACCAGCCGATGACCACTACCTGTCAACCTTCGGAATTAAACTAATTGCCGGTAGAAACTTCTATCCGGCTGATTCATCCCGCGAATTTTTAGTGAATGAAACTTTCGTGAGGAAGCTAAATCTCCGGCCAAACGACGTAATTGGTAAAACCCTGGCGGTTAATGATAAGCAAACTATTGCCACTATTGTTGGCGTAGTTAAGGATTTTCATAACTATTCGTTTCACCAGGAAATAGATCCGGTTTGTATGGGCCCTGATTATAAAACGTATTCAACATGCGCTGTCAAAATAAACATGGGTAACGCCAGACCTTTATTATCGTCATTTGAAAAAATTTGGAGCGACGCCTTCCCTGATCAAATTTATTCTTACCAATTTATGGATGACAAAATTGCCAGGTTTTATCAATTTGATTCCATTTTACTAAAGTTGATAGAGGTGTTTTCCGGAATCGCTATTATTATTGGCTGCCTTGGTTTATATGGCCTTGTATCATTCATGGCCGTAAGAAAAACAAAAGAGATAGGTGTACGCAAAGTACTCGGGGCCAGTTTAAAGCAAATCCTATGGATATTCGGTCGCGAGTTTTGTACTTTATTGTTGATCGCTTTCACAATAGCGGCTCCGTTGGCCTGGTGGGTGATGAACAACTATCTGCACGATTTTAAGTACCGCATAGCTATCGGGCCTGGGATTTTTTTCATTGCTATTTTATCAACTTTCCTAATTGCTTCTTTTTCTGTTGGCTACAAATCAATTATAGCGGCACTGGCAAACCCGGTTAAAAGTTTGAAAAGCGAATAGAAAAAAGTCGGCGGTAAGCAGTGGCAGTTTGCTGTTTGGAAAGAGGGCTAACAGATATGCACCAATGACATAATGACTTAATCATATAAATAAGATGATAAGGAACTATTTTAAAACAGCGTGGCGTAACCTGGTAAACAACAAGTTTTACAGTGCCATTAACATTGTTGGCCTCACTGTGGGCCTTACCGTTGGCTTGTTGATTTTACTTTGGGTTAATGACGAATTGAGCTTTGATAGCTTCAATACCAAAGCCGACAGGCTTTATCAGGTGCAGTCGCAAATAGGTACGGGAAGCAGTAAACAAGTGTGGTGGGGTGTACAGGGGCCGGTGGCCACTTATGCACTTAAGGAAGTACCGGGGGTAGAAAATGCCACCAGGATAATAACCAACTACGATTATTCCGTGTTCCGGTATAAAGATAAAAGCTTGGGCGTGGGTGCTAATGGCAACGACTATGTGGAAGCGTCATTCTTTAAAATGTTCGATTTTAAGCTGTTAAAAGGGTACGTTAATAATCCTTTTCCCAATAGCAAGTCGATTATTATTACGCAAACCACGGCTAAGCGTTTTTTTGGAGATGCAGATCCCATCGGCAAAACAATACTGGCCGATAATAAAGATAATTATACTGTGGCCGGCTTGATAGCTGACCCACCCGGAAATTCAAGTATTAAATTTGATATTCTTTTTTCTATAGAGGTCAGGAAGAATCAATATTCGCGCACGGATTATTGGAAATCGATGGACGAAGATTGGGGGAATTATTATACAAGCACTTTTTTGCAATTGCGGCCCGGCGTGTCGCTCCAATCAATAGCCGACAAGTTAACAAAGATCCATATCCTGCGTCAACCTGGGCCGGATGCCTCAAAAATAAAATATCAATTGCAATCCCTTAAACAATTACACCTGTATAATCCTGATGGCACTGCGTCCGGCTGGCAGACCGTTAAGATATTTTTGATCGTAGCTGTGTTTATATTGCTGATAGCATGCATTAACTATGTGAATCTTTCAACTGCAAGGGCCATGCTTCGCTCAAAAGAGGTAAGCGTACGCAAAATAATTGGCGCCGGAAAAACGCAGTTGTTTATCCAGTTTATTATAGAAACTACTTTGTTTTTTTTAATAGCCTTACTGATATCTTTTGCTGCAATTAAATTGCTGATGCCGCTATTTAACGACATCGCCGGTAAGCAAATGGAATTTAATCTCGCTGACAGCGGGGTTTGGAAAGTTGTGGGGTTAACGGTATCGGCAACGTTAATCGCTTCAAGCATATATCCGGCGTTGCTATTATCCTCCTTTAAACCCATTAGCGCGCTGAAAGGTAAAATATCTCTGGGCATAGGAAATGTGGCTTTCCGAAAGGTGTTAGTAGTTACCCAATTTGTATTTTCAATAGGGCTTATAATTGGCACATTGGTAATAAACAGCCAGTTAAAATTTATAAGGGAAAAAGAGCTGGGGTATGATAAATCGCACGTGTTTACATTTAATATGCGCGACATACAAAAAAATTATGAGGCTGTCCGGGCTGAATTGCTTAACCGACCGGGGGTGAAAGCTGTCACTAGTTCAAGTGAAAACATAGTAAACGTCGGTAATGACACCGGCGATACAGACTGGGACGGAAAGACACCTAATACATTGTTTTTGATACATCAAATATTTATTGATAAATATTATCTCAATTTTTTTAAAGTAAAACTTGCTGCGGGTACTGAATTTGCGGGATTTAAAACTGACAGCGCACACTTTATATTAAACGAGACTGCAGTTCGTGATGCCGGAATAATCAATCCTATCGGCAAGAGATTTAAGCTCCATGACGTAAACGGCACCATCATCGGCGTTGTGAAAGATTTTCATTTTGCGTCGCTTAAACAGCGGATCGAGCCCGCTATTTTCTGTTATCAACCTGCCAATAACGTGATATCCATCAAAACCACTGGTGGTGATGCACCCAAAGCAATTGAAGCTGCCCGGAATATATGGAAGCAATACAACGCTGCCTTCCCTTTTGGGTATCAATTTTTGGATCAGGTTTATGATAACCTTTATAAAACAGATCAACGGTCAGGTACACTTTTTAACGCATTTGCGGCGATAGCCATTCTTATTTCGTGCCTTGGGTTGTTTGGTTTAGCCACTTACACTGCACAGGTAAAATTGAAGGAAATCGGCATACGGAAAGTATTAGGCGCAAGTGTGGTGAATATAACTGCCATGCTTTCAATAGATTTTTTAGTATTGGTTATTGTGTCGCTGGTTATAGCCAGCCCAGTAGCGTGGTATGCAATGAATAAATGGTTGCAGGACTATGTTTACCGTATTCATATACAATGGTGGGTATTCGGCGTTGCCGGGATAAGCGCAATATTGATAGCTTTTATAACTATTAGTTTCCAGGCTATAAAAGCAGCGCTGGCCAACCCGGTAAAAAGCTTAAGGAGCGAATGATTAGTCATTGGTCATTGAGTCATTAGACATTTGTGCACGGCTGACTAATGACCAATAACACAATAAAAAGTAAAATGATAAAAAACTATTTTAAAATAGCTTTCCGGAATTTGCAACGAAACAAGGCGTATTCGTTTATCAACATCCTCGGGCTTACTATCGGCCTCGCGGCATGCCTGCTCGTGTCGACGGTAGTTTTGAACGATCTTTCTTACGATAGGCAATGGAAAAACGCCAATCGGATTTACAGGATAATCAGCGTTAACAAAGCCAACAAAAATAGTATCGACAGGTTCCCTCAAAGTTTCTCAGGTTTTGGCCCGACATTAAAGAAGATTTTTCCGGAAGTGGATGATTATTGCAGGATGTCCGTACAGTCGCTAAGGGTAAAAATGGGTGCAAATAAAGACGGGGTCCAGTTAGAAAGTCTCTCGTCTGAACCAACAGTATTGAAGTTACTCGACTTCAACATACTTGCTGGAAATCCGCGCAGTTTTACA
>Ga0163162_10008476_pt1 | contig 10031 bp, 10 predicted proteins | sample S55metaG_FD_115310 | JGI IMG/M metagenome (GOLD analysis project Ga0163162, IMG submission 115310) | Switchgrass rhizosphere microbial communities from Kellogg Biological Station, Michigan, USA - S5-5 metaG | ecosystem: Host-associated > Plants > Roots > Rhizosphere > Soil | place: USA...
CGATGACCATGCCGGTCGCGGCGGAAAAACCGCCGATGTAGGCGAACAGCGCCAGCAGGTTGTGGCCGCCGGCCAGCGGCAGGCCGAGGACGTATGCATCCGGATCGATGCCGCGCGCCAGCGCGACCGGCGCACCGGCGGCGACGATCGGCAGCACGAACACGATGATCAGCAGCAGGTAGGCCGGGAACAGGCGGCGTGCCTGGCGCACGTCGGCGGGGTCCTCGCATTCGATCACGCCGACCTGGAACTGGCGCGGCAGGCAGAACATGGCGACGAACGCGAGCAGCGTCTGCGCGACAAAGCCCGACGGCAGGCCATGCTCGGTGAATTCACGCACCGGCGCGGCGAATGCGCCGGCGAACCCGCCGGCGCTCAGCGCGTAGATGCCGATCGCGACGAACGCGACGAGCTTGACCAGCGATTCGACCGCAATCGCGAGCATCATGCCGTGATGGTGCTCGGTCGCGTCGATGCGGCGCGTGCCGAACAGGATGGCGAACATCGCCAGCAGCGCAGCGATGTACAGCGCGCTGTCGCGCAGCAGCGGCGCGGCATGCGGCGCGCTGCCGCTGAGCACGCCGATGCTCATCGCCACCGCCTTGAACTGCAGCGCGATGTAGGGAATCGCGGCGGTCACCGCGATGATCGTCACCAGCGCCGCCAGCCCATGCGACTTGCCGAAGCGCGAGGCGATGAAATCGGCGATCGAGGTGATGTTGCGCTGCTTGGCGACGACGGTCAGGCGGTGGAACAGGCTGCTGCCGAACGCTAACAGCAGGATCGGCCCAAGATAGATCGGCAGGTACGACAGACTCGATCCGGCCGCCGTGCCGACCGCGCCGTAGAACGTCCACGACGAGCAGTAGACCGCGAGCGCCAGACTGTAGACCAGCGGGCGCAACCAGGTGCGGCTCGGATACAACGGCCGGCGGTCGCCGTAATAGGCGAGCGCAAACAGCGCGGCGACGTAGCCGAGCGACACCAGCAGCAACAGCCAGCCTGCGATCAAGCGTTCCGCCTCCCGTCGGCGCGACCCTGATTCGTGATTTCAGATCGTGTGATTGTAGAGGACCCGATCCTGGAAGGCGCGATCCTGGAAGGCGCGATCCTGGAAGACGCGATCCGGGAGGACGCGATTCCGGACCGTGCCAGTGCAAACACTGCCCTTGCAGCCCGTGCGCTTCGGGACGGCACGCTTGCGCTCAGCGCGACTGCAATCGACGCGTCGACGGTTTTCGCCATGCAGCGCGACATCAACCCCTTGACCCGGACCCTGATCACACCCAAGCATGCCCGCATGCGCCTGCTGTCCGCCAGCGATTTCATTCCTGCCCGCTTTCCCGTCGCGCTGGCCGACGACGAGGTTCACTTGTGGCTTCTTGCGGCGGACAGCGGCCCCGATGCGCCGCACCGCTACGCTTCGCGCGTGAGCAGACTGCTGGCCGCGTATCTCGGCTGCGCCCCGGATGGCGTGCGCGTGGCGATTGGCGAACACGGCAAACCGTTCTTGGATGGGCCCGTTGTCACCGGACCTGTTCCGGCTGGAACGCGCGCGTTCGACTTCAATGTTTCCCACTGCCGCGGCGCGCTGCTGGTCGGCATCGCGCGCGGCCAGGAGTTGGGCGTGGATATCGAATCGCAGCATCGGAAGCGGCCGGTGCTGGATCTGGCCCGACGTTTCTTTGCCGCCGCGGAAGCCTCGGCGCTCGCCGGCCTGGACGAGCCGCAACGGCAGATTGCGTTCCTGCGCCTGTGGAGTTGCAAGGAGGCCGTCGTCAAGGCGATCGGCATCGGCATCGGCTTCGGTCTGGCGCGCATGCAATTTGGCATCGATCCGGCCGGCGAGCCGGTTGAACTGAGCGTGATCCATGCCTCAGCGGGCGCGATCGAAGACTGGCATGTTGTGCGTCTGGCCCCGACCAGCGCCCACGTTGGAGCGCTGGCGTGGCGCGGTCCGCCTCTGCGCGTGCGCGCTTTCGTCGCAGCGGCGGATTGGACGTAGCGGTTTTTCTGCCGTGCGGCGGTTGCTGTGCCGGCACATTCGGGCTAAGTTTCGGATTCAAACGCCATGATGCCATCGCATGTGGAAGCTGCTGCGTAACCTGCTAGTCGTCGCGATCCTGCTCGCCGGCGTGCTCAAGCTCGTGCTCTGGTACGAGGTGCGGCAGAACGCTGTGCGCCTGGTCAGCGCATGGGCGCCAATTGCCCAGGTGCAATACGACAGCCTCGGCGTCAATCTCGACGGGACGATCGGCGTCGGCGGCGTCAGTGTCGTTTTCGGCAAGGGTCCGGCACGCTCGTCCTGGCGCGCATCGCAGGTCGACGTCGAGACGTCCGGTCCGTTCTGGCTGCTGCGGCGCATGCTGATGGGCGACGACAGCTTTCCCGCCCATCTGGGCGTAACCATCAAGGGCCTGCAGCCGCCCGCCGGCGCTTCGCCGTTCGACTGGCGCTGGCTGAGTCCTTTGAGTCTCGTGCCGTTTGAAACGTTTGGCTGCGGCGTGGTTTCCCGGCTCAGCATCGCCGACTACCAACGCATGGGGCTCAACCCCGGAGCTGCTCAGCAGCACCTGGAATACCGCTACGATAACGTGGCGAATGCGTTGACGTTCACCGGCGAATTGTCGACGCCGCCGTTCTCGGCGATCTCGCTGAGCGGCGAGCTGCAGCAGTTCGATCCGCGATCGCTGAGCCTCAAAGGCTGGCCGAAGTTGCACGTGGCGGTGCTGACCGCCGAGTACGCCGATGGCGGCTACCTGGCCAAACGCAATCATTTTTGCGCGCAACAGGCCGGCGCGAATCCAGCCACGTTCATCGACCAGCACATCGTGGCGATCAAGGCCTATCTCGACGGACTGGGAGTGCAGACGACGGCCGGCGTGGAAACGATCTATCGCAACCTCGTCACGAGCGGCGGCCGCATGAGCGTACAGAGTCTGCCGAATCCGGGTTTCACGCTCGATGCGCTCGCCTCCGAAGCGCCCGACGCGCTCGTGCGTCAGCTCAATTTGACGACCCGGCACAACGATGCGCCGCCGGTAATGCTTCGCCTCGCTTTCCGGACGCCCGATGCCGCCGATGACGCGACGGCCGCGGTGACGCCGACGGCACCGGCCCCGGCGATGACCGTGGTCGCAAGTGCCCCGGTCGCGCCGGCGACGCCGCCCGCGGCGGCGCCAAAATCGGCCGGCGCGGTCGTCGCGGCTTCCCCGACGGCGCCGGCGCAGTCTGCGCCAATCGTGGCCAAGCCACCGGCCGTGACGGCGCCGCCTGTGCCGGCACGTCCGACCGCGACACCAACAGCGGTTGCTGGGACGACGGCGAAGTCGAACGCTGTGGCTGTATCTCCGGCAGCGCTTGCGTCAGGGACGCCGGCCAAATCCGCCGATGCTACGGGCTTGCCGAGCCCACCGGCGCCTCCGGAGGGATCGACGCTGGCGCTGGTCTGGAAGCCCACGGTCGATCGGCTGCCGGACGCACCTCCGCCGGCGCGCGATTACGACCTCATCGAATCGGGAGCGGTGAACAATTACGCCGGCCGTTTCGTCCGCGTGCTGACTTCCGGCGGCAAGAAAGTCGAAGGCCACATCATCGGCCTCGGGCCCGACGGCACGACGCTGGCCTTGCGCGTCAACAAGCCGGGCGGCAGCGCCGAATTGCAGGTGCAGCGCTCGGTCATTGTCGAAATCCGGCTGCCGCACCAGAAGCCGGCCGCCACGGGCGGCTGAAAACCCGGGCGTGCAACGAGCCGCCGCTCTGGATCGTCCATATGGCAATGAACGATACCGGCGAGCCGGCTGCCGGATTCGCACAACGCGTCGATGCGATGACACTGGCCCGGGCACAGGCCGGCGACATGCAGGCGTTTGCGTCGCTGTATGCGATGTTCGGCAAGCCGTGTTTCAACCTGGCGTTGCGCATCCTCGGCAACCGGGCACAGGCGGAGGATCTGGTGCAGGAAATTTTCTTGAAGACGATCGGCACGATCCGCAGCTACCGCGGCGAAGCGCCGTTCGGCAGCTGGCTCAAGCGCATGGCCGTCAACGCCGTCATCGATCAGTTGCGCGGCCAGCGTCATGCGGCCGAGACCGATAGCGAGTCGCTGCGGTTGGCCGAGGCTACCTCCGACTCGGCCAATCCGGCCGCGGTCGTCGATGCCTGGTCTCTGTTGCAGCGCTTGCCGGCGCGTGCGCGCGCGGTCCTCGTGCTGCACGAATTCGAAGGTTATACGCACGCCGAGCTCGCTGCGCTGTTCGGCCAGAGTGAAAGTTATTCGAAATCGATCCTCGCCCGCGCGCTCAAGCGCCTCGGCGAGCTGGTCGTGAGCAGCGACGAATCGATGCCATGTCCGAGCCGCAATTGAGTTTCCACGAATTGACGCAACACCTGCGCCTGCGCGAATTGCCGGTCGGCGAGCCGTCGCCCGATCTGTGGCAGCGCATTGCCGATACGCACGCGAGCCGGCGGCGGCGTACGCGCCTGCGCCGTGGCATCACCGGATCGGCTCTGGCAGCGTTGCTGCTGGTTGCTGTCCTGGTCGCGCCAAAATGGCTCGCGCCGTCGGCGACGGAGCACGAGGTCGACTGGCAGGCGCGCGCACAAGCCCTGGAAATGCAATTGCGTTTGCTGCGCGACAGCAGCGGCGCGCACAGCGAGAATGCCGGCGCGCTGGAAGCGCAATCGGAGATCGCCCGGGTCGACGATGCCTTGCAGGCGGCTTATGACGCGGGTGCGCAACCGGATCAATTGGAGCCGCTGTGGAAGCGGCGCAGCGAACTGCTGGGCGCGCTGATCAGCGCGCGCCAGCGCCATGTCGAAATCAGCCGGATCTGACAATGCCAGTCATGCACAAGACCAACTATCTTCGGGCCATGACCTGGTGTTTCGCGCTGGGTTTGTCGAGCGCCGCGGGCGCCGACACTCCGAACGCGGCCGCTGCGCCGGGCGGCGCTTCGCCGCAGGCTGAGCAGCGCGTGCGCCAGGACATGCAGGCGACGCTGTCGAACCTGGGTTCATCCGGCGCGCTCGGCCAGCATCCGGATCAGGTTGCCGTGAGCCTCGACGAACCTGCGCGGCGGGTCACGAGTCTGGGCGCACTCGTCGATTCGACCAGTGCGCAGAGCGCGCGCGACGGGCTGCATGTCCTGGGCGCAACGCCGGGAAGCAATGCCGATCGCCTCGGCCTTCGGCCCGGCGATGTCATTGTCGCCGTCAACGGCACCTCGCTGCGCGATCTCGGCGGTGACCAGCATGGCCGCGCGCTGGCGGCAACGACGCTCAAGACCGTCGTCGATGGACTGCCCGATGACGCGAAGCTGCAACTGGCCGTTATGCGCGGCGGCAGCGCGGTAACGCTCAGCGGACCGCTGGAACCGGTCTATCTGCCGGCGATGCACGTCGACCTGGGCGGTGCAGTGGCCAGCGCCGACGTGCATCCGGCCGCAGCGCTGGCGTCGACCGCGCCCGCCGACGCCGCTCCTGCCGAAGGTTGCGGCCGCATCAGCATGTTCGATGTCGCTCCGCGCGGCGAGCATTTGTATGGCGTGCGCATCCTGCTGATAGACGGCACCACGCCCGGGCCGCTCGGAACGCCCGCGTTTCGCGTCAGCGCGGGAGAGCATCACCTGCTGGTCGCGGAAAATATTCCCACGACCCAGCTCGGGGCCGGCGAGTTCGCCACGTTTCGGCGGCAGACGAGCAAGCCGTTGACCGTCAACGTCAAGCCTGGCACGACCGCATTGGTCGCGGCCGAATTGCATCCAGGCAAGGCCACGCAGCTCAACAACGGCGGCTATTGGGATCCGGTCGTATGGAGAGAGGTGCCCGAATCCTGTCCGTGAGATCTGTCACGGAACTTGTTGGAGCCGCGAAGGTCTGAAGCGCTTGTCCCCTCCCTCCACAGGGACCCAGCCACAAGGACGTGGCTTTCAGTTTCGCAGCGCGTGGCATGCGTTATCCTGCCAGCGTGATCTCCGGCGTTCATTCCCCCTCGGTCGGCGCACTGCGCCGGACCCTTCTTGTGGTCCTTTGCCTGGCGCTGGCGGCGACGACGGCGGCTGCGGCCACGTCCAAGGCGACCGTGCAGAAAACGACGGCGCCGAAGACGACGGCGCCGAGCATGCCCGATCGCTATCGCCGCGTGCTCGACGAAGGCGTCGCCCATGGCGTCTACGACGGCGTCGCGGTCGGATGGATCGACGGCAAGCAGCAAAAGACCTGGTTTTTCGGCAAGGATCGCGGCTCGGCGAGCGAACGCAATGCCTACGAAATCGGCGCCGTGACCGAGGTTTTCACCGGCATCCTGCTCGCACAGGCGGTGCTCGACGGCAAGCTGCGCCTTACCGATCCGATCAGCAGCCTGCTGCCTGCCGGATTCCCGTGGGCCGACCCGGAGTTTGCCGCAACGCCGGTCGTCGCACTGGCAACGCAAACCAGCGGTTTGCCGGCAACCCCGGCGAACTTGTTCGCGGTCGACCCGGACGATGCTTACGCCGACTACACGGAAAAGGACCTGCTCGCATTCCTCGCAAACTATCGGCCGCGCGAGTGGAAGCGCAGCTATGCCTATTCGCCGCTCAATGGCGCGCTGCTGTGCGTGCTTTTGGGCAAGCTGTACGAAAATGGGTGCTCGACCCTGCTGATCGGCAAGGTCCTCGATCCGCTGGGGTTGCCCAAGACCGGCTTTGGCGATTCGCCGGAGCTGCAACAAGGGCACGCGTATGGCCGCGAGGCGCGCCATTGGCACTTCCAGAAGGCCCTGGCCGGTGCGGCCGGGTTGCGTTCGACGCTGCCGGATCTCATGACCTTCCTGAAGCAGAACCTGCACCCGGACGAATCGGTGCTGCGCGGAGCGTTGCTGCTCGCGCGTCAAGCGCGTGGCCAGACCGCGGCCGGTGGCCTCGGTCTGGGCTGGGCCATCCATGACGTCGAGATGGACCGCCAGACCTGGCCATTGGCCTGGCGCGCGAGCCGCACCGGCGGCTTTTCGACGTTCATCGGCTTTCGCACCGATCGGCAGCAGGCGCTCGTGCTGCTGGCCAATTCGGCCGAGGACCTTGCGTCGTTGGGCGTTGCCTGGCTGACCGGCGAACCGCCGCCGCCGGCGCCGCCACCGCCGTTCGTTCCGGACACCGCCCGCCTGGCGCGCTATGCCGGCTTGTATCGCCTGCTCAATCACAACGAGGTCATTGTCAGTGACAGCGGCTCGACGCTGCGCATGCAGTTGCGCGGCCAGCCGGCATGGCCGCTGTTCGCGGTCGCCGAAGATTCATTTGTCACGCAAGGCGGCGCGGTCGGGCTGTCCTTCATCCGCAACATCGACGAGTTCAGTGGCCTGCTGCTGCGCGCGAATGGCGAGTTCGTGGGCGGCGAGCGCTTGAGCGCACGCGCGCCGCGCCTGCAGCGGACAGCCATTGCGCTGGACGCGGCGGCGCTCGCGGAGTATGCCGGCGACTATCGTCTCGACGCCGATACGTTGCTGCGCATCACGCCCGGCGATGACGGACTCGGTGCGCAGCTCAGCGGTGCCGCGCGCAGCGTCCTGCGCGCCTACGCAACCGACCGCTTCGCCGACGCCGATGGCCAGAACGGATTGATTTTCGAGCGCGATGGAAACGGCCAGGTCGTCGCCGTGGCGCTCGACCTGGCCGGCGGCGAACGCAAGGCGACGCGCGCCAACTGGCGCGCGCCCTGAGCGTGGCGGCATACTGGCGTTGACTGATTCTTCGTTGCCGGCCACCGACGCGTCATGACATTGCTCAGCGTAAACGTCAACAAGATCGCCGTGCTGCGCAATTCGCGCGGCGGCGACCAGCCCGATGTCTGCGCCGCGGCGCAGGCGTGCATTGCCGCCGGCGCGCACGGCATCACCGTGCATCCGCGGCCGGACCAGCGCCACATCCGCCCGGGGGACGTCAGCGCGATCAAGGCCGTGCTCGACGGCCGCGTCGAATTCAATATCGAAGGCAATGCGTTTGCGCCGCCGCGCGGCGACTATCCCGGCCTGCTCGCACTCGCGCGCGCCGTGCAACCGCAGCAATGCACGCTGGTGCCGGACAGCGACGCGCAGCTGACCTCGGACCACGGTTTCGATCTGCGCGCCGATGCGCAGCGCCTCGCGCCGCTGATTGGCGCGCTGAAGTCGTACGGTTGCCGTGTCAGCCTGTTCGTCGACGCCGAGGCCGCCGACCTCGAGCGCGCGGCGCAGATCGGCGCGGACCGCGTGGAAATCTATACCGGACCCTACGCGCTGGCGCATGCGCGCGGCGACTACGCGCGCGAACTCGACGCCTGTGCGCACTGCGCCGAACGCGCGCGCGCCGCCGGCCTTGGCGTCAATGCCGGGCACGATCTGAGCCAGTCGAATCTCGCCACGCTCAAGCGCGCGATTCCGTTTCTCGCCGAAGTATCGATCGGCCACGCGCTGATCAGCGAGACACTCTATGCCGGGCTCGAGGCGACGGTGAAAGCGTACCTGCGCCTGCTCGCCGGCTGATGCCGCGCGGTCCGCCTTTCAGCGGTTCGGTTCCAGACTGATCTTGCGCACGTCGGCATCGCGCGCCGCAGCGAGGAGGTCCGTGACGAGCGCGTAGCGCGTGCTCGCTTCGGGTCGGACGAGCACGGGTGGCGCGTCCGCCTGTCGCGCGAGCTGGGCAAAATTCGCCGCGAGCATGGCACGTTTGATTGGGCTGCCGTTCCAGTACAGCTCGCCGGTTTGCTTGATCGACAGATTTACCGGCGCCGGCGCCGGCGGGCAGTTCCTGCTGCAGGGCGACGACTCGAGATCGAGGCGTTGTGTCTTCAGCGGAACGGCGAGCATGAAGATGACCAGCAAGACCAGCATGACGTCGACGAGCGGCGTGATGTTCATCTCGGCGGTAACGCTCCGGATCGAAGTGCCGAGTACGAAGGCAGCCATGATTCCTCTCCCGCGGCGCACGCAGCGTGCCCGATCAGGCTACTCCTGTGTCGCCGACGCAGGCAATCGTCCCGGGTACGCTCGGCATGGCGCAGGCACAAAGCAAAACGCCGCGTTTCCGCGGCGTTGAGTCGATCGCGCTGGTTGCGTGTGCGGCGCTACTGCGCGCCGCGTGCCGGCAGGAAGCCGATCTTCGTCATGCCCGCGTTCTTGGCGTCGGCCATGACCGTGGCGACCTGCTGGTACTTGGCGGTCTTGTCGGCCTGAATCTGCAGTTCCGGTTGCGGATTCTTCTGTGAGGTCACGCGCAGCTGCGCCTGCAACGCCGCTTCGGTGATCGGCTCGTCGTTCCAGTACAACTGACCGGACGTCTTGACGCCGAGCGTGATCGGCTCCGGCGGATTGTCCGGCGGCGGGTTGAGCGTGGGCTGCGGCAGGTCGATCTTGATCTTGTGCGACAGCATCGGCACCGTGATCATGAAGATGATCAGCAACACCAGCATCACGTCGACGAGCGGCGTGACGTTGATATCGGCCATCGGACCACTGCCGCCGCCTGAACTGAATGCCATGACTTGCTACCTCGTTCCTCTAACTGCAGGGACCGCGCGGCGGTCCTGCTGGATTACTGCTGCACGCTCGACGCCTGGGTGATGAAGCCGACCTTGACCATGCCGGCATTCTTCGCATCCGTCATCACCGAGGCGACGATCTGATACTCGGTGTCCTTGTCGGCGCGGATCTGCAGTTCCGGCTGCGGCGTGCGCTGAGCCGAGACGCGCAGCTGGGCCTGCAGCGCCGCCTCGGTGATCGGCTCGTCGTTCCAGTACAACTCGCCGGTGTCCTTGACCGACAGCGTGATCGGCTGGTTCGCCACGTCGTCGGGCGGCTTGGCCAGCGTCGCGATCGGCAACTCGACCTTGATCTTGTGCGCAGCCAGCGGTGCCGTGATCATGAAGATGATCAGCAGAACCAGCATCACGTCGACGAGCGGCGTGACGTTGATTTCCGCCATCACACCACCGCCACCGCCAGAACTGAAGGCCATGACTTACTTTCTCGGCGCCGGTGCCGCAGCTGGCGGGCGCGGACCCATGCCGCCGCCGGCTCC
>Ga0163162_10008478_pt1 | contig 10030 bp, 10 predicted proteins | sample S55metaG_FD_115310 | JGI IMG/M metagenome (GOLD analysis project Ga0163162, IMG submission 115310) | Switchgrass rhizosphere microbial communities from Kellogg Biological Station, Michigan, USA - S5-5 metaG | ecosystem: Host-associated > Plants > Roots > Rhizosphere > Soil | place: USA...
CGAGCGCGACCGGCTCGACGAGCCCGACCACCCACCCGGCAACGAGCGGGGCCACCAAGCTGCTCGTCTTCGTGATCGAGAACCACTCGCTGTCCGAGATGCAGTCGCAGATGCCGTGGACCTATCGGCTGGGCAAGAAGTACGGCCATGCGACCGACTTCCACGCGATGACCCACCCGTCGCTGCCCAACTATCTCGCCATCGCCGGCGGATCGACGTTCGGCGTGACGGACGACCTCAACCCGCCGGACCATCCGATCGGCGGCGCCTCGGTCTTCGGCGAAGCGCTCGCGCACGGGCTCACCGCCCGCGTGTACGCCGACGACATGCCGGCGCCGTGCACCCTCACGAATGCGGGCCGGTACGCCGTCCGGCACAACCCGTGGACCTACTTCACCTCGGAGCGCAGCGAGTGCCAGGCGTTCGACACGGACCTGGACCGCTTCCCCCACGACGTACGCACGGGCCATCTGCCCGACGCCGGGATGGTGGTGCCCGACGTCTGCGACGACGCGCACGACTGCCCGCTGGCGACCGCCGACGCGTTCATCCGCCAAGGGGTCGGGCTCGCGATGTCGGGCCCGGACTTCCGCTCGGGCCGACTCGCCATCGTCGTCACGGCCGACGAGGACGACCGCACCCAAGGGAACGTCATCCTCACCATCCTCGTCCACCCGAGCGTGCGTGGCGTCGTGGTGACGCGCCCGCTCTCCCACCTGTCGCTGTCGCGGCTCTACAGCCAGGTGCTCGGTCTACCGCCTCTGCGGCAGGCCGCCACCGCCCCGTCGATGGTCAAGGCGTTCGGGCTGGCTCTCGGCCGCTGACGCGTCCGTTCGTCGGCCCCCGGGTGACCGCGGAAGGCCGGGTTCCCTAGGATCCGACCATGTCCTCCACCGCGCTCGTCCCGTCGCTCGTCCGCCCCAGCAGCCGTGCCGCCAGTCTCGTCGCGGACGCGGTCCTCGTCGCGATCGGCGTGGCCCTGATCGGGCTCTCCGCGCAGGTCACCTTCCACCTGCCGAACACGCCGGTCCCCTTCACCGGCCAGACCTTCGCGGTGCTGCTCGTCGGTGGGGCGTACGGCGCGACCCGCGGCTTCGCCACCATGGCCGCGTACCTGGTCGTCGGAGGCATCGGGTACGGCGTGTTCGCCCAGCACTCGTCCGGATGGGACGTGCTCAAGCTCTCGTCGGCCACCGGCGGCTACCTGGTCGGGATGCTCGTGGCGGCTGCTCTGGTCGGCTGGCTGGCCGACCGGGGGTGGGACCGCAGGGCAGCGCGCTCGCTGCCGGCGATGGTGCTGGGCAACATCGTGATCTACGCGTTCGGCTTCCTCTGGCTCCAGCACGCCCTGAGCCTGACCACGAGTCAGGCCTGGCACCTCGGGGTCCGACCGTTCCTGCCCGGCGACGCGCTCAAGATCCTGTTGGCCGCGGGCCTGCTCCCGGCAGCTTGGAAGGTCGTCGACGCCGTACGCCGCTGACGCGGGATGCCGGATCCCACCGTGTCCGATTCCCGCCAGAGACTGTCGGTGCCGTCGGCCATGATGGGGGCATGACCCCGACGACTGCGCCGATGCACCTGGACATCGAGTCCTGCTACCGCGCGGTGAAGAGCCGTGACCGCAGGTTCGACGGAGTCTTCTACACCGCGGTCCGCACCACCGGCATCTACTGCCGGCCCTCCTGCCCCGCGCGCACCCCCGCGTTCCACAACGTCACGTTCCACCCGACTGCGGCGGCCGCCCAGGCGGCCGGCTACCGCGCCTGCAAGCGCTGCCTCCCCGATGCCACGCCGGGCAGTCCCGACTGGGATGTCGCCGCCGACGCCGCGGGCCGTGCGATGCGGCTGATCGGCGACGGCGTGGTCGACCGCGAGGGCGTCGACGGACTGGCTCGCCGCATCGGCTACACGACCCGTCACCTCTCGCGGCTCCTCACCCAGGAGCTCGGTGCCGGGCCGCTGGCGCTCGCGCGCGCCAAGCGCGCCCAGACCGCACGCGTGCTGCTCGAGACCACGGACCTCGGGGCGGCCGACATCGCGTTCGCATCCGGTTTCAGCAGCGTGCGGCAGTTCAACGAGACCGTGCGCGAGGTCTACGCCACCACGCCGACCCGGCTGCGAGGCGGCCGCGGGAAGGGCGCCCAGGGCGGCACCCTGCAGCTGCGGCTCGCCGTCCGCACGCCGTTCGCGGGTCGCGCACTGCACGAGTTCCTGACCACGCGTGCCGTCGCGGGCGTGGAGGTGGCCACGGACACGACGTACTCACGCACCCTCCGGCTTCCGCACGGCACCGGCACCGTCGAGCTCGAGCTCGACGACCACGACGAGAGCGGGTCGACGGCGTTCGTGCCCGCGACGTTCCGGCTGTCCGACCTGCGCGACCTCACCGCCGCCGTCGAACGGGTACGCCGTCTGGTCGACGCCGACTGCGATCCGGTCGCGATCTGCGACGCGTTCGCCGGCGACTCCGTGCTCGGTCCGCTGGTACGCCGACGGCCCGGCCTGCGCGTGCCGGGGCACGTCGACGGCGACGAGCTCGCGGTCCGAGCCGTGGTCGGCCAGCAGGTCACCGTCGCGGCCGCGCGCACCGCCGCCGGCCGCCTCACCCAGCAGTACGGCGAGCGCCTCGAGTCTCCGGTCGACGGACTGACCCATCTCTTCCCCCCGGCCGCTCGGCTGGCCGAGCTGGAGCCCGAGTCGTTGCCGATGCCGCGCGCACGCGGCCGGGCCCTGATCGCGGTGTGCCGGGCCCTCGCGGACGGCGAGCTCCGTCTCGACCGCGGCGGCGACCGCGACGACGTACGCCGGCAGCTGCTGGAGGTGCCGGGCATCGGGCCGTGGACCGCCGACTACATCGCGCTGCGCGCCCTCGGCCACCCCGACGTCTTCCTGCCCACCGACATCGGCATCCGCGACGCGTTGCGTCTGCTCGGGCGCGACCCGGCGGAAGCCGCGGCTCTCGCCGAGGGATGGCGACCGTGGCGTTCCTACGCCCAGCTCCATCTCTGGCACACGCTCTCCTCGAGCACAACGAAAGGACACTGACATGTGGACCGTCATGGACTCGCCCGTGGGCGACCTGCGCATCGTCGAGCACGACGGCGCGATCACCGCCATCGAGTTCTCGCCGTTCCGTGACCACGACGGGCGTCCCCGCGGCGACCGCGACGACGCCCACCCGGTGCTCGTCGAGACCGTGCGCCAGCTCCGCGCCTACTTCGACCGCGACCTCAAGGAGTTCGACCTGCCGCTCGACCCGCGCGGCAGCGAGTTCCAGCGCTCCGTCTGGGCACAGCTGCTCGAGATCGGGTACGGCGACACCGCGTCGTACGGCGAGATCGCCCACCGCCTCGGCAAGTCCAACGCCGCCTCACGCGCGGTCGGGCTGGCCAACGGCAGCAACCCGATCCCGATCGTCATCCCGTGCCACCGGGTGATCGGCGCCGACGGCACCCTGACCGGGTACGCCGGTGGCATCGAGCGCAAGCAGGCTCTCCTGGAGATCGAGCAGGACGCGCTGTTCTGAGCCGCTCGGGTTGAGCCGTCCCGAAAGAGCCGATGACCCGGCCACAACCCGCGGGCGGCCTACTCCGCGGCAGCCCGGCGCAGCGACTCGGACAACCGCTCCGCCGCGGCCACGACCGCCGGTGCGTGCATCCGGCCGGGTTGCCGCGACAGGCGCTCGAGCGGACCACTGACCGACACCGCGGCCACGATCTTCCCCGAGGGGGAGCGGACCGGCGCGGACACCGAGGCGACACCCTGCTCCCGCTCGCCGACCGACTGCGCCCAGCCGCGCCGGCGGATGCCCGAGAGGGCGGCCGCGGAGAAGGCGGCGTTCTGCAGGCCGCGGTGGATGCGCTCGGCGTCCTCCCAGGCCAGCAGCACCTGGGCGGCGGAGCCGGCGCGCATCGTCAGCTGCGAGCCCACCGGGATCGTGTCGCGCAGTCCGGACGGGCGCTCGGCCGCCGCGACGCAGACGCGGTACTCGCCCTGACGGCGCCACAGCTGTGACGACTCGCCGGTGATGTCGCGCAACCGGGCGAGCACCGGCCCGGCCGTGGCGAGCAACCGGTCCTCGCCGGCGGCGACGGAGAGCTCCGCGAGCCGCGGGCCGAGCACGAACCGGCCCTGCAGGTCGCGCGCGACCAGACGGTGGTGCTCCAACGCGACCGCGAGGCGGTGGGCCGTCGGTCGGGCGAGCCCGGTGGCGGTGACCAGGCCGGCCAGGGTGGCCGGGCCCGACTCGAGTGCGGTGAGCACGAGGGCGGCCTTGTCGAGCACGCCCACACCGCTGCTGGAGTCCATATGGCAATACTGCCGTCTCAGATCATGGGACGCAAGTTGTAGGGTTGGGCGCGTCGAGGAGCTGGGAGGAGGAGGCACACACATGGGCAGGACCCTGGCCGAGAAGGTCTGGGAGGAGCACGTCGTGCGGACGGCCGAGGGGGAGCCCGATCTCCTCTACATCGACCTGCACCTGGTCCACGAGGTGACCTCGCCCCAGGCGTTCGACGGCCTCCGCCTCGCGGGACGTTCGGTACGTCGTCCCGACCTGACCCTGGCGACCGAGGACCACAACGTCCCGACGCTCGACTGGGACCAGCCGATCAAGGATCCCGTCAGCCGTACCCAGGTCGAGACGTTGCGGAGGAACGCCGAGGAGTTCGGGGTCCGCCTCCACCCGCTCGGCGATCTCGACCAGGGCATCGTGCACATCATCGGCCCGCAGCTCGGGCTCACGCAGCCGGGCATGACCATCGTCTGCGGCGACTCGCACACCTCGACGCACGGTGCGTTCGGGGCGCTCGCGTTCGGCATCGGCACCTCCGAGGTGGAGCACGTGCTCGCCACGCAGACGCTCCCGCAGGCACGGCCGAGGACGATGGCCGTGAACGTGACCGGGAGGCTGCCGGACGGGGTCACGGCCAAGGACCTCGTCCTGACCCTGATCGCGCACGCCGGCACGGGTGGCGGTCAGGGGTACGTCGTGGAGTACCGCGGTCCGGCCATCGAGGAGCTCTCGATGGAGGCGCGGATGACGATCTGCAACATGAGCATCGAGTGGGGCGCCAAGGCCGGCCTCATCGCCCCGGACGAGACGACGTTCGGCTATCTGAAGGGGCGGTCCGAAGCCCCGACCGGGGCCGACTGGGACGCCGCGGTCGAGCACTGGCAGAGCCTGGTCACCGACGAGGACGCCGTGTTCGACCAGGAGATCGAGCTCGACGCGAGCACGATGACGCCGTTCGTCACCTGGGGCACCAACCCGGGTCAGGGCGTGCCGCTCGCTGGGTCGGTGCCCGACCCCGAGAGCTACGACGAGGAGAGCGACCGGGTCAGTGCCCGCAAGGCCCTGGAGTACATGGGGCTCGAGGCCGGTACGCCGATGCGGGACATCCGGGTCGACACCGTCTTCGTCGGCTCCTGCACCAACGGCCGGATCGAGGACCTCCGTGCCGCTGCCGAGATCGTCAAGGGCCGCACGGTGGCCGACGGCACCCGGCTGCTCGTGGTGCCGGGTTCCGTCCGGGTCCGGTTGCAGGCCGAGGACGAAGGTCTCGACGTCGTCTTCAAGGAGGCCGGGGGCGAGTGGCGGGGTGCGGGCTGCTCGATGTGTCTCGGCATGAACCCCGACCAGCTCGCCCCACAGGAGCGGAGCGCCTCGACCTCCAATCGCAACTTCGAGGGTCGGCAGGGCAAGGGCGGGCGCACACACCTCGTCTCGGTCCCGGTCGCCGCCGCCACCGCGATCCGCGGCACCCTGAGCTCGCCGGCCGACCTCGAGGACCGCTGATGGAGCCCTTCGTCCATCACACCGGCATCGGTGTGCCGCTGCGTCGCAGCAACGTCGACACCGACCAGATCATCCCGGCGGAGTACCTCAAGCGGGTGACCCGCACCGGTTTCGAGGACGGGCTGTTCGCCGCCTGGCGCAACGACCCGTCGTTCGTGCTCAACCAGAAGCCGTACGACGCGGGCACCGTGCTGGTCGCCGGTCCCGACTTCGGCACCGGCTCCTCTCGCGAGCATGCCGTGTGGGCCCTGCAGAACTACGGCTTCAGGGTCGTGCTGTCGCCGCGCTTCGGCGACATCTTCCGTGGCAATGCGGGCAAGGCCGGACTGCTCGCGGCCCAGGTCGACGACAAGGTCGTGCTCCGGCTCTGGGGACTCCTCGAGGCCGAGCCCGGCACCACGATCGACGTCGACCTCACCGAGCGAACCGTGCGCGCCGGTGACGGACCCGATGCGATCGAGGACTCGTTCGACATCGACGAGTACACGCGCTGGCGACTGCTCGAAGGACTCGACGACATCTCGCTGACGCTCGCCCACGCGAGCGACATCGCGACGTACGAAGAGGGACGCCCGAGCTGGAAGCCGACCACCCTGTGACCCCCGATCCCGCGAATCCCGCTCAACAGAAGGGATTCCGCGCACTGGACGCGGTGTAGCCTCGACAGAACGTAAGCGACGACCGGGTGTCGATCGGCTGTTCAGGGCAACGGCCGGAGCCGACGCGCTTCGCCCACAAGGCCGCTGTTGAGCCGGAAACGCCACGAAAAAACATTCGACAGACTCGGGCGTGGTGATTGTGACGAACGCCGCGAGTACCTAGCGTTCGTCGGGAAGCCGGGCAAAAGGGCCGGCCACGATCGTTCATTGGAAGGGAAGCCGTGAACAAGTCACAGCTCATCGACGCACTCGCCGCGCGTTACGAGGGGAACCGCAAACAGGCGCAGCACGCACTGGACTCGGTCTTGGACACGATCACGCGCGAGGTCGCCAGAGGAGAGAAGGTCGCGATCACGGGCTTCGGCTCGTTCGAGAAGCGGGTACGTGAGGCGCGTTGGGTCCGCAACCCCCAGACCGGTGCTCGGATCAAGGCGAAGAAGACGTCGGTGCCGAAGTTCACCGCCGGGGCGGAGCTGAAGAACGTCGTCTCCGGGGCCAAGCAGCTGCCGAAGCTGACGCTCGCCGCGTCGACGTCGGCCGCCAAGAAGGCCACGGCGCCGGCGAAGAAGGCCGCCAAGAAGGCGACCGCGAAGAAGACGACCGCCAAGAAGACCACCGCGAAGAAGTCGGCCAAGAAGGCCGCGCCGGCGAAGAAGGCGGCTGCCAAGAAGACGACGGCGAAGAAGGCTCCGGCCAAGAAGACGACCGCGAAGCGGACGGCGGCCAAGAAGACGACGGCCAAGAGGACCACCGCCAAGAAGACGACGGCGAAGAAGGCTCCGGCCAAGAAGACCGCCGCGAAGCGGACCGCGGCGAAGAAGACGACGGCCAAGAAGACGACGGCCAAGAAGGCGCCCGCTCGGAAGGCGGCGAAGAAGGCTCCCGCCAAGAAGGCCGCCAAGAGGACCGCGAAGAAGTCCTGACGCAACGACGTCGAGGAGGGGCCACCGGTGATCCGGTGGCCCCTCCGTCGTGTCGGTCCCGGTGATCCGGGCACCATCCGCTCGGGCTACCCGAGCAGCGCGAGCCGGGTGTGCGCACCGAGGCCGAGCGTCGTGGCCGCGGCGAGGGCGTCCGCGTCGTCGACGTCACGACGCAACGACGTCAGGTCACCGGTGATCTCGTGGGCGCCGGTGTCCAGGTGGGCCTGTCGGGACCCGTGGCCGAACCGCGGCTCGAACAGGTCGTACGGCGCGGTGTACAGCGTCGTGCCCACCTGGTCCTGGTCGGCGACGAACGCCGTCCCGTCGACGGAGGCGAGGGCCGCGTCCAGATCCGCGGGCAGCAGGGCGGGCAGGTCGGCGCACACCGCGACGGGCGTCGCGTCCGGCCAGCGTCGTCGAGCCTCGGCGGCGGCGAGGCGGAGCGACTCGTTGAGGTCACCGGCGACTCCGTCGGGAATGGTCTCGCAGCCGACGGCTCGCAGCTCGTCGGCGAACCTCGCGTCGTCGGTCACCGCGAGCACCACGGCCACCGAGCCGGCGGCGAGACAGGCGCGTGCGGTGTCGAGCGCGAACGCCGCCGCCAGGGCGCGACGGCGAGTGGGGTCGCCCTCGAGCCTCGACTTGCCACGAGCGGGCGGCTTCACCGGCAGCAGGACGACGTACGACGCACTCATCGGGACGATCCTGTCAGGCGGTCGGCGACGCGTGCCGACCGAGTAGCCTGACCCGGACACCGGCGCTGCTGCCGGGCCGACCGCATTGTTGGGGTGCCAGGACGGAGGGACGCAGGTGGGTGTGCGACCCGTGCGACCGCTGCAGCAGAAGCGCGGCTGGGCCTTCAACCTCGCCGTACCGGTCCTGAAGCCGGTGCTGCTCGCCACCACGAGGCGCACCTGGATCGACGGCGAGAAGATCCCGGCGACCGGTGGCTGCATCCTGGTCTTCAACCACGTGTCCCACGTCGACCCGCTGACGGCCGCGCACATCGTGTACGACCACGGCCGGAAGCCTCGCTACCTCGCGAAGTCGGGCCTGTTCAAGAACCCGGCGCTGTCGCACTTCCTGAGGGCGGCGGGCCAGATCCCCGTCGAACGCCTCAGCAGGAACGCCAAGGGCGCGTTCGACGAGGCCGTCGCCGCCGTGCGCGCGGGGGAGTGCGTGGTCGTGTACCCCGAGGGCACGCTGACCCGTGACCCCGACCTGTGGCCGATGGCCGGCAAGTCCGGCGCCGCGCGGATCGCGCTCGAGACCGGTTGTCCGGTGATCCCGATCGGTCAGTGGGGCGCCCACAACCTGCTCTACCCCTATGCCAAGAAGCCGCACCTCTTCCCCCGCACCCAGATCACGATGAAGGTCGGGGACCCGGTCCCGCTGGACGACCTGCGCGACCAGCCGCGCACGACACAGACGATCAACGAGGCGACGCTGCGGATCATGGCCGCACTCACCGATCTCGTCGCGGAGCTGCGCGACGAGGTGGCGCCGGCCGAACGCTACGACCCACGCACGTCCGGGGTGCGGCCGATCGGCAACCCGAAGAGTGGTCGTCGTGAGACGGCGAAGCGCGAGCGGAAGTCGTCGGGCAGATGACGCAGGTCTCCGTGCTCGGGGCGGGCTCGTGGGGAACGGCGTTCTCCCTCGTGCTCGCGGATGCCGGGAACGACGTCACCTTGTGGGCGCGGCGGGAGGAGGTCTGCGAGACCATCAACCAGCGCCGGGAGAACACCGACTACCTCCCTGGCGTCGAGCTGCCTCCCTCCCTGGTCGCCACCCACGACACCGAGCAGGCGGTGGCCGATGCGGAGGTCGTGGTGTTCGCGGTCCCGTCGCAGACGTTCCGCGCCAACCTCGAGCAGTGGGCGCCCTACGTCCCGTCCTCGGCGGTGATGGTCTCGCTGATGAAGGGTGTCGAGCTCGGCACCCTGAAACGGATGAGCGAGGTCGTCGCCGAGGTCACCGGTGCCGGCTCGGAGCGCATCGCCGTCATCAGCGGACCCAACCTGTCCCACGAGATCGCGCAGCGCGAGCCCGCGGCATCGGTGGTCGCCTGCGCCGACGAGGATGTCGCCAAGCAGGTGCAGCACCTCGTCCACGGGCCGGCGTTCCGGCCGTACACCAGCGTCGACGTCGTGGGCTGCGAGCTCGGCGGCGCGTACAAGAACGTCGTGGCGCTCTCGGTCGGCATGGCCGTCGGGCTCGGCTTCGGTGACAACACGACCGCGTCCGTGATCACCCGCGGGTTGGCGGAGACAGCCCGGCTGGCGATGGCGATGGACGCGAACCCGTTGACCTTGATGGGGCTGGCCGGGTTGGGCGACCTGGTCGCGACCTGCTCGTCGCCGCTGTCGCGCAACCGGACGTTCGGCGAGAAGCTCGGCCTCGGCATGACCACCGAGGAGATCGTGGCCTCGACCCGTCAGGTCGCCGAGGGAGCGAAGTCCTGCTCGTCCCTGCTCGAGCTCGCGCGCAAGGTCGGTGTCGACGCGCCGATCGCCGAGCACGTCGAAGCCGTCGTCGACGGGCGGATGACGGCGCCGGAGATGATGGAGTCGTTCATCCGTCGGGACACGAAGGCAGAGATCGACTGATCGGTCTCGCGCCGGCGGCGCGCGAGCGTCACGGTGCTCGGA
>Ga0163162_10008479_pt1 | contig 10029 bp, 12 predicted proteins | sample S55metaG_FD_115310 | JGI IMG/M metagenome (GOLD analysis project Ga0163162, IMG submission 115310) | Switchgrass rhizosphere microbial communities from Kellogg Biological Station, Michigan, USA - S5-5 metaG | ecosystem: Host-associated > Plants > Roots > Rhizosphere > Soil | place: USA...
TACAAGAATATGCTGGCCTATGAATGTACCTCCTTTGCTCAGACCGATATGGTCGCCGTCAAGGGCATAGGTTTCGTCAGGCAGCTTCCTTCTTAAAGATGCATTAGAGAACAGGTTGCCTATACCGCCTTCTATATCTATCCAGCTGTCGCCTTTGGTAGCGCCCGTTTTATAGCTTATGTTGTAAAACAGCTCCTTCTTCTCTCCAAGATGCAGGGCAAGGGCCTTAAGCATTCTTCCTCTTTCCTGGAAGGTCATCTTGCGCAGGGCAGGGTTGCCCACCCTTCTGCCATACTCAAGTATCGAAGCAAAGTCGAGCCCTTTGGTAGTTGCATTGGCCACCACCTCTCCTGTCACGGCATTGTAAAGCTCCTGCCCGTTGCCATCGCCTTCTATCCATTTGCCGGTTATATAGTTACCTAGTTTAGTCATTAGCTTATAATTATTGGGCTTCAAAAGTAATATAGTTAGGGTTAGGGGGCAAAAAGGTCGGTTAAACGTGGATCAAAGGTGGATATAAGGTGGGTCAAAGGTGGATCAATGTCCAAAGAGAAAAGCAAGTCACAAGGAAATCTCTGGGGAATACAAATAAGTGACATTTAGGCACAGATCAGGAGACCTGCGCCAGACGGGATATGCTCTCACCATGCTTTCTCTTAGGGCTGTCATTTTGACGCTATTTAATACATTACGCACCGTATCCTACACTAAACTTGAAGAAATAAAAGAAAAGATAACAGAGGGGCTTAATTAGCTAACCATTCGATATTTAGCTCTCCGATAAATTAGAATAGCTAGGCTAGTTGCAATAATAGAATTAGCATACAGTTCATAATAGAATATGTCTGAAAGGTGGCCATCACATCCCGGTACAAATGGAGTTGCGCAACGAGGGCTATATATTACGTTAGCACCTACAATTGATAATGACATTGAGAAAATAATAATTAACAACAAAAGTGAACCTTTTGAAAATATCTCGAGAAGTATTGCAATAAGAAAAAAGACAATTAGTCCAATTGTCAAGCCAATCAAAGAAAGATCATAGAAAAATAATTTACCCACTGCGCTATCCGTATGGCTAGTGATTGAAATCGCATAAAACAAAACAACAATAATGATTGATGAAATTATGCTTACGGCTAGTTTTAATAAAATTGGTTTCAGCATATTATTCAAATATACTTATTCGATTCTATTCATTCCCCCTTCAGGGGGTTAGGGGGTAAATCTTCTCTTTCAATCTTTCTTTCACTCCCCCAAACCATTCATCTTTCAGAATGCTCAGCACGATAGAGCTTCTTCTGACATTAGGGTCTCTTGTGGGCATGTTGCTGCGAAGGATGCCTTCTACTGTACAGCCGATATCTTTCATTGCCTGGATGGAGGGCACATTGTTTGCATCGGCCCTTAGCTCTACTCTTTCCAACCCCCACTTTTCAAAAGCAAACTCAAATATCAAAAGCTTGCAATGCCTGTTAAGTCCTGTACGCTGGAACTCTGTACCGTACCATGTATATCCTAACTGAACAGTTTTGAACTCGGGAAGAATATCATAGAAGCGAGTGCTGCCTGCATACTTGTTTGCCTTCTTATCAAAAACAATAAAAGCATATTCTTTGCCCTGCTGTTTCTGCTGCTCTGTGATAGAGATGTAATTCATAAGCGCTTCTCTGCTTCCTTCAGGACTAACTAATGAATATTTGAACAGGTGTGCCTCGTTCAAAGCAAATGGTAACAGGTTATCAGTATCATCTATAGTAAGTGGGCGAAGAAGCACACGGTCATCTTCGAGAATGATATTTTGCTTAGTTATGTCCATACTAAACGAGGCCGAACTGCTTCAGGTGGTGAACAGCGTGCTTGTGCAGCAGTTGAATATTCTTTTCAAAGTCAAGCTCACCAAAGAAAGGGTTGGCTGTGACCAAGTCTTTCTTTTCTTCAAATGATCTAAAGAAGTAGTTCAATTCTTCATGCAGTTCTTTTATTGCAGACTTCATATCCGGCTGGTGTGTTGCAGGAGGTACGTCAGGCAATAGTGAATTAGGAGTATTCTCTTTGAATGGTATTTCTGTCATTAAGAATGCGCGTGACTTCTCTAATTTCTCACCTGTAAAGAGAGGTTCGATCTTTACCTTACCGCTTGCTATCCTGATATAATCTGCCATGTGCTCAACCATCTGCTGGGCATTCATGACTCCCCACTTGCCTTTGTCTGTATTGTTAAGTTTTTCTAACAGAGGAATAAACTCTTCTTTAAGGAACTTATATTTTTCATTATTCATTCCCTGGAAATATTAAGGGTTTACATATTGTATCCTTTCGTCAATTTCATTGCACAGAGAAGAGAATATCTGGTCGATCGTTCCTTCTCCTTTAACAGTAACTGCTTTGCCCAGCTGCTTGTAATGATCTTCAACTATATGGGTCTTGTTATAATATTCTACAATTCTTGAATGGATAACCGCTGCGTTCATGTCATCGCTCCTACCGCTTGTTTCTCCCCTTTTCAGTAAACGCTTTACCAGTTCTTCTTCTGCCACCTCGAGAGAGATCATCAGGTCTATTTCTGTCTTTTTTAAAGTAAGCAGATTGTCCAGGGCTTCTGCCTGCGAAGCCGTGCGTGGGAAGCCATCGAATAAAAATCCTTTAGCCTGTGCATTCTCATCCAGTATTGAGCTGATGATTGCTATAACAACTTCATCAGGAACAAGATGTCCCCTGTTGATAAAAACCGCAGCTTCTTTACCTAAAGGGGTTTCTTTAGCTATCTCTTTTCTTAAAATATCACCGGTGCTAAGGTGCATCAGATTGTACTTCTGAACCAGCTTTTCTGACTGAGTTCCTTTTCCGCTTCCGGGAGGACCAAATAAAATTAAATTGAACATAACTCCTTACAAAGGGGTCAAAGATAATCAGGAATGGGGAAGTTGAGAGAGTTTTGAGGTGATATTTACGCTATCATCTTGTGGAAAGCCACCTTTTTGTTTATCTGGTCGCAAAGGGAGTGAAAAATGGTTTCAATGCCGCCTTCTCCAGCGATCATGACCATCTTGTTATGCTTATGGTAATGGTGCATTACAGGAGCAGTCTTTTTATCATATTCCTGTATCCGGGCCTTGATAACCTCAACGTTCATATCATCTGACCTTCCGCTTGTCTTTCCCCTGTTTAAAAGCCGCTTAATTAACTCAGGCTCAGAGACATCTAAAGAAACCATTATTGTTATTGGAGAACTTTTCTGTATCAGTAATTTATCAAGAGCTTCTGCCTGGGGAGCAGTGCGTGGAAAACCATCAAACAGGAACCCTTTGGAATGGCCGGAAGAGTCTATTATTGATTCTATCATGCCAATAACCACTTCATCAGGAACCAATTCACCTTTGTCAATATACATTTTCGCTTCTCTTCCAAGATGAGAAGCCTTTTTGATCTCTTCTCTGAGCATATCTCCTGTGCTCAGATGCTTAAGTCCATACTTTTCTACAAGCATCTCTGCCTGCGTACCTTTGCCGCAACCGGGAGGACCGAAAAGGATCAAATTAAACATAAGAAAAAGATAAATGGGGTTATTTAATCAAATATAATGTTTCTCTTTTGAAATTCCATACATCTTACGTATATCTTTTTACGTATATAATTCGAAAGACAAAAAAGTCAATAAATGAGCCAAAGAATTTATATAGCAGCTATTTTCCTAATTTTAACGGCATTAAATATCGCTTGTATGCAAGAGAAAAAGAACCCTGTGTATTCCACAACTGATAAGGGCAAAGTGAATATGCCGGACAGTGAATGGAAGAATATTCTCCCCACTGATGTGTATGATATTGCACGCAATAAGGGAACAGAAAGAGCATTTACGGGCAAATACAATTCCTTTAAAGAAGTAGGGACTTATTATTGTGCTGCCTGTGGCAATCCATTATTCCAGAGCAATGCAAAGTTTGAAAGCAGCTGTGGCTGGCCCAGCTTTTTTGAGCCGATAGAGAAGGGAAGCATTATCTACCTGCCTGACAATGCCTATGGAATGCAACGTACGGAAGTACAATGTGGCCGTTGCCGTGCACACCTTGGCCATGTATTTAATGATGGACCACCGCCGACGGGATTGAGATATTGTATCAATTCAGTTATCCTCGACTTTGAGAAAGCCAAAGAGGCTAAAGAGAATTATGAAAAAGGGAAGTGATATATAAAAATAAACCGGCCTAAAGAGGCCGGTTCTTGCAATTATTATATCTAACTAAAAACTACTTTACACTTTTCATAAGCTCTTCAAGGCTTGAAGCTACAACAACGCCGGGAAGCTTAACCGGGGCACCCACCTGTGCAAGGAAGCTACCTACAACATCTCCTGTTTTATAAGTTGTAAAACCAATGCGATAAAGACCAACAACCAAAGCTTTAGTAGGATTTCCTACTTCGCTGGTGATCCTCATCAATGAATTGTACTTGCTGCCTGAAGGCTGAGCAGGCATTTCGCCTGAATCATCATTAACTCCATATGACATCCATCCTGAGGTTTTCCCTTTCATAATGTCTTTTGAGGTCATTACTTCGTTAGCTCTTTCAAGTGTGATCCATGTGTCAAAATAATTCTTTGTATCACCTTCGTTGCCCTTATAATTCGCGCTAACAAAATCCGTTGCATCAGGAGCCATTCCCTCAGGAATAGGAGAGATCATCCTTATTCCCAGCTCAGGCGCTACGGCAGGGATCCAGATATAGAGGTAATAGAAATTCTTACCATTCTTCTTTTCATCAGGCACTGCGCCGGGCTTAACATATCCATAGTAGCTAACGAGGTCAGTGTAAGGAACCCTGATCTCTTTACCCATCAAACTTTTTTTACCCATGTCAGCTCCGAACTTGCTGAGTTTTTGTGCATTAAGAGCTGCGCCTATTCCTAAGCAGATTAAGATCGCGAAAAGACTTTTGATTCTCATAATTTATTTGTTTTAGCTCCTACTCATAAGGCTTTTCGGAATAACGCCCCGTTTTTAAAGTGGTTGCTGGTCTCCACTATTTTACTCAGTGAAGGTGTAGATCTTAGGTTGGCAGGGTGATAAAAGTAGTGCTTTTAGCAATACAGAAATCTTATTAGATATTTTAATAATGCATCTATAGAATTTTGCTGAAAGCCTTATCAATCTTTACCTTCACCTGATAATTATTATTGATATGAGCAATTTAGTAAATGAATTTAATGACTATCGCCAGCGTATGAATGATGTTATTCTTTCAAAGAATAACCTGGTAATGAAGCGCTTATGGAACCTGGATACGAATACCTATGAAGAAGGGGCAATTGATAAAAAAACAAAGGAAATGCTGGGCCTTGTGGCAAGCATGGTCCTGAGGTGTGACGACTGTATTAAATATCATCTTGGCAAAAGCCATGAGCTGGGGGTGACCACAGAGCAGATGTACGAGATATTTGCCGTGGCCAATATTGTAGGAGGTACCATAGTTATTCCTCATACCCGGAGAGCCGCAGAATACTGGGAAGAATTAACAAATACAGCCCAATAGAGACTGATGTAAATCAGCAATTTTATTATTTACTTTCCTTACCTTTATGCCCCTTAATTGCTTAGAATCATGACCGAAACAGAGATCCAGACGCCTAAAGCGCCGCTAACCGCAAAAGATTTTACAACTGACCAGGAAGTTCGTTGGTGCCCGGGTTGTGGAGACTACTCCATCCTTGCACAGGTTCAAAAGGTAATGCCAACCCTTGGAATTCCAAGAGAGAATATTGTAATAGTATCAGGAATTGGCTGCAGCAGCCGTTTTCCATATTATATGAACACCTATGGAATGCATAGCATCCATGGAAGAGCGACTGCAATAGCAAGTGGGCTGAAAGCATCTCGTCCTGAGTTGAGCGTTTGGGTAGTAACGGGGGATGGAGATAGCCTTAGCATTGGGGGCAACCACACAATACATTTACTAAGAAGGAACTTTGATATGAACATCCTTTTGTTCAACAACCAGATCTATGGTTTGACAAAAGGACAATACTCTCCAACTTCAGAGGAAAAGAAGATAACCAAGAGCACTCCTTATGGAAGTATTGACCATCCGTTCAATCCATTAGCACTGGCTATGGGTGCAGAGGCGACCTTCATTGCCCGCACAATGGACAGAGACCCTAAGCATATGCAGGCAATGCTTTTAAGAGCACAAGGACATAAAGGTTCTTCATTCCTGGAGATATACCAGAACTGCAACATCTTTAACGATGGAGCTTTTGAAGTGTTCACTGAAAAGTCTACCAAGCAGGAGAATGCATTGTTTGTAGAGCAGGGACAACCTATGATATTCGGAACTCAAAAGGATAAGGGTATCAAGCTTGACGGCTCTACCCCTGTAATTGTTGACCTTACCCAAGGAGTTAGCCCTAATGACCTTTGGATACATGATGAGAATGATATCAATAAGGCTCAGACCTTGGTAAGAATGTTTGATAATCCGACTGCTGTAGGACACTTCCCAAGACCATTCGGAGTATTCTACCAGACCGATAGGGCATGCTACGAAGATGTAATGACCATGCAGATAGAAGAGGTTATTGCTACAAAAGGCAAGGGAGATCTGGACAAACTACTTAAAGGAAGAGAGACCTGGACGATTAGTTAAAAATAATAAATATTTACATAATAAGAAATGGCTGGTTATTTACCAGCCATTTTCTTTTGTTTAATATCTTTTAATCCTTATTACCCAATCGCATTATTAAGATCAGCAATAAGATCATCAGCATCCTCTATACCTATGCTTAATCTTATTAAAGAATCTACCAATCCATTCTTTATTCTTTCTTCTCTTGGTATGCTCGCGTGGGTCATAGTGGCCGGATGACCTATGAGGCTTTCTACTCCGCCAAGGCTTTCTGCAAGAGAGAATAGCTTGGTTGAAGACAATACTTTCATAGCAGCATCCATGCTGTCATCCTTTAGCGTAAAGCTCATCATACCGCCAAAGCCTCTCATCTGCTTTCTGGCAATATTATGATTAGGATGATCTTCAAAGCCACACCATATTACTTTACCTACTTTGCTGTTTCCTCTTAACCACTTTGCTATCTTCTCTCCATTCTCACAATGCCTTTGCATTCTTACATGCAACGTCTTCAATCCTCTTAATATCAGGAAGCAATCCTGCGGGCCGGGCACAGCACCGCAGCTATTCTGAATGAACTGAAGTCTTTCATTTAATGAAGGATCATTGATTATTAAGCAACCATGTACTGCATCACTATGACCTCCTAGATACTTTGTTGCGGAGTGTAATACAATGTCTGCACCAAGGTCAAGAGGATTTTGGAGGTAAGGAGTAGCGAAAGTATTATCTACACAAAGAGTGATATTATTTGGCTTTACAATGTCTGCAATAGCGGCAATGTCCACGATGTTCATCATCGGGTTGGTAGGCGTTTCTGTCCATACCAGCTTTGTATTCTTGTTGATATACTGCTTGATATTGTTTGCATCATGCATATCAATAAAGTGAAACTTCAGGCCATACTTTTCAAATATCTTAGTGAACAAACGATAAGTTCCGCCATACATATCATTAGCCGCAATTACTTCATCCCCGGGGTTAAGAAGCTTTACAACAGCATCAGTTGCCGCCATTCCACTACCGAAACAAAGGGCATGCTTACCGTTCTCAATAGCAGCTAGCGCGTTTTGTAATGCATTCCTTGTAGGGTTCTGGGTTCTGGCATATTCATATCCCTTGTGATCACCAGGGGAAGCCTGTACATAAGTAGAGGTCTGGAATATAGGAGTCATGATAGCTCCTGTTGACGGATCTGGTTCTACCCCGGCATGGATAAGTTTCGTTGCTAACTTCATATTGGTCAATTTTGAATTGTGCAAAGGTGTAGAATAATATTTACTTTCGGTTTATGATAAAAAGAATCGTTTGTTGTTTGTCACTTGTTGTTTGCTGCTTCGGGTTAAAAGCACAACAGGGTCCAAAGGTTTTAATTGTAATTGCTCATCCTGATGATGAAACTGGCGTGGCTGCCACAGTTTATAAGATAACCAAGGAAATGCATGGAACTGCAGACCTTGTCTGCATTACAAATGGGGAGGGGGGATATAAATACTCTACTCTAGCAGAAGCCTATTACGGGCTTGAGCTTACAGATGAGAAGATTGGAAGAGAAAATCTTCCACGCATCAGGAAGCAGGAACTCATGAACGCTGGAAATATTATTGGTATAAAGAACTTCTTCTTCCTTGACCAGAAAGATGCTCATTACGGACTTGATGAGCACGAGCCAATGGATACGAGCTGGGATGTTCCATTCGTTTGGAGAAGGCTGACTCAGATAATGACAAAAGGGCAATATGATTTTGTCTTTTGCGTATTACCAACTTCCGGTACCCATGGTGGTCACAAAGCTGCAACACTTATGGCGTTAAGAACAGCAGCAGAAGTTCCATTGACAAATAAACCTATAGTACTCGGGGTTTCTTCGAGGAGCAAAGGAGATTCGCTGCAGCATTTTCAACAGCTTGGTGATTATAAAGAGACAGCAATGGTTTATGATACAGCTTCATTCTTCTTCGACAAAACAGCTGCTTTTGGCTACAACAAGCAGCTTAATTATAAAGTAATTGTCAACTGGGAAATTGCTGAGCACAAATCACAGGGTACTATGCAGCTTGCTATGAACAAGGGTGATTATGAAACCTTCTGGTTCTTTAAGCAGAACCCTATTGATGGCTTTGAGAAAAGCAGGAAATTATTTGAAGACCTAAAGTTCATCCCTTATCCAATAAAGGCTTACCGATGAATATTGCGGAAGACAAGGGCCTTAAAAGAGAACTATCCCTTACCCATGCTACTGTCCTGAACATGATAGATATGGTGGGGATCGGTCCTTTTGTTGCCCTGCCTATTATTCTTATTGCATTTCCCGGGAAGTTTAGTCTTATCCCATGGCTGATTGGTGCTGCACTTGCACTTGGCGATGGTCTAGTCTGGTCTGAGCTTGGCGCTGCATGGCCCAAAGCGGGAGGCAGTTATATATTTCTTCAAAAGCTTTTCAGGGGCAAGCCCGGAAAGGTAATGTCATTCTTATACGTTGTTCAGACAACCCTTCATACTCCATTGGTAATAACAAGCGCCTGTATTGGCTTTGTAAACTATCTCAGGTACTTTCAGGACCTGACCTTTATACAGGGCAAGTTCGTGATGATGGCATTGTGCTGATGATAGTCTTCTTTCTTTACAGAAAGGTTATAGATGTTGGTAAAATAGGAATAGTCCTTTCCATAATTGTTGTTACCCTGTTATTATGGACCATCATCACAGGGGCTATTGCCTTTGACACTAAAATATACATGGCTAATTCAGCCACTCCCAATACGTTGGGCAGCATCTGGAGTATCGGGTTCTGGTACCTTGCTGGTAATGCTTCGACTAAAGCCATTTATTCTTATCTCGGGTATTACAACGTTTGCCATATTGGCTCAGAAATAAAGAACCCTGTCAAGAACATTCCCCGCAGTATCATGCTTTCTGTAATAGGCATTGCTATTCTTTATCTCTCTATGCAGTTCACGATGTCGGGTGCAGTTGAGCAGAAGCTGATAACAGGCGAGAACATTCCACTTGTCAGTATGCTCTTCCAAAAAGTATATGGAACACAAGTGGCAACTATTGCAACTATCATGCTGTTAGTTGTTGCTTTCTCTTCTTTATTTGCATTACTCCTCGGGTATAGCCGTATCATCTGGGCTGCAGCAAACGAAGGAATGCACTTTAATGTATTTGCGCATCTTCATCCTACAAAGAACTTCCCTGACTATGCATTATTAATATTCGGAGGAATAGCTATTATATTCTGCATGATATTCAATAAAGCATCCGATGTATTTAAGTTCATAGTTGTTACAAGAATATTTATTCAGTTCATTCCACAGGCAGTAGGAGTAATATTGATGAGAATAAATAACAGGCAAAGTGAACTGCCCTACAGAATGCCTCTATTCCCTTACCTGGTAA
>Ga0163162_10008493_pt1 | contig 10018 bp, 14 predicted proteins | sample S55metaG_FD_115310 | JGI IMG/M metagenome (GOLD analysis project Ga0163162, IMG submission 115310) | Switchgrass rhizosphere microbial communities from Kellogg Biological Station, Michigan, USA - S5-5 metaG | ecosystem: Host-associated > Plants > Roots > Rhizosphere > Soil | place: USA...
CAGCGACTGATTGAGAAGGGCATACGTCAGGTGACACCGGAAACCTACGAACAGGCCATGCGGGGGAAAACGCGGGTCCCGTTCTGAGTCAGGAGGGGTGGGACATCAAGAGATGGCGCGCCGGGGTGGTTCTAAAGGAAATCCTGCGGGTTGGTGGCTTCGGAACCACCCCAATCCGGCGCTTCTCAGTCTACCGAAAGCCGCGTTCCCGTCGTCGCCTCGGTAAACTTCAATCTGGAAATGGTTGCAATCCGAATACCTGGCGTATCCACCCGGGTACTCGTGGCTCCGCGGGTCACAATGGAGGTCTTTCCTACGATACTCACCGTCTGCGGTCCGGACTTGGTTTCAATCGTAATCGTTTTTCGGGAAAGCGGCGTGACGTATCGATCGACATCCGCGGTGCTCACCTTCGCGATGGTTTCATCAAATTGAGAAGCGGAAGTCACCTTATCGATGAGGTTGTAAACCCCTACACTTGTTCCGCCGCCGGTGATCACCTCGATAATCGTGGTGATCTCCGCGTCTGCGAAATTCGGAGTCAGCGAAATTCGATGGTGAAGATCAAATGAAAACCGGCCACCTTTCTGGGTATATGGCAATTTGACGAGAATACCCTTTGAAGGCTCCCTGGTGATGATGGCGTCGTAATAGGTTTCGCTGGATTTCTCTCCTTTGCCGAGAATGAGATTTTTGTCGGCACGGATTTCAAATGGCAGGACGTTGCCTGGTGTCTGAGAGAACGGCGCCATCGCCATCACGAAAGACAGAAGCATCGCAATCATGTAGACCCTCCGGAATGGCTAGACTATAGCACGAAGCTCGATCTCGATAACCTCGCCATCGAGAATACGAAAGCCACGCACCTCGGGGGTTTCAGCGGATGCAAACGAAACGATAACGTGAGCAACACCCGGATACCACGCGCGCGCAATGTCTTTTGTCGATGGGAATGCCGGTCCACGCGGATGGGAATGGACGATCGCCAGAAGTCTCTTCCCATCCGTTCGCAACGACCTCAGCGCGCCGATCAGCTCCGCCGGTTCCATATCGAATTCCGTCGGACTTGCCAGCCTGTTGGTGATCGAAATAAATTCGGTAACCGAAGATTCCTGCCCGGCAAGGAGACCGCAGCATTCCAGAGGCAGGCCGGCTCGAGTATGCGCCACGATCTGCTCCAGAAGACCGTGCGCAAGACTCAGGTTCAAGGGAAGATCTTCCCCGGATTCAGGATATTGTTCGGATCCAGCGCAGCCTTGATGCGTTTCATAGAGGCGATGGCATCGGGCTGAAGCGCAAGCGGAAGGAACTCGGATTTCATTATGCCAATGCCGTGCTCTCCGGAAATCGTTCCGCCCATTTCAACAGCAAGCTCAAACACGCGTCGTTTCGCGCAGTCACCTCTTTCACGTTCAGACGAATCCGATGCATCGATCATGACATTGACATGCATGTTTCCATCGCCGACGTGACCGAAACATACGATGGGAACTCGAAACTCTTCCTGTAACGCCTCCATGGCTTCCAGGTAATCGGGAACTCGAGAGCGCGGAACGACAATGTCTTCGTTGATTTTGTTTGGACGAATGCGTCCAACAGCCGGCGAAAGATATCGCCGGATGGCCCACAATTCCGAACCGTCACCGGCTTCCTGCACTTCCAGAGCAGAACGCTGCAGCGATTGGCGAACGCGATCCAGCGCGGACTTCGCCGAGACGTGATCCCCATCCACCTCAACCAGAAGTAACGCATTGGCGCTGGTTGGCAGCCTGACGGAGGTCTCGATCTTCTCATCCCGGATGTACGAGCGAATTGCGGCAAGCGACTGCCGGTCGATGAGTTCGAGCTTCGATGGAATGATTCCTTCGACAATCAGCCGATTGGCGGCCTCCGCTCCGGAACGGACGGAATTGAACAATGCCATGACGGTGTATGCCACTTCGGGTTTTGGCAGCAGGCGCATTGTCAGCCTGGTAATAATGCCGAGTGTTCCTTCGGAGCCGCACATCAGATCTGTCAGATCGTACCCGACCGCGTTCTTGACCACACGGCCGCCGGTACTGATGAGTTCGCCCGTAGGGAGTACGACATCCAAACCGAGGAGATACTGTCGCGTCACTCCGTACTTAAATGCCCGCGGTCCACCGGCATTGTGCGCGACATTGCCTCCGATGCTGGACTGCTTCAGGCTTGCAGGATCCGGTGGGTAAAACAATCCTTTGGCTTCCACCGCCCGATGAAGATCGTCGGTAATGACACCGGGCTCGAGAACAACCAGCAGATCGACCGGATTGATTTCGAGAATCGAATTCATCCTCTGCATCGATATCACGATGCCGCCTGCAATGGGGATTGCGCCTCCGGCATAGCCGACTCCGCCGCCTCGCGAAACCACTGGAATGGATTCACGATTCGCAAGTCGAACAATCCGGGAAACCTGTTCGGCATTGCCGGCAAAAATAATGACGTCGGCCGGATGAAATCGCTTCGTGGCATCGGTACTGTTTTCCCGAATCGTTTCTGCATCGGTTCGAACGTGGGAGTCCCCGGCGATACGGCGAAGCTCTTCCAGTATTGTTGCAGATATCATTGAACTCATTGTCTAACGCCGACGCCGGGCAGGCGCAATTCTTTCTTCCAGGAGTCGATCAATAATTGGGCAGACGCCGGCAAACTCTTTCATCAGACTGAGAACGATGGGCTCGAATGTCGCTTCCCGGAATTCAATCCAACCCTGCATCAGATTCAACGGCCCGTAGTCCACGCGCACGTTTGGCCATGAACTGCCGAGAACTTTGAAGTTCCTTCGAAATTCCTCGGCAAAGTTGCGGCTGGTGATGACATAGGACTTCAGCTGGCGCAGCTTCAACGCATGGATGTTGTAGTGCAGGCGGCCCAGAGTTTCGCTGTCGCTGTCGGTCCAGACCGAAAAGAAAATTCCGGATTTTCCAGACATCCACGACGCCCGATACAGCTTTACCCCGGGACACCCTTCAAACACGCTGGTGATGCAGATGAGCCCGGACTTCCTCGCAGCATCGTTGTCGTAGACGACCTTGATTTTCTTAAACTCGTCGAGAAATTCTTTCATTGGGGATTCTTCGGCGCAGTGGACGCATTATAGCGGCAAATCGGAAATGCATCTCGATTAGCTGCCGGAGCGCATGGGCCAGTTCACGGCATTGCTCTTGCTACATAACTTTTTCGTGAAACGGGAGGAGCGCTACAATGTCACAAATGGAAATCAAGAAGCCGGTGACAATCGACGACATGTACCACCTGCCAAAGGACGGGCAGAAGTATGAACTCGTGGATGGCGACGTTCTCGTGAGCCCGGCTGGCGTGTTACACGGCGAAATCGCGTTAAAAATTGCCCACATTATCGCGACTTTTCTCGATGACCACCCGATCGGCAAGCTCTATGGGGAAAACGTGGGTTTGATATTTCCAACGGGAAATCTTCGCTCGCCCGATGCGTTCTTTGTCCGGGCGGAAAAGCTGCCGGGCGGCAAATCCCCCGACACTTTCGGCGAACTCGTACCGGACCTCGCCGTGGAAGTGCTATCACCAGCGGACAGTACTCGCCAGGTCCTAAACAAGATCGGCGAGTTTCTGGAATGCGGAGTCCCGCTTGTCTGGGTTGCCGATCCCGGAACCAGGACCGTCACCGCGTATCAATCCCTTTCAAACGTTCAGCGGTTCACTGCAAAGGACACCATCTCCGCCGAACCCGTACTGCCCGGGTTCACGTGTCTTGTTTCCCGGTTTTTCAATTAATCCGCCAGTAACAAAAGGAAGGACGCATCATGACTGAACCAACAAAAGATGAATTGCTCGCTCGTATTGCCGAGCTTGAAAAACAGGCCGGCGCGAAAAGAACCGGAAGAATGGAATTCAAGGTGAGTGAAAAAGGTGGCGTCAGCGTGTACGGCCTGGGCCGTTTTCCAGTGACGCTTTATTATGAGCAGTGGACACGTCTGCTGGATTCGGTGGATGCACTGCGTACTTTCCTGGAAGAAAACAAGAGCCGGCTGAAACTGAAAAACAGCGACTAGGGTTTCCCAGGTGTAACGGCGTCACTCGCCTTGACGTGTGTTGCCTCGCTCAACATTCTCAACAGTTGCCGGACCTCCGAAGAACCGGGATTGTCCGATAGGATTGTGAATGCCGACAGGAGCTCTCCAGTCACGAAACTTCCCTGCGTCAACCCTTTAAATTCGCCAGGCGCCGGCTTGCGATCCGTCAACGAATAATATGTTCCGACCGACTGGGTACCGCGCAGTTCCTGCAGGGTCAGGGTCTTTTCGACCGCTTGCAACAGCACGCCGTTTCCAGTACGTTCTGTGTTCGATTTGATCGATTCCGGGGTAGTTTTCGACAGATTGGCGGGATCGAGCCAGACGACGGTCAGCTGCAGATCGAAGTCTTTTCCCTTTGCCGGCGCAATGTGCAGGAAAATGCTTGCCGGGTCGGCGATCGCCCTGGACTCGACTGTCCATGATACTGGAATCGATAACCGCAGACTGCCGTGGTTCGGTACGAGGTAGACCTGGACTGGGATCGATTGCTGAGCCAGCATTCCTCCGGCCAGCAGACAGGCCGCCATTACAACTCCAAAATGAATTCTCATGGCGGGCATGATATCAAATCGCGGACTTCCACCGTATTTCCAGCTGCAGACACAGCCACGGACCGCACCTACTGAAAGCGCGGAAATCAGTGTAGAATTTCGCAAGAGCCTCGAATCCATATTCAAAGGAGTCCCATGAAGCGATCCATATTCTTAGTCGTGTTGTTGGTGATGGTAACGCTGGCGACGGTTTCTGCGCAGGCGCCCGCTCGGGGTCAGGGCGGAGCCAGACCGAATATTTTCGCTCCCGCAGCAACGGCGAGCGGACCTCTTGCGGACGTGATGAAGTCCGTCGTCACAGCCTTCAACAATCGTGATACCGCGTACTTCGATAAGCTCATTGCGCCTGACGCCGTCTGGCTGGATGAAGATGGGCATCACCTGCTTGCAACGGTATGGATGAATCGCCTGCTGTCGGCAAATCCGCCACGAAAGCTGTCGATTACCAACCTGAGAACCGAAAGCTGGGATACCGGGGGCTGGGCCGGCTTCAACTACGTCCTGGAAGCTACCAATCAGGTGAAGGGCGTCAACTCGATGGTCTTCAAGAAGACAGGCAATGACTGGAAGATCGTTATGATTCACGGCGCCGTCGATACCGCCATCGTTCAGCACTGATACTCGCCCCGCGGTCTAGATAAGAGGCCGCTTGTGTTTTGCGCGCCATTTATTCTAGAATCTCGAACAAATGGCCGCGCAACCTACTCTCAGCAATTTCGAATTGATGGTGATGCTGGCAATCATTCGCATAGGCGATGGTGCCTATGGCGTTTCCATTTCCGATGAAATCGAAGAAACCACTGGAAGCGAAGTTCTGCTCGGCAGCGTATACGATGCGGTCAACCGGCTTGAAGAAAAAGGCCTGATCGAGTCGTCGCTTGGAGAAGCCACGCCCGAACGCGGAGGCAGAGCCAAGCGACACTTCCGGACGACATCGAAAGGCCTTCGCCTGGTTCGTGAGACACAACAGTCCCTGGTCAAACTCTGGAAAGGGCTTCCACAGCTCAAGGGAGGAGAGGCATGACTCTGAAACCGGCCCCCCGTACAGCAACCTGGTTTCTCAATCGATTTGGCTTAAACACTGAAGACGAGTCGGTGACCGGAGATTTATTCGAGCAGTATCAGCGCGGCCGTGGATCAATCTGGTACTGGCGGCAGGTACTGTCGATCGTCTACATGGGAGTCTTCCGGGAGTATCGCAGCGACAAGCGAAGGTTCATTGGAGCAATTGTCAGCACTTGGTGCGTCTGGGGCGTTCTGCAATTCACTGCCGGCATGATTCTGATGCTGCGTTATGTACTTCTCCATCCGGCTGAGCTTCCGTTTGGAATCCGGGTTTATGGTTTTCCGCTCCTGAGACTTCAGTCCGGAGCCGAGCCGACACATGCTGCAAAGTGGGGGTTCTTACTGCTCACATTGGCCCTGAATGTGTTGACGCTTTTCCTGGTTGGCAGATATTGCGCACGCGCTTCACGAATTCACCCACGGAGCTTATTGCTCGCATTTATCACGACCTACGTCGTGTGGGACGCCGGATGGATGGTGACGACTCTCCTCACGATCGTCCAGGATCAACAGATTCAGATCAATTTGGCATTAGCCATCATTCGGGATTTAGTCGCCTTGCCACTGATTGCAGCATTGATTTATTTAGGGGGAAGGAGAGGATTGCCCGCTGAGTCTCTACTCAAGAGAGTAGAACCATGATGCTCCGTGCGACTCCGACCATCGCCACATGGATCCTGGATCAATTCGGTTCAGTTCCAGAAAACGAAGCTGCCATCGGCGACCTTGTCGAACAGTACCAACGTGGCAAAGGATCGATCTGGTATTGGCGTCAGGTTCTGGTAATTGTCTTTGCAGGGCTGTATAGAGACGTTCGACGGGAACAACGGCAGTTTCTAAAGAGCCTTTTCAGAACCTGGTGCGTTTGGGGCACCCTCCAGTTCCTGGCAGGTGTGGTCGTGATGATGCGCTACAATTCGCTTCATCCCCTGAGATCGGATCGCGGATTAGCGGCAAACCTCCTGCCTCTCGTGACGGTCCGCGTAATCACGGCAAACCACACGCGGGTATGGGATGTCGGTGTTCTCATGGTGATCTTGAATATACTGACGCTGCTTCTGGTTGGCCGATATATCGCATCGTCGTCGAAAGTTCATCCTCGAAGCTTGCTGCTCGCTTGCGCCACGTCATTCGTCGTAATGGATATCGGACTTATCGTGACGCATGTCCTGCTGATTTACCTGAACCAGCCACTCGACATCGGCTTTCTCATTACCGACCTGATCGCATTGCCGTTGGTTCCGGCCCTGCTGCTGGTCGGCGGAATTGGGGGAACGAGGGGTCTGCACGCTCAGTCCCCGCAAATCAAACGCTGAGATGGGCGCGGACGAATTGATCACTTAATTCGCTGATTGAACCGCCGGCGACCTTGCGCCCCTTGTCGAGAATGCAGAATTCACTCGCCACGCGGCGAGCGAAGGGTAGCTTCTGCTCCACAAGTAGCACTGTGAGACCTTCTTCTTTATTCAAACGCAAGATGATGTCGCCAATCTCGTGAACGATGTTGGGCTGAATTCCTTCCGTGGGTTCATCGAGTATGAGCAGCTTCGGCTCGAGCACCAGGGCGCGGCCAATGGCCAGTTGCTGCTGCTGCCCGCCGGAGAGGTCGCCACCGCGTCGATGCAGCATCTGCTTCAGCACGGGAAACAACTCGTAGATGCGCGCGGGAATCGAGCGCGCCCCATTCTTTCGGATGCCGAGTCCCACGCGCAGATTCTCCTCGACCGTCAGCTGCGGAAAGATTTCGCGACCCTGAGGTACGTAACCAATTCCCATCCGGGCACGTTCCTCCGCCGATTGCTTCAGCAGATCTATCCCTTCAAACGTAATCCCGCCATTGGTCGCCGGAAGCAGTCCCATGATGCATTTCAGAAGCGTCGTCTTGCCCATGCCATTGCGGCCCATCAGACACGTTCGGGATCCAGTGGTCACATTCAGGTCGACATCCCAAAGCGTATGACTGCCTCCATAGAATTGATTGAGTGTCTTTACGGACAGCACCATTACTCTCCCAGGTACACTTCGATGACACGAGGATCATTCTGGACGTGGTCCATGTTGCCCTCGGAAATGACTCGGCCCTCATGAAGCACTGTCACACGCTTCGCAATCGAACGAACAAACTCCATGTCATGCTCCACAACGACGACCGAATGGCCGCCTGCCAGTGAGCGCAACAGCGTGGAGGTCCGCTCGATTTCCTGCGGCGTCATGCCGGCCACCGGCTCGTCGACGAGAAGAAGTTCCGGCTCCTGCATCAACAGCATTCCAATCTCGAGCCACTGCTTTTGACCATGCGACAATATTTTCCCGAGCGCCATCCGTTGATCCCCGAGTCCGATGATTTCCAGAACCTCATCGACTCTCTTGTGCTGGGCCGCAGACATTCCGGCCAGGAACGTCTTCATGAACGAACGGTGGCCCGCAAGAGCAAGCTCAAGATTTTCAAATACGGTCAGCTGTTCGAAAACGGTGGGCTTCTGAAATTTTCGTCCGATGCCGATCTGTGCGATCTGAGGTTCGGACAGCTTCAGCAGATCGATTTCGCGCCCAAACCATGCCGTTCCGGAGTCGGGACGAGTCTTGCCGGTGATGACATCCATCATGGTTGTCTTCCCGGCGCCGTTGGGTCCGATGATGCAGAGCAGTTCCCCGGGGTCGACATACAACGACAGTTCGTTGAGCGCCTTGAACCCGTCGAAACTGACGGTGACTTTCTCGAGATAAAGCACCTTGTCGCGGATGGTCATTTCTCTTTGACCTTTGATGGTATGAGGCCCGCGATTCCACGAGGCAGAAACAAGGTCACCAGGACGAACAATGCACCGAGCGCATAAAGCCAGACTTCGGGAAACGCTCCAGTAAGATATGTCTTTGCATAGTTCACCAGCACGGCTCCAAGCGCCGCACCAAACAGAGTTCCCCGGCCGCCGACAGCCACCCAAATGACAACTTCGATGGAATTAATCGGCGCAAATTCGCCCGGATTGATGACGCCGACTTGAGGTACAAACAATGCGCCCGCAATGCCGGCCACAATGGCGGAAAAGACGAAGACCCATAGCTTGAAGGATTCCACCGGATAACCCAGGAATCGGGTCCGGCTTTCCGCATCGCGTATCGCGCGCATCACACGTCCAGCGCGCGATTCGACAATAGCGCGGCAAGCCAGATAGCTGGCGGCGAGGGCAACGACGGTGAGCACAAGCAGAACGACTTTGGTGCGGTCGGAATGCAGATCGTAGCCCAGGATCTCCTTGAAATCCGTGAACCCGTTGTTGCCGCCAAATCCCATGTCGTTTCGGAAGAACGCGAGCATCAGCGCGTAGCTGAGCGCCTGGGTAATGATCGAGAAGTACACGCCGGTAACACGTGATCGAAACGCAAACCAACCGAACACTCCTGCAAGCAAGGCCGGCACAATGAACATAATCGCGACTGCGAAAGCAAAGTGATTGAAGCCGTACCAGAACCACGGAAGTGACTTCCAGTTCAGGAACACCATGAAGTCCGGCAATACCGGGTCGCCGTAAACTCCTCTGGTTCCAATCTGGCGCATCAGATACATGCCCATGGCATAGCCGCCGAGCGAAAAGAATGCGGCGTGGCCGAGACTCAGAATTCCGCAGTATCCCCAGATCAAATCGACGGCCAGGGCCAGCATGGCGTAACACATGTACTTGCCGATGAGCGTGAGAGCAAAGGCCGAAAGATGAAAGGCCGAAGTTGGAGGTACGGCTTGATTGAGAATGGGCACGACGATCGCCACAAAGGCAAGGGCTCCCAGAAACCAGGCTCCTCGGCGCGCCTCTTCAGAAGGAGATTTCCCGGAAGCTGTGATCCATGATCGTTGCAGGAGCAGCACTAGTTGTCTCCCGACGACCGTCCGGATTGTGGGAACAGGCCTCGCGGCTTCGCCTGGATAAACAATATCAGCGCGATGAGTATGAAGATTTTTGCCAGCACGGCCCCCGAGTAGGGCTCCAGCAGTTTGTTGGCGATGCCCATCGACATGCCGCCGATAAGCGCGCCCCAGAGATTTCCAACGCCGCCGAAAACGACCACCATGAACGAATCGATGATGTAAGACTGTCCCAGGTTCGGACCGACGTTGGTCAACTGGCTCAGTGCGACACCCGCAACACCGGCGATACCGGAACCGAGTCCGAAAGTCATCGCATCCACCCATTCGCTGCGAATGCCCATGGCTCTGGCCATGGAACGATTCTGAGACACGGCACGGATATCGAGCCCGAGCCGGGTGCGTTTCAGCACCGCCATGATTGCCCCGAACACCAGCAGCGTAAAGATGACGATGTAAAG
>Ga0163162_10008494_pt1 | contig 10018 bp, 9 predicted proteins | sample S55metaG_FD_115310 | JGI IMG/M metagenome (GOLD analysis project Ga0163162, IMG submission 115310) | Switchgrass rhizosphere microbial communities from Kellogg Biological Station, Michigan, USA - S5-5 metaG | ecosystem: Host-associated > Plants > Roots > Rhizosphere > Soil | place: USA: Michigan...
GGAGGGGTGTCATCTCTTCGTGCAGCGCATGCTCGAGGCGGATGTCACGGTCGGCATGACGCTCACCGGTGCGATGACGCCGGCGGGGCTCGGCATGAGTTCTTTAATCCCGCTCATGGAGGCGGGCTTCGTCGATTGGATCATCTCGACCGGAGCCAATCTTTATCACGACACCCATTTCGGCATCGGGTTAAAGATGCACATGGGCAATGCCACAACCTCCGACATAGTTTTACGCGAAGAGGAAGTGGTGCGTATCTACGACATCTTCTTTGATTACTCTGTCCTGCTCGATACAGATGCATTCTTTCGCAAAATCATCGAAGCACCAGAGTTCCAGCGTCCAATGTCAACGGCGGAATTTCATTATCTGTGCGGCCGGTATGTTCATGAGCGTGAAGAGAAACTGGGCATAAAAGAAAAGTCACTGCTTGGTGTTGCTTACGAATACGGTGTTCCAATTTACACGTCGTCACCTGGCGACTCATCGATCGGCATGAACGTCGCCGCGAAAGCGCTGCAGGGAAACAAGCTCGCATTTGATCCGTCTCTCGATGTGAACGAAACGGCCGCCATCGTTTTGGCCGCAAAACGTGGCTCATCGAATCCTAAGAACAAAGGAAAGAAGAAACATCCGGGTCAGTCGGCTGTTTTCATTTTGGGCGGCGGCTCACCTAAAAACTTTCTACTGCAGACGGAGCCGCAAATACAGGAAGTGCTGGGTATTGATGAGCGCGGTCATGATTACTTTCTGCAGGTGACTGATGCTCGTCCTGATACCGGTGGTTTGTCGGGTGCAACTCCAGGTGAGGCAGTGTCGTGGGGCAAAGTTGATCCCGATCGACTTCCTGACGCTGTGGTGTGTTACGTTGATTCAACTGTGGCTCTTCCGTTGATAACGGCTTATGCTTTAACGAGACACGAACCACGAACACCGAAACGTCTCTATGCACGACGCGAAGAGTTTATGAAGTTGTTGTTGGATGAGTACAAGAAATCGAAACGACGCTAAGCTGACAGGAGAAGACTGACGATCATGGGAAACATTTCCACAAACGGAAAGAAAAAATCGTATTACGACTGCGTTGACTGCCCAGCCTACTGTTGCTCAGTTTACGAACGCGTCCAGGTGAAACCGCGCGACATTCGTCGACTCGCCAAGCATTTCGGCGTGAGTGAAGAAGTTGCTACAGCTCGTTACACGAAGATGTATGGCAAAGAGCGAGTACTGCGACGGAAGAAAGACACTCTATTTGCAGAAACCTGCCAGTTCATCAATACAGAAACCAGGGGCTGCACCATCTACCATGCGCGTCCCGCAGTTTGTCGGGAGTTTCCGACCACCACGCGTTGCGCCTACTATGACCTGCTGAGTTTTGAACGTGACCAACAAGACGATCCCAAGGTTATTCCGCTAGTCAAAATCTCTTTTAAAAAATAGCCACTGCTTAGTGGGAGACCCGACCAGGTGCTGCTTGATAAGACGCGCCGTAAGTTTTCCACGTCGTCAAATTGAAGTCTCTCGAGAGGCCGCACTTAACACAAACTCTGTAGGTTCGTCCCTGCCTCGTAAACGGACGACCAAGGTCGTGCTGCCAACAACCAAATAGTCTCTGCACCAGTCGTTTAGCCGCATCGTTAAGGCTGAGTGTCGATGATGTGTGCTGATGGAGCATTTGCTGATTGAGTGTAAGTATGCTTTGCATTTCAACCTCCCGATAAATTTCCTTAAGGGCTGTTACTGCTTGTCTGGTAAACGCTGACCACGAGACGGAACGAATTCGATACCGCTGGGCTGCTTGGGCGCAACAAAATTATCAACTCGAGAAATGTCCCAGGTGTTGACGGTAAGTTCCGTGGTGTTCGGTACAACTGTGAAAGTATGTTTACTAACGGATTGCTTTGCGGCATTCATGAATTTCGTGGCCGAGAAAGTGGAGCGGTTTTCATTCGCCGCAACATCACTTCGGGTGCTTGGAGTCGACGCGTAGATTGCAGTCATTTCGTCAGTCTTTGGTGCGCTGGCGACGGCAACAATGCTCGATGAGTCAGTACGCGCTTTGTTCAGTTCATTCTGTGCCAGGCAAGGCACTGAAGCGGTTAATAGTGCGGCGGCTGCGATTGCGAATCTTGAAAGTTTCGTTTGCCTTGACATGGTGTGTATCTCCTTCTGAATTGTTATTGACAGAAAGGAGAGTACCAATCCGTTGAAGGCTTGAAAATTGTACGTTGGTTCCGCTGTCTTGTACTTTGGTGAAGGGGCCTAGATTAGCTCAAGAAGAGAGGCAGAGCGGAGTTTTTCGAGCAAAGAATCGATGCCAAAGGGTTTACTTAGAAAAGCGACGGCTCCGGCATCCAGAGCTCGCTGTTGGACTGCTTCATCGGCGTCGGCCGACATAAAGATGATGGGAATTCTCTTTCCGGTGTCGATGAGATGGCGTTGAAGGTTGATACCACTCATTCCGGGAAGGTTCATGTCGAGAATCAAACAGGCTGGTTGCTCTTTCTGACCGACGTCGAGAAATTCCTCGGCTGAACCAAACGACAAAACGCTAAAACCGGCGGCACCAAGCACTCGGCCGAGCATCCGCGATATCGATCGGTCATCATCGACTACTGAAACTAATGTTTTTGTACTGGGCACTCTGGTAATCCCGCCGACTGGTAGCGCTCCCCTGCCAGAACACTACCAGTTCAGTTTATCGCTGCCCCCGCAACGAATCTGAAGTGAGCTTAGCATCGGAAACACTGGAAAAATATTGTACGTCGGTTCAGCCATATTGCACCAAAGTACAATATGACTTTCCAGGGTGGGCGGTAATGGTCGCAGCTCTCGTAGTAGCGACTAACTTTGCGGTGATCCGACTCCCAACCGGTCGGCCATGCGAACTAAGTCCGCCACAGAGTCGGCATGCATTTTCAAAACAACCTGGGCGCGGTGGGCCTTGACTGTTCGTTCGCTCGTACCGAGTTGCTGGGCAATCTGCTTATTCAGTGAGCCTGCCGTAACCAGTGCAAAAACCTCACGCTCCCTTGCTGTCAGCGATTTATATCTCTTTTGCAGTTCACTCACTTCGGCCAGCTTCTTACGAGCCTCACGATCGATATTTAGTCCCTCTTTGACGGCATCAATTAGTTCCTGGTTACGAAATGGTTTCGAAAGAAAGCCAACTGCACCGGCCTTCATAGCTTCAACAGTCATCGGAATATCGCCATGGCCTGTTATGAACACAATTGGCAAACGACGGCCTTTCTGCGCCAGTTCCCGCTGTAGGTCCAGACCACTCAATCCGGGCATCTGGACATCAAGAACTAAACATGCTGGACCATCAGGCGAACGCGCGTCGAGAAACTCTTCGGCAGAACCAAACTGGAGGCTCTTAATACCGACCGTACCGATCAAACGCGAAAGAAAGGTCCGAAACGACGGATCGTCATCAATGATTATCACGACCGGTGTTTGCTCTGTCATATCATTTATCTGTCAGTGCCGGTAAAGTAAACTTGAACGAGGCGCCAAAGTCCGGGTTCGGTTCTGCCCAAAGTTTGCCGCCGTGTGCTTCGATGATTGAGCGGCTGATTGCCAACCCCATCCCCATGCCGCTGGCTTTTGTCGTGTGAAATGGTTTGAAAATCTGTTCTGCTTTGTCCGTGGTGAATCCCACGCCACAATCAATAACAGTCGCCAGCACGGCATCTTCATGTTGAGCGGTTCGGAGAGTCAGACTAGGTTTTCTGTCCTTGAGATCGTTCATGGCCTCAACACTATTCATGACAAGATTCAACAGCACCTGCTGCAACTGAATGCGGTCTGCCTTGATGGCAGGAAGTTGATCGCTCAAATCAGCTACCAGGGCAACCTGTTTTCGCTGTGCCTCGTGACTCACCAGATCCAAAACTTCTCGGGCAACCTCGCTGAGGTCGAGAATCACTTTTTCCGGTTCGTGCTTTTTGACAAGCGAGCGAATGCGCGAAATAACCTGGCTCGCACGGTGCCCATCGTTCGCGATGTCGTTGATGGCTTCGCGCAAGTCCTCAAGGTTCGGACTCTTCTCTTGCAACCAATGAAGACAAACGTCTGCGTTGCCGACGATTGCTCCAAGTGGTTGATTGACCTCATGAGCGATCGATGCCGCAAGTTCACCCATTGTCGTCACTCGAGCGACGTGGGCCAATTCTGCCTGCGTGGTACGCAGTTGCGCTTCAGCTCTTTGGTGTTCAATGGCAATTCCCGCGATGTGTGTTGCCACTTCAGTTAGTCGCGCTTCAGTTCCGGAAGGACTCTGCGGTTGACGGTAATACATCGCAAATGAGCCCAGCACTTGTCCGGAGCCGGAAAAAATCGGCGTAGACCAGCATGCTCTCAATCCTGAAAGCCTTGCGAGTTCTACATAATCTTCCCACAACGGATCCGTCAGCATGTCAGTAACGACGACCGGTTTTCCAAGATACATCGCGGTTCCACACGAACCGTTTTTTGGACCAATCGGCGCACCATTCACAGCCTGAACATATATTTCCGGAAGACTAGGCGCTGCGCCATGACGAATGTGTTTGCCATCTTCACTGAGCTGTACGACTGAACACAACATTCCTTCCGACTGTGCTTCAATTAAGGTAACCAGGCTCGCCAAAACGTTTTCGATGGTTTCTCCGCGAGCGATCATCTCAAGTACTCGACTTTGTCCTGCGCGAAACCCATCTTCCTTTTTCCGCTCAGTGATGTCGTGACAAACGATTACCCCACCTGATAACCCTCCGGTTGCGTCGCGTAATGGTCTACCGCTCACTCGAATCCAGACACCGTCTGGTGTTTTGTCATGACGGACAAACATCTCTAGATCGTCAACGTTCTCACCTCTGATTGAACGCGCGATAGGCAACTCTTCTTCAGGAAACGGCGTTACCTTGTCAGGTAGAAACAATCCGTACGCACGAGCCCAGCCTTCGGCTTTCGTTTCCGTTGCGCCCGTGCCAAACATACGTTCGGCTGCTGGATTGAATGTTAGGAACCGGTATTGGCTGTCAGAAACAATTACGGCATCGCCGATGTGGTGAAGAATCGACGACAGAACTTCTGTTTGCGTCAGAAGTGCCTCCTTCGACTTTTGTAACTCCTGTTCAGCAGCTCGACGTCGGCTGATGTCTCTGAAAACTGTGTGCAGAATGCGTCGCTCTTGAAAGGGAATGCAGGTGACTGTCACTTCCGCCGGAAACTCGGAGTTGTCTGCACGTCTCGCTATCCATTCAAAACGTTGATTTCCTTTTTCCCCGGCCTTGTCAATGATGGCCTTCAACCCCGTGGCCGAGGGACTGCCGTCCGCTTGAAGAGCAGCGGAAAACGCTGACAAGGGGAGCGCCATGATCTCGTCGCGTCCGCTGTAGCCGAGCATTTCCACAGCAGCGCGGTTGCAGTCGACGATTTGTTCATCGTCAATACACAGGATCGCATCCGTAGAATTGTCGAAAACGACGCGGGCCGTTTCTTGAGACAACTCAAAGGTCTCGACGGTTCGCGAGGATTCTGCCTGGGTCGGACCAGCCATTTAAAACCTCCTGTGCTCGAATAAATCAGAAATCTGAATGACAAAGGGGGTCAATTATCCGACGTAGCTGGAATGGCTGAATAGTGTCAATTTTGACAGGTACCCAATGGCTGGCAGACGGCTTGCACAAAAATCATCCGCGGTCGAGTCGGATGTATTTTGTTCGTGGGGATTCGTGGATCGTCCTAGTTTTGGCTGGAAGCCGAAAGCCGAAACTTATCGGACCCAGCATTCAGCTAAGCCTTAACAAAACCGATTTGCGTTCGTAGAATTTGCTAGACTGAAATTGAACCGGAAACCAAACTAGAGCAATGGATAATTTTCTTTCAAAATTCATCGGAAAACGTATTGATGTCTACTGCGGAGGCTCAGCGAGCCTGCGGGGTGATGTTATTAAAGTGGAAGGCGGAGTTTTGCACCTCCGGGACGCTGACGGAAAGAGTTGTTATATCGCTGTCGACAAGATTGTTGTCGTCTGGGAGGCTCGAGACGACACGCACCGGGCAGGCTTCATGCCGCCGCCGAACAAAGACTGACGCAAAAAGAAATTGAGCTTTGTGTTTTGTTACCGTGCTTTGTCATCACAAAGCAGCAGGAGCAAAATACAAAGCTCAAACTATCAGAACTTAATTAGCGCGACGCCTAGTCAGTTATCCGTCCGAGCGGCAGGGGCACGCGACGGAATCCAGTAATGTGCTTACCCCAGTATCCCTCAAAACTCGCGTAAACAACGCCGTGATGTCTGGAGGCATGATAAAAACCATGCTCATCCGCAACCACTCCAACGTGCGTTAATCCGTTAAAGAAGACGAGGGTTCCAAACTTGTATTGCTCCTCTGGTGTTGGTGGCGTAAACATCGAATAAAGCGTCCGCGCACTTCCTCGCTCAAAGTCGACACCGATTGACTGAAAAATGCTCCACACAAAGCCTGAGCAATCGAAAGAACGTGGTCCCGTAGAACCCCAGTGATAAGGCGACCCGAGACGTTCATCGATCGCTGCCAGTAGCATAGGTTGCAATTTTGGAATCGCTCCACTCGTGGAACCCACACTCGGGGCGACATCGATGGTTGGCTTAGCAGGTTTAACTTCCCAAACTGATTTCGACTCGGCAACGGCTGTAGAAGCTACAAATGCGGGATCATCTATGGAACATGAAACATCGTTAGGATCAACCGGCTGCGTTTGTCTGGGTCTGGTCTGAGCATCAGCGCTGGTTGCCAAAATAAAGATGGCGAGCGAAGTAACCAGAGCTTTTGGGAAAAAAGTGCGAAACGACATAAGCGGGGAAGTACCTTCTCCTTCGTGAATTTCCTGCTTTTTTTTATTTCTAAGTGAGGGGAGCACCGCGAAAAGCAGAGGCATCTTAGCGGCTGAGACCAAGTGCTTCAACAACCAATGTGACTGTTTCGTGACGAAACGCTGGTCCAACTACAATGTCGGACTGAAAAAGGTCACGAACAGATCGCGCAGTCCATTTGGCCAAGCGACAAATTTGTCGTGGTGTTTTATCTAGAAACACAACACGGTCATTCTGAAGGAAATTATCCGATGAAAGCGCGGTGAGCGACGAACTTTAGTTTGTCGCTCTGAGGCTACACCAAATGAGGTGTACGAGCTTAGCGTGCTTCAGCGGTGATCTTGCGATACAAAGTCAGCGTGAAGAGCACAGTTAGAGCGAGGGTCATGGGGCAACTCCTGAACTTACCAGATTGTCTTGTATCTGTTTAAGAGGCCCAATGAATGGTGAGTTCCGAGAATAAGTATTGCAATTCTCTTACGTTCCTCGGCCGGCGTAATTCAGACCCACAGTAATAATCTTCTGGAGCAATTGATCGTAAGGAACTCCACTGTACTCCGCGGAATCGGCGAAATCTTCTTTGTGAGCAATCTGAGGGTTGGGATTCGCCTCGAGCAGATAAAACTGGCCGTCTTCAGTCATTCGATAATCGAGACGCGCGTAGCCACTAAGAAACATGTACCGATAGATCCGTTTTGAGAGTCGTTCGAGAGTTTTGTGCTGTTCCGGAGTCAACTCAGCAGCGCGCGTCGCAACACCTACCTTTTCCTGGTAATTCGGATCCCACTTAACTTTCAACGTCGCAATGTTTTCAGCGCCTTCAGGTAACTTTTCCATCACCAGTTCCCACGGGGTATAGGTCTGAATATTTGTGTTGCCGATTACGCCCACATAGATCTCTCGTCCTTTTATGTATTGTTCGGCGATCGCGGCGGTTTTGTTTTTCGAATGAATAAACTCGACGCGCTGCGTCAGCTTTTCATCGTCATGAACGATCGATGCCTGCGCGATTCCTACTGATCCTTCTTCACTGATCGACTTAACCAGCAACGGAAACTTCAACCTTTTCGGTCGACGAACTTTGCGATTCATTGGAAACACAGCAAAGTTTGGCACTTGAATGCGGTGATACTGCAGGATCATCTTGGTAAGCGCTTTGTCGTGTGCCAGCGTCATCCCGCGTGGATTACAACCTGTGTAAGGTTGTTTCATCAGTTCCAGGTAACTGACGACGTGTTGATCGTAAAGCGGATACCCGTGAAACTCTTCAAGTAGATTGAAAGCAATGTGTGGCTTGTGTTCCATCAGCGCATTGCCGATCACATTGAGTTGATTGTAGAGACCGATGGGATACACCTCATGGCCCATCTTTTTGAGCGTAGAGATAACGTCGAACTCAGTTTTAACTTCCAGCTTTTCTTTATCGGAGAGATCTTTCAACGAATCGGGAGGCACGAGGTCTTCGTGGACGAGCACGATGATGCGAAGTTTCTTGCGTGGCTCAAAGGTCATACGGCTATGCGATGATAACCTGAGTGGAGCACGTTCATTACTTGCACTGTCAACACTATCATGACACGGCGACGCGCTTCTCGTGAAGGAGTTGCGACACGAAGTTTAAGTTCTTTGCATCGGTCGATCATATTTTGCAGCACGTGATCGATGGTGTATTGATGGACGCCGGTGCCTTCAGCAACGATTTGTCGGACTTCGCGACGCACACTTCGAATGAAACTCGCGGCACTTGGTCGTGAGCGTGGTTGTGGTTCATCAGAAAAGATTCGATAGAGATCGCGATCGTAAACAGCAGGCCACTCGAAGTCGTATCGTTCACGTTTATGCTCGTAATGTTCGCGTAGAGTGATCTTCACAGCTGAAAGCGGCTCAACTTTTGTGCGTGTGCGATTGCGTGGCTTCATACCGGCGATCTCGGTCATGAGTTCGTTGAGATATTCAAGTTTCTTAAGTGCCGGCCACCCTTTGTAGCGTCGTGTCCATTGCGAGCGAGGTGTTAACCAAACAGCAAATGTTTCCGCGAAGTCTTCAGCCGGATGGGCTTGTGCATACCAGGCAGGCAAATGCAGAACGAACTTACGGCTTTTGGGTTTTGGTTTGTAGAAATCAGGATACGGCTGGGCAAAAGATCCGAACATTTCCCGATGGCGTCGTTTGAAGTGCAATCGGAAGGCGGTGTCGAGAGCATGACCGGCTTCATGTCGGAGGATGCGCAAGCATTCCGTGTCGCTGCCGCCCTCAACTTCGAGCATCTGCTTTCGTTCGAGTTTCATCAAGCGCGGATGCGCAAGGTAAAACGGAATTGCAATGCCGGGAACGCCATCGGGGGAAAACCACTCTTCAGATAACCACACGTGTGGCTTGAAGCGGATTCCGCGACTATTCAGTTCACTGTAGAGACGTTTGATATGCGGCTCGAGAAACGAGCCTTTGATCTTAATGGGCAGATCGCAGATTCTCAGGTCGAGTAACTGGTCGTCAGTTAGGCGGTGCCAGGGGAATCGGTAGCTCACTCAGCCGTAGCTTCCTTTCCCATAAGCTTAAATCGCGCCACCTTGAGGCATACGTCAGTCTGTGGCGACGTGGGGACACTTCCAGAGTAAAGAGGGGCTACCGGCATACGAGCTGCGGAACATCTAGTTAGAATTAGTGGAGCGACATCATTCTAGCCGCCTCGTGTCTGACACGCCAGTTGAGGGACTCTGGGTGAATATCAAGCCCCTGACTAGGCTCCTTGAGGAAAGAGCATTCGCAGAATAGCTAGGGTTTGTATTTCTCCTGGAGTTCTTTTTGTAGTTTTGTGAAATAGGCTTCAGCTCCAATGGGGTCATGCCAGGGCGTTGATTGCTCAACTTGAGGGATATCACCGCGCAACGCTGCGCTTAGCACCTCAGCGCTTAAGTTCTTCGGGTGCACCGATGCGACCAGCTTCCCTTGAGCATTGAAAATGAATATCACCGGAATTCCCCAGGCTTGAAAACTCTTGAAGGTGGACATCGAATCATCGAGTCCCACTTCAGATTCAATCGGATGCTCCTTCATAAACTCGTGAACGTAAGGTCCAGGTTCATAGGTAACGGAAAAGAACGCGATTTTTTGTCCTTCGAACTGCTTGTGCAAAGCATTCAGTTTGGGGATAGCATCGATGCATGGCGCA
>Ga0163162_10008496_pt1 | contig 10016 bp, 6 predicted proteins | sample S55metaG_FD_115310 | JGI IMG/M metagenome (GOLD analysis project Ga0163162, IMG submission 115310) | Switchgrass rhizosphere microbial communities from Kellogg Biological Station, Michigan, USA - S5-5 metaG | ecosystem: Host-associated > Plants > Roots > Rhizosphere > Soil | place: USA: Michigan...
CAGAGCGAGGAATGTCGCGAGCGTGAGCGAAGCCGTGAGCCGTCCGACTTCGCGGGCCCGGCTCCCCCGTTCGGCCGGGACGAAGATCCACACGAGCGCGGCGGCGAGCGCAATTACTCCGGTGAAGACGTCGCCGGCCAGGAAGACGAGACCGAACAGGAGCGAGAGCGGAAGGATCCGCCCCGCGGCGCCACGGACGGGCCGCCCGACCGCCCAGACGATCCAGGGCAGCAGCGCGCTCCCCGGCTGGACGTGCGGAAAGAAAACCTCTCCGACGCCGACACCCGAGAAGACGTAGGTCACGGCCGCGACCCACGCGGCGGCGCGGGACGTCCCGAGCGAACGGCAGAGCACGATCATCCCGATGCCCGTGAGGATCCAGTGGAGGATCGGGAAGACGCGCATCGCCGCCGGGAACGAAAGGAGCGAGAGCAGCGGCCGCACCGGGTAGAGCGAGCCGGAGTTGGGGTTCGGGAGGAGCGGCCGCCCTCCGGAGATCTCCGGCAGCCAGACCGGGAGACGGCCGCGCGCGTACGCGTCGTGCATGGCCTTCTCCATCGGCAGGTTGTAGACGGCGAGGTCGCGCCCCGCGAAGTTCCGCGGGAAGAAGAGCGGATCGGCATACACGCCGACGACGAGCAGCGCAAAGAGGACGCCGGGAAGGGCTCGCCGGAGCCCGGGGCTCGCCGTCAGAGACGGCAAGGACGATTCGGCGTCCGAGCGGGGCTCATTTGCATCCGCTCGCTGCCCATCACGGTTTAGGATAGGGCATCGCAGCGCCAGCGCAAAGCCGGTACCGACTCGCGCTCGCGGCGGCCGCGATCGTCGCTCTCCTCTCCGCTCTCGCGCGCGCGTGGCTCCTCGTTCACCGCCCGCTGTGGTTCGACGAGATCTTCACGGTCTGGGCAGCGCGGCTGTCCCCAGGCGAGCTCCTCGCCGTCCTCCGGAACGACTCGGGCCCGCCGCTCTTCTACCTTCTTGAAAAACCGTTCGTGCACGGCGGCGAACGCTTCCTTTCTTCGGACGTCGCCTCCCGTTTTCTTCCTTTTCTCGCGGCGCTCGCGGTTCTCGCGGGCGTCCGAAGCCTTCCCACCCCGGGCGCGAAGGTCCGGTTCGTCCTCCTCGCCTCCCTGTCGCCGCTCCTCCTTCTTTACTCCGGAGAGGCGCGGGCATATGCGCTTCTCGCCGCGATGGTCCTCGCGCTGTTTCTCCTCGGGACGGAGGCCGAGGAGGCGCTCGTGACGCTCGGGGTGATCGCGCTCCTCTCGGCAGCGCTCGTGTTCGCCCACTACCTGTCGATCTTCGCGGTGCTCGCGGTCGCCGCGGTGGCCGCCGCGGAGAAGAGAACGAGGTCCGCGCTCGCCGTCGTTGTGGGATCGCTGCCGTTCCTTCTCTGGCTCCCGATCCTGATGCGCCAGCCCCCCGCGGCGGTCGCCTGGATGCACGAGCCGGCCGCCGAGCTCGTCATGGGCATCGCGTCTTCCTTCAGAGGGGCCGGCCGCATCCCGGCGCCGTTCGGACCGCCGCTGCCCGGCGCACTGGTGGCGCTCGGGTCTGCCCTCGCGCTCCTCATCGCGCTTTCGCTCGCGCTGTCGTGGCGGGACGACACCCGGCTCCGCCGCGCCGCCGCGTTTCTCGTTCTCTTCTTCGGCGGGGTCGTCTTCGCGTCGCTTGCGCGGCCCGTGGCGTTCGCGGGGCGCACGGAGATGGCGGTCCTGCCGGTCTGGTTGTGGACGGTCGCGCTCCTCGCGGACCGGAGCCGGCTCGCGCGCGCCGCGGCGTGGGGCGTCGCGGCCGTCTCTCTCGTCGCGTCGCTCCTTCTCCTCGAAGTGCATCGTGCTCCGACGCTGCGCCCGCCGCTCGACGCGCTGGAGCGGATGGCCCGTCCCGGCGACGTCCTCTTCACCGGAGCGCACTTCTACCTGCCCGCGCGACTCGACGCCGACCGGGGAAAGCTCGGAATGACGCTCCACGCGTTCCCGCTCGATCAGGCCTCGCACCCGGGCTGGGCCGTGGCGGTGCGCCTGCCCCGCGAGGACCTCGCCGCGGTCGAGAGAGAGCTCGATCGCGCCGCGTTGGATGGCGCGCGCGTCTACTTCCAGGTCCCTCCGTCGTTCGTCCGCGTGCTCGGCCCGATCCTGGCTCGCCGCGGCGTCGTGCGGCAGCTCGTGGACTCTCCCGAAATGGTCCTCCTGGTGTGGTCGGCGGGCGATCAGAAAACCGGATGACGCGGAGGGTCCGGCCGTCGGACCTCGACGACCAGCCAGATGATCGCCGCAAGCCAGGCCGCGTAGGGAGAAAACTGAACGGGCAATTTCAGACCCCACGTTTCCGTGAAATGCCACAGCGATCCAACGGCGGTAAAGAGCCCATATGCGGGGGACGAGTAGAGGGACCCGAGGGCGACCGGCCAGACGATGTACTGGCCGCCATAGGACGGGAGAAAGACGAGGAGGCCGAGGAACAGCACCAGAGAAGCGCGAGTGAGCTCCATCTTTCGGGTCATCCAGATGAACCAGCCGACTGAAGCAAGAAAAAGAATCGAGAAGCCGATCGACGAGTAGCGAGCAAACTCGACATAACTCCACATCCCTCCGGGGCGAACCTTGCCGTGCTCGATGCCCGCCGAATAAAGAAAGACGTTTCGCATGATCGGTCGCCAGGCTGCGGCAAGCGGTAAGAACGAGAGGATGAAGATCGCGTAAGGGATCGCGACTCCCAAGACCGAGAGACCCGGCCGGCGAAGGCGACGCCAGAACAGTATTGGATGGAACGCCGTTACATGTTTGACAACCAACGAAAGGCCGAGAAGCAGGACGATCCGGGAGCGTTTTTCCCGGAAATCCGAATTCGTCGTCCAGTAGATCGCGGCCAGAAGACAAAGGATGGCGGTGCCATCGAACTGGCCGTGAAAACTCGAGACCTGGACCGAAACCGGATTCGAGAAGAACAGGAGTGCGGCCCGGCGAGACTCGGCGTCCGAAAAGCCGAGTCGCTGGCTCGCAATGCGCCAGACGAAGATCGAAGTAACCACGTCGACCGCGGTCTGCAAGAGGCCGACAAGAAAGACGAAAAGGTGGACATTCGGGCGCGAGGCGGTCCAGATCCCGGCGAGAACGTAGGCCCAGAGGGGACTGTAGTTGTAACGGTTCGTCCCCGCATAGACGTTGTCGCCGTGCGCCGCAAGTTGCGCCGCCGTGAGAAACGATTGCGAGTCGAAATTCCCGCGGAACTGCGCGGCTATGGTGACCCTCAGCGTGAGAATCACGAAGAAGAGGAGAATTGCCCGTCGATGGCTGAGGAACGAAACTTCCGGCCGAAACTCCGTCATTCCTTCCGTGCCCTGGCGATCAGTGACAGACCTGCGGTCGGCGGGTTCTCCTTCTCGCGCTCCAGCATCGGCATCATCAGCTTGAACGCGAGGAGCTGACTGCGCGGCAGGACCCGGCGGCGCAGCAGCTTTCCGTTCAGCCACCAGCCGAAGATCCCGGGCCGGTTGACGAAGCGGAGGTCCTCGATCGCGAAGCCCGCCTCGCGGATCTTGCTCTCGAGTTCCGCCTTTTCGTAGCGGCGGAAGTGGCGGAGATGAACGTCGAGCGTCCCGAACAGGCTCTGGAACGCGGGGACGAGGAGCACCAGGCGACCGCCCGGCTCCAGCACCTCGTACATGTCGGCGAGCGTGCGCCGATCGTCCTCGATGTGCTCCAGGACGTTCAGGCACACCACGCTGTCGATCCGGAGCCGCCGGATCTCGTCCCGCTCCGCCGGGTCGAGGGGGAAGCGGTACGAGGCGATCCTCACGGACGGGTCGTCCCGGAAGGTGCCCTTCAAGTGCTCGAGCGCCACGGGATCGAGGTCCGACGCGACCAGGAGCTCGCGGCCGCGCAGGTGGCGGGTGATGTTCCCGAAGCCGGCCCCGATCTCGAGGACGCGGCGGCCGACCGCCCCGTCGAATCGCGAGACGAGCCACCGGTTGTAGGGCTCCAGGCGGGACATCCGCACGATCGTGACGTGCCCGACGTTGCGGGGGTCCTCGGACTCGCGCAGGTTGTGGCGAACGATCGTCGCGACGGCGGACACCGCGTCCTTCCAGCCGATCTTCTTGCCCTCGTCGTAGGTGCGCCCGTAGTACGAGATGGGCACTTCGAAGATCCGGTAGCCGCGCCGCGCCACCTTCGCCGTGATCTCGGGCTCGATCCCGAAACGGCGCGACTCGATCGTGAGCGACTGGACGACCTCGCGCCGGAACATCTTGTAGCAGGTCTCCATGTCCGTCAGGTTCAGGTTCGTGAACATGTTGGACAGGAGCGTGAGCAGCCGGTTGCCGACGGTGTGCCAGAAGTACAGGACTCGCCGCGCGCCGCCCCCCAGGAACCGCGAGCCGTACACGACGTCGGCGTGGCCGTTCTCGATCGGCTCCAGGAGCTTCGGGTACTCGCGCGGGTCGTACTCGAGGTCCGCGTCCTGGATGACGACGACGTCGCCGGTCGCGTAGCGAAAGCCCACCGAGACCGCCGCGCCCTTGCCCTGGTTCTTCGGCTGCAGGAAGACGCGGACACCGTCCTTGCCCTCCATCTCGCGGAGGATCTCCCGCGTTCCGTCGGTCGACCCGTCGTCGACGATCAGGATTTCCTTCTCGATCGGCACGGCGGCGACCTGCGCGACGATCTGGCGGATCGTCTCGGACTCGTTGTACACGGGCATGACCACCGACAGCTTCATCGAGGTACCTTCCCCCGATTGTCGTCCAGGCGACCCGCGGTCCGGAGAATTTTTCGCTCGACTCGAGGAGCCGTGCGGGAGGGGCTCGGAAGCTCGAAGAGATCGATCGAGTAACCGACGCGCCCCACCGGCCGCCCGTGCGACGCGATTGCCGCGTTCAGCGAGCGGAGCGCGGCGGCGAGGCGATGGTCGCCGTGGTAGTCGTGGAATTCGGGTCCGACCGCGAGGTGGAACGCCGAAATGGCGACCAGCCCCGGGCGGACCTGCGGGTCGGCCGCGAAATCCGGCAGCCCCGTTCGGAAGTGCACGTCGTCGCCGCCGAAGTAGACGATCGTCGCGGCGGGCGCGTGACGCCGAGTGAGCTCGCGCGCCAGGCGCTTCAGGTCCAGCCCCCAATCGACGTTGGAGTCGGACAGGATGCGGCGCCCTTCGACCGGGCCGCCGGCGAGCGCATTGAAGTAGGAGAGCTCGTGCGGGTGGATCCGCAGGAGGTCGACCGCGGAGAGCGCCGGGAGGAGAGCGAGAGCGGCCGCGGCGAGCGACGTCCGGCCGCGGGCGCGCGCGTTCCCGGCGAGCCGGGCGAAGACGGCCGCGCCGCAGAGCGCCAGGAAAGGATAGACCGGCAGCAAGTGCCGGATCCCGATGTTGTAGGCGGATCCGATCGACGACAGGAAGAGAATCACGACCGGAAGCAGGAAAAGACGCGCCTCCTCCGAATAGGCGGCGCGGCGGCGGACCAGGGAAACGAGGACGACGAGCGTGACCGCGAGGAACGCGACCGTGCTCTTCAGCGCGAACGCCACGAAGAAGTACGCCGGGAAGCCGTGCACGGAAGTCTTCCCGGCCAGGAAGTTGACCCCCCCGCCGACCGCGCTCTGCCGGACGACCGAGGCGAGACCCCCGAGATAGTGCGCGAGGGGCCGGGAGACCGGAACGAGCGACTCGATTGCCCCCGACAGCCGCGGAGCGCCGCGCCCGGCCACCATCTCGTGGATGACCTGGCGCTGCTGCTCCGGGTCCATCCGAGCCGTGAGCGGAGCGTAGATCGCGAGCACCACCACGAGCGCGCCGGCCGAGATCGCCGCGAAGCGGGCGACCGCGAGCAGGGCCGCGCGGCCGGGCCGCTCCTCCCGCCGCGCCGCGATCAGGAACTGCACGAGGAGGATCGGGAGGAGCAGGATCGCCGAGAACTTCGTGGCCAGGGCGAGGCCCAGTGCGAGCGACGCGGCGGCGATCCGGAGCGCGGTCGGCCGGTGGCGGGCCGCCTCCGCCGCGGCGACCGCCAGGAGGAAACCGAGCGCGGCGCCGACGTCGGTGTGGACCACGCCCGCGTGCGCGATGAAGTTGGGATCCAGAGCGACGAGCGCCAGTGCGAAGAGCGCCGGGGCCGCGCCGTACCGGACGGCCGCGGCGGCGAAAACGGTTGCGAGCAGTACCGCGAGGACCCACCGGAACGGCGCGCGCGCCGCCGCGGCGATCGCGTCGGGAGAGACCTTGTTCTCGAACAGGAACGCGTGGCCGTATTCCGTGAACCGCGTGCCCATCGGGATGCTCGCGGGCGCCGGGGCCAGCGGAAGCGAGTGCAGCGCGAGCCCCGCGAGCGTCTTGGCGACCGGGGGGTGCTCGATGTTGACGATCGCGTTGCGCCCCGAGACCTCCAGCCAGCCCGAGAGGATGTGCACGGGCTCGTCCGCCGAAAGGGAGTCGTCGCGGGCGTGGTCCCGCACCAGGTGAACCGAGAGGAGGACGAGGGCCGCGGCGGCCGCCGCCGTCGCCGCCCGTTGGAGGCTCACCGCTCGGGGGTCGTCGGACGGCTCAGGCCGGGTTCTCCCCCGCCGGCGCCTCGCGCGTGGGCTCGGCGGGACGCGCCGGGGCGGGCGCGGGGAGGTGAGCGCGCGGCGCGAACGAGTGCTTCATGAGCGCCCCGAGCGCCGAGAATCCGTCCTTCATCCGGATCTTCTTGCCCTCCGCCTGCGAGCGGCCGAAGTAGGAGATCGGGACCTCGAAGATCCGGAAACCCGCGCGGGCGACCTTGACGGTGAACTCCGCGTCCACGCCGAACCGCTTCGACTCGAGGTCGAGCGCGGGCACGACCCTCCGGTGAAACGCCTTGTAGCAGGTGGCCATGTCCGTCAGGTTCAGGTTGGTGAAGACGTTCGAGATCAGGGTCAGCAGCCGGTTCCCGACGGTGTGCCAGAAGAACTGGACCCTCCGCTCGGAGCTGCCGAAGAACCGCGACCCGTAGACGACGTCGGCGCGGCCCGCCTCGATCGGCCGCAGGAGCGCGGCGTACTCGGCCGGGTCGTACTCCAGGTCGGCGTCCTGGATCACGAGGATGTCCCCCCGCGACTGCTCCAGCGCCGTGCGGACGGCGCGGCCCTTGCCCATGTTGCGCGGATGGAGGAACACGCGGACGCCCGCCTTGCCGTCCCAGCGCTGCAGGATGTCCCGCGTACCGTCGACGGAGCCGTCGTCCACCACCACGATTTCCTTCTCGATCGGCACGGCCGACACGAGCCGGAGGATCTCGTCGATGGTCCGGGCCTCGTTGTAGACGGGGATCAGGACGGACAGTTTCACGGTGTCACTCCATGATAAGCGGACGCGGACCTTTAGAATGAGGCGAATGCGATCGCGCCGGGCGGTCTTCGTCCTCGGCCTCGCGGCGGCGATCGCGGTCGGCGCCCTCCTCCGGCTCTCGACGTACCGGCAGCTCCAGGACGGAACGCGCACCCGCGCAGTGTCCGACGACGACTACTACCACCTGCGCCGCGCGCGGTTCGCGGTCGCCCATTTCCCGAAAACGATCCTCTTCGACCCGCTCATGAACTTCCCCGCCGGCGGCGTTTCGATCTGGCCGCCGCTCTTCGACCTCGCGCTCGCCCTTCCGACCCGCGTCCTCCACGGGCCCGACGCCCCGGGCCCGCGCTCGAGCGCGAAGCGGCGTGGGTCCCGCTCGCCTTCGCGGCCGGCTCGATCGTGCTGGCGGGACTTCTCGGGCGCCGCCTGTACGGGCCGGCCGCCGGCGCCGCGGCCGCGCTCTTCACGGCGGTCGCGCCGGGACACCTCCTCTGGTCGCAGTACGGCCACGTCGAGCAGCACGTCGCGGAGTCCTTCTTTGGCCTGGCCGCGCTCCTGTCCTACGTCGCCAGCCGCGACGCGGACGGGGCACGGGACACGGGACAAGGCACACGAAAGAGCTGGCGGCGCGAGGCGGCCGCGGGCGTCGTGCTGGCGCTCGCGGTGCTCGCCTGGCAGGGGGCGGTCTACTGGGGTGCGATCTTCGCGCTCGCGCTCTTCCTCGAAATGCTGCTCACCCGGAGGTCCGTCTTCCGCGCTGCGGCGCTCACGCTCGGCCTCGCGGCGGCGATCGTCGCCGCGGCCACGGCCGCCTGGACCCGCGGCCTCCCGATGCCCTTCACCTACGTGTCCTTCGGGTTCTTCCAGCCGCTGTTCCTCGCGGCGCTCGCGGCGGGCACTATGGTATTGGATACTATAGTTTGCCGGGCGCGCCGGTGCCTTCCCCCCGGCGGCCTCCCGGGGCGCGCCGCTCTCCTCGTCCTGGCGCTCGGCGTCGTCGTTCCCTTCACGCCCGACCTCGCGCGGAGCGCCGCGGGAGGGATCGGGTACGTCGCCGGCCGGACGCAGGAGGTCTCGGGACACGGCGGCTACGTCTCCTACCCCACCGCGTGGCTGAAGGGGATCTTCGAGGCGCGGCCGCTCTTCGCGGACGGCTTTGCACTCCCGGCGAAACACCTCTCGCTCGCGCTCTTCTTCGCGCCGGTCGCGATCCTCGTCTGGGGCCGACGGGCGCTCGTACGGCGGCGCACCGGAGTCCACGTGGTCCTCGTGATCTGGGGTGTCGTGACGCTCTTCCTCGCGCTGTCGCAGCGCGTGAACGAGTACTACGCGGTGCCGCTCTGCGCTTGCGCGCTCGTCGAGGCGGCGCGCCGCACCGCGGCCTGGGTCCGCCGCTGGTCCTCGCGAGACCGCCGGCCGCCGCGCCCCCGCATCGCGGGCCTCGCGGGCCTGGTCCTCGCGCTTCCCATGGCCGCGGGCGTGGTCGAGGAGGTCCGAAGCGATCACGTCGCCGGCTCCGACCTCTTCGCGACTCTGGGCTGGATGCACGACCGCATTCCTCACCGCGTCGACCCTTACGATCCGCGGCTCCTCGGGCCGGCCCGCGACTCCGCCGTCGTCCCGGACGCCCGTGCAGTGCTCGCCCCGTGGTCGCTCGGCCACCTCCTCCTCTACGAGGCGGAGCTGCCGGTCGTCGCGAACAACTTCGGATACGGATTCCTCGACTCGATCCGGTTCTTCCTGGCGACGTCCGAAGCCGAGGCGCTCGCGATCGCGAAGGCGCACCGCGCGCGGTGGGTCCTCGCGGCGGACCTGACGCCGCGCGTCAACGACTACGCGCAATACCTGGGCCGCCCGCCGCTCCTCCGCGCGACCGCGGACGGCCTCGCCGCCCAAGGCGCGTACTTCCAGACGATGCAGGCGCGTCTCTACGACTTCGACGGAAAGGGAGGGGACGCCGCGGGATACCTGGTCGAGCCCACGCCTTCGCTCCGACTCGTCTTCGCGTCGCGGACGGGCACGTGGCGGGCCGGCCGCTTCGTCGCGCGGTGGAAAGTGTTCGAAATCAGCGAAACGCGGTCCCCTATCCCCTAGCGCGGACCGCTCGTCGCCCACGCCCGATCCGCCTGCCGCTTCTCGAGCGGCGTCGCCGCGGAGTCGACGACCGCCCGAAGCTCGGCGCGCGCGGCGTCGCGCCCGGAATAGTCCCCGTAGATCGCGGCGCGCAGGAGCCGCGCCGGATAGGAGAGCGCGGGGGGCCGGGCGACCGCGATCGCGAGCGGCAGGAGGCCCAGCAGAACGGTGATCGGCGCCCGCGGGGAAACCGGACGCGCCGCGGCGAGCGCCGCTCCGAGAGCGAAAGCCGCCGCGAGGAGTGGAATCGCCAGCGCGGGAAGCGGCGGCAGCCCGACGGCGGTGCCCAGGTTCGGCGCGGCCCACCCGTGCGCGAGGAACCACGCCGACGCGGTCGCCGGCGGGAAGGGGAAGTCGAGCGGGAAGTTGGGCCACGAAAACGTGGCGAGCACGTGGCCCGCGGCCGAGAAGACCACGGCGGCCGCGAAGAAGCCGCGCGACACCGGGGTGCCGAGCGCGAAAGGCAGCGACGCCGCGGTCAGGAAGAGGAGCGGAAGGAGGTAGCGGCTCCCGAAGGCCCAGCCGCCGTGCCAGTTGGGATACGCGGTCAGAAGCAGGAACGCGGAGGCCGACGCGACGAG
>Ga0163162_10008500_pt1 | contig 10011 bp, 7 predicted proteins | sample S55metaG_FD_115310 | JGI IMG/M metagenome (GOLD analysis project Ga0163162, IMG submission 115310) | Switchgrass rhizosphere microbial communities from Kellogg Biological Station, Michigan, USA - S5-5 metaG | ecosystem: Host-associated > Plants > Roots > Rhizosphere > Soil | place: USA: Michigan...
GCCGTCACCGGTCAGAATGGTTTGGAACAGGCTCGGCAATTTTTGAAAGTTGCCGGTGTAACTGGCATTGTGTTGACGAAGCTCGATGGCACTGCGAAAGGTGGAATCGCCGTGGCGATCGCCAAAGAATTGAGTTTGCCAATCCGCTACGCCGGCATCGGTGAGAAGGTTGATGACCTTGTGGTCTTTGATCCTGAGCAGTACGTAAACGGCCTGTTTGGCAACTAGCCGATTTATGTCGACCATTAGCACAACATTGACAGAAACCAAGCGAACCTGGACCGAGGTTGATCAGCGATTGATGTCGCGTGCGCTGAAGCTGGCGCGAGAAGGAGTTGGACTGGTTAGTCCAGGACCACTCGTCGGGTGTGTTATCACTGATGCGTCGGGTGAAGTGGTTGGTGAGGGTTTCTACGTTTTTGAAGAGATCAGTCACGCAGAAACAAATGCTTTAAATCAGGCAGGCACACGAGCTGACGGCGGCACGGCTTACGTTTCGCTCGAACCTCATGCACATCACGGTCGGACGCCACCTTGCACCGACGCCCTGATCACCGCAGGGATAAAACGGGTAGTTGCGCCAATCGAAGATCTAAATCCAAAAGTATCGGGCAAGGGCTTCGAACATTTAAGAAGAGCTGGAATCCAGGTCGAAGTCGGACTCATGGCTAACGAAGCTGCGGAGCTCAACGAAGCCTACCTGCATTACATGCGCACCGGTCGGCCCTTTGTACATTTGAAAATGGCCGTTTCCCTGGATGGAAAAATCGCGACGCGAACAGGAGATTCACGTTGGGTAGCTGGCCCTGAATGTCGCGAGCTTGTACAGGAACTACGCCATCAATACGACGCGATCCTTGTGGGTAGTGGTACGGCTGCAATCGACAATCCGCTGCTTACAGATCGTTCCGGTTTGCAGAGAAGAAGGCAACTCGTTCGCATCGTGCTCGCCAAAGGAGGAAATCTAAGTGTTTCGAGTCAACTCGCGAGCAGTGCAAAGGAATCACCTGTGGTTGTCGTGGTTGGGCCAGAAGCTGATTCCGAGCAACTGCACAAACTCGAATCCTGTGGTGTAGAGATCATTCGTAACGAGAGCGGCGATTTGACAACCATGCTTAGCGAACTCGGTAAACGAGATCTGCAAAGTATTCTTGTGGAAGGGGGTAGTGAAGTGGCCGGCGCTTTTGTTGATTCATCGTTAGTCAACAAAGTCACTTTTTTCATCGCGCCAAAGATCGTTGGTGGCAGCGACGCGCCCACCGCTATCGCGGGACTCGGTGTCGAACATATGAGAGACGCGCTCAGTCTTCAAGGTGTGCAGATTAGTAGACTTGGCGACGACTTTGAAGTCACGGGATACCTCAGCAGCGTTCGAGAATAGATGCTGTGCCTGACGAAACTGCTGACAGAGCTATCACCGCGCATCATCCTACCAAACGGTTCGGTCAGAACTTCCTCAAAGATCCCCGAGTTATCAGTCGAATAATCGAAGCGTTCGCCCCTCTTCCAGACGAGACCGTTATCGAGATTGGTCCGGGAACAGGTGCGTTGACTGCAATCCTCGTGGAACGCGCGGGCCAAGTGGTTGCCGTGGAGTTTGACAACAAACTCGTCCCGCTCTTGCGAGAGCGTTTCGGAGATCGGCCCAACTTCAAGCTCCTTCATGCCGATGCTCTAAACGCGGATCTCTGTGCAGCAATAAGCCCGAGCTCGAGTGCACGCCTGGTCGCTAATCTCCCTTACAACATTTCAACCGCGATAGTGCAACGCTTGATTACTCAGCGACACTGTCTCAACGAAATGGTTGTGATGTTGCAAAAGGAGGTGGTGGAGCGAATCCAGGCCCCTGCGGGTTCCAGTGATAGAGGCTATTTGAGCGTGTTGGTCGAAGCCTATTGCGAGACAGAAAAACTGTTCGATGTCGCACCGGGAGCCTTTCTACCAAAACCAAAAGTGTGGAGCACAGTTGCACGCCTGACATTTCGATCAAAGCTTGCGGTTGAAGTTAAGAGTGAAGAGTTGCTGTGGATGACGGTTAGCGCCGGGTTTATGCAGAAGCGAAAGACAATACTAAATAATCTCCGCAATGCTGCTGGAAAGCTTCATGAAGTAATTAAGAACAATGGCGGCGCCAGCATTGTGTTGTGTAAGGCCGAAGTAGATTTGCAGAGGCGCGCCGAGACTTTAACGATCGAGGAGTGGGGCAGAATTGTTCAAGCGATGGAGTGAAGTTATCGCGCGTGTGCGATTAGCCTGATTCCTTGTTTCGGTCTCAGCGACAGTACCGGCAATAGTTCCACTCTTTGTTCCGCAGCCAGCGACAGAGAAAAGCGCTGGCCAATAGTGGCGAGCAACAGCACGATCTCCATCATCGCAAAGTAGTTGCCGATACATTGGCGAGGCCCGCCACCAAACGGAAAGTAAGCGTACTTTGGTATCTCTTCAGCGCGTTCCGCAGTCCAACGTTCAGGGTCGAAACGATCGGGATTTTCAAAGTAGCGCTCGTCGCGCTGCGTGACCCACTGAAACGCAAATACCTGGCTACCCTTTGGTACTTTAAAGCCGCCGAATGACGTGTCTTCCAATGCTTCACGACCAACTGCATACGCTGGCGGGTAGAGACGCATCGCTTCTTTCGTGATCATTTCGGTGTAGGTCAGGTTCCTCAAGTCTTCTACTGTGGGCAACCTATCGCCGAGCACTTCCTTAAGCTCAGCATGCCATTTCTTTTCCACTTCCGGATGCGTCGCTAACAAGTACCAACTCCATGACAACGACAGCGCAGTTGTCTCATGACCAGCCAGAAATAAAGTCATCACTTCATCACGTAACTGCGCGTCCGTCATTTGACTGCCATCTTCATCCTGTGCCTGCAAAAGCATCGACAGCAGATCACCTTCATCCAACTTGCTTGCGCGTCGTTCAGAAATAATGCGAAACACGATGCGGTCGATTTCAGAAACTGCCTGGAAGTAACGTCGATGTCCTGGCGTCGGCAGTCGGTTATCGAGGATCCACTTCAATGTTGCCTGCGACGCAAATGGTTTTACGACTTCCGACAACATTGCGCCTACGTGATCAGCATCGCTGGACACGTCAGCATTGAAGAGCGTCTTCACCACGATTTCGAGCGTGAGGCGATTCATCTCGCGAGAGATATCCAGAGTTTCACCTTCACGCCACTTAGTGAGTGCTCGTTGTGCGTACTCGACCATCACCGCGCCGTACGAACTTATTCTTTGTCTGTGAAAGGCTGGTTGGGCCAGGCGACGCTGGCGGCGCCAGAATTCACCTTCACTGGTCACGAGACCATTACCAACCAGTCTGGCAAAAAAAGGTGAGCGAAGCGATTGTGCTTTACGAAAGCTCTTCGCGTTTGTCGTCAACAAGCTTTCGATATCTCTTGGGTTGTAAAGGAAGTAAGCGTGGACCCACAGAAACCGGGTCTTAACCACATCACCAAAATCACGGCAGCGTTCGATGAATCCCAAGGTATCGTCGTTGAAATCGCGCATCACCCCGAGCAGGAAATGACCTTTTGGTCCGGGTGGAGGCGACATGTTAATTACTTGCGGCTCGGCGATCATGGCTTTAGCAGATCTGTGTAAATACCCGGTTCACTGTCGGGAATAATAGTGGCGCCACAATTCTTTTGATAGAAATCAACAGGTCCAACGCCGCCGATGATTCCATAGACATAACCCATGTCATGCAAGCCCCAGAGTCCTGCGAGCAACAACGCTTTGCCTACGCCCTTGCCGCGAATGGACTCAACCACCCCCGTGGGACCGAAGAATCCCCGCCGGGTACATTCGTAAGCACTAAAACCAATTGGCTTTTGATCTTTGGTGGCGATGAAGACGGAAACAGGTTTGCTGGCGAAGCCTACTTGAACTTCATCCGCCCAGGAAACAGAGAAATTCAGGATGATGAAACTGCGGACCGCAGACAATTCAAATGGTTGTGCACGACGAATAATGACGCGTTCGTCAGACGGATTTGTCTGCGGTGGCAGCTTGAGAAGGTTGACCAGTAAGTCCGGCATTCTGGTGGGCTGCCAGGATCAATTGATCTGAAACGGCAAGCGTTGCGATGCGCTTGTCTTGGCCAGTCGATCGTTAATTGTTATCTGTAATTCGTAGCGTCCGCCGGGAAGACTTTCGAGTGCAAACTGGCCGCCATAAGGAATTCTCGTCAGGTCAGTCATACCTGCTGTTGAAAGCTTGCGCGCCGGAGTAGCGACGACAGTCGTGCCATTGCGAAATACTTCAACCTGCGCAGTCACGTCGGGCGTAGCACCGGCGGTGTTACCGTTGGCGTTATAGATGAACATCAGAAAGTTGAGTTGCAACGACTTCGAGAAACGATTGTCGACGCTAAATTGAGGTTCTGCCTCCAAAGTTCCAGCCTCACCTTTCTTCGAGCCACGCAACAGTAGCGAACTCAGAGTCAATCGATGTGACGATAGATCTGGAATCTCGATCCACTGTTGGGCACTGCCAACTTTGCCACTCTTCTCATCTCGAACAGCCGCGCGAATCTGGTAAAGACCAGGTGTCAATTTCGCTTTGTAGTTGTAGACAACGCCGCTGTCCTGATCGCCTGGCACGGGGCTCACCGTTAGTCGAGTTCTAAAACTGCTTGCAGTCTTACCTTGATCATTGAGAATAACTCCGGCCAGATCAAAGGAGGCCGGTTTCCCATCAACGTAATCCAGAGCGGTTGCAGAAGTCAGCACGCCGGCGTTGACGATGGGACCATTGTCCGGTGTGTCGACAAACGTTGCTGAAACTGTTAGCGGGATAACGTGTGTTGTCAGGGGTGCGCTTAATGCCTGGCGCAGCTCGCCATCGACTGTTTTTTCCGCTGGTTGGGCTGGTTTTTTTGTTGCGGTCGCAGTCGCGGCGCTTGCGGGATTCACTAGATAACCCTTCGGTAAGTGAAAAGTCAGATCGGTCCGATTTCCGACGGTGATCGAGATCTGTTTGAACGCAGCAGATTTTTGTTCTTCACTGTCAGGACGCCACGAGAGGAGATAATAGTTTGAAGTTTCTTTAAGAGCGCGGTTAACGGCGTTATCGAGCGCTTCAGAATTAAACAGCGCCCTACCTCCGGTATCGAGTGCGAGCGCACTCAGGGCATCCTGTGAGGCGCTGATTTCTCCGATGTTTGATCTTGAGAGTTTGCCTTCTGGATCAGCACGATTTGAGGAGACGTCTGTTCCTGAGATAAAGCCACGCGCATCGAGCGAGTAAATAACTACTCCTGCGCGAACTGCTGCAGCTGTGATCTCGCCCAGCTTTGCGCCGAAGCCAGTACTGCGATCGTTCAGGTAAAACCCATCGGAGATGAAGAAGACGAGCTTGCGTCCGTTATATTGAGCTGCGGTTCGCAGAAGACTTTCGAGACCGGCCAAGGTATTTGTAGTGACATCCGTTGATTGTTTAAGAATCATCCGCGCACGTTGTTTGACCTGGTGTTCGGCAATTTCTCTCGACATGCCACTGCTCTGACTATTTTGACTAGCGTTCGGTGTCGATCCGATGGGCCCGCCTCCTCTCGGTGGTCCAAGAGAGCCACCGACACTCTTGAAGTTCGTAATCTTCAAAAGTTCGTTGGTGTAATAGGTCAAGGCATCCCTGTCGCCGGAGTCGATTCGCAGCGCTGAGTACTCAGTCATATCGATGCTCTCAGTATCGTGGATGCCATACGGCCGGTGGTTCAGACGAGCTACGGCGGCGCGCAATACGGTCTTGTTATTTGTGAACTGTTGCAGGAATCCGATTTGACCAGTGGCCGACGCGATCGCGACGTAGTCCAACGGTCCCATCTGTGTATCGACAAAGTTGGAAATAGTTTGACGAGTCTTCAGTACACTCTTTGCCGAGAGATGCAAGTCATCGACGAAGAAAATAATAGTGCGTCCGCGGTACTCGGCGCTCGCGGGTGTTGTTGTCGACGCTGCAGCACCACTCTTCGCAGCGGCCATCAAGGTTTGCTCCTGATCTGTACCAGCAGTAACGCGACTGAAGAACAGAATCGACTGCGGTTTGCCATCTACCTTTAATTGAAAATCTTCAGGTCGGAGTCCTTCGACGAACTTCCCGTCTTTATCAAAAACAGCAACCGTGGTCTGCACCAATGACGTGTCAACCCGAATTACTTCAATGCCGGGCTCTGGATTTGGTTTTGGCTGTTGTTGTGCAGGGACGGCAATTGCGGCAACTAGTAAAAAACTCAAAGCAAGGAGCGTTTTCTTCATGACTCTTCACCGGGCCTGATTCCTCAAAATGCGGCGCGATTTTAGCATGTTCGATATGCTTTATCTTGTCCCACAATATCAATGGTCGATGTATGACCAGTATGGCTGAGGAGACCACCAAAACTCACAGCCTCGGCGGCGCTGGTTTGATCGGTTTGTCCCACGCTTGAGCGCCCTTTACTTTCAACTTCCGTTTGTACACTCGATCTCCGCAGGTGGCGTAAAGGGTGTCGAACTTCTCACCGCCGAATGTCACGTTCGAAAGTCTCCGGTTTGGAGTTGGAATGATGCACTGCACGCGACCTGCCTGATCACAAACCTGAACACCCATTGAAGTCGCGACATAAACTCGGCCATCTGCGTCAACCCGCAGTCCGTCAGCATTACTCTGATCGCCTGTATCAGGCACCAGGATCCAGAAAAACTTTTGCTTCGATTGCAAAGTGCCATCAGGTCGCACCACGTAGCTGTAAACCCAATGCGAACGATAGTCGGCTACATAAAGAAGAGTTTGGTCAGGGCTCAAGGTTAAGCCGTTGGAATACTTCAGACCTGTATCAACAACAGTCTTCTCGCCATTGGGTTTTATCAGCCACACTTTGCTGGGAGCATTTTCATTGTCGGCAGGCGGATTTGTAACGTAAATGTTTCCATTGTTAGCTACGACGATATCGTTGCCAACAAAACCCTGGGCAATCACCGACGATTTTCCGTCGCGTTCGTAGGCCACAACTTTCTGAGCTCCACTTTCGACAACATATAGTCGGCCATCCGGACCAAAGGCTTGTCCATTGCTGCGCTTCGTATCGTCTTTGAAGAGCGTGACCTTGTTGTCTAAACCGATCTTGTGAATTTCATTGTTGTTGATATCAGTGAAGAAAACTTCTCCGTTTTTGTTCACTGCTGGTCCTTCGGTGAACTTGTACCCTTCCGAAACCAGTTGCCATCCTTCTCCCGGCAAAAGGATGTCGTTGAGTGTGGCATTCTTTGTGGGACCGTTGCCTACCGGCTTCGGCCAATCCTTCCAGAGCCAACGAAGTGCGTCAGGAAAAATTGCCGTCGCCTGTTTCCCTGTGTGTCCACCATCGCCCCAGGCGTGCTCAACTTCATACCCGGCGAAAGCCAGGGCGCGTTCCATTGTTTGATTTGCCATCCACCAATCACCACCGTAAATGTTTAGATCATTGGAACCGTCCTGTAGATATACGCGAATTGGTTTAGGTTCAAACTTGCGTATCAACGCCGGGTAACGCATACCGCCACGCAAGTCGACGTAAGTCCCAATCGAACTGAAAACGCGTGAGAAAGCATCCGGACGTTCCCAAGCGGCCGTGAAGGCTGCGATAGCGCCACTCGAGCCGCCGGCGATCATGCGATCGTTACCCTCGTGAGAAAGCCGAATTGCTCTACCATCAGCAGTCTTCCTGGTTTCCACGTCAGGCAACAATTCTTCTAAAAGGAAGCGCGCGTAGTTGTCGCCGAGACCATCGTATTCGTAGCTGCGATTGAATCTGTCGAGCGCAACTTTTCCGTCGGGTGTTTTTACAACTCCAGGATTGATGAATACTCCGATGGTAATGGGTATCTCTTTCTTATTTATCAAATTGTCGAATACCGTCGGTGCTTCCCAACGAATTCCGTCCTGCATGATGAAGACACACGCAGGTTTGTCAGGCTTGTACTGCGCTGGAACGTAGATCCAGTAATCGCGAACTGTGTCGGGAAAGATTTTCGACTTTTCGAAACTGAGTTTGATGACCTCGCCTTTAGGTACGCCCGGCTGTGGTTTTGAATCCGGACCCGGATCGTAGTTGTCAGTTGTTTGTGCGGTGAGACTAACAAACGCGCATAACAAAAAGAGCACGCACATCAAGAGAGAATTGGTCTTCAAAAGGAAAGTCATCTTTACGCCTCCGACGCGTTTAGATTGGACTACAAAGCGATAGCCGTGGCTTATTTATTCTTTGGTTTTGGCTCGAGAATTCCGACGCGTTTACCATTCGCAGAAGCTTCAATCAATCGAGCTAGCCTGCTCAACTGCGTCTCCTCTTTTTTTGCGCTCATCACCCAGAATGAAATTGTTCTGCGGTAGTAAGGCGGTTGATTCTGAAAAAATTCCCAGGCTTTTGCGTTTGCCTGCAACTGTTTTTCGTATGCAGTTGATAGTTGTTTCGGTCGATTTTCAAAAGAATAGATTCCGGTTCGTTTCTCATCACGTCGTTCATACGCTGCTTTTCCGGCAGGCTGCATGCGTCCTTCTTTTTCGAGACGCTTGACGTGCCCAACATTCACCAGACTCCAGATACTCTTTGGTTTGCGTGGTGTGAAACGAATAGTGTAGCTATTGTCGTCGAGGCTTTTTCTGACTCCATCTATCCAACCAAAACAGAGAGCCTCGTCCAACGCCTCGGCATAAGTAACACTCTTCTTGCCGGAATTCTTTTTGTGAAAGCCTACCAGCAGTTCTGACTCAGTGTCGTGATGCTTGCTAAGCCATCCACGAAATTCCGCCGGTGAACGAAAAAACTTTGGTTTCATCGTGTCGGTGCTTGTCCCGGCAACCACGCAGGTTTGAAAGTTGAGTCAGACAACCACCTGATTGGTGCAAGCATGGAATTGATCGACCGAGTCATAAAAGGGAAGTCGATCTTTGAAATCTCATCGCTCGGTCGATGGTAGTCAGTGTGCAGGCCAAAACTTGAAACGGTGTGCGCCACTACTCCACGAAGCGCGAGTGTGTAATTGTCGGAACGTTGGAAGAAATTTTGTTCAGGATGGGGATCCGCAACCAGCAGTGCGCCGTGTTTAGCCAGAGCAGGACCGAGCGTTGATCGTTCATAGCCAGTCAACCAAAGCGTGTTCGCCGCTACTTTTGCATCCGGTCGACCCAACATCTCAAATGTCACGTCAGCAACAATTTGATCAAGAGGCACTGGCGAATGAGCAGTGAAGTGTTGAGCTCCATAGCCTCCACGCTCTTCACTTCCGAAGCACACGAAATAGATAGTTCGTCGCGGTCGCTTTCCCGACGCGATAGCTCGTGCCAATTCCAGAACGGCGACGCATCCGGAAGCGTCATCGTCGGCACCATTAAAGATCGCGTCACCATTGGCCGGAGTGTTTTCGTTTACGCCAAGGTGATCAAGATGCGCACTGAGCATGATCACTTCTTTTACGGCGCGTGGATCAGAACCTCGTAAAACGCCCACGGCATTCCAGGTGTTTGACTCGGCCGTTGCCTGGGTTGGCCCAGCAAATTCAACCTTTGATCCTGCGGGCATTTGCGAAATGGAATCAAAGGCATCATTACTTATTGAGATTGAGGCGAAAGGTGAATCACTTGCTGAGTCCAATCGTGTTGGTAGATTGGGCAGCCTGACGGTGCCACCTTCGCGCGTTTTCTTGTTTGCCTCTGTTTCGAGTAACAGAACACCGCTGGCCCGGGCTGTTCTTGCTTTGCGAATTATCTCCTGACGTTTTTGTGCGTCTGCATTATCTGGAAGCTTTATGAGTGCGACGGCTCCTTTTGTCGGCGTGGCTTCAGCGTCGATGACTTGCAAGTCTCCAGAAACCTTCGGCGACCGCAAAAAAGAGACTAAAAAGTCTTTTCCAAACACCCACTTCTTCAATTCGTTTCCAATTGTTAATGATAATGTCGGTGCTTCTGTGAATTTCTGTCCCGCTAAAGATACTCGTTGAACGAATGTTGCCTGGCCTGAAGCGTCAGTGTCACCTGCGGGTTCCAAACC
>Ga0163162_10008501_pt1 | contig 10011 bp, 7 predicted proteins | sample S55metaG_FD_115310 | JGI IMG/M metagenome (GOLD analysis project Ga0163162, IMG submission 115310) | Switchgrass rhizosphere microbial communities from Kellogg Biological Station, Michigan, USA - S5-5 metaG | ecosystem: Host-associated > Plants > Roots > Rhizosphere > Soil | place: USA: Michigan...
CTTTGTACTTTGGTTCTTTGTACGTTCAGTTATCGAAAAGCAAAGCAACCTGGTATTACCGAAGATCAAAGATCAAAGCACAAAGCACAATGCTCAAGGCCAAAGCCCTCATTCAAACTGCTTTCTAAACTCGCCGAACTGAGTCCGCAACTCATCAACAATTCCTTCAAGATCCTGAACTCGCTGTTCGAGACGCGCTATCTGATCGCTGCCACTGCGTCGCTGAGCGCCCGACGCCGACGCTTCCACACTCGCCACCAGCTCTTCATTGACCTCACCCGAGAGTAAATGCATAAACCGCACTTCCTTTTGTCCGGGCTGACGCGACAAACGCACTACCAGTGGGTCAGGCTCTCTGGTTATTAACTGATTCAAAGTTTGTTCGATCTCGTCAAGACTTGAGAACTCGTGCAAACGTCCTCCATGACTTCGCAATTCGCCGGGAGTTTGCGCGCCGCGCAACATCAACACACACAACACCGCCAACTCGGCGTGACTAAGATGAAGCACTTCAGGCATGACGTGCTTATACTTTGGCACACGGCTGGTACTTCCATAGAAAACATAAATCAGGTTCTTTTCGCGTAGTCTCTCAACGGCCTCCGCAACCTGATCTTCGGAGTAGCTGGAAACTGGATAGCGATTGTTCTTTTGATTGCAAGCCAGCATCAAGGCGTTAAGCGTCAATGGATAATACTCTGGTGTGGTCACTTGCTTTTCGACCAGACACCCGAGCACACGTACCTCTATATCGCTGAGTATTGTTTCCATATTTCTTCACTGATCTTCGTAATCAGCACTGGATTGCGGTCCGGTTGAACGTGCCTCCGACCTTCCCACCCCAAGATTGTCATAATTCAAGACCGCATTGAAGATCAAAAAGAATTCTCCCTGTGTTTGATGTCGCCACATCGGGTTTGTCGCAAACATCACAACGTGGCCGCGTCCAACCGGGACGTCGACGACAGCCGGACGGTTTGCTAACTCCGAAGCTCCGGCCAACATCCCGCTAATCAAGAGTGCTTTCTCGTCAGCACCAAATCTCATGACAACGCGCGGTCTGAGTTGTGACGGCACAAAGAAGGGGCTTTCCCTTTGTTCAGCAGTCACTTGATCGGGGTTCGGACGGTTTGCCGGATCTACTGGTCTCGGTTGCGGCATCGCTTGAATTACATCGGGATCGTTAACGCCTCCACGACCGGATGCGCGGTTGGCCCCGCCCCCTCCTCCTGGTCCACCTTCACCACCGCCACCGCCAAAACCACCTCCTCCTCCAGTCGCTACCTGGAATAGTGGCGTCTGATTGAAGTAGAGCGGAAGGCCGGTGTCATAACCATAGGCAATCGTGCTCTTCCGGTCGCTGATCGTCGAATTGTAAATCGAGCCGCGAGCCTGGAGCTTATCGGGCTGCTGGATCGAAACACCATTCGTAATACCGTAGTCGATCGGCACTTGCGAAATGCCACCAATGGTTATAAACAGGCCTCCACCCTCGATAAACTTTTGCAGATTCGCAACGCCCGTGACTTCCATGCCTCCGCGCATGTCATCGGTTTGATCGGGTGAGTTTGCAAAGTTCGGAGTGATAGCTGAGGCCTTCCACGGAATCGGATCACCGCGCATCGGCATACCATTGACGATTGTTTGGGCCGACCCACCTACCGGAGGAAAGATCAACACGTCAAACTTGTCGCGCAGGTTTGGAGTGTTTCTGATCGTTTGATCCGAGATGTAGGTGTAGGGAATGTTCAAGCGGTCAAACTCAATTCGATACCAACCTTCATTCTGCGTGTTGGTCCAGGTGTGCACGATGGCAATTCGAGGTACCGCCAGCTCATGACTCTTAACTTCCGGTAACTTATCAACACCTTGCGCTTTTAATCCCAGATCGACAACCGCTGCCTCGAGCCGTTGCTTCAAGTCGGGAGAGTTGCCTTCGGTCTTAATGATGAACGAGCCGGTGTTGAATTGCTGAGCTCCAATCTTGAATGAATCTTCAGCCGCACTCATCTTCACATCTTTGAGCCGGAATCTGAGTGTCGCCAGAGTGTTATCTGTATTGTGATTTATCAAGTAGGCCTTGACTGAACCCGATGCGTTCAATTGACCCGTCACTTTGGCGTCAGATTTCAACAAAGTCATCGGAGCGTCGAGGACACTCTTGTCAATAATGCGTACTGTCTTTACATTGCGCATCGCGCCAATGGTCCAACCGGTATCGTCGTAAGGGGCAGGGTCACTAACGTTGTAGTACTGCGTGTCCAACAACATGTCGGCCATACGCGAGTATGGCTGGTCCATCCGAATGATGTAAGAGCCGGCGGTAAACTTCTGGTCCTTTACACTAAAGTCTTTGGCAGCCTTGTGAACTTCAATTCCCTGGGCCCTCATCAGATTGACCATGTCTGCGGCCTCCACTGGTCGAGCAGTGTCACCGGGAATTATGTACGCGGCAGGACCTTCATTGGCGGCCTTGGCGATAGAGCGCTTGCTCTTCAAATAAAAGTTATTAAGAAAGCGCTCCTTCTCGCGGGCGACAAAATTCATCGCAAACAAGATTGCCGATTGCTGCATGTTGACGTTATTGCGCATCGACCAATTGACGCGCGGAAATGGAGGATTCGGGCGGTACCAAACACGCGAGGTTTGGTTTGCGGGCAGAGTTCTTTCGCGAGTATCAGCTCCGCCGTTACCGAACGTTTCGTAGAACCGACCGATAGAGTTGTGACCGGTGGCGATGTAGAGCATGTAATTCGGCGCCCAACCATCATAGAAACCATGGGTCCAAACTCCGGGCACTCCGCGCTTTGTCATCTCTTCGATCTCGTGATAAGCGAGCAATTGAAACTCGTCTATTGCCAGCGGGTCGAGCCAGGCGTTGTACGGACCGGTGCCGGTCATTGTATAGAGGTACGGCACTGATTCGTGCAGGTCGTGCAACACGGTTGGATGGTATTCAAGGAAAGTCCGCATTTGATTGCGCGTGAGCGCAAGTGCCATTCCCAGACCATCGCGATTATTGTCGTGGGCCACGTACTTACCCCAGTAGAGCAATGAAGGCATCGCCTTGCCAGGATTGGCCTTCCGATAGTTATAGAGATCAACCATCCGATCGCGACCATCAACCTCGAGCGCCGGAGTGATCATTACGATCATGTTCTTACGAATGTCTTCAATGAACGGCGAGTCCTCGACGGCGAGGCGATAGGCCATCTCCATCAACATTTCCGGGGAACCGGTTTCGGGCGAGTGAATCGAACCAGAAGCCCAGTAAAAAGGTTTGGCTTCGCTAATTAGCTGATGAGCGTCAGCGTCGCTTAGCTTACGCGGATCAGCGAGTTTGGCGGTGATCTCTTTATAGCGATCGAGCTTGGCGAGATTCGCTTCATCACTGACGAGCACCAACATCTGCTCGCGACCTTCTTCACTCTTTTCCGGCGCAATAAGAACTCTCACTCGCGGACTGGCTGCAGCAAGTTCTCGATAATAGCGATATAGATCCTTTGTGTACGTGAGCTTGTTGGGAGTTCCGACTGCGTACCCGAGGACTTTTTCCGGCGAAGGAATCTTGTCCGATGCCGGCAGGTGGTCTACCAGCTCGGTCATGAAATATTTCTCGGTTGTGTATTCTGCAATCTTGGCGCCGTATGCAGTATCGAGTGGCGATCTGGGCGTGGTGTACCCCGGATTTATTGGCGTTGTCTTGGGCTCGGACTTTATGCCGGATGAGCCTGTAGCCTCAGGAGTTGAAGTATTGACAGCGGGTTCTTGAGCGTGAACTGAAATTACGAGCATCGACAGCAACATCGTAATTGGCAGGAAAGTTCGTAGCGTGGGGAACATGGTTTCTCTCCTTAACACTGGTTCAGACGATGTGAATCTCTGCGACTCGGCGGCTCTTGGTGAAAAAAAGTTATTTAACGCAGAGACTCTGAGACGCAGAATTTCGCCGACACAATTAGCTGAAAAGAATTTTTGCCGCAATCTTGGTACGCAGCTAAGCTTCAAGATCAAATACGGATAAGCTTAGCACCTTCCGGATCCATTGCCTGTCATTTCGTATCGGTGGATCTGTGGATTTCCACTCTGGCAAAACGGCTCGGAACCTAAATATCCTTCGCGCAGCGGAAGCCTGAGGTCATCCAGCGCTCGTGAGCGTGAAAAAAGTTTCGATAGGTCGATCTTATGTGTACCTGTGGCGTCGCGAACGAACCGCCGCGCAGGACCTTTTGATTCACAAACCACTTATCATTGTATTCGTCGAACTCAGACTTAAAGCCAGGATAAGGAATGTAATCAGAAGTGGTCCACTCCCAGACATCGCCAATCATCTGATGACAGCCGTATTCGTTAACGCCCTCTGGAAATGCTCCTATGGGCGCCACGGTCCACAAACCATTCTCAAATAAGTTGGCCCGGTTGATTTCAGCAGCGGCGTTTCCCCAGGGAAATTCATAAACTTGAGAATTGCGATCGTAGCAAGCCGCTTTCTCCCACTCCGCTTCAGTCGGCAGCCTTTTGTTGGCCCATTTCGCGAATGCTGATGCCTCAAAGTAGCTGACATGAAAAACCGGCTCGTTACTTCTCTCTTCAGCCTTTATCAAACCGGTGTAGTCTCGAATAAACCATTCGCCATCGTGCAGCTCCCAGTACATTGGGGCTTGCCAATGTTCCCTGTTAACTACTTCCCAGCCTTCTGAAAACCACCACCGGAAGTTCTCATAACCACCATCGCGCATAAACTCCAGATAATCGCCGACACTTACCAATGCTTTATCTAATGCGTAATCCTTCAAAAATATCTGGTGACTTGGCTTCTCATTATCAAACGCAAATTTGGAGTGCGGCGGCCTGCCGCCGCTTTCAAACTCACTCGAGTAGCCAATCCAAATCAAACCACCCTCAATCTCCGCCATGCCGGAAACTTCTGTATGACCGAGCGGCGCCGGTTTGATCGGAGCCTTGAACTGATCGCATAACAAATGCTTGATGTCATAGACCAGTAATTCCTGGTGCTGCATTTCATGTTCGAGACCTAATCTAATCAAAGGATCTACATCTCGATGGTCTGCCGCCTCAAGAAATCGCAACATCTCCTCATCGATCTGATTTCGATAAGCGACAGTCTCTTTGACTGTGGGTCGAGACTTAGTGCCGCGTTTCGGTCGTTCGATTCGCGCGCCAAAGCCTTCGTAATATGAGTTGAAGTAGAAGAGGAACTCGTCTGAGTAGACTTTGTAACCAGGTTGATGTGCCTGCAGAACGGTCTCAAAAAACCAGGACGTATGTCCGATATGCCAGCGCGCCGGACTCATAAACTCAGCTGTCTGGATTACGTAGTCCTCGATCTCGAGCGGCGCAACAATTTGCATTGTCCGCGCTCGAACCTGCTTGTATAGCTCGACCAGCGTCGACTTTCCGGTCAGTTCAGTAACAGTTGAAACCATGTGCCCCACTCCTGATAGCGACAATGATAACCGCTGCAGGAAGAGTCAACCAGCGAAGAAAGGCACATTTCTCCTGAGACTTAAGGTCCCCGCGGAACTGGTTCAATTGACGCTGTAATTTGTGTTGATTGTCATCGCACTGGACCAGCTCCGTTTAGTGTAACCTTCTCTGTGCAATCTTTGTGTCCTCCTTGTCTCTGTGGTGAATAATGTCCTAAGAAAAACCGTCACCACAGAGACACGGAGAACACTAAGGTTGCACAGAGTAGTTGCACAGAGTAAAAGTGGAGCGGTGAGTTGACGGGACGCTACGAGCTAGAAGAGTTTGATTACGACTAAGAGAGCCACGGCGCCAGCAACATAAGAGAGGATGCTTAGAGCTGTGTCCAGTCGCCGATCGTCATTGCGAAACGCGAGCTCGTTGATCTTTTGCGCTGAGAGGGCGCTTCTGCTTGATTGCGAATCTGTGGATGTAGTGGTCATCTTTATTCCTCTTCCGGAGATTCACCAACACTCCGAACATGAGCCAATACTAAGAGGAACGGTAACAATAAATCCTGGACAAGTCCAGCGGAACTTCCGAAGATTTTTGTGCGTCTCCACTGGATATTCAGGATAGCCAGCGGTGGCGAATTCGAGTCCTTCAAGACAGGAATACTCGCAAAGCTTCGCAGCACTTTTCGCTCGTTTCTGAAATACCGCCCCATCTCCAACTTGACCCCGGTCGACACTCCCGTTGCCCAGTGCTTCCGCAGTCTTTTTGTGTTGTTTAGAAGGAATGTCTTTCTCTGAATAAAAGCTAAGGGTGCCCCCAACAAAATCCGGTTCCGGAAGGGACCATCCGGATCGTAGACCGGCAAGCAGAAGTCCGGAGGTATTTCGGCTTCAAACAATGCCCACTTATCAATCCTCAATAGCCATCTACACTGCTTTAGCGCTTCACTCCTCGGCGTTTCAAGGAACAGGATGTTGCTACAGTCGGGATGGTTGGGGTCGAGCGGAACCATCAAGTTGGCGTTAACTCTTGTTTCGTCATTCGTACCAACGTAGTACTGGACCAGACTGACAATCGTTTGCAAGATTCCCAGCTCGACCCTGTCAGACTTCGTCGGATCCTCTCTGACATCAATTAGATCATTGATCGCACTCTGAAGACTGTCCTTGTACAACTCAACAAACTCTTTGTCGTTTAGTCTCAGGCGGTCTTGCAGGCCCTGGAAATGTCGGGCAAATACGGGCGCGTAAAAGGCTACTAACGCAGCGACACACCAAAGCAAGGCCAGGCGCGTGTTTGTCGACGACAACTCTAACAACTGGATGCCTGACTTGATGTCATCGCCTTTTGAGAAAACAAGATATGCCGTGCCAAGTTGCGCTATGCCGGCGCTGGCATAGAAAGCATATTTCAAAACTTTGATACTTGTTAATTTCACAAAGGACCAGCAGAGCCATCATCAACAACGTAGCCTACTGAATTCTTGAACTCGACAATGTTAGCGGGTTTCACCCCGGTAGGGGTCAAATGTTTATAGTCAGCCTTCCCTCCGGCGCCGTTCTGAGGAGCGGGAATTAACTAGCTCTGAGCCGACCAGACACCTTCTCCTCCGCACGGCGCTGGGTAAGGTGCTTATTTCGGCTATAAACATGTAACTCCTAGCGGAGTAAAAACCGCACTTTAAGACTGTTCGTGCTCAGCAGCAACTCGACAAGTCCAGTCGATGTAATTTTTCGCGCGAAACTTTTTCGCCATGCTATTAGAGGTCATATAACGAAGCGTGCCGAAAACGTTTCGTTCAAACCACGGCCGATCGTGTTTGCCAAAACACCAGAGTATCCCGGCATACGAGTTTGGATCCCGACCATCGAGAGCGTACTTGTTATTCAGATGTACGAGTAACTCAAACGCCATCTCATAACTTCGTTGCCATTCAATTACCTTTTTTCCCCAGAGCATGCGCACGTAGTTATGCATTTCACCAGTCGCTACCAACTCACGCTGTGAAGCGTTCCAGAGGTCGTCGTAGGTTTTGCCCGCTTCAATATCTTCTGCGTTATACAAAATGGGCCGCTCATCATCAGCGTGCTCGCGCATTGTTTTTAAAGCCCACTGCGGCAAAGCCTTCAAAGAATCGTAATTGGGATTATATCGAGTGAGATTGAATGACAGTTCACGACGGACAATCACTTCCTCAAGAAATGCATCTTTGCCGGCCTTGCTTGCGCTCGATCTCTCGACCGCATCGACAATCTCCTGAATCGAGATAAAGCCAAAGTGTAAATACGAGCTGAGCCGTGAACTTCCATCTACCGAAGGCTCGCTACGAGTCTCGTCGTAATCAGGAAGAATCTTGTCGACAAAATGGCGCAGACGTTTGCGACCGTTTAAGGTGCCACCGTGGTAGAGCTTTGACGGTTTCACTGTGTGGTCAATATCGCATTGGCTTACGAGCTCCGCGATATTCTTGTCCGTCACTTTGGTCTCAGGACAGTCGACATCAAAACCTATGCTTTGAGTCTTAAGCGTTGGCGTGACGATGCGCCTTGGAGCGTCAGGCAAGAGCCGGTTGAGTTTTGGCCGGATCGTCCGGGCTGCGAACTCTTCCTTTGGAATTGACGACAGCGGAATTATTCCATTGGCATCGACAGCGTATACGGGAAGATCAAGTTCGGCCGCAGTAGCGTTATGTTCTGGAATTATGAAACAAGGATAGTCATCAGTTACCAATAGAGCCGCGCGTTTCGCGATGGCGGCCACCGTATTCTTTGGGTCGCGGCTGTGTCGTTGCAAGAAAAAGACATAGCGAATACCTCGTTCAGCAAATTCCGCTTCTTTTTCAGCCACGCCTTCGAGGATAAAAGTGTGGATACGATCGCTTGCCCAGGGATAGTAAAACTTCAACCCTTCATAGACGACGAGTGGAAGGTTTCGATCATTCGCGAGTTGGATGGCAAAGTTGAGGGCGTAATTGTGGCTGGCCCGCTTGAACATCTGCATCCAGTAAAGGACGTATTGTCCTTTAGTATTTTCTGGCGCCTCGTTTAGCTTTGTAACCCTGCTTGATAGGTCCATTTTTGGAGTGCGCCGGCCCGGCGTCGCTTTTTACGAATTAGCCCGCTCTAAAACACTCATTTAACAAAGCGGTGCCGGGACACCGCACTCCAAATTAGTTGACGACTACTGAGTGTTGACCTTTTTCGCGAACACGACCTATTTTCTTTGCGCGCGGGTAATGTTTTCTCAATTCCGACAGCAACTCGTCACTTCTATCGTCGGACATCGCAATCAACATTCCTCCAGCAGTCTGAGGATCAAACAGTAAATTCGCTATAGTTTGGTTCACAGAGTCCGCGAGCAGTACGTCGGCACCAACATATTCGCGATTAGTCTTATCACCACTCGTCAGCATTCCCGCTGCGGCAAGTTCAAACGCACCATCGAGTAAAGGCACTGAGCTAGCGTTAATCTCAATCGTCACACCGCTGGCGCACGCCATCTCCCAGGTATGGCCCAATAATGCAAATCCAGTTACATCAGTTGCGGCCTTCACTCCGAATTCTCGCATCGCTTCGGCGGCGAACTTACCAGGAGTCAACATTGTTTCGACTGAACCTGCAACATTCGCCTCGCTAGCTGTAGCTTTCTTAATTCCAGTTGAGATAACACCCGTGCCGATCGGTTTGGTAAGAATGAGAGCTTCACCAGGCCTGGCGCCCGAGTTGGTCGCAACCTTATTTGGATCGATCACTCCCGTCACCGAATACCCAAACATGATTTGCTCGTTGTCGACACTATGACCGCCAATCAACGTTACGCCATACTTATTTAGAGTCTCCATACCACCGCGCATAATTTCGCCGAGGATTGCAGGATCGACTCCCTTCTTCGGAAAACAGGTAATGGCGAGAGCTGTAATCGGTGTGCCGGCCATCGCCCAAACATCGTTGATTGAATTCAAGGCTGAGATTCGACCGTAGTCATACGGGTCGTCGACTATTGGCGTGAAGAAATCTACTGTCTGGACCAGGGCCAGGTCGTCACGAAGGCGGTATACACCCGCGTCGTCGGCCTTATCGAAACCGACAATCAGATTTGGATCGTGAGGCTGTTTAGGAAGCCCGCTCAAAACTTGAGCGAGTAAGCTCGGGCTAAGCTTCGCCGCTCAACCAGAACACGACACCATCTCAGTCAGACGCATCGCTATACCTCCCTTCGTAAATTGAACCTAAACTTTCGATCAGTGATTCTCAGCGGAAATCGAGTAACGTGCAAGCGGTACGAAGAGCTACTCACCGTCTTCGTGGTGGCCGCGACGTGTCGGTCAAAGTGATCGTGAGGTCAATAATGCCGTTGCGGTGCTCAAGACGAACGTCCACGTCTTTGGCGGTAACATTATTGATGTTTCTAACTTTACTTAGCTTAACCAGACAGCGCTTTAGTGCTGCCACGCTGAAAACATCGCCTTCGTTGAGTTCGTCCATCTGAACTCGCAACCTCCGATCCCGAGTGGAGGTGTTGCCGATGAATTCAACTCTCCGCAAAGTGAATTGATGTTGCTCAGCGTAA
>Ga0163162_10008502_pt1 | contig 10009 bp, 5 predicted proteins | sample S55metaG_FD_115310 | JGI IMG/M metagenome (GOLD analysis project Ga0163162, IMG submission 115310) | Switchgrass rhizosphere microbial communities from Kellogg Biological Station, Michigan, USA - S5-5 metaG | ecosystem: Host-associated > Plants > Roots > Rhizosphere > Soil | place: USA: Michigan...
CAGAGAGCGCCGCGCTAGCCCGTGTTGGGGATTCAGGTTTAGCGTCTCCCGGAATTCAGCTGCCGCAAGATCCAGGTCACCCTTAAGGCGTAGCGCGAGTCCCAAGTTGTAGTGATATTCGGGGTTTGCGGGGTCCAGCGCAACAACTTTGCGAAAATTTTCGACTGCACCGGCTAAATCTCCACGATCCGCAGAGATCTGCCCTATCGCAAAATAAATTCTCGCCTGTTGAGGCTCGAGTTGGTTCGCCCGTTGAAGTTCTTCCAGCCCTTCATCGAGGTCTCGCTTTTGACGAACGCCAGCCGAATTCTTATAGCGGTTCCATAAGTTCAGCCCAAGATTGTAGTGAGCTTCCCCAAAATCGGGGGCAAGCTTCAGCAACTCTCGCAATTGATAAATTGCGCCATCCATATCTCCGATTTTCGCGCATATGGCACTCAAACCATAACGAGCCTCCAGCAAGCCCGGGTTAAGTCGTAGAGCTTCCTGATATTGAACGATCGCTTCACTTGTGCGGCCGATCTGCTGGTAGGCAACACCGAGATGAAAGTACGGATCAGGAAAAGCGGGAGCGAGTTTGGATGCCTGTTCGAATTCACTGATGGCATCATTGAGTTTGCCCGCTTCGCCTAAGATGACACCGATATAGTCATGAGAGACCGCATCGTTGGGGTCGGCTGCAACCGCCGCGCGGAATGAGTTGAGCGCATTTTGCGCCCGTCCCTGCTTTATATAAGAGATCCCTTCCTGTTGAAGTGAAGATGAAGAGGACACCTTATCATTACCCGATTGCGGTTGTGCAATCGCGGGCAAGCACAGCGCCAATGCGAAAATGGTGAACATCCCTCTCATCGACTTATCCCTAAATCAATGTATCAATGCAAAAGTCCAGCCGTGATAGCGCGGTCACGAATCTCGCGCAATCCAGAATCTTCAGGAAAAAGCATTAGACCTTTTTTCAATGTTCCTAGGCCATCCTCAATATTGCCCGCAGTAAATTGGCGAATTACCAGATTTTGATAGAGCACATTGTTATAAGGAGCGATGGTCAATCCTTTTTTCAACACCTCTATAGACGCTGGAATATCTCCGCTCCGCAGATACAGTCCGTCAAGCAACAGATAGTCATACGAGGAAATAGAACCTTGATCCACCACTTGGGCGGCATAGGCAATTGCCTGTTTCAAGTCACCATCACTCGAAGCTTTTTGCGCCAAGGCCGAAAGAACAAAAGGATCTTTATTTCCCGCACGTCGCAGCTTTTCTAATAGATCAAAGTAGTAGTCCTTGAATTCAAGGTGCGACCGTATAAGCTCTTGCCGATACGCGCGGAGCAACAAGACAGGAGATACCTTATCGTTGCTGCCTGGGACTGCATTTACGTGAATAAATCCTGTCCCGGCCAGCGAAGGTGTGTAAGCGCTCGCCGGGTACGGCTCGCTAGCTGTACGAACAATACGGTGGTCCGTGAGCGTCGAATGCGACACGGTCAGCGCCGGCTGCTTTGGCATGTGGCAATTTGAACAAGCATCGTCCGGCTGCTGGGCAAGCCGTTTTTCCACGCTGAGCGTGCAGCTGTTGTCAGTGTGGCAGCGCAGGCACCGTTCCCGGAAATATTTCGGGGCTTCAGCCGCGGAGGGTTCGATATGTGGATCGTGGCAACTCTGACATCCGAGCTTGCCTGAGCTGCCTTGGTAGCACTTGCTCAAGGTCATCGAATAGTAATGCTCAAGCAGCGGAGACTGCGTAGACTGCGAATCAATAGGCGCTTTCAAAATCGCCGTCGTCTTGGCTAACGGCGTGCTGGGACGGAAGTCCGCTTCCTCTTTTCCTGGCTGAAGCGCACGAATATCGCCCTCATGGCAATTCATGCAGATGTTGTCAGCCAGCCAAGGGGAAAGTTTCGCGGGATTAACGATGGAGCGATCCATGCCCGGCGACAGGGGCTGACCATGCAATCTCTCTCGCACGTGCAACTCTCCCGGCCCATGGCAATTTTCGCAACCAATACCCAGCTCAGTGATTGGCGGCTCCTGGTAAAGACCCTCTTTGCCCGGGCCGGGTTTGGTCCTTCCGCTGTGGCAGTAAATGCAATCGGGAGTTACGGGGAGCGTGAAGCCTAAATCCTGGTTCTCATAATTTGGAGACAGGTCCCACGATTTCTTTGCAGCGTAATAAGAGATCGGCGCCTGAAACAGGTAATCTCCCTTGCGAACAATTGGTGTAGCGCCGTTTGCGCCCGTACCGACCACATACGCTAGTTCCTCGGTGTGACGAAAGACTTCTTTACCCTGCCGATCCAATTCATATTCACTTTCGAATACCTTGGAATCACGAGCGAAGACCTGATAATGCCGGTTCTGGTTCTCATTGAAAAACTCCACCGGCTTGGGCAGCCAGCCTAAGTCAACGACTTTGTTTGGTGAGAACGTAGCCCGGCCCATCTCCGTGCGGGAATATTGTTGGTAAATCTCTGAATGGCACAGTTTGCACTGTTCCGAGCCGACATAGTGAATTCCCGGCGCAGCATTTCGAAAAGAAGTCTTGGGATCAGTATTGCCTTTTGAAGGATGGGTACTCTGACCCGCGGCGGTCAAAACCAGGCCGCAAAACATCACCGCTCGACATAGGCTTGCCACAAAGTCGCGCACCCGCCAAGATCCTGTGCTGCATGTCACGGTCATGGTCAGGGAGTCGCCTGAGGCGGCGCCATGTCCTGTTTCACAAGCCGCTTCAACTCACGCTTCACATCCAGGCTGTGATCCGCGGAATGAAGCTGGGCAATGCGCGCCAGCATGGCATCGGCCTGTTCCTTTTCGCCCTTTTTACGATACGCCTGCGCCAATACATACACCGGGCCAGTATCACTCGGGTCAAGAGCAGAGGCAGCTTTCGATTCCAGGATCGCGTGATCCAGGTCGCCTTGTTTCAAAAGCAGCTTCCCTAACTCAGCGTGAGAGTGGGCAAAACTTGCATTCAGCTGGATTGATTTCTGTAGTGCTTGTATCGCTTCATCTGCCGCAGGAGTGCCGGGTTCAGCCCCCGCGCGGATCAACGCTTCTCCGAAGATATAAGGGACCAAAAAATCGACACCGGGAAGCTTACTTTTCTCCCGCAAAACGCTGATCGCTTTCTCGCTCTGCCCGCTTTGTATCCAAACTTCCCCCAGAGCATAGTAGGGTAGCGATTTCTCAGGCGCAAGATTGCTGGCCGTCTGAAAATCCTTTTCCGCTTCGACGATGGAACCCTTCATCACCTGCGTGACTCCGCGCTGAATGTAGAGCCGGTAAGAGTTGGGGATGTAATGAACGCCGACGTCGAGGATTTCCTTACCCAGCGGATAGTTTTCGTACTCCAGGCACAGTCCAGCCAGATCTACGTAATTATCTTCAGCCTGCGGCTCAAGTTGCGTTGCGGTACGGAGCACGTCGAATGCCTGCTGCAATTTCCCAGTTTTTACGTAGGATTCCGACACCAGGTTGTAGAGCTCGGCCTTCTTGTGCCCCTCCTGAACTAGTGCGTTGAAGAGTTCAATTCCTTGTGCATAACTCCCAGCCTTGGTCAGCATGAGCAGCTGGTTGTATCCAGCTGTATAAGGGTCGCTATAGCGCTTGCGGGCTGATGCAAAAAACTCAGCCGCTGGTCGGTAGGCATTCGATGTTCCAAGAAGTAAGCCCGCCTGGAAGCGGTCTTCAGCATCATTTGCCGGCAGCAGTTTCAGCACAGCAATTGCTTCCTCAGTCTGATTCGCGGCAAGCCTGGTTTGCGCATAGTGCAGTATCCAACCTGGCTTTTGAGCAATTTGGCTACGGCCCTTTTCATAATGCGTAAGCGCCGCCGAGGAATCCTTTCGTTCGAAACTGATTTCTCCTAAGTAAAGGTGAACGATGGGATCGTTCGGCACATCTTGCAGGGCCCGGTTGAACTGAGTCTCTGCCTCTTCAAGATGCTGGCCATCGAACTCGTTCACCCCCAGATTCTTACGCGCGGGATAAAAGTGCGGATCAATAGCCAGCGCCTGCTTAAACTGGGTATTGGCTTTTTCAAGCTGACCTGTGCCAGTTAGGGCTATACCGAGCAGATTCAGCGCCTTGAGATTGCGAGGCGACAGGGCAAGCTCTTGATTCAAGGAACGAATGGCCGCCTGGAAATCGTGGCGCTGCACATAAAAAACTGCGCAATCGTAGCGTGTGGCCCCACAGCCGGCAGATTGCGCGGGAAGGAACAGGGGGAATTGGAGGACGAAAGCTGCGACGGAGACCCGCGTTACACGGCGGAACATGACCTGTATTTTTACAACATACAGCCCGGAGAATTGAAATTGCAATTCTCCGGGCCGCAGTTCTGGGGGTTTAAAACGCTATCCTCAGGGCAAACTGGATGTCCCTGGCCGGATAGGTTGAAGTTGATTTGCCAAAGAATGATGTATTGGCCAAGTCGCCAACCACATTCGTCAGGTTCACCCGGTTAAAGACATTGAAGAACTCGGTCCGGAATTGCAAGTTCGCGCCTTCGTCCCCAATGAACCATGGAATCTTCTGGTTCTTGATGATCGAGAAGTCGGTGTTTGCATATCCGGGACCATGGAATGTATTTCTTCCCAGGTTTCCCTCTTGCCCAAGAGCGGGAGCAGGGAAGTCCGCAGCATTCAACATGCCTCGGAGGTAGTCTGAACGGGAAAGACCAGTTTTGGTATTTCCAAAAGATGGAGTGTCCGGCCGATCGATGTTGACACCATCGGCGTTATAGTCGCAGCCGGTGTTGCCGACGACATTACCGCCGGTATCGAACACAGGTTGGAAGGAGCGGCTGCAGGTAACGGAGAACGGCGGCCCACTTTGTAGAATCGTAACGTTAGTGAGCTCCCAGCCTCCGAGTATTTTCCCCGCGACACCGGACTTGGGTGCAGGTACTTGCCAGAGTGTAGTGAATGCCAGTCGATGGCGGACATCGAAGTCTGCCAATCCACGAGACAAAGTGTCGTTATAGGCATCGACGTGTTCGGTGCCATCCAGTTTGCTGGCGAGATCAATGGCTTTTGAGAATGTATAGGCCCCATTAAAGGTTATGCCCCACCCCGCGCGCTTTTTAAGTGCGGCTGTGAGACCGTGGTAGCTGCTGTTTTCATTTGACTGTGCGTAGTCAATGTCGGAAAATCCAGATTGCAGCCCGGTATAAACTCCGTCGTGCTGAATCAAATCTCCGGCGAAGCGATTCAGGTTGTAACGGCTGTAGAGGCGTCGGCCGACAGATCCGATATAGTCAATCTCCGCAACCGTGTTTGTTGACAAGGCGCGTTGCACTCCGAAAAACCAGTTTTCCATGTAGGAAGTTTTCAGGTCCGGATCCACAACAATCACGTTAGCTCGACCATTAAGAAGTCCGTTGTGAGAGTCCAGCCCCGGTTGAAGGCCCGATGGGAATGGGTAGTTGTAGGGCGGATCAGAACTGGTTCCCAATGCGAACAGCGGGAGATTCGAAGGAGTATTCCGGCTGGCTGATCCTTGGGCGAATCTCGGACTATTGGTAAAACCTCCGTCGAAGAGCTGATTGGATGGTCGGTCATAGAAGATTCCAAAACCAGCCCTGACGGACATCTTCCCCACCTTGGTTGGGTCCCACGCGAATGCCAGGCGAGGACTGATTGTGTTCATCGTGTGATTCAAAAGGTGTCTCTGGCATTCCATGACTCCGCTGGCAATTTTGGATTGAAGATCGCCACTGGATCCGCTGGGGAATGTCATGTTGCAGATTCCCTGAGCACCTTGTGCATCAGAAGGGTTGAAGAAGTTTTCGTAGCGTAAACCTGCGTTAATCGTGAGGTTGGGCCTTATCTTCCAGTCATCCTGGACAAATGCCGATATCGAGCCGGTACGAATCAAGCTGTACAGCTTATTCAGACGGTCTCCCGTGACCGGATCAAACCCAAGCTGGCCTTCGCTGTTGGCGAAGTCAGAAGCAAAGTCGAGAACGTTGTTGAATTGAAATGACGGCCGATCAAATACGCGAGAGGACTCGTGATCAGCCCTTTCCCGCTTTAGGCTGCCGCCAAATTTCAGACTGTGTGAACCGTGGGTGAGTGATGCCACATCTCGCCACTCGAAGTTGCTTTGTACGAATGCATTGGGACCCCATCCGGTTTGATACCCTTCGATTCCCGTAACGGTGATGCCGGGAACCTCCGGATGATTGACTTTTGCGTTTCCGTACGGACGAGTGAAAGCAGCACCAAGCTCATTCACGAAATTTCCGCTGGCATGCACCCAGCCCGTCGCAAAGTGCAGGCTGTAGGTAGGTTCAATCGTGTTGAAATCTGGATAGACGAATGGCGACCCGAACAGGACCTGATTTAGGTCCGTGTGATTGTAGGAGCCAAAGATTTTGTCTTTACCGTTGTTGAACGAATGGTCCACGCGAACTGTGTATTGCAAGCCATTTCGAGGCAGACTTGTTGCGTAGAACCCGACTCCGGTGACGTTGAAGTTGCATGGAATGGTCACCGACGAGCCGTTGAAGGGAACGGGCGCGGCGGGATTTCCACTTCCATAGTCGGTACCACAACTCTGCCCGGCCCCAAGAAGCCCGGCTGCGTGGCCGGCATCAACGAACCCTTCCACTGGTGTTATGGATGCCGGGAAATTGCTTGCAACAAATGTGGAAACGTTATCGGGAAAGTTCGTCTTCATGAAGTTAATGAAGTCAGGTGTCAGGATGGAGGAGGGTCGGCCACTGGCTACGCCTGATCTGAGAATATCCATGGAGGCGAACACAAAGGTTTTGTCTTTCCGGATCGGACCACCAAAACTCCACGCTCCTTCATTGCGCCGGAAGACAGGTACACCTGCTTTCTGAAATTCGTTGGCAGCCTGCAGCTTGTTGTCCGTGTGATAGAAACCCAAGGTGCCGTGCCATTTGTTGGATCCCTGCTTGGTGATGATATTGACCAACGCTGCCCCGTTCCGGCCGTATTCAGCAGAGAAGTTGTTTGCCGCAACGCGTATTTCCTGTACGTCCTCGGCATTGGGGTTTATGTTGGTCACGCCGCTGCGCTGACTGGAATCAATAGAAGCAGAATCAATAAGGAAGCTGTTGGATTCCGAGCGCGATCCGTTTGCATTCAAATTGATGCCGTACTCGGGATTAAAAATGTCACCGCTGGCTTGAGCATATGCCTGGCCGCCGCCGCTAGCCAAGCCACTCACGCCTGGCGTCAGGACCACCAAAGTGTAGAAGTTCCGGCCCGACAACGGCAGGTCGTGCACTGCTTTCTCTTCAATTTCACCAGAGACGCGTCCTTGAGAGGTTTCAACAATAGGCGCCTCGCTGCTGACGGTGATCACCGATTCGGTGCCGCCGACCACCATGGTGAGATTCACCGTTCTGGTCTCGGCTACAAGTACACGCACATGCTCCTGAATGATTGTTTTGAAACCCGCACCCGAAGCGTTGATCGTGAACGAAGCTGAAGGCAGTGTGGCGAAATGGTAGTAGCCGGAGTCTGGAGTTTGAATTGTCTGCGTTGCCCCGGTTTCTTCGTTCTTGATGGTGACAGTCGCTCCAGCAACGACCGCTCCAGTAGGATCGCTTACTGTACCTTCAATCCCGCTGGTGTTTTGTGCGAAAACGGTGGAACAGCTAATTAAAACCAAAACTATCGAGCACACCAACAAGACCCGTCTTGGGACCATGGAAACCTCGACGCTGAGGGAATTATGGAGTGACCCCACGTCACTCCGAAGACTGCGCTAGATAACATCACCGCGCACTATGAGTGTCAAACGGGTTTTTCCGAAGCAATCATTTGAGAAAACTGAAGGATCGTTTGGGGGGGGACAAAAATGAGTGTAATGCATCGCATTTTGTTGCGATTCTGAACAAATTATCGAGTTCAAAATTTTCATTTGTGTATCACTTGAAACCCCGCTTGTGGTCTGGCTTTTGGTCTCTGTGATAGTGTTGTGCTTCTGCGTCGTATTGCCGCGCGCAAGCATAAAACCGATGCTTCTGAGATTTATTCCAAGGGTTCTAGTCAGTCTGGTTATGAGTTTGGTACTTGCGACCAGCTCGCTTGGGCAAACTTCCGAGAGCGCTACACCCGCCGTCCATATTGATTTTCGCGATGTGGCCGCTGATGCCGGTCTGACCGCCGTCAATGTCTCCGGTGACGCAGACAACAAACGCTACATTCTTGAGACGACCGGTGATGGTGTGGCCATCTTTGATTTTGACAACGATGGCCTGATGGATATTTTCATGCCAAATGCCACCACGATGGATGGAAAAGGACGTGGCGAAAAATCCACGAGTCACCTTTATCACAACCTCGGCAATTTGCACTTCGAAGATGTAACCGCAAAGGCGGGATTGGGAAAGGTCGGATGGGGACAAGGAGTGTGCGCTGCGGACTTTGACAATGACGGCTATACCGATCTCTTCGTGACTTATTACGGTCACAGTGTGCTTTATCACAACGAAAGAAATGGCACTTTTAAGGATGTGACCGAAGCTGCGGGGCTTAAATCCGACGCCGTCCGCTGGGACACTGGCTGTTCATTTGTGGACTACGACCTTGATGGCAATCTTGATTTGGTCGTAACCACCTATCTTGAATTTGATCGCGACAAGATTCCCGAACCTGGTTCTGGCGGATATTGCCAATGGAAAGGCATGCCCGTCATGTGCGGCCCGCGGGGTCTTCCTCCCGGACGAACTTTTCTCTTCCATAACGACGGACATGGAAAATTCACCGATGTTTCAGTGCCCAGCGGTGTCAGCAAACCAAATGGTTGCTACAGCTTCACAGTGCTCGCCTCCGACTTCGATAACGATGGCTACCCGGACTTATATGTGGCTTGTGACTCGCGGCCCAGTTTGCTCTTTCACAATTTGAAAAACAGCACCTTCGAAGAAGTGGGCGTCTCAGCCGGTGTTGCGTTAAGCGACGCCGGTCAGGAACAAGCCGGGATGGGAGTTGCGGTCTCTGATTATGATGAGGATGGATTTGTAGACATTGCCAAGACCAATTTCAGTGATGATGTTCCCAACCTTTATCACAACAATGGGGATGATACGTTTACAGACCGCGTCTATGAATCTGGACTCGGTGCCCACACTCAATATTTAGGATGGGGCATTCATTTTCTCGACATAGATAATGATGGCCGCAAAGATATTCTCGCAGTCAACGGGCATGTCTACCCGGAAGTTGAACGAGGACCGTTAAATTACAAATATCGTCAGCCGAGATTGCTCTATTGGAATGCAGGCAACAACAAATTCAAAGATTTTTCCAACAACTCCGGTCCGGGAATCTCCGAGCCCTGGGCATCGCGAGGTTCAGCTGTAGGAGACTTGGATAATGACGGCTCCCTCGAAGTTGTCATCAACAACCTGGACGGCCGGCCCTCGCTGCTGAAAAACTTCGGCACCAGGAAAAATTGGCTGCTGATTCGCTGCGTCGGCGTCAAAGCAAACCATGATGCTGTAGGCGCTCGAGTTTTTGTTTATGTTGGCAACCGCAGAATTTCCGGCGAAGTGCAGACTGGTTCCAGCTTTCTCTCACAAAATGATCCCCGAATCCACATCGGCCTTGCCGATGAGCCCACCTATGACCACATTGAAGTGCAATGGCCGGGTGGGCAGCGCGAAAGCTTTCCCGGAGGCAAGGCCAATCAAATGTTGACGTTCACCCAAGGCAAAGGCTCCGTGGTAAAGACTCAACCTGCTGCTGCCAATCAGTAACCAGTTTTAAGCCTTTCACAGTTATGGGCTAGGCTCCAGCACGAGTTTCTGTACACGCCAGTTCAATAATTCGCCAACAAATAATTCATTTTCTGAGGGGCAGGCTATTTCGTGGATCCAACCAAACTGGCCCAACTGTTTGCCTGATTCGCCAAAAACGCCAAGAACCTTTCCATCCAGACTTAGTTTATAAATCCTTCCTGGGTATCCATCCGAAGTAAATAGGACCTGGTGAGGCGGAGGAGTGATGCAAACCGCCCACGGTGCA
>Ga0163162_10008505_pt1 | contig 10007 bp, 6 predicted proteins | sample S55metaG_FD_115310 | JGI IMG/M metagenome (GOLD analysis project Ga0163162, IMG submission 115310) | Switchgrass rhizosphere microbial communities from Kellogg Biological Station, Michigan, USA - S5-5 metaG | ecosystem: Host-associated > Plants > Roots > Rhizosphere > Soil | place: USA: Michigan...
GGATCAGTACCTGATGACCGAGCGGATAACCTTGCCTTCATGCATCAGATCGAACGCTTCGTTGATCTTGTCCAGCGGCAACGTCTCGGTGACGAATTCGTCGACCTTGAGTTCGCCGGCAAGATAACGATCCACGTAGCCAGGCAACTGTGAACGGCCTTTCACGCCGCCGAACGCCGAGCCGCGCCAGACCCGGCCGGTGACCAGCTGGAATGGGCGCGTCGATATTTCCTGTCCTGCGCCGGCAACCCCGATGATCGTGGATTCGCCCCAGCCCTTGTGGCAGCACTCGAGCGCCGCGCGCATGACATTGACGTTGCCGATGCACTCGAACGAAAAATCCACGCCGCCATCGGTCAGGTCGACGATGACCTGCTGGATCGGCTTGTCGTATTCCTTCGGGTTGACGAAATCGGTGGCTCCCATGGCCTTGGCCATTTCCCACTTCGACGGATTCAGGTCGATGGCGATGATGCGCGACGCCTTTGCCATTACCGCGCCCTGGACCACGGCCAGTCCGATGCCGCCCATGCCGAATACCGCAACCGTCGCCCCCGGCCATACCTTCGCGGTATTGAGCACCGCGCCGATTCCGGTCGTGATGCCGCAACCGAGCAGGCAGACCTTGTCCAGTGGCGCCTTGGGGTTGATTTTCGCGAGCGAAATCTCCGGCAACACGGTGTGCTCGGAGAACGTGCTCGTCCCCATGTAGTGCAATATCGGCTTGCCCTTGATCGAAAAGCGCGACGTGCCGTCGGGCATCAGTCCCTTGCCCTGGGTGACACGGATTTTCTGGCACAGGTTGGTGCGGCCGGACTTGCAGAACTTGCACTCGCCGCACTCGGGCGTATACAGCGGAATCACGTGATCGCCGGGCTTGACGCTGGTCACGCCGGCACCGACTTCTTCGACGATACCGCCGCCTTCGTGACCAAGGATTACCGGGAACATGCCTTCGGGATCGGCGCCGGACAATGTGAACGCGTCGGTGTGACAAACGCCCGTGGCAACGATGCGAACGAGCACTTCGCCGGCCTTCGGACCTTGTAAATCGACTTCCTCGATGCTCAGTGGCTTGCCTGCTTCCCAGGCGACCGCAGCTCGGGTTTTCATCGCTTGCTTCCTCGAGTGTTGACTTCTTGTTTTCTGGAACGCGTCGCCGCGGCGATCCATTGTCCGACGCAAGCGTGCCCCTCTATCGAACACTCTGCAAAGCAGTATGTATGCCAGTGCGAGGCCGATTCGTATTTCTGACGCGCATCAATATCTTGCATGCGCGCGCAGGGCGCTTCGCCGGCACCGGTACAACCGGCTGTTTCTGATCCGCAACAGTCCGTGCCTCAAATCTGTGGCACCGTCGATTTGCTGTTGCAAACGGCGCCCGGGCAGCGGGTGCCTAGGCCTTCAGCGCGGCCGCGTGATGGCGCAGGTGATCGTCAACGAACGTGCTGATGAAGTAATAGCTGTGGTCGTACCCGGGCTGCAGGCGCAGCCGCAGCGGCTGGCCGGCTGCCTTGCAGGCTTCTTCGAGCCACTCCGGGTGCAGCGTGTCGTTGAGGAACTGGTCCGCGTCGCCCTGGTCGACGAGGATTTCGCCGGCGAAGCGGCGCCCCTGAGCGATCAGTTCGCACGCGTCGTAGTGTTTCCAGCTCTCGCGGTCATCACCGAGGAAACGCGGGAACGCCTTGGCGCTGCCCCAGCGCACGCGCGTCGGCGCGACGATCGGCGAGAATGCCGATACCGAGCGATAGCGGCCGGGGTTCTTCAGCGCGATCGTCAACGCGCCGTGCCCGCCCATCGAATGACCGAAGATGCCCTGTCGCGCCATGTCTGCCGGGAAGCTGGCGGCAATGAAGCCCGGCAGTTCTTCCGTGACATAGGTGTACATGTTGAAGAACTTCGAATACGGCGCCTGGGTCGCATCCAGATAGAAGCCAGCCGCGTTTCCAAACTCGAAGTCATCGGCGATGCCGGGGATCTCGGTGTTGCGCGGACTCGTGTCGGGCATCACGAGCATCAGGCCGAGCTCGGCCGCGACGCGCTGCGCGCCGGCCTTGATCGTGAAGTTCTCTTCGGTGCAGGTCAGGCCCGCCAGGTAGTACAACACCGGTACCGGGCCCTTCTGCGCCTGCGGCGGCTGGAACACGGCGAAGCGCATCGGACCGGCGCATGCGGTCGACGCGTGCCGGTAAAACCCCTGGATCCCTTCGAAGCAGCGCTGCTCCGAGATTTTCTCGATCGTGCCAGTCATGAGCGCAATGCCTTGTTCGACGCGTCGTCGCGGCAGCTTTCCGGCCGCCGCCGGCGACATCATTTCAGTTTGCCGGCTTCGTCCACTTTGTCAGCCAGGCGTTCACCGTATCATGCCATAGCACGCTGTTCTGCGGTTTCAGCACCCAGTGGTTCTCGTCCGGGAATACCAGGAATTCACTCGGGATGCCGCGCCGCTGCAACGCGGTGAATGCGGCGATGCCCTGCTCGACCGGAATGCGGAAATCCTTCTGGCCGTGAACCACCAGCATCGGCACTTTCCAGTCGGCGACGTGGTTGACCGGGTTGAACTTCTCGTAGGCCTGGGAATTTTCCCACTGCGTGCCGTGGTGTTCCCATTCGTCGAACCACAGTTCCTCGGTCGAATAGCTCATCATGCGGCTGTCGAACGTGCCGTCGTGCGAGACCAGGCATTTCCACGGCAGCGACCAGTTGCCGGCAATCCAGTTGATCATGAAACCGCCGTAACTCGCACCGAGCGCGCACGCCCGGCTGCCATCGAGAAAATTATACTTTTCCAGCGCGGCGGCCCAGCCCTTTTGCAGATCCTCGAGTGGCTTGCCGCCCCAGTCGCCGGAAATCGAATCGGTGAATGCCTGGCCATAGCCGGTCGAGCCGTGGAAATTCACCGTGACCACGGCAAATCCGGCGCCCGCATAAGTCTGCGGATTCCAGCGGTAGTGAAAATCGTTGGTCATCGCGCCCTGCGGTCCGCCGTGGATGATGAAGGCGACCGGATACTTCTTGCCTTTTTCGTACCCGACCGGCTTGACCACGTAGCCCTGCACGGTCGCGTTGTCCGCGCCCTTGAACGTGTAGAACTCGTAGTCGCCCATGCGCGCGTCGGCGAGCCTGTCGGCATTCAGATGCGTGACCTGGGTTTCCTTGCCGCCCGCGGCGCCGATACGGAACAGATCCGCGGGAGTCTTCAGCGTGCTGCGCGCGATCACGATGTCGTTGCCGCGCACACTGAAGCCTTCGACATGGCCGGGAGCGCCCAGCCGGGTCGCCTTGCCGCTGACGATGTCGACCGCGAACAGCGCGTGGTCGCCGTTGTCGTAGGTTGCCGTAAACAGTGTCTTGCCGTCCTTCGACAACTGCAGCGCGCCGGCCGAGCGGTCCCACTTCGGATCGATCTCGCGCGTATGGCCGCTGGCGAGATCGAGCGCCATGATGCCGAAGCGATCCGCTTCGAATGTCGGGCGTTTCATCGCGGCGTAATACAGCGTCTTGCCGTCCGCCGATGGCAGCGGATTGGCGTCCCAGGCCGAGTTCGCCGCCGTCAGATTCTTCGGCGCGCCTGATCCGTCGGCCGCTACCGAGTAGATATCGAAGTTCGTCGACCACGGCTCGGTCTTGCCGGCAATGCGCGCGTCGAAGTACACCGTTTTGCCATCCGGCGAGAACGCATATTCGCCATTGTCGCCAAACGGCTTCGATGGCACATCGCCGTCGATGCCCTTGGTCAGCCGGCGTGGCTCGGAGATCACGCCCGTTGCGGCAACGTCGGCGATGAACAGTTGCGAGCGCCGGCCATCGGCCCAGGCGTCCCAATGGCGGATAAAGACCTTGTCGTAGAGCATGCCGGACGCCTTGTTCGCCGCTTTTTCGTCGAGGCGCTTCTTTGTGCAGGCCAGGTCGGCGCAATCGGGAAACACGTCCAGCGACAGCAGGATCTGCTTGCCATCAGGTGACAATTTGTAATTGTTCACGTCGAGCGGAAAGTTTGTCAGGCGCCGCGCCGCGCCATTGCTGCCTTTGGAAACATCGACCCGCCAGACCTGAGTCGATGGTTCGTCCTTGCTGCCGGCCAGGACGTAGACGGAATCGCCGTCCGGCGACCAGCGCGGACTGGTCTGGCTCGTGAATGCCGTTTCGCTCAAGCGGGCCGGATTTGCGTTCCGCTCCGACAGGCCAACGATCCAGACGCTGTTCACGCCCTTGTTGGCCGCATAGTCCGTCTGGCGCAGCTGATAGGCGACGCGCTTGCCGTCCGGCGAAATCTGCGGATCGCTGACGCGCTCCATCATCACCAGGTCGTGCACGTCGAACGCATGCGGAGCGGCGGCGACGGCCGCCGGTATCAGGGCAAGAACGGCGGCGGCAAATCTCATCGAGTGCTCCTTGGCAGTGCGAGTTTTCCAGTATCGCAGAATGATCCGGGCCTGCGTGTGCCGACGCGCTGCTATAGCGTCGCGCCGCCAGCGGGGGAAGCGGTGCGACCGTATTTGTCTTCGAGTCGGACAATGTCGTCCTCGCCGAAATAGTCGCCACACTGGACTTCGATCAAATGCAGATCCTTGTCCGTCGGATTCTCCAGGCGGTGCAGCGTTTCGACCGGAATATACGTCGATTCGTTGCGGCCAAGCAGGAACTCATCATCGCCGACTCGCACCTTCGCCTTGCCGGTCACGACGGTCCAATGCTCGCTGCGCCGATGATGCAGTTGCAGGCTCAGCACGCCGCCCGGTTTTACCGTCAGACGCTTGACCTTGCAGTCGGCCTCGTCCTCGAGCACGGTGAAGCTGCCCCAGGGCCGGTGCACGGTCTGGTGGAAACGCGCGCTGTCGTGCCCGCTTGCGCGCAACCGTTCGACGACCAGCTTGACCTGCTGCGAGCGCTCGCGATCGGCGACGAGGACTGCATCCCCGGTATCGACAATCAGCAGGTTCTTGACGCCGACCGCAGCGACCATGCGCTTGTCGCCCTGGATGTAGCAGTTTTCACTCTCGACGACGATCGCGGAACCGCGGATGCGATTGCCCGCGGCGTCGGCCTGCGGGTCCGACTCGAGTTCGCTGATCGCTTTCCACGAACCGATATCGTTCCAGTCGAATGCCGCCGGCACGACCGCGCGCCGATCGGCGCGTTCCATCACGGCGTAGTCCAGCGAGATGTCCGGCATCGCCAGGAATGCCTCGCGCTCGAACTCGACCGGGCTGCCGCTGCCGGTCGCGCTGGCGTAACAAGCCTGTGCGGCAGCGACCACGTCGGGACAATGCCGATGCGCCGCATCGAGCAGTGCATTGGCGCGAAAACAGAACATTCCGGAGTTCCACGCGTACTCGCCTGATGCAAGGTAGGCCTCGGCCGTCTGCAGATTCGGCTTCTCGACAAATGCAGCGATCTGGCGTCCGCCACCTTCCGAAATCGGCGCTCCCATCCGGATGTAGCCAAACCCCGTTTCCGGCTGGGTCGGCTTGACGCCGAAGGTGACCAGCCAACCCTGCTCGGCGAGAGCCGCGGCGCGGCGCGCATCATCGAGAAACGCGGCGACGTCGGCGATCAGGTGATCGGCGGGAAGGATCAGCAGAGTCGCTCCGGGGTCGATTTGCTCGCGCGCGTACAATGCGGCGAGGACGACCGCGGGCGCGGTGTTGCGCCCGGCCGGCTCGAGCAGGAACGGCAGGCGGTCCAGATCGGCCTGCGGATGACGGGCGTACTCGTCCCTGGTCAGGAAGTAATAGTCGCGCCCGGTAACGGTTAGAATGCTGCCGCCCGCGGCCACCCGCAGCGCCCGCTCGAGCGTCTTGTACAGCAATGTTTCTCCGTCGCTCATGCGCATGAACGGCTTTGGATATGCGCTGCGCGAAACCGGCCAAAGTCGCGTGCCGGCGCCGCCCGACAGAATGACGGGAATCAACATCTATGGTTCTCCACTTTTCTTACGGTGCATCCTGGCGGCCTGCCTCGGCGAGTTCGCCGATGACGGCGTCGAGACCCTGCTCCCAGCGTGGCAAGTTTAGACCGAACGCGGCGCGGATTTTCGTCGTGTCGAGCACCGACCAGGCGGGCCGGCGCGCGCGCGTCGGGTAGTCGGCCGTGGCAATCGGAACCACGGCCGGAGCGCGGCCGATGAGCCCGGCTTGTTTCGCCGTCGCGACGATCGCCTGGGCAAATTCGAACCACGAGCAATGGCCGCCGGCGCACAGATGATAGGTGCCGAGCGCCGCGCCGCGAGAATGCTCATCCCAGCTCAGCCACAGTGACAGCGCCTGCGCGGTTGCCGAAGCGATCGTGCCCGCAGTGGTCGGCGCGCCGTGCTGGTCATCGACGACGCGCAACTCGTCGCGCTCGCGCGCAAGCCGCAACATCGTGCGCAGGAAATTGTGTCCGCGGGCGGCGAACACCCAGGCGGTGCGCAGGATCAGATGATCGCAACCCGATGCGCGCAATGCATCCTCACCGGCGAGTTTCGTGCGGCCGTACACGCCCAGCGGCGCGGTCGCGTCGTCCTCGCGATACGGCTTCGTGCCGGCGCCGTCAAAGACGTAATCGGTCGAATAATGCACGACGAGCGCGCCGTGCCGCGCCGCCCAGGCGCCGAGCACGGCAAGCGCCCAGTGATTGACACGATCGGCGAGATTGTCTTCGTCCTCCGCCCGATCGACGGCCGTGTACGCGGCGGCGTTGACGACGACATCCGGCATCGCGGCGTGCAGCGCCGCATCGAGGGTTTCCGGATTGGCCAGGTCGGCGTGCAGGCAGTGCTCGCCTGAGGCGAGCAACCCGTCGCGCGTGGCAAGCTGCAATGCGCCGAGCGGCGCCAGCGTGCGCGCCAGTTCGAAGCCGACCTGTCCGTTCGCTCCGAGCAGGAGGATTTTCATGGGACTTGCGCCGTCCTTGCCGGGTTGTCACCGATCTGCTGATCGAGCAGTGCGAGCACTCTTTCGTACATTTCCACCAGGTGCGCCTCCGCGTAGAAACCATGGCCTTCGGTGCGCTGGTACAGCCAGTCGTGGTCGACCTTGCGCATCGTCAACGCTTCGTGCAGGCGCTCGCCCTGCACCGCCGGCACGCGTTCGTCGGCGCCGCCGACGATCAGCATGACCTTGGCCTTGAGCCGTTCCAGATGCGCGATCGGCGAACGGTCGTAAAGTTCGTCCTGGTTCTCGCCGAGCACCATCTTCAGATAATTTTCGCCGAAGATCGATTGCGGGATGTCGCCGCGCGTGTACATCAGGCGCAGATCATAGATGCCGACATAGCCGATCGCGCACTTGTACAGGTCCGGGTCGCGGACCGATCCGGCGAGTGCCGAGTAACCGCCGTAGCTCGCACCGAAGATGCAGATCCGCCCGGCATCGGCAATTCCCTGCGCGACCGCCCAGCGCGTCGCGTCGCTGACGTCGTCCTGCATCGCCGCTCCCCACTGGCGGAATCCGGCGTGCATGAATGGAACACCATAGCCACCCGAACCGCGGAAGTTCACCTGCAGCACAGCATACCCGCGGCTGGCGAGCATCTGCACTTCCGAATCGAACGCCCACGAATCGCGGATCCCGTAGGGTCCGCCGTGCAGGTACACCACGAGCGGCAGGCGCTGGGCGGTTTCCTGGCCGCGCGGACGGGTCAGGTAGCCATGCAGCACGAGACCGTCGCGCGCCGGCAACGTGATCGGCTCCATGCGGCTCATCTGTTCGGGCTTGACCCACGGGCGGCGCGACAGAAGAAAAGTCAGCTTGCGCGAATCGACCTCGAAAAGGTAAAAATCGCCGGGATTGGTGTCGCTGTCGACGGTCACGACGCGCTTGCGCCCGTCGCGCGTCTGCGTGCCCAGGTGTACGCGCTGACCGGGAAACTGCTGCATCAGCGCCGTCAGCAGGCGCGCTTCGGACGATGTCTTGTCGAGCACGCTGACCACCGGCAGGCCCGGCATCGAGCCGACGGCGAACAGGCCGTTCTGGTCGGCCGTCAGCATCAGTTCGGTCGGCGCCGATTCGCTGCCGCTCCACAGCGTTTCGAACTTGCGCGTGGCGATGTCCCAGCGGCAGGCGCCGCCGACGTGATTGGCGCCGTCGCAATCGAAATATACCGACTTGCCGTCGTGGCTGAATGCGTGCGGCGATACGGCGCGGCCGTCGGCGGCCTGATCGAAGACCAGCTCCCACACGGCGTCGTTGCCGGGGCGATAGTATACTTTTTGCATCTGGTCGACGTCTGCGCCGAAGGCAAAGCGCACCGCGCCATGCGAATCGGCGAGGAAGCGCGCGTTGCGCAGTGGCGACGTGGCCACGCGCGTCTTGACGCCGGTGCGCAACTGGATGCGGTACGCCTCGGGAAATCCCTCAGGACTCGGCACGGCATGCCAGGCGCCACCGGTCGACGCGATCAGCGGATAGCTCGCGATCAATGCATAGCTTGGCTCGTCGGGCAGCGGCGAGATCAACTCGCCATAGGCGAACTCGCCGGTCGCGCGCGCGATGCGCGTCGCCGAAATTTCCGGAGTGCCGGCACGATAACCAAAGATCAGCCTCTCGTCACTGCCGTCGGCGGCCACGGTGTAGAGCTCACCGGTCGGAGCCGGCATTTCGAGGCCGCCGATCTTGTGGCCGACCGTGTACATCACGCGGCGCGGCGCGACCCAGGAGAACCCGGCCAGTTCGTCCTTGTCGCGCGGCACGACGTTGACGCCTTTCATGTCGGCCAGATGAATCAGCGAAAGCACCGCCTTGTCGCGCACGATCGCGCTGGCGGCAAGATACTCGCCATCCGGAGAGATCTTCACGTCGCGGTAGCGGTCATGCCGGGCGAAGTCGGCAAGCGCAATTTCCGCCCCGGCCCGCAGCGGCGCCACACACGCCAGCAACGCCAGCGCCACGCGGCACGGCGCCAGCGGGCGTTCGCCAGCCACGGCGGGCCGCGCACGTTCCTGCGCTGCCTGCTTATCGTTCCTTTGCGATCGCCGCGGACGGCCTGCCGATATTTCGATCGAGGAAAGCCATGACGCTCTTGTACATTTCGGCCACATGGCCCTCATTGTAGAACCCATGGGCCTCGTTGCGCTGGTACAGCCATTCGTGCGCAATATTGCTGTCGCGCAACGCCGCGTGCATGCGCTTGCCTTGGGCCGCGGGCACGCGCAGGTCAGACCCGCCGACAATCAGCATGACACTGGCCTTGAGCCGGCCGACGTGCGCAATCGGAGAACGATCGAACAATTCTTCCTGATCGTCTCCGAGCGCGCGCTTGAGGTAGTTCTTGCCGAAGACCGTCTGCGGGATGTCGCCGCGCTTGTACATCATGCGCAAATCGTAGACCCCGACATAACCGATCGCGCACTTGTACAGATCGGGTTCCTTCTCGGCGCCCATGAGCGCTGCATAGCCGCCATAGCTGTTGCCGAAAATGCAGATGCGCTGCGGATCGGCAATGCCCTGTGCGATCGCCCAGCGCGTGGCGTCGGTCACGTCGTCCTGCATCGCGCCGCCCCACTGGCGCAGCCCGGCTTCGACAAACGCGGAGCCGTAGCCGCCAGACCCGCGATAGTTGACCTGCAGGACCGCATAGCCGTGGCTGGCGAGCGCCTGCACGGTCGCGTCGTACTCCCAGCTGTCGTGCTCGCCGTACGGTCCGCCATGCACGAGCACGACCAGCGCGAGGTTGTTCCCCGCCTCGCTGCCGCGCGGGCGCGTCAGATATCCGTGCAGAGGCAAACCGTCGCGCGCGTAAAGCTTGACTGGCTCGACGCCGGCCATGAGTTCGGGTCTGATCCACGGTTGGCTCGCCAACAAAAACGTGGTCTTGTTCGCGACCGCGTCGTACAGATGGAATTCGCCGGGATTGCGGTCGCTCGAAACGCGCACGATGACCTTGGCACCGTCGGCCGTGCTGCTGTCCATGCGCACGTCCTGCCCGGGAAACTGCTGCGTCAGATTGCGCAGCAGCCCCGCCTCGCGCGCCTGCGGATCGATCAGCGTCAACTCCGTGCGCCCCGGCATCGAGCGGATCGCGAA
>Ga0163162_10008506_pt1 | contig 10007 bp, 15 predicted proteins | sample S55metaG_FD_115310 | JGI IMG/M metagenome (GOLD analysis project Ga0163162, IMG submission 115310) | Switchgrass rhizosphere microbial communities from Kellogg Biological Station, Michigan, USA - S5-5 metaG | ecosystem: Host-associated > Plants > Roots > Rhizosphere > Soil | place: USA...
CTAAGAACGAGTCCCTACGGGATTACGGCCTTTTTCCAGTCAATCAGGGTGCGCAGCTCTGCCATGATTTCCTGCAGTCTCTCTGCACGGCGCAGCTTCATGGCTTCGCGGTCCTGGTAGGGAAGGAGAGAGGTCGAAGCCAGCCGGTTTGCTGACTGGATCTCAGCGATTTCTTTTCGCAGTTCCGCAATGCGTTCCGTGATCGGGAGTGCCATTTAGGGCTGGCAACACTGGGTCTCAGCCACCGCGCTAGCCCGCGTACGTTGCAGAGGAACCCGACCATGGAAACACCCCCAAGCAAGTCAGCGAAGACGATGAGGGCGTGTTGGACGGCGACGTTCGAAGCCCGCGCCTAGTATCCCGCCCTCGCCGTTGGTGCAATGGCCCTTTGCATTGCAATTCCTGTAGGGGCTCGAAATGAAACAGCGCGGCCTCATCAAACTCGGAAAGGTCGCGACCTGCTGACCATTGTGTGGCGTCTAAAAAAAGAAGTAAGTAGAACCACCCACCAAATTGCCTTTCGAAGAAATCCCGTTGCCCTTCGAAGAAAAGTTGCTCAACCCTGTGGAATAAGGGCGGCATTAACGGCTGGACGACGGCACTACCGCTCGAGGCATGGGCCAGCCGGATGGCGATAGCGGCGAAGCACCCATTAAGATTTTGGTGGTAGCCTATTCCTACGGTGGGAGGACACCTCGGTTGAAGCTCCTTTCCTGTGCAGTCTTTTCTATTGTCATCTCAGTAGCGTTGGCAATACCGATGACGAGTTCCGCCCAGTCAACACATGATGCCGATGTTCGCGACCTTCAGCGTCTCGAAACGGTCTGGAACGAGGCACACGAGCGCGGAGACGTGGACGCTCTGAAGGCATTGTGGGCAGACGACATAGAAGTTGCCGTTCCGAAGATGCCTGTAATGACCAAAGCTGACGTGCTCAAGTTTGCCCGTTCCGGTCGGATGACGTTTCTAAGCTATCGAACATCGGACATCAAAGTCCGGGCATACGGCAATGCCGCTGTCGTTACCGGACGATTGCAGCGAACTCGTATCATTAGCGGGAACGGGCAAGAAATCTCCGATGACTGGCGTTTCACGAAGACGTACATTCGAGAATCGCAGAAATGGCGCGTCGTTGCGTTCCATGCTTCAGAAGCAGCCCAGCCCGTAACGACCGCGTTACGCCTCCAGATCAATAACACTCGTGAGATAGACGAGCTCTTGGGCTTCGTGTCGACCTCATTCGTGGGTCTAACCCCACAGGTGTCCCACGGGTTTAGTCGAAGTGGCGAAGCTGCCGCTGTTGCACTAGAAGGCGAGGGTTGCACTGCAGAGGGTGGGACATATCCGGGCGGAGCCGCTTCCAATTCACAGTCGTTGGCGAAACTCGCCATCTCGCTCATTGTGGGAAGCGGCATCGCTAGCCGGTTTCCATGGATCAAGTTCAACCTACTTGAGACTCTTGACCCACGCAGCAATTGCCTGGGCACGTTCATCATTCAGCCCGGCGATACCCTTGTTATGCGGTGCCTTACTTCCTGACTCGCCTTTGGTTATGTGCTCCGCGATTTGATTTGCTTCGCGGCTCGTTCCCCTCAACGCCGGGGCCTTTGTGGCAGGTTTGCCCTCCCCGTTCGCCCCATGGCAACCAGCACATTTCTGCTTGTAAAGGACCGCTCCATCCTCCGCGGCCCAGGAAGTCAAAGACGCAACCAGTAACATCGCTGCCAAGCAAACTACAGATTTGCACTTCATACTTCCCCTTAAATTACTCTGACTTGTAGATCTTTCATCTTTGTTGCGCACCTCTAGGTCATCGCTTCTGCACTTTCGCAATCCGCTCGGCAATTCCCAGAGTCTTCAGAATTTCCGGCACGCTTCTTCCATGGCCAGTGGCTCATGACACGTGTTGCAGTCTTGGCTGATCGTCTTTCCATCTGCTGCGGTATGCGATCCGTCGTGGCACCGAAACATCTCGGAAAGTCCATATTGCCAAGATTGTTCGGGTAAAGAAGGCCCTCTGCTCCTTCCACTCTGTCAGCGTGGGCAGCTCCGCCATGATTAGTTACTGTATCGCACTGGCAACCGAAGAAAACGTGTTGTTAGCGTTGGAACCGACCAACCGAATGGTGCCGACTACGATCACGAGAATCACAGCCAACATGACCGCATATTCGGCAATGTCCTGGCCGTCCTGATTGCTCCAGAGAGATCGAACGATCTTTTTCATGGCTGTGCTCCTAGGGCTTGCAACGGACAAGACTTGGGGCCGCGTTCTCCCCCGGATGACGACGGCCCCAAGTGTCACAGCCCCGAAATGTAACTGGCAGGCACCTCGCTGAGATCTGTCATTTTTGCCAGTATCCAATCCGCCGAAGCAATCCTCAGAATAGAACCAAGTAAGATTAGTGTAAACGTTGCCCTTCGAGACCCAACTGCCAGAGTTGGGCCATTTTTTACCACCAGAACTCGGATCAAGCACTCCCCTGATTACCCCCCGCAGTCTTGGAAAGGTTGCTAAGTCGAAACATAATAGGGTCGCATAACGGGATTGTTCCCTCGTTTCGCGAAAGCAATGTTTCTTGGTTTAGGAGGAGTAACAAGGATTTTAGTTGCTAAAGACTTGGTGGATATGGCCCGGACGGGCTACAGGTGGAGACTCCAAACAACTGTTGTAAACAGGTGTTTACACTCATTGAGCCGGAACAGGGCCGGGTGCCCTCAATGAATGTAATGGCGATGTTTTTCCTGCATCATTGCTTTGCCGCAACGACAAGAGGGCTGGCCTCGGTAAATAGTGAGTCTACTAAAGTCGAGGCAGAAATAACGATGTCAGCTGCAATGTCCTACCCGCAAGAATCCACCTGCAAGATCAGCCTTGCAACTCTTTTAACACCAATGCAGTTCAAGACCGTGCTCCTGGTCGCATGCGGTCTAAAGCAAAGCGAGATCGCTCAGTTACTTGGCACAAGGGAACGCGTCATCGAGAACGAACTCAGGGATATTTACGATCGCACTGGGTGCGCGAACAGCGGGGATCTCGTGCTCCGGTACGTCCACGAAGTGGAGAGCGGTCTACTGGAACTCGCCCGACTGCGGCGGGAATTGGAAGAACTTGAGGCTCGTTCAGCCCAGATTCTCAAAAGCTGCGGCTAAGTTTGCTCAGTCGCGAAAGGCTAGCTAACATATAGCGAATTGACTTCAGCGACAGAATCTCTTCGGCTCTACCACGCTGCTCAGGAACTGCATCCGACGCGAGGCGACTCGCATTTTAGTCCAGCAGATTGCTATTTCTTCCAAAACTTTGAGAAGCACGTCCCCATACTTTGAAAATGAAAGCTGGGCGTCATCCATGACAGCCTCAACGACGTCCAACGCAGAACATCGAGCCTGTTCGGGCAATGCACGAATTACCTGATTTGCCTGGGTGTCCCTCATCGCCGCTCGAATGCGGTCTTCCCTTTTCGCCCAGTCCGTTGCCATTTGTAGAAGCCAAATCATTAGGATTTCGGATTTATGTCGACCTCGGCCCGAATTGGTGCTGCCTTGGTCAGGTCTTAGGAGCCTTTGAGGAAGCCGTCAGGTCAGGCGTAGAAGTCGCGACTTGCACCATATTGTTTTTGATGGCATACAGAACCAACTCGCTGACCGAACGCAGCTTCAGCTTGCGCATGATGTTGCTGCGATGGGTCTCCGCGGTCTTTACGCTCAAGTCCAGATGAGAAGCCACCTCCTTTGTACTTTTGCCTTCCGCCAGAAGCTGAACGACTTCACGTTCACGAGGTGTTAAGGCTGGCAACACGAGATCCTTGTCGGGAGCGGGCCGATTTCGACCTAGGTAGCCGCCTAGCACCAACTCCCCCACCTTGGAAGTAAAGAAAATCTTATTGGATTGCAGAGCCTCTACCGCTGCCACGAGATCTCGTGCCGCGTCCGACTTGAGTACGAATCCTCGCGCGCCCGCATCCAACACGGCTCGTACGACTCCGTCGGCATCGGTGACCGTCAAAATGAGAATTTTAGTGTGCGGATTATTGTGGAGCATTTGACGCGCTGCTTCCAGCCCGTTCAGGTTGGGCATCCCGACGTCCAGGATAACTACGTCTGGCCGCAAGGCCTTAGCCTTCTCAACAGCCTCTCGACCGTCCCGGGCCTCGCCGCAGATATCCCATCCCAAGTGCGGCTTGAGAAGGGAAACCAATCCCCGGCGAACAATTTCATGGTCATCAGCCACTAAAATACGCAGCGGATTCATATCTCAGCTCCAGTCCGGGAGCAATCATTGTAATCGCCGGGTTACAACAGTTGACAGAGTGGGCGACGTCATTATTCCTTGTGGTCAGATAGGTTGGAGCATATCTAAACTGGCCCCGAAGCCCAAAATGTTTACCCATATGGTATTTTGCATCAGCACCAATCTCAAAAGTAAAGCGGGTCGCCCCTTGGACGCTGCTCAGGTCCGTAGTAAGGGAGGTTCCTCCGAGGCCAACTAAGAGAAGTGGCATCACCCCTCGATTTGCGGCCCTTCGCGTGAACGAGAAAATTTCCCATGGATTGGTCCTGCGTCAGATTGAACACTGTGACGCTGGTACCGCCGCCTATCGGATGGGCTGCGGTGTCGGCATTCTTGTGGTTCCATTGAAACTCGACGGCTGCCTAGGTCGCCAAGCGGATAAGCTGCTGTGAGGCTACCCGACAGCCCTACGCCAGCAAACCTGTCAAAACTACCAACATGGTTCACTTCCAGCAGCCTTCCGGGGGACCCTTTTTGGTCAATGAGTGTAATGGCGATATTTCGACAGTTACACCTCGTTTGGGTGCTGCCGAGAACGAGAGCCCACTACCCTTCTTACCTCAGCACATTACCCTTTCTGCCTGATAGACGGAGGAAGAATGGCAGAGGAGCCTAATGATGTCTAAGAGGGTCAAGTATTTTGCAAGGCTTGCCAATCTGAAAATCAGCGCACTCTCAATGGGGAAATCGCCATTCATTTCCCCGGACTCGCTGGCGTTGAGAAGCCAGTCGTCTGGGTTTTCCAAAGCTTCTGGTCTGTTTGAGTTGTGGCTTTACGGAATTTGCGGTTCCCGAATCCGAATTGGCGTATTAAAGAAAGAAACTGCGCAATCTAGGACAGATTGATAGCTGTCGGTGGTTGGCGGGCCCGCCTCAGGCTAGAGCTGATAGTCCACTGCTCACAAAATGCCTTTCCTAACGAACCGCCTCCACAGGGGGTAGCAGGTCGCTTCCGGCGTTGCATTCGGGAATGCTCTTGTGTTGATTCGTCGAGCAGCTTCGATTCCATTTAGTGTAGGAAGCCCGATGTCGAGCAGAATCATTCTCAGGAGCGCTCCGGTAGATTGGGTGCTGGCAACAATGACAGACCTCAGCGTTTTGCTTGCAGCGTTACATTTGGGGCTGCGCGACACTCAAGGGGGCTGTCGCATCCGGGGGAGAGCGCGGTCCCCCGAGTTTTATCCCTCGCTAGCCCTCCTGGAACGAGCTAGCCGCAACCAAGAATCGCTTACAAATCCCGATTCACGCGAGGCACACCGTGCAGAACCGTTTGGAAAATCGCTGCCTCCACTTTGTCCTCGTGCTATTTTGCCTCCTGGGAGTTGTTTCCTGTGGGGGCGTAGCCAGCAACCCCCAGACTCCGGTTACTCCGACCCAACCCACATTCGCGCACGTGGTGCTCGTGGTCCTCGAGAATCACTCGTATTCTGAAGTGATTGGCAATTCCGCCATGCCCTATCTGAATGGTCTGGCGCAGCAGAATGGCCTCGCGGCCCAGTACTACGCCAACACACACCCATCGTTACCGAATTACTTCATGCTGACGGCGGGCCAAACGGAAACGACGGTCGACAGTCACACCGGCACGATGAATGACGACAACGCGGTGCGCGAACTCGTTAAAGCCGGCAAGAGCTGGAAATGCTACGCAGAAAGCCTGCCCTCACCGGGATACACGGGAGCAGATGCCTATCCGTATGCTCGGCAACACAATCCGTTTTCCTACTTTTCTGATGTTCAGAACGACGCTTCGCAGGCTGCGAACCTTGTTCCATTCACGCAATTCGGGTCGGACCTCGGTAACGGTGCCTTGCCGCAATACTCCTTCATCGTGCCCAACCAGCTCGACAACGCGCATGACGGGACGCTCGCCCAAGCCGACAGCTGGCTGCAGCAGAACATTGGTCCGCTGATCGCAAGTTCGGTGTTTCAGGCGAGCGGGTTGCTGATCATCACCTTCGACGAGGGCGATGAGAGCGACACCTCTCATGGCGGAGGTCACGTTGCGACCGTTATTGTGAGCACCAAGGTGAAGAAGAACTATGTGTCGCAAGCTGTATTTCAACATCAGAGCATACTGCGGCTGATGCTGGCTGCCTCGGGCATAAACACCCTCCCGGGCGAAGCGGCCACCGCTCCCGACATGAAAGAATTCTTTACCGGGCAGTAATCCTGACGTCACTGCATGTGGAAGACGCGATCGAGGAAGAAGAAACTAGCCGCGCCCACGAACAGGCGTCGCATACAAACCAATGACTGACGAAAACACCCTTTTACGCTCATTGACCCCGGATCAGGGTGCCGCTTCCACAACGAGTGTAATGGCGATTTATCGTCAGTTGAGACGAATCGCTGGGCGATCGGATTACTTCCGATTAGCCGATCAGAACAAGCCGCACCTTGGAGAACCGCGCAATTTACCGTTAAGCGGCAGTGATCGCCACGACTTTGCCTTCTCGTAAGGCCTTGGTATCCCGAATTGGGGGCTGGTCAAAGAAACGGCGGTACTCGCGATTGAACTGGCTTGCGCTCTCATTAGTGTTGCGGTAAGTGCTTGAACTTGTGCAGGTTTTGTTATTAAGGAGGTAAGAAGTCCATACGGCCAAGGCCGTTATGCCACAATGGTGTCTGAAAGGTACCTGCCCATGTATTTCCGTCTCGCCTTTTGGACTCTTTCCCTGGCCTACCTGGCTGCCCTCTTCTCCCATAGCACAACAGGTTCCTCACCCGGCATAGTGCTTACCGCTGTGGTTTTTGGGGCGATTCTCGGTTTTAGCCTTGGCGGGATGCTAATCAATCGACGTACGCGCAAGAGGAGCTGACGTCATGGGCAAGCAGAATGCCTCCGTCAGGATTGTTAAAGAAAGCGCAGGCGGGCTAAAACAGAGTGCCTCGCTGCTCTAGCCATGCCGACGTACCCGGGTTCAGTGTTTTCGCCCGACGTAACGGAAGGATTTGTCATTTCTACAGTGGTGAAATGAGTTGCGATGGCCGAGCTCGAGGGTCGAGGCACTGATCCTGTGGGATTCAGGCGGGCCGCTCGCAAGTGTCTCACGGACCGTCTCACTAACCGCTGGAGAATTGGCCGAACGGATGCCGGCAAAAGCGGCAGAGGATTTGATCGAATGGGACCCGGAATCCAGCACAGAGCAACGCTCATCCCGCTCTCCAGGACGATCGGCCGGAGATCGAAATATTACCTTGTACGGCTTTTTCGGGAGGGGCATTGGGCACGAACCAGATCCGAAACGGTAAGATTAACTAAAGCATAAATGCCACGTCCAAGGATTCGGTGTCCAGCGTAGAGCCGCTGGTGCGCTACATATTAGGGGTCCTTTCACACGCCTTACCTTCAATTCGTGGCGGTCTAGTTACATCGTCTTTCTGCATTTTTGCACTGCTCTGTCAGCCATTGATCGAGCTGATACCGCATATCCTTGGCCACGTCAACGAACTGCAGACCCGCGCGGCCAGAGTCATCCATCCACGCAAGCTGTACTTTCGGTTCCAAAGGAGTGGCGACCCCGGGTAGCTTGAAATTTGCCGATATGCTGCCCGGGGGGAACTTGCCACGGAAAAAGATGGCCATGCCCCCTTCGCTGATATTAGTGATTGTTGCCTCCAGCTTCTGGCCTTCGCCAGACCCTAGCGTGGCTGGTATTTCCACCGGATGACGGAAATAACGTCGTTGCTCGCGAATCATGAAATTAAGGGCGGCGCTGAAACAACGCGTCGCATTCAGGGTTGAAATTGGTTTCTGCAGAACAAAGTTCACTCCCATCTCAAATGCCTGTTGCGTGGTGGTGGTTCCGTTCAGGATGGCAAAGGTCACGGAATTCTTGTTACTGGAGGCCTTACGCAAGCCCTCAAGCACCCGTAAGCCACCCTCGAGGTCGTCACAATCTACAATAATTGCGTCAAATTTCTCCGTGCGGATGATTTCATGCCCGGAGCTGACGCCATGGCAGACTTCGACCTCGATCGACAGCTTTTCTAAGGCCGGCTGGAGGACACGAATGACCTCGGCATCTCGGCTCAAAAGTAATGACTCCAATCTCATAGAATTCTAATGCTAGCTCTCTGCTCAGGCTTGTAGGAAGTGACCAAAGTCATCCAATTGACGCCCAAGGTGTAACGATATCTATGCGCCAGCATGCGTCGGCGGAAGAAGGCCAAAAAATCCGGGGGAACGGATGCAACCCAACGCAAAGGCGAGAACGTTCCGCCTCGTCTCAACGTTGACGAACTAGATAATAGGGAAAAGTCAGGGTATAAATAGCTCGCGAAGCATGCGATCCTTGCGCATCACTTTGGGGTGCTCAATGAAACTCACGATTTTGCTGACCGTCTTTGCATTTACAGCCGCTCAGTTTGGATTCGCGCAAGAAGATGCAAATCGAGTGGTTCAATCGAAAATCGTGGCCTTAGAGAAGGCCTGGAACCAGGCCTATAAACTCGGCGATAAACAGGCGCTAGGCCGAATCCTCGACGATCAAATCGTCTTGATTAACGATGACGGCTCCATGCAGACCAAACAAGAGTTTCTTGCGACCGTAAAGAAGTCCAACTCCCAAGATCAGCAAGTCGCACCGGAGTCCATGAGCGTGCATGTATTTGGAAGTACTGCGATCTCGACTGGAGTATTTCGAGCTAAAGGCGTGGAGGCGGGGAAACCTTATGTCCGACGCGAACGGTTTGTGGATACCTGGATCTACAAAAACGAGAATTGGGTCTGTGTCGCTACTAATGCGACGCCAGTCCTGCATGGCGCGTTCTAGATCCGACGCCAGAGCTTCGTAGGTGGCGACCGTCAGCCACGAATACCATCAATGGCAGCGAGGATCAGCACGCCGTGACAGAGCGCTGCGATTGGTTTCTTGCATTCCACGAAATGCCGAACGATCTCCTGTAACCGCGGATCGTTACGGAGATATTCTAGAGCGCGACCGCCGCTCAGAATAACGCCATCGTAGTCTCCAGGATCGACATCCGCGAAAGCGATATCGGCAGGAATGTGATATCCGAGTCTTTCCACGTAGGTATCCCAGCCCGATTCGAAATCGTGCACCATCGATTTCAGGATTTTCTTCCCTGGTGCGCCGATGTGTACCTCAATCCACGATTTTCGGAGAAATGTGCGATCTCTTTTCGCACAGGGTAAGGCGGAGGCGGCAATTCAAATCGAAAAACTTTGCAATCCAGCTAGCCAAGACGATACGACGTCGACATTCTGTGCGGGTATTCTCTCGGTGTCGTTATGGGCGGGGTGGACAGCCACATCTTCCAACGAATCTGTGCAGAACATTCAGCCGTTCATTTAAGGTAAAAGTCCTTGCTGAACTTGTCGGCGAAATCACGTTCCTAACCTGCGGCCCGCGCAGAATCATTGCTTGAATTGAGTGGCACGCGAGCGTGGATCGTGGTGCCACCGCCGGGCTGTGATTTGATGGAAAACTCACCGCTCACCAATTGTATCCGCTCCCACATGCTGATGAGCCCGATGCCGCGACGGTGCAGGGCGTCTTGCGGATCAAAGCCGACTCCCAGGTCGCTCACGGTCAGTTGAATCTCTCCGTCTGTACCGCGCAGTTCCACTTTGAAGTGCCGCACGCCACTGTGCTTCACCGCATTCTGCAGAGTTTCCTGTAAAACCCGGAACAGACAAAGCGAGATTTCCTTAGTCACACTTCGCGGTATCGCCGTATGGCTGAAGTCA
>Ga0163162_10008507_pt1 | contig 10007 bp, 9 predicted proteins | sample S55metaG_FD_115310 | JGI IMG/M metagenome (GOLD analysis project Ga0163162, IMG submission 115310) | Switchgrass rhizosphere microbial communities from Kellogg Biological Station, Michigan, USA - S5-5 metaG | ecosystem: Host-associated > Plants > Roots > Rhizosphere > Soil | place: USA: Michigan...
AATTTCGTTGCGTGTCGCTTTTTTTTCTTTATTATATGGGGTATTAGAGAATTCTGGCCACCTATAATAAGGAAATACTTATGGTACAAAGGAAATTGCTATTAGCTATTGCTGCTGTTTTATTCGCAGCACCAGGCCTTCTTTTTGCAGCTCATGAAGCAGCACCCGCAGCTGCTGCCGCGGTAAAGACGACTTCGCAAGCAAATGTTCAAGCAGAAGGCTCAGAAAGTACCGCAAACACTGAAAACACCGAGATCACTCAAGCCTCGCAAGACGTTATTATGAAAAGTGCATCAGCTCCAGCCATGACTAGAGCGAAATCATCTTTTTATGCAGGTTTGGGCTTAGCCCTGCTTAATAACAAGGGTTTTACTGGGCTTACTCCTAAGCTTATGGTTGGGTATGGCTCTTATCTTGGTCAGGCTAGCCAATATTATGGCGCGCTAGAAATTGGTGGCGGCGTTGGTTCCGCTAAGTTGTCTTCTAATTATCGATATCGCGTTGCGAATTTCGTTAATGCAAGCATCATTCCTGGCTATATGTTAAATGATGACACGCTGTTGTATGGCCGTCTTGGTATGCAATCAACACATTATTCCAATTTGAACGTGACTAAGGTTGGCGGGGTGTTTGGTATTGGTCTTGAGGCTTTCAGCGCACAGCATTGGAGCGGACGTTTTGAATATGCTTACGCAATTAATAAAAATTTAAACCTATACATGGTGGATGTAATTTATAGGATGTAACTTATAGATAGCAAAGCCCTGGGCACTTTTGGTGTCCAGGCTATTTATCCTATAATGTCTTTCAAAAATCTAAATAACGTTTTCTCTGCCCCCGTATTTTTTTCTGCCTTGCGATTTTGTTGAGCTAGGCGGGTGAGTTGTCGCAGTTTTTGCCTGTCTGTTTCCACGTATAAACTCACAAACGCATGTACTGCTTCATCGCCTTCATTGATCAAACGTTCACGCCATTCTTCGGCTTGATGAAATTGCGCTGTTACCTTTCTGTTGTTTAACTCTGCATTCTTTATTGCAGTTTTAATGGGTTCAAGCTCCACAGATCGCATTAACTTACCAATAAATTGCAATTGTCTGCGCTTGCCTTCCCGAGATTTTAAAGTACGAGCCAGTGTGATGGCTTTGATCAGCGTTTCTGGCAAAGGAATTTTATCAAGCTGCGCCTGCGACATATCGACTAATGTTTCACCAAGTTTTTGCAGCGCATTCATCTCGCGCTTAATAGTTGATCTACTTATCTCATCTGGCGGCTTATTGTCTGAAAGTGGCATTTTTGGGTATCCGGTGCTTTTGAATAGCGTCTTATAGTGTTCTCGGTTCGCGAACAACGAACATCTTACCTTCGTGATTCGCGAATTGCGAATAGAATATATTGTCAAATATGGGTAATTCCACTATTTCAACGAATCGCAGCTGAATGATGCAAGAAAGGGGGGAATTTGAGGTCAATAGAGATTGCTCATCATAACTATTAATACAAATGATTGTCCGTCCCACGATCGATGGTTTATTCTTAGGCATATTTTTTAAATGTTGAGTGCATCCCACTCATGTAGGTGCCTGAATGACTATGCTGAAAGATAAGATTATTTTTATAACCGGTGCATCGAGCGGAATTGGTACGGCATGCGCTAATCATTTTGCCAAAGCTGGCGCAAAGTTATTGCTGTGCGCGAGGCGCATTGATGATCTCAATAAACTTGCCGGGCAATTACAAAGTGAATATGGAGTTGAAGTTTTTGCATTTAAATTAGATGTTCGCGAGCAAGCTGAAGTAAATAAAATATTAAATACACTCCCTGATAAATGGCAAAAAATTGATGTGTTGGTTAATAACGCAGGATTAGCTGCCGGTTTAGACACTGTCCAAGAGGGCAACGTAAAAGATTGGGATGACATGATAGATACCAATGTTAAAGGCTTGCTTTATGTGACTAGAGAAGTTTTGCCGCAGATGGTGGAAAAAAACTCGGGTCATATTATTAATATTGGTTCTATTGCCGGTCACGAAGTTTATCCGAAAGGCGCTGTATATTGCGCTACTAAATACGCTGTTAATGCTTTATCGAATGGATTGCGTCTGGATTTATCCGGTACCAAGGTGAGGGTAAGCACAGTTGATCCTGGTGCTGTTGAAACAAACTTTAGTGCCGTGCGATTTAAAGGCGATATAAAGCGTGCTGCGGCTATCTATGAAGGAATGGATGCACTAACACCAAATGATGTTGCTGATGCGGTTCTATACTGCGCAACACGTCCTCCCCACGTCAATATTAGCGAAATAATTATCATGCCCACCGACCAAGCCTCTACCACTTTGGTTTCCAGAACTTTAAAAAAGTAGCGGCTTGACCCTGTCTTTATCCGGGGTATACCATGCCTGCCTAAAAGAAATAACAGGGTAGCCGCATGACTCTTACAACAGAAATCAAAAAAAATATTGACGCTTTTTCAAGGCAGCGCGATAGCAATCAATTATTTTCTTATGTAAAAGGAATTTTAAATAATAACAAGGCTACTGCAAAAGACGTATTTGAGTACGCGAGAGACTATCACTGGGAAAAAGAAAAACCAATTCGTTACGTCATCGATGAAATCACAATCAACTTATTGGGTGTTGTCGTTCACAGTTTATATGATCCGACGCAAAATTGCTTATCCGTTCAGTTTTATAAATTAGCTGCAGAGCGCGGAAGTTCATGGGGTAATAGCAATTATGCACAGAGTCTTTTAACTGGTGACGAAGCTAAAGGCGTTAAAAAAGACCTTGAGCAAGCTTTAGTATATGCGCAAAAAGCTGTGGATTTATGTAAGAGTAAAAAAGACGAAGAGCATGAGCATAAATTCCTGCTTGCTAATGTCCTCTTTGAGAGTAAAAAAAAATATGAAGTGATGACGCTGCTTTTAAAAGAGTATGTGGAATGCAAAGCCAAAGAGCTTGCTTCAAATTCAGTAAATGCAAATTTAAAAGAAAAAATAAAGGGAAACCTCACTGAGGCAATAGCGTTGTGCGAAACTTTTTTGACTGGCACCCTACAAGCGGTTGAAGCTGAAGCTGGCGCGATAAATATAGCTAAAATTAACGAAACCTTAGAGCCGCTAATAAAATGCACGGCGGTGGAATCTGCACGATTTCGATCAAGCACCCATTACATTAAAGGTAGGATTTACGAAATTTCGGGTCAAAGGAAACTAGCAATGGAGTGCTATTGTCTAGTTACCCAAAAACAGAGTGCGTATTATTTAAAAGCCATTGAAGCGCGTTCGCGTTTACTTAAAATGCAGGTGAATGAGCAAGACCAACATGGTTACGAAGCTGATACGGAAATTGAAGAAGAAAATAATATGCTGCCAGGTAATATTCCATTTCGCACGGATTTTAGTAAACATTGGAAAAAAGAAGCAGCTTGGTTTTATTCAGTCGATATTAAAAATCTTCAGGCTGCTAATACGAAATACGCGGATGAAATAGATAGTTTAATAGCAGCTACTAGAGTAAAAATTCAGCTAATTCAATCACAATTAGTATTAGAAAGATCCGAGACACTAATCACAAGCAAAAATTTGATAGAAAAAGAACTTGAGCAATTGCTTATAGCTCGGGGGAAAATTGATGATGAATATAGTGAATATACGGCAGAAGGCCGGCAATCAGTTAGACGATATGGCGCCGAGAGACGATTTTTTGATCCCAAGCGTTCCTCTAAAAAAACTGCGATCGCAACACTCACTTCAGGCCTTGTTGATCAGCGCTTTCAAGCGACCAATCCAGCGCAACCTCAAGCATTGCCGCTTGAAGGCTATAGCGCACGTATAGTCATTACGGCAGAAAGAGCTTTCCAAACAGCTGCTATTGAATTAGCTGGAAGAAGTGCTCCCATGCGATGCATGCCAATGGTCCAAGAAATACCGTGGCAAATAAGGGAAAACGGTATGTCTGGTACGAATAAATATGGCCCTACTGAACATTATCGAGTGGGTGAAACTGTGTTACAAACCCAACACCGATTCGACCCAAAGCACGATAGATTAGGTGATAGTTTATTTCCAAAATATGGGAATTACGATAGTGATATCTATTTATTTTTGCGCAGAATGTCAGGACAAGAGGCAGCAAAAGAAAGAAAACTTGCTGAATATATGCTTCGTTTTAGCAAAAAACACCAAGGTGCTTCATTAGAAGAACTGAAAGCTATTTTTACTGATGCTGATAAGCAAGATGTCGATCAGTTTAACCACATTTGTTTTTTAATTATGGAAAAAGAACAAGGCCAATGGCACTCCGCTACCAGTAAAAGTTTTCATATTGGAATGACTGTTGCGCAAGCGCGTAGTTTAATTATGCTGGAAGCAGGATTTCTTTCCTTTGAAGATGTTTTTAGAAATAACGTTATATTTGGCGTGTATTCAAAAACCAATATTATCAATTATCCAGTTAAAGTGTTGGATGCTTGCCAAAAAATCGACGAACTTTACACTGAATATCTCAAAACAAAACACCAAGATGACTACCTGAAATTTTTCAAAAAGAAAGTTGCTGAAAAATCTGAACGAGTATGTGTGTTAACCAGACATCAAGCTCGCGAAGATTTGCAATATGTGTATGGTGGTGAAAGTGATACCGATCACCAAGGATATCAGTCAAATTTGTCTAATTAGGTAGCCCGTACACGTTTTTTGTGTACGGGGTTTTCAGATCAGCTAAATTTTGGTAAAGAAGGGGCGCCTGTCAGTTGTCTATCGCCATCTTCAGGAATTTCATAAGCCTCGACAAATATTGCGTCTGGGTTTGCAACTTCAGGAGCTAATAATGGGTTTGTAGTTAAAGTATTTTGACCACTTTGTTTATCATATGGAAGTGTTGCCAATACCATGGCAGTTGTACTAAGTGGGCTAGGTTTAGTTGTTTTTTTGGGTTGCACATGCTCTAAGCGCTTGCTTGTGTAAGGAAGATATTGATTTTTTCCTGATTTATCGTTCATCGTATCGCGTTTAGCGCTGGAGACTTGATATGCCGCAAGCCATTTTTCGCTAAAACTTGGCAAACAATCTAAAATATTTTTATTTTGTTGCATTGTTATAGGGTCATTGTTTTTCTGAGCTAATTGCATGGAATCAAATAACACTTTTCGCAAGGATTTTGTTCTCACTGTTTGCTTGTTATGGGTAGCCTCCACCCAATCTTCATTCGATTCAAGCATCTTAAAAAAAGCAAGATTATATAAGGTGGACTGCGAGTAACGTAACACTTGCGGTGAAGGAAAAAAGAAATTTACTTTGTTTGGCTTGTTTTCATCTTGTGGGTTGGGAGTGTAATATGAAAATGCCAATGTGTAGTGCTTAAGCTGATAAGCATTATCTTTTAATAAATCGTTTAAATAAGCAAAGCAAAGTGCTCCACATTCATCAGAGCCAAGTTGTGGAACGATTGCGCCAGTAGGATTTTTTTCTTTTCTAAGAAATTCGCAACTTGTTTTATCTAAAGGTGATAAATCGCTTAGATCAAGAACCACTGTATACATTTCTGGCAAATCTTTTTGAGTCATCATATGCCATGGTTCTGTGATCCAATTGACAGGTTTGATAATTTTATCCTTTGAAATAATAACCACTTCAATATGGCTGCGAACAGGAGGTGGGTGACCTCCTTCATTTGGCATCATGTATCCAACAATTTCATCTTCTTTTAAGCGTGATTGAATATCTTTGATTTCACGTGTGTAACTGTATTTGTGTAATTTAAATCGTTCGGAAAGCTTCTTTTTTTCCTCTTCTGCGGCCTTATTAACATCTTTAAGAAACTGTAGCGCTGCTTTATATTTATTTTTTTTCTGTAATATGGAAGCTAATTTTTTATCAAATTCCTCTATTTCATCTTGTTTGATATTTCTAAGCGTGTCATCATTTTCTAGATATCCTGCTTCTTTTAATTGCTTTTGGACTTGCTCTTTAAAATTTAATGTCAAGTGCGGTTTGTTCCAGCGAGAAATGCATAAGTTGGCTAAGCTAGTAAACTGTTTTGCCTGATCACGGGTTATTTCCAATAGCTCTTTGTAAACTGAAGAATTGGATTTAGCATCCCCGGCAATGTAAATTGTATTGTTAAATTTACTTTCACTATAAGCCGCAACGCGATCTAAATCACTGGACCTTAATTGATAGGAGGGATGAGTTCTTGCCGTTAAGTATGCGGTTTTTCTCGCGCTAAGTTGTGCTTTCTCTGGCTGGTTGCGAAGTGACATATATATTTCTTATTATATTTTATTTTTAAGTGTGCATGGATGTTAGCTTGAAGAGGTTAATAGGTCAATGGTAGCCCGTACACGTTTTTTGTGTACGGGAAACAGTGCTGGTAGAGACTCTGCACCTGTACACAAAAAACGTGTACGGGCTACAAAAAAGTCTGTGTATCTTGCACAAACCTTAAACCTTCTTCACAAACTCTGACTTTAACTTCATTGCGCCAATTCCATCAATCTTGCAATCGATATCATGATCACCATCAACCAATCTAATATTCTTGATTTTTGTGCCAACTTTTACAACCGATGACGAACCTTTCACTTTTAAATCTTTAATAACTGTTACCGTGTCGCCATTTTGTAATACGTTGCCATGCGCATCTTTAAATGTGTGCTCGTTAGTTTTTTCTTCAGCGCTGGCTGACCATTCGTGTGAGCATTCGGGGCAGATGTAGTGCGCGCCATCTACGTAAGTATATGTCGAGCTGCATTGTGGGCAATTTGGAAGAGTTGTCATGTGCATCCTTTGTTTAAAATTAAATTAGCAAATCAATCATTTCCATTCCGCCGCAACAACTTCTTCCGACCATGCAGCTTTTTTTTGTCTAAACGTTGTTGCTGCGATCCATAAGTCGGTTTTGTTTTTCTGCGAATTTTTGGCCGTACCGAAGCTAGAATAATCAGCTTTTTAAGCTGAGTAAGCGCATCTTGTCGGTTACGTTCCTGTGTGCGATGTCGCGAGGCTTTGATTATCAGCTCACCTTGCAATGTCATTCGATTGCCAGCGAGTTTAATTAATCGTTGTCGTATCTCATCGGAAAATGCAGGCGAGTGCGCCACATCAAAACGCAATTGCGCTGCGGTTGCAACTTTATTGACGTTTTGTCCACCTGGACCTCCAGCGCGTATGAATGTAAATGTTAACTCGTCTTCTTGCAATGAAATGTGGGCGGTGATTTTAAGCATAAGACGCTTCATTTGCGTTAGCTGTAGTCGTCTTTTGCGCTGGTGATCGCATTAGCTTCTGGCGTATAAATCGTCGTGCCGGTATCTCAATGAGGTTGTAGGTAATGTAGGAGATACTGCAAATAGCAGAAAAAATCAGTATAAATTTCATGCCTACAAGCTGATGAATTGATTCTGGCGGTATGAAGTGAAAGATAGCGTATTCAATTACTAATGTATGCAGTAAATACATGGAATAACTAATTTCACCGCCCAACACCAAGACGGGATTTGAAAATATACGCGTTATGGCATTGTCGTAGCGTGCGCAACAAAAAATAACTGCGCCGGCGGAAGGTGCGAAACCAAAGCATAAATGCAGCGTTGAAATCCAGCCCATGTGAGTATATGAGTAAGACCAAATCAGATAATGCGAAAGCGCGACAGACATAAGTGCCGTAAAAGTAAAAACAATGCCTAGCTGATTTTCAACTTTTGAAAAAATCGTCGGCGATAGCTGCATATAAATCGCAGCAGTAATGCAGCCAATCAAGAATTCACTTATTCGAAAATAGGGAGAAAAATAAATTAACCAGCGGAAAAATGAGTCTTGGTTATGTGTGCTGCTATCTGCAAAAACACCAAACACTTTAACTGCGATTTGATTAATGGCTGCTGCTTCATAAGCACAAAAAGCAATACCGGAGATTGCTAAAAAAGCTATGCATGTTAATGCCATCATTTTTGCGCGCACACTTCCTAGCTTAATCAAAGCAAAACAGACAAGTGGGTAGCACAAGTAAAAAAACCATTCCGTACTAATCGACCAGGAAACTTGCATCATCTTGCCAAATTGATAAATAAGCTCGTTTTCTCCCATTAGAACGTAAAGCCAGGATTGTGTTAGCGTGAGGTAATATGGCATAGCTGAAAAAAAATGAGGAATGGAGTGGGGAATCGAGCGGTGAAAGGTAAGCAAAATATCAAGCAATAAACAAACCATATAAAGTGGCACAAGCCTAGCAAAACGCGCGATGAAAAAATGGTAAGCGCCAACCTTCCAATTTTCTTGTATTAGCTTGGAATAATTGTAATGAATTACAAATCCACTCAGCACGAAAAATAGCGTCATGCCTTCTGCGGACAGCAGCGAGACTATTGCCCATTGACTGGAAGCGTCGACTAATTTAGGTGCAAGGTGCGCCGCGCAGACAAAAAAAGCCGCGAAGAAACGTAGGCCAGTTAATGCTGGAATATCTTTAAGTTTGACTATTTGCATCGCTCGTAATTCTTTCGACAAATTGTAGTGACATTCTATCCATAAGCAGGGCTCAAGTCGCAGCTTTTTGCTCAAAAAAATTCATTATTAATAAGTTCACTGGGTATTTTTTTCTCGATGCTACGTTTACAATTAACACACTAAAAAATGGAATCGCGGATTTTTCATGGATAAGTTCAAATATTGTTGGATCATTCTTCTTTTTGCCTCACAGTCTTTGTATGCTTTAACAACTTGCACCGTAACACTGAGTACAGATAACAATCCGGGTGGTATTGGCGATACGGGCGATCTCAGATATTGCTTGAATACCATGAATCAAAGCTTAAACACGACACCTGATGATTATGCGATTGTTTTTGATACGCCGATGACAATTCAACTAAATGGCATCTTGCCGATTATTAATAATTCTTCGAATCCTGTGAATATCACCATTGGCAATCCAGGTTCTACTCCTACCGTCACGATTGACGGTAACAGTGGTGCTTACAGCGGATTTTTCATTCCAATAGGGAATGTGACGATTCAAAACATGAATTTTCAAAACCTGACGGCTAAAGGTGGTAATGGCGGAGATGGAATTTCAGCTGGTGGCGGTGGTTTAGGTGCTGGCGGAGCCATTTATGCTCCTCAAACTTTTTTAAATGGTTCGAATCCGTCAGTCATTTTAATGAATGTGTCGATTAACAACTGCTCCGCAGTCGGTGGAAATGGCGGAAATTATTTTAGTATCTCTTCACCCACAGGTAATGAGGGTGGTGGTGGAGGCGGTGGTTTTAGCGGCAATGGCGGTTCTATCACAACCACTGGAAGTACGGGTGGCGGAGGTGGCGGCGGTTTTGGTGGTAATGGCGGGGATGCCAGTCTTGCAACTGACTTACTCGGTGGCGGTGGCGGCGGAGGTGGCGGCTTTGGGTCTCGTGCAACATTAGGAGTGCTCACTAATCTTGGCAATGGTGGGTCGGATCAGGGTAATGGACAAAATGGAAACGGTTTAGGTCTCGCTATTACCGCAGGTTTTGGCGGCGGTGGTAATAGTGAGCGCAATTATTTGGTGAGAGAAGCTCAAGTGATGATTTATTCATGGCTTTATCCTTATGTTATGAAATGATTTCCATATTATTAAGTGGATGTCTGTCTAACCCTTTTCCTTGGTCCACGATCACAGCTTTTACGTAGATGAATCATGTGGGCAGCTCAATATGCAAACTAATATTATATCAGGAAGAAAGAGGGTGGTCCTACAGCGGCCAGCACCGCAGCCTACGTTTACCTCCCCAGAGGTACTTATTTTTTAACATTTACGTTACGCGGAAGTTGAATGAAGAGCCCTGGAAGAAACAGAAAGCGTTTCTTCCAGGCTACGCATGCTATAAATGTAGCCCGGATGAAATTCTGCAAGAATTTCATCCGGGGATTTAAGTGATTTTTTATTCAAAAACAAGATTCAACGAGCTTGATCTTGCCAGCTCAACCGGAGTAAATTAGCCGCTCTTCAGTAAATCACCTGTCTGAAAG
>Ga0163162_10008508_pt1 | contig 10006 bp, 11 predicted proteins | sample S55metaG_FD_115310 | JGI IMG/M metagenome (GOLD analysis project Ga0163162, IMG submission 115310) | Switchgrass rhizosphere microbial communities from Kellogg Biological Station, Michigan, USA - S5-5 metaG | ecosystem: Host-associated > Plants > Roots > Rhizosphere > Soil | place: USA...
AAGTTGGAATTTGCAGGTCACTGGATAAATATCGTAAGAAAATCAATAAAAAAGCTATGTCCTTTGTGGATTGCGCCTATGTCGATGGGACGGGAAACTCTCTGGTTGACCGTACTCTATCTATTGCCGGTGCTGAGATGACCACGGCCTTATTGTGTGATTCAGACGACAAGGATTTAAATCCAAACAAAGAAGCACTTCTTAAAAATAACGTTACTATATTCGATTGCGAAGACTTCAATTGTATCGAAGCCCAAATTTTCAAAGACCTTCCTTGGCTTGGTATTCAAGTTCTGCTAAAATTCGTCACCGAAACCCACAAGAAAGGAAATTCTGCGGCTATGGAAAGCGCAATAAAAGATAAGCTTCCTACTGGGTTTGTATTTGAGCCGGATTGGATACAAAAAGATAACCCCGAATTAAGAACCGCTTTGTCTGCCGCATCAGTGACCAAAAACAAAGAGTGGTTTAAGCGAGTTGATCTTGGAGAATTTTTAGGGGATACTATTTTTGATTCCTTCGATCAAATGGACGACAAAACTCATTTAAAGAAGACGCTTTTAGGCTTAATAAATTGGATTGATAGCTGATGGACTTTAAGGCGTTTGTAGAAGGGGAAAAAACATATTTAATTGCTCCGGCAGGTTATGGTAAAACACACACTATTGTCGAGTGCCTGAAACACACCTCTGGTCGCCAACTTATCCTTACACACACTCACGCAGGAATTGCCTCGATTCGTGAAAAGATAAAAAAAAACGAGATACCAACTCAAGCATATGCACTGGAAACAATCAGTGGGTTTATTCAAAAATTCGTGTTGGCCTATTATGTTGGTGATGATTTGCCCGAACAGGATGACAGCAAATCTTATCACACCTTTTTGACAGAAAAGGCAATCAAAATTTTTGCGTCGCCCATTGTTCAAGAAGTAGTTCGGGCAACCTATCGCGGACTTTTTGTTGACGAATATCAAGACTGTTCAAAGGCACAGCATGAAATGATTATGGTGCTATCCAGTATTCTGCCCACGCACATCTTGGGCGATCCATTACAGGGAATCTTTGATTTCAATGGCGCTTCGGTGGTGATGGAAAATGATTTAAGTGGATTTGAGCAGTTTCCTGATCTAGAGACACCGTACCGATGGTATAACAGCGGTAATCAGCGACTTGGAGATTTATTAAAAGAAACAAGAGCCAGTTTAGTTAACAGACAAGTTATAAACTTATCTACTAATAAAGATATCGGCTTATTTGTAATACCGATACCGGATGGTGGCATCATCAAAGGGGATAAAGATTACATCAACGCTTTGAGCAAGATCGTAATCAACCAAAAGAATAATCCGGATTTTGAAAGTTTACTGCTATTAATTCCTGAATACGGTGTGCCCAATAGTAATGGAACTGTTATAAGCCAGGGCGATATAACGCATCGCTCTATGATCAAAAAGCGTATTGACTATACAGGAGCATTGACATTATTGGAGGCGATCGATGATAAAACTTTTTATACGCTTGCCCGAAACGCAGACCAAATCATAGCCAGCATGCCTCGTATTCATAAAAAAATCAAACGATTAAAAACAGATATTTTAGAGAAATTCTTTGCAGCGTCATCTTTAAATCAATGGATAAAGGATACAGGTTGGGTTAAAAAAACAAAAGATGCTGATAAATTAGCATCGGAAAAAATACAAGCATTAGTCGATGACTTTTTCGCAGCGCCCCAACCGCACATACTTTCATCGATATTAACTGAAATCAAAAAAACGTTAAAAATTAAAAATAAACGAGATGAAGTGTTTAACAGTTTTCGCTCTGCTTTAAAATCTGCCCAAACAGAGAATTGTAGTGTCTATGAAGCGATGAAGCAAAATCGCAATGTTATACGTCGAATAGGCCGAAAAGTATTAGGTAAGTGCATCGGAACCACTTTGCTAACAAAGGGCCTTGAGTTCGATACTGTAGTAATTGTGGATGCTCATAAATTTAGTTGCCCAAAACACTTTTATGTCGCTCTAACTAGGTGTTGTAAAAAACTTATTATATTTACTGCTAAGAGCAGTCTTACCCCATATAATTAGTATCAACCACGACTATTCTACTCGTAAATCCTCTTCCTCATCCTCAAAAAAATCTTCAAAAAAGTCTTTTTTCCCAGATGGTAGACTACTTTTCGGATTGTGATTTGTTAACGGTCCAGTTTGTCTTAACTGATCCAGATATGTTTTACTGAACGTTCTGCTAGCTGTGTAAAAAAGACTAAAAAGTATATTAATACAGTAACGGGATTCCAACGATTCTTTGATGTCTTTCAAATGCCGGTTTGGATGACCCGAAATCATTAAACACGGAGCGATATGCCCCGGAAGCCGAACTAAAGCGCTATCGGTTAATATTGCAGGATTTAACTCATTTACTATCCCGATAAAATTGAAAAGTAACTCCGGAAAAGGATTAAAATTCTTAACCTCGCAAAATGAAATGATGTCTGCCTGCTTAACAAAAGAGAAACGCACCTTCCGTTCATAATGTTCGGTAGTGTAGCACACAGACGCGGCACGGATAATCGAAATATCAGGAGTTGTATAAATCTTATCCAAGTGTGCAGATTGCACGGCTAAATTATGATGTATTTCAAATTCAAATATTTCTTCGTCCGATGTGAACCTTGCTTCAAAATGTGAAAAATTTGACTGCACCCCCATCGTGGAACACTTGTATTTATAAAAGCCCCCCTGTAATCCAGCTGGTTTCACATCAAAGCCGCACTTCGTATAATAATCAACAATATAGTTGAAGCAACTCATTTCAAAAAAATCACTGATTCTGTCAGCCTGGTGAGCTATTGATGCTTTATGGATATTGATAAAAGAAGTAATTTCTTTTTTAAGCTCATCTTTATCCTTAAAAGGGGATTTGGTAGGTTTAGTGTTTTCTTCAGTTTCGGAATCGCTCATCTTCGTAATTTTTTAACGTTAGTAATTTGCTGAGAAATTCCGTTGTTCGTTGATAATTGGAGATGTGCCTGCCTAGTCCGAACTTTATCAAAAGTTGGTCGTAAGCGATAAGAGTCGACCTTATTCTTCTCACTTCTTTTGCATCTAATTTATACTTTCCTATTGTTATCGCTTGTGCTTGCTGTCGACTTGTTACTTTACCATAGAATTTTTCGGCTCCATCCAAATTAGCGATAACATGATTATGAAAAATTGACAGTGCCAGAAGATATTCTACGATATCTTCATGTTGCTTTAATGGTGCGTAATACTGATAATTTCCCAAGAGTTGCTTCACTTCACGGAATCGCCAGGAAAATTCGTTATAGATCGGAATAGAAAGCTCGCCCCTTAGCTTACTGGTTATAATATTGATAATAGGCGTATTTTCATTTGCCATGGTATTGTAGTATGACATAAAAATACGTGATATGATAGAGATTACTTTTCAATTTTTGATAATTGTTTTAGGTAGTTAATTCTATAGTTTGGCATAAACGCAAGTTAGATCAGATTGCGCTTGTGGGAAACACTATAATATTTAACACCTTCGAACAACCTAGTTATTTCCTTTATTTTTTTGCAGATATTTCTGTAATAACTGCGAAAATCGCAGACAGGTGTTCATTCCTGCTCCCTCTTGCCGGAGCATTTTAATATGTTTTATTCTCTTCTACAAACGTACGCTTACAGAAGCACTGATGTACATTGCACCATTTCGAAAAACACTTAAGGGATGATTTTAAAGATTTTCAGATCGACCGGTGACTACCTGGTTCTGCTATATTTAAACTAACATCTATTGCACTGAGTTATGCAAATTGATAAACTTCATATTTATCAGGTCCATTATAGAATATATTTTACCGGTTGCATCCTTTATAGTCATATTAAATGACGGCGCTAATGGGGTCACAAATGAAAGATCGCTTTCGCCAGGTATCAAATCTAAACCTGTAGAGCAAACAGCAAAAACCGCCCCATCTTTATTAAATACCGGGCCACCACTTGAACCGCTCTTAATTTTGACAGATGTTTGGTAACACGGATTTTTCAATATGCCACATCCTTTGTCATGATAATCCTCACATTTTCCGAGAAAAAAATTGGCGTTAAACATATGAAAACTATCGCCGGAGTCGAAGTAAACTATGCCGGAATCAGGATAGGCATAAGTTGATAGCTGGTCACCTATTTGTGGTCCCACATTGGTTATTTGCAAAGCTGAATTCGTTAATAATCGGCCACCCTTATCGGACAACTCAGTAGGCATCAAATATGCGATATCATAATCATCGGATATAAATACATTCTCCATAAATATTTCTCGTATGACATATCCTCCATCAGGAAGAAAATGGTAAACCCATAGATTATCTAATAAATTATCATCCTTATCGTAAAGACAGTGTTTCGCAGTCATCAGCAGTCCGTTTGAAGTAATATAAAACGCCGTTCCGATGAAATAGAATTCGGAATTACTGTCAAGTGAAATTAATGGAACAATCGCGTCTGGATGCTCAATTACCTTACCGTCCTGGTTTTTAAATCTAGCCCCTTTTGCGTCCATAATGCTTATGTGGTAAAAAAAATCATTTAATGCTGGACCGACTTGTCCCGGGCGGAATGATCTTATCCAGTATCGCATACATCTGCTCCGGCGACTGCGTCCGGCTGAATTCGTTTGCACTCACTGAGGCAATCAATTCCGTCCACTTTGCTCTATCCGGATAAGGGTTTTTAAGCACAGTCAAAGAATAAATGAACTGACGCATTTTGTCTTTGAATTTAGGTATATCGACCATATCCGTTTTGTCAATTTCTCTAAGGTATTCCTGGATCTTCACATTAAGATCCTGCGCCTTTGCAATCTCTTTTTCGGGGGGGAAAGCCTTACGGTAAAGATTGAGGGATGTGGTTAATGATGTGATAACGGCTCCAATGTAAGCGGCAATATCAATCCGCGGCTTGATCAGTGCCCAGATCGCGCACGATCCGGTTACCGTTAATACAATATTTAAGATCTGATACCTGTTGTCCAGCGCCAAGTTTCTGGAAATAACATCATTCGTCAGCTGCCACAATTGTTCAAGCTTTTGAACAGCCAGCTTTTTATCTTCTGTCTTTGACATGATAAGTTAATTAGGGTTGAAGCTGTAGGTAAATTGATACTGACTTTGGTCTGCAAGATAGATCCGTTTGATATACATTTTGCCTGTTTCCATATCCGCCTCCCATGTATTTTCAGTTGTCCTGGTATAATTGTGATCGTAAATACCGGCCTGCGTATTGGCGTCATCATCGCTGTATGCTAATTGAACGCAATAATTACACATGCCGTCGGATCCGAAATAATAAGCAAACGTTCCGTAATCCATTGATGCTACTAAGTATTTCTGTTTGGCCTGCGTTTCTCTTTCTGCAAAAGAAATATCAGGGTGCTCGCTAATGATGCGTTCGGAAGTATATCCGAGATAAGCCTGGGCGAAGGCTGCCTGCATCGTTAAAAACAAAAGCAGGAATAAAAAGAAGCACTCTTTCTTCATATTTTTGTAATTGATGGTGATCTTAAATTTAAGATGAACCTAAGAACATTACAAGTGATGAAGAGAAATACCGTGAAAAAACGGGGTGGAAGTCAGCTCACCGAAAGAAGCATACGATCTGCCCCTCATCAGGTGAGTTTGAAGTTTTAATTCACTTTCGTGCTCACACAGATGATTGTCGCCGAGGCAATTAAAATTATTTTCTCAATAACGACATAACATATTTTATCATTTGGTAAAAATTTCTTTGACAATTGCCAAAATCGCAGATAAGTGTTCAATCCTATGCTCTTTATCCCCACCACGCGAGATTTTGCTAGAATTTTGATTAGGCTGCTCTAAAACGAGTGGTCTTTTTCATTGATAATAGGCAAGTTATAACCAAACACAGGATACAACCAAGGCGTTTTAACTACCCATTCAAAGAACGTGAACCATTTCCGGAAGATCACAAATACACTTGTTAGCTTTTTAATTCGCGCCAACAGGTGCTCCAATAATTCTTCATCTTTGAGTTAAAACCTAAGGGTTGATTGATGCACAGATATATAAATACATCTTATTTTTGTGATAGACCAGTTTCAAGCAATGGCCAAAAAGAAAAGCAAAAATAAAGTTCAGGGAGACTCGCGTAAGGTGCAGGCTAAGCATAGGCGCGATTATCTGTCGCGCCTGAAAATGGTTTGCGATAAGTTGGTCGGCCCCGGTTGGTTCGAATTGATTCCTACCTTTGATTTGGACATCATTTACGAAAAGCGCTATCCATCGCTGACCATTAAAATGGCACCGGGTGCAACCATCGATCAGTCTCGCTGGGAAACGTACCGTAAATCACTATCGTCACTATTCGATAATCCAGCCTTGCCTGGCATCATCGAAAATTCCATTCCGCTTAAAACGATGCTAAGTGAGGGATTGACCTTTTTACATTTCGTCGCGATGATGGCAGAAGACAGGTTCCCGCATTCCGAGAAATTACGCCAGGTGCTTAGGCCGTTCCTGATGACCGAACGAGGTTATTATAGTCACATCTCCGACCAAGTGGCTTGCTTACTGTTTTTAATGGATGTCCGCAGCGGAAATTATCGGGAAGGTTTTCTTCATGCTGACCGAACACAAACCAACATTGGCATAGTTCCAGCAAAGGCAAATACAATTTTCATTCATTTATTTAAACCGACACTTAGTTCGGTGGTCATCAATGATCGCAAACGCGAAATCGTTGCCGTGGCGAGACCCGTGCCAAACGGCAGCACTTTGCAGGTCAGGTTTAAGCCATCTGCTATCGGATTAATTTCAGCGACGGATGAGGCGTTACCGGTTTACATACAACGACATGCTTTGCATCGGCTGGATGAAAGGTTGGGACTGCAGGCCAATAACGTCCACTCACACTTGTTCTTCAGCCTGTTTGAACAACCCGTAAACTTTGTTTTGGGCAATAGCTGCACTCTCATTGAATTTAACATGTATGAGTACAAAGTTGGCTACCTGCTTACGACGATTCACGAAGACAAACTAATAATCCGTTCTTTTCTTTTTCTAACCAACGACGACACACCGGAAGGCCGTAAGCTTCACCAGCTTACCGGGCTGGTAAAACATGATAAAAAGTATTTGGGTATCGATAAACTATCCACCTTTACAGCCTACAAAATCCATGAGGATGAGGAATTAAGCGCCTTGTTCCACGCGGCGGGATGTGGCTCATTGCTCGATGCCCGAAACCTTCAGGAAATTGCTTCCGATTACACACCTGAGCGGAGTAAAGCGACAATACATAAATATATTAGCGTCGATTAGTCACATCGACTATGACTTTAGGTACTATCTACAAGTTCGTGCGCTGGAATTTTTCCGTTTCATTAACCACATCCAACAACTCTTTTAAGTAGAAATAAAACACATCAAATTCGCACGTTTCTTCCTGCAAAGGTTCAAACTCTATCCCTCCGGCTCCGCTAAAACTCAACTAAAACTAGTACAAGAACTGTACTTCAGCATACCTCATTGGGCATTGGCTGTGTGTTATTTGTTAAAGTAGAATCACGCTACTAGCCCGGTAAGGATCATAGCTTGGGAAGTAATCAATGTAACCATATTCTTTTAACTGCTTAATACAATTATGATAAGTGGCGATGGATTTGATGCGGGAAAACTTCATGAGTTTTCGACGGCAAACTTGAAAAGCCTCTCCTGCTTCAGATGGGCTGTAGTAAAACATTGCCATAAACAGGCTTATATGTGAGGGTAATAAACGCTCATCATTTGCCGCTTTTTGTAAAAAGCGTTCCGCTTGCCGGGCTAACTTCATTGCTCCAAGTTTTGAACGGTGTTGGCCTCCAATACTTTCAGTATATCGGCATATTTGTAATAAATCAAACTGCCGATACGGGTATAGGACAGTGTGCCGTTGATACGTAAATTTTGCAAGGTACCGGGTGATATTTTAAGCAGTTTGCGTACTTCGGCGCTTTTCAGCCATTCTTTGACTTGAGCCGTGGCCGGCAAAATTTGCAGTTTTTTAAGTTCCTCGAACAGTTCTTTTTTAAACTGCTCGAAGTCCTGGCGGGTGATTAAATCTAATGTGGTCATATTCTTTGCATTGGCAGTTTTCGTTTGCTGTTGATGCAAATGAGGCTGGTTTACGAATTGGAAAGAGAGGTATTAAGGGATATCCCCAATTTATATACCAATGATAGGCTGTAACCACATAAACATATGGCGTAAAATCTTTTAAATTTGACTGAACATGCTATAATCCTATATCAAAAAATAACACGGCACAAATGAGCAAACAATATGACTATCACAAACGCGAACCGCATACAAGTTGGCAAATAGTCCATATCGAAGTATTATTGGAAGAGGCACTAAAGCACGAAAACGTGTCCTTTGTTTTCTATGCGGCTTTGGAAGCAAGAAATATACTTGAACAGACAGAATTTGATCTGATATTGATGTCAACTGATAAGACGGAGTGGGAAAATGTTATTGCGTTGGCTAAAGGCAAATCCGGGTTAGAGAAAGGAAATCAAAAATATAAGGCTTTGAAATACAAATATCAGTCTTTCTCCGAAGCTCTAACTAAAGTAATCCTGGATTTTTCACTAAAAATATATGATTACAAAGCATCAGATAAATTTCAATCTTTGTTGGCGGATTACATTCATATATATACCCGTACCCCCGAAGAGCTTCAGTTTTACAGTGACTATGTTCAACGTGGTATCGGGATTGTTTATGAGACTATTGCATTCATAAAAAGCTACTACGTCAAACAAGACGACGGATATGTGTTCGGTTTATTAAACTTTAACACATTATCGGAAGCCTTGAAAAAAGAGTTTGAAAATTGGAAAAACAGCGTCTCAGAGGACACGGAAGCGTTATATGAAAAAATTAAAAAAATAAATGATGAGCAATCGGGGGGAGCAAAAGCAGTTCTTGTAGAATAATTCGTTTTGAACAATAATTCGACTTCACTGAGATTCCCTCATAATTTAAGCTAGTTTCTAAAACCCATTCGTTAATATTTCATGGATCCTAAACTGAAAATCAATTTTACAGAACGATTAATAAACGCCATCAGCTCCTTATCCTCTCAACAGTTCCCTGCTGTTGCTAAGATCGTCCTAGAACATAAATATAACATCCAATTGGAATTGCGAGGTCAGACAATTACTGGTGAACCGGTAGGACATACTCTGGACGCTAATACAGCAGGTTACATAGATGTTGCAGAATTTGGAAAGGGTGCAGACTATTTTAACAAGCCCTTTAAAAAGATTATGGGGGACTATAAGCACTGTCTTGAAGTTGCTCCGCAATGTAAGCGCATGTTTCTGATGTCCACCCGGCAATGTGGTCCTAAAAACTATAGGCGGCTTAATGCAGTGGCTGCCTGGATCGGAAAAAAGCTTAACAAAGGAATCTTTGTTTTCGACGGAAAATGGATGGCAACTTATATTATTGATGCAATATTGGAGCCCCAAGATACGACTACATTGGAGCTTTTGGAACCGCATTTAGCATTTTTTGAACAGATACGCATTGAGTTCGGTTATAGCCATGATTTGCCAACCTTGCCCAAGGACAATTGGGCAAGACCCCAACCCATTAAAGAAGTTTTAGACCTGTTGGATGAACATCGATATGTGCAAATACATGGTTTAAGCGGCATGGGTAAAACATATCTTGCCGTGCAGATATTTAATGAACTGAAGAAGGCTGATGCAGAACGAATGATTATCTGGATTCCGGGCAATACTATAACTAATGCAGAAAGCCTTAGTTACTTAAAAATTGAACGTTATGCCGTTCCGCAAAATATATTAGGACTGATCAAGCGATTTAAATGTGTGGTCATCATCGATAGCCTAGAAAGTGGAGTTGAGGATATTGTCAGTCGCATTGAACAGGTCGGATTGGCAAATAACCAATTGATCATTACTTC
>Ga0163162_10008510_pt1 | contig 10005 bp, 8 predicted proteins | sample S55metaG_FD_115310 | JGI IMG/M metagenome (GOLD analysis project Ga0163162, IMG submission 115310) | Switchgrass rhizosphere microbial communities from Kellogg Biological Station, Michigan, USA - S5-5 metaG | ecosystem: Host-associated > Plants > Roots > Rhizosphere > Soil | place: USA: Michigan...
ACACGGCCTTGCCGTTCGCCGCCGATGGCCGCGTCGATTTCGACGACTGGGCGTGCACGACGCCTGTCAGCGCGCAGAGCAGTGCGATCGCGAGGAGGAAACACCTCATCGCGGCTGCGTGACGACGTCGATCAGGTACGGCTCGCCGTTCTTCACGACCGCGAGTCCGCGGCGAATCGCGCCCGCGAGATCCTTCGGATCCGTGATCGGTCCCGATGCCGCGACGCCCATGCTCTGCGCCATCTTCGCGAAGTCGATGTTCGGATCGCCGAGCCCGAAGCCCGTGTGCGCGAGCTCGAGGCTGCGGTTGCGCAACAGCGCCTCGCGCTGGAACCACATCACCTCTTGGTGATACGCGCGATTGTTCTGCATCACGACCAAGAGCGGGATTTGATGCCGCGCCGCGGTCCAGAGCGCGCCCGGCGCGACCATCATGTCGCCGTCCGGCTGAATCGAGACGCTGATCCGGCCGTGCTTCTTGTTCGCGAGCGCCGCGCCTACCGAGGCCGGCGCGTAATAGCCGACCCCCTCGGCGCCCGCTCGACCGATGTACTGGTAATGCTTGTCGAAGTTCCAGAGACGCAGCGGCCAGTTCACCCATCCCGTCACGTACGACCAGTCCTCATTCTTGAGCTGAGCCCAGAGCTCCATCGAGAGGCGCGCGGTGCTGACGGGGCTCGCGTCCCAGCCGTACGTCGCGTCGGCTCGTGCGCGCTCGTAGGTGTTGCGGTTCGTCTCGGCGACTCTCGCGCCGCGCTGCCGGAACGCTTCGCGTCGCGCGTCGCTCGTCTGCCGTTTGATCTCCTCGATCAGCGCCGGCAGCGTCGCCTCTGCGTCGGCCGCAACCGCCATGTCGACCTCGGCGTAGCGCATCACGTCCTGGTAGTTGCTGCGTTGGAAGAGATGGGTCGACGAAATGCTGAGCACCTTCGCGTTGCGCTGCCTTGCCTGGCGCGCGACGTTCGAGATGTCGCCGTGCTCGAGCGCGAGCACGACGTCGGCTTGACCCGGCGCGCCGCCGCGCAACGGGTGCCTTGTTGGGAAGTTCAGCCGGTGGCCCGAGTCGACGACGCCCGCCTGGAGGGCCTCGGCGAGCTCCACCATGAGTTTGAGTCCTTCCGGCGTGCGCGCGGCGCGGTCCGCGATGATCACGGGGTTCTCTGCAGTTACGAGCAGTTTCGCGACCTCGGCCACGGCGCCCGAGTCGCCGGCGGGCGGCGTCGGCACCGCGACGCGCGGTACGCGAAGGTCGACGGGCACTTGCTCGTCTTGCATGTGATCGTCGACGACCAGCGCGACGGGCCCCATAGGCGGCGTCATCGCGATTTTGTACGCGCGCACCGCGGACTCGGCGAAGTGCGTGATCGAGGCGGGATTGTCGTCCCATTTCGAGAAGTCGCGAACGAGCGCGCACGGATCCTGCGCGCTGTGCACCCAGAACACTTCGCCATCGCGATTCGCGGCGTCGTTCGTGTTGCCGAGCACGAGATAGACGGGCACGCGATCGGCGTAGGCGTCGAACAGCGCCATCGTCGCGTGCTGCGCGCCGACGGTGGAGTGCGCGCAAACGAGCACGGGCTTGCCGTCGATCTTCGCGTAGCCGTTGGCCATTGCCACGGAGATCTCTTCGTGTGTGCACGCGATCGCTTGCGGGCTCTTGTTGCCGGCGTAGTTCAGGATCGACTCGTGGAGTCCCATGAAGCTCGATGCGCACATCGAGAACATGTACTCCATGCCGAGCGACTTGAAGACGTCGACCATGTAGTCGGAAGCCGGACGGCCCGCGGCCTTTCCGGCCTGCACCGAGGGCTCCGCGCGCGCCTGCGTCGGCGCCGCTTCCTGAGCGGCAGCCACCGAGGCCTGTTTCGCGAGCATTACGGCGGCGCCCGTGGCGGCACCGGCTAGGAAACTGCGCCGATCGACGGACTCGGGCTCGACGGGCTTCTTCTCCATGGCCCCGAATCCGACCATCATTAGCGGCGCCGTGTCAATTAAAAACTCTCTGGGGTGTGTATGCGGTTGTATCGTGCGTTGCTCGTCGGCGCATTAGGCGCGGCTTGGTTCGCGACCAGGTCTGCCCGCAGCGAGAAGTGATCATGTCGAAGCGAGGACGGCGCCGTGTCGATCGGGAACTCTGAGCTGCAGTCGGTCTTCGGTCGGCTACGCGAGTTGCTTGCGGCACACGCGTCCGAGTTTGCGATCGCGTTCGATACGACCGACCGGTACGGTTTGGAGGCGCCGGTCGGCCCCGCGACACTGCGCGCGTGGGGTGGGAAAGCTCGTATCCCTCGTATTCCGATCGCATGGGTCGAGATCCGGAAGGCGTACGTGAGCTATCACTTGATAGGGCTCGACGGGAATACGAAGCTGCTCGCGAACCTGTCGCAGCCGTTGCGCGCGCGCATGCAGGGCAAGACATGCTTCAACTTCAAGGCGGCTGACGACTCGCTGATCCGTGAGCTCGCGTCGGTCACGGCCGACTCGTTCGGCGGTTTGAGGAGGGCGGGATTCATCGCGCCCGCGACCGGCGATGCGTGACGCGGCTGCGCGCGAAAGTGGCCGGTTGAACTGAGGACTGCGGAGCGGGTCCCACAAGTTGGCAGGAGCGAAAAATGCTGACCTTCTTGATTTGGTGCCTGCTGTTCATCGTGTGCTGGCCGCTCGCGCTGCTCGCGCTGATCCTCTGGCCCTTGGTTTGGCTGCTCTCGCTGCCGCTGCGCCTCGTCGGCATCACTCTCGAAGCCGTGTTCGCCCTGCTGCGCGCGGTGCTGCTGCTCCCGGCGCGCTTGTTCGGCTATCGAGACGCCGACGAGCGACGCCCGCGGTGACGCAGCGGAGCGGCGGTTGCCACCGCCGGCCGGGCTGGCGATCGATGCGCTACTGGCTCGCGGCGCGCTTCAAGTCGATCGCGATACCGCGGCTGCGCAGGTAGTCGTCGTAGTTGCCGCTGAAGTCGATGATGCCCTTCGGCGTGAGCTCGATGATCCGTGTCGCGATCGAGGACACGAACTCGCGGTCGTGGCTCACGAAGATCAGCGTGCCCGGATAGTTCTCGAGCGCAAGGTTCAGCGACTCGATCGACTCCATGTCGAGGTGGTTCGTCGGCTCGTCCATGATGATGATGTTCGGCCGCTTGAGCATGATCTCGCCGAACAGCATGCGGCCGCGCTCGCCGCCCGAGAGCTTATCGACCGTCTTTGCCATCTCGTCGCGGCTGAAGAGCATGCGGCCGAGCGTCGCGCGGATCGCCTGATCGTCGTCGCGCGGCTTGCCGCGCGCGCGCATCCAGTCGAACACCGTCACGGGCTGCTCGAACGCCGCCGCGTTGTCTTGCGGCATGTACGCGACCTCGGCGTTCTCGGCCCATTTCACCTTGCCGTGCTCGGCCTGGAGCTCGCCCATGATGCAGCGCAGCAGGGTTGTCTTGCCGATGCCGTTCGTCCCAACGATCGCGACGCGTTGCTCCGCCTCGACGTGCAGGCTCACGTCCTTGAACACCTTGTGCTCGCCGTAGCTCTTCGAGAGCTTGTTCATGCTGACGGCGAGCCGATGAAGCCTCTTGTCTTGCTCGAACTTGATGTAGGGGCTCATGCGGCTCGAGGGCTTCACCTCTTCGAGCACGATCTTCTCGATCTGGCGCGCGCGCGACGTCGCTTGCCGCGACTTCGACGCGTTCGCCGAGAACCGGCTGACGAACGCCTGCAGGTTTGCGATCTGCACCTTCTTCTTCTCGTTCTCGACGGACACGCGCTCGCGCGCCTGCGTGGCGGCGATCATGTACTCGTCGTAGTTGCCGGGAAACAGCCGAAGCTCGCCATAGTCGAGATCGGCCATATGCGTGCACACGGAGTTCAGGAAGTGGCGATCGTGCGAGATGATGATCATCGTGCACTTACGCTCGTTCAGCACGCCTTCGAGCCAGCGGATCGTGTCGATGTCGAGATTGTTGGTCGGCTCGTCGAGCAACATGATGTCCGGGTCGGCGAACAAGGCTTGTGCAAGCAGCACGCGGAGCTTCCAGCCGGGCGCCACGGCGCTCATCGGGCCGTAGTGCTGCTCGACCGGGATGCCTACGGCCAGTAACAGCTCGCCGGCCGCCGCCTCGGCGGAGTAGCCGTCGAGCTGTGCGAACTCGCTTTCGAGCTCGGCGGCGCGCAGGCCTTCCGCCTCCGTCATCGACGGTTGCGCGTACAGGCGCTCGCGTTCCTGGAACACGTTCCAGAGCTTCTCGTGGCCCATGATCACCGTGTGGATCACGGAGAATTCTTCGAATGCGAATTGATCCTGGCGCAGCTTGCCAACGCGCAAGTGCGGCCCGATCGATACGTTGCCGTACGTGGGCTCGAGCTCGCCCCCGAGCACCTTCATGAAGGTGGTCTTGCCAGAGCCGTTCGCGCCGATCAAGCCGTAGCGATGGCCGTCTCCGAACTTCACGGAGACGTCCTCGAACAAAGGTTTTTCACCGAACTGTACGGTGACGTTCGACGCCGTAATCACGGGTTCATTTCCAGTCGTTTAAGGGGGTCTGGCGGCTGTCGTCCATGCGCGCAGGCCGTCAGGCGGGCCCAGTATACGGGCAAACCCGCCCGCAGGCCACGGAGGGCCGGCGGACGCGGGCTTACTTGGCGCGGGTCGGGCGGCGCGTCAGATCACATCATGCCGTCCATGCCGTTGGTCATCGCCGGCATGGCGCCCTCGCTGCTCGGCAGCGACGTGACGGCGGCTTCGGTGGTCAACAACAGGCCCGCGACGGACGCGGCGTTCTGCAACGCGAGGCGGGTCACCTTGGTCGGGTCGATGATGCCCATCGCGACGAGATCGCCGTATTCCTCGGTCGCTGCGTTGAAGCCGAAGTTGCCGGAGCCGCTCTGCACTTTGTCGAGTACCACGGCCGGATCTCCTCCGCCGTTGCGGACGATTTGGCGCAGCGGCTCTTCGATCGCGCGCAGCAGGATCCGTAGGCCGGCAGCCTGGTCCGCGTTGGCTGTCGCCACGGCCGCGATCGCTTTGCGCCCGCGCAGCAGTGCGACTCCGCCGCCCGGCACGATGCCTTCCTCTACGGCAGCGCGTGTGGCGTGCAACGCGTCTTCGACGCGCGCCTTTTTTTCTTTCATCTCGACTTCGGTCGCGGCGCCGACTTTGATCACGGCGACGCCGCCGGCGAGCTTTGCGAGTCGCTCCTCGAGCTTCTCGCGGTCGTAGTCCGACGTGGTCTTCTCGATCTCGGCTCGCAGCTGCTGCACGCGCGCCTCGATCGCCTTTTTCTTACCGCCGCCATCGACGATCGTGGTGTGCTCTTTGGTGACGCGCACCTTCTTGGCCGTCCCGAGCTGCTCGAGCGTCGCCTTTGCCAACGTCAACCCGGTGGCCTCGGCGATCACGGTGCCGGCCGTGAGCGCCGCAATGTCTTCGAGCATGGCCGCGCGCCGATCGCCGAAGCCGGGCGCCTTCACGGCGACCACTTTCAGCACGCCGCGCAATTGGTTGACGACGAGCGCAGCCAGCGCTTCACCTTCGACGTCCTCGGCAATGATCAGCAGCGGTTTGCCGTTCTTGGCAATGCCTTCGAGCACGGGCAGGAGCTCGCGGATGCTCGACAGCTTCTTCTCGCAGAGCAAGACATAGGGTTGCTCGAGCTCGACGCACATCGTTTCCGGTTTGTTTATGAAGTACGGTGACAGGTAACCTCGGTCGAACTGCATGCCTTCGACGAAGTCGAGCTCGTTCTCGAGCGACGCACCCTCCTCGACGGTGATCACGCCCTCTTTGCCTACTTGCTTCATCGCGCGCGCGATAATTTCGCCAACCGACACGTCGCCGTTGGCGGAGATCGTCCCAACCTGCGCGATTCCCGTCGCGTCCTCGCAGGGCTTCGAGATCTTCTTCAGCGCTGCGATGGCCGCGGTTACGCCTTTGTCGAGGCCGCGCTTGAGGTCCATCGGGTCCATGCCGGCGCTCACGGCCTTGGTGCCTTCCCGAAAGATCGCTTGCGCGAGCACGGTGGCTGTCGTGGTGCCGTCGCCTGCTGTGTCCGACGTGTGGGACGCCACTTCTTTGACCATTTGCGCGCCGAGGTCCTGGAACTTGTCGCCGAGCGAAATTTCCTTCGCGACGGTCACGCCGTCCTTCGTCACTGTCGGGGCGCCGAAGCCTCTTTCGATCAACACGTTGCGCCCCTTCGGGCCCAACGTTTCCTTGACAGCGTTCGCCAAGACGTCAATGCCCTTGAGCATTTCGCCACGAGCGCGCTGGGCAAATAGCAACTGTTTACCGGTCATCGTTCACTTCCTCTTAAATTGGAGCCGAGCTCAGCTCGCCCTGCGGCGCTGCACGAAATGCACGGCTAACAGCAACAGCGCCGACCCGATCGCCGACACGATCACTGCGAAAACCCCGAACCCGCTTGCGACGCCGAGTGCTGGTCCGAACAGCCAACTGCCGATGGCCGCGCCGACGACTCCCACGCCGATGTTGAAGGCGAGCGCGGGAAATTGTGGCGTACTCATGAAGTAGCTCGCAGCCCAGCCGCTCAAGCCGCCGGCGACGAGCCAGGTGAGGATGTTCATAGGTTTCCCGAGACTTCGAGGGCGAATGACCCTCTGCACTCAGCGTATGCGCGCACGTCGCGAGCGTCTGTACGGCTCCGCACACACTCGTTGCTGGCGGTGAAGTGCGCCCGGCTAGGTGCCCGCACACGAGGAGAATTCGCTGAGAGCGTTACAGCGGCGATTCGCGCACGACGAACGAGGATCATCGAAGGTCGGAAACTTTGCGGTGTAGCTAAACGCCCGGATGCGAGCGTAAAGTTCGAACCACTTGCTGATCTTCAGCCCGACGACGTACGACAGTCGGGGTCGAGCGCTGGCGCTCGGTCGACATGCAGGCGACGAATAACCATTACAAGGAAGCCAAGATGAGAAGCCGACCGAGTCTACGATTCGCTGTGACCGTCCTTGCCGCCGCGTTCACGGTACCGTTGCTCGCCCAAGACGCCGGCGAAGCGACGCCGGACGCGGTTGCGCACGCGTTTCCGGCGAAACCCGCGTACTCGCCTTACGTCGATCGCGATTTCCCGACACGCCCCTTCTTCGGGGACACTCATCTGCACACTGCGGCGTCGTTCGATGCGGGCGCGTTCGGCGCGCGGTTGACTCCGCGGGACGCGTATCGCTTCGCACGCGGCGAGCAGGTCATGGCGTCGAGCGGTCAGCCCGCGAAGCTGTCGCGGCCCCTTGATTTCCTCGTCGTGTCCGATCACTCCGACAACATGGGGTTCTTCCCCGATCTGTTCGCAGGCAAGACGGAACTGCTCGCGAACCCGACCGGCCGGCGTTGGTACGACATGATCCACGGCGGCAAAGGCAATGAAGCCGCGATGGAGATCATCGGCTCGTTCTCCCAAGGCACCTTGCCGAAGGATTTGATCTACTCGCCTGGGACGCGCGCCTATCGCACGGCCTGGCAAGAGACGATCGCGGCGGCGGAGGCGTACAACGAGCCAGGGCGCTTCACGGCGTTCATCGGCTACGAGTGGACCTCGAACACGGGCGGCAACAATCTGCATCGCAACGTGATCTTCCGCGACAACTCGGACAAGGCGAGCCAGGTCGAGCCGTACACGACGATGAAGCCGCTCGGCAGCGACAACCCTCGCGACCTCTGGAAGTGGATGGGCGACTACGAGCAGAAGACCGGCGGCAACGTGCTCGCGATCGCGCACAACGGCAACCTCAGCAACGGCAGAATGTTCCCGATCATCGAGTCGTTTACCGGCAAGCGCGTGGACAAGCCCTACGTCGAGCAGCGCGCGCGCTGGGAGCGGCTCTACGAGGTCACACAGACGAAAGGGACGGGCGAGGCCCACCCGAGCCTGTCGCCGACGGACGAGTTCGCCAATTTCGAGCTCTGGGACAAGGGCAATCTCGACGGCAGCGAGGCGAAGAGGCCTGAGATGCTCGAGGCCGAGTACGCGCGCTCGGGCCTCAAGAACGGCCTCCTGCTAGAGCGCCAGCTTGGAACGAACCCGTACAAATTCGGACTCGTCGGCAGCACGGATGCGCATACGGGGCTCTCCGCGATCGAAGAGGACAACTTCTTCGGCAAGACCACCCCGCAGGAGCCGAGTCCGGAGCGGCTGACTGCGACGTTCGTCAACAATGCCAAGACCGGCGTGAAGATCATGGACTGGGAGGTCGGCTCCTCGGGGTTGGCGGCCGTCTGGGCCAAAGACAACACGCGCACGTCGCTCTGGGACGCAATGGAACGCCGGGAGACCTACGCAACGACCGGCACGCGGCTAGCCGTGCGCTTCTTCGGCGGCTTCGATTTCGTCGCGGCCGACGCGCAGTCCCGCAATCCAGCGGTCGTCGGCTACGGCAAGGGCGTGCCGATGGGCGGCGATCTGAGCAAGGCTCCGGCCGGCAAGGCGCCGACGTTCCTCGTCGCCGCGCTTCGCGATCCGATCGGTGCGAACCTCGATCGCTACCAGGTCGTGAAGGGCTGGCTCGCGAAGGACGGAACGCTGCACGAGAAGGTCTACGACGTCGTGTGGTCCGGCGACCGCAAGCCGGATCCGACCACGGGCAAGGTTCCGCCGGTGGGCAACACCGTGGACGTCGCGAACGCAACCTGGACGAACACGATCGGCGCGCCAGAGCTCATTGCCGTGTGGACGGATCCCGAATTCGACGCGAGCGCGCCGTCGTTTTACTACGGGCGCGTGCTCGAGATCCCGACTCCACGCTGGACGGCCTATGACGCGAAGCGCTTCGCGGTTCAGCCGCTGCCCGGCACTCGGATGACGCTGCAGGAGCGCGCATACACGTCGCCGATCTGGTACACGCCTTGAAGCGGCTCCTGCGGGACCCGTTACTGCACTTCGCGGTGCTCGGCATCGGTTTGTTCGTGCTGTACCGCGCGATCTCGGGAAGCGCCGGTGCAGCGCCGAACGAGATCGTCGTCGACTCGGCGCGCGTTGACGTGCTAGCGACGCAATTCGCGCGCACGCGACAGCGAGCTCCTAGCGAGCAAGAGCTCCAGGGCCTCGTGGATAACTATGTGCGCGAGGAAGTGCTGTATCGGGAAGGGCTCGCTCTCGGTCTCGATCGCGACGACCCGGTCGTGCGCAATCGCATGCGGCTGCGTGTGGAGCTCATCTCCGATGCGGCCGCGCCCGAGGTGTCGGAGCAGGACGCGCAAGCGTGGCTCGACGAGCATGGCGAGCGGTACGCGGCCCCGGCACGTTTCGACTTTCGGCAGGCGTTTTTCGCGCCGGCTCGCCATGGCGAGAGAATCGATGCCGACATCGGCGACGCCTTGCGACGGCTCGGCGCCGCGGGGGACGTTGACGATGCGGGACTTGGCGATGCGACGCTTCTGCCGAGTGCACTGCATGGGGTGACGACGGCGGATGTCGCGGCCCAGTTCGGAGACGAGTTCGCGGCTGCGCTCGGTGCCGCGCCCACCGGGCGTTGGCTTGGTCCCGTGCGCTCCACCTACGGCCTGCACCTCGTCCGCGTCGATGCGCGCGAAGAAGGCCAGGCCGTGACGCTCGCGGACGTGCGCAACGAAGTCGAGCGCGACGTTCGCGATGCGCGCGCCCGAGCCGCGAGCGAAGCGCAGTACGAGCGTCTGCGGGCGCGCTATTCGGTCCGGATCGAGAAGCCGACGCACGGCCTCGAAGACGCGGCCGCGCTCGCCTCGCAGACGCCGTGACTCTCCGGTCACGCTTGCTTCGTTGCGCGCTGGTCAGTCTAGCCGCGCTCGCGGCTTCGGCGACGTTCGCGGACGTGTATCGGCCCGCCTATCTCGAGCTGCGCGAGGTCGATGCCGACCGGTACGACGTGCTCTGGAAGGTGCCGGCTCAGGGTGAAGACCTTCGCCTTGCGATCGACGTACGTTTTCCAGCCGGCACCGTGGACGTCGATTCCCATCGCGCGACCGTGGTCGCAGATGCGCACCTCGAGCGCTGGACCATCGAGCGGCCCGGCGGGCTCGTCGGCGCGC
>Ga0163162_10008511_pt1 | contig 10005 bp, 12 predicted proteins | sample S55metaG_FD_115310 | JGI IMG/M metagenome (GOLD analysis project Ga0163162, IMG submission 115310) | Switchgrass rhizosphere microbial communities from Kellogg Biological Station, Michigan, USA - S5-5 metaG | ecosystem: Host-associated > Plants > Roots > Rhizosphere > Soil | place: USA...
CCAGGGACCGGCCGCATTTTCCAGAGCGTATGTTCCGGTATTTTTATCGGTGTTTCGATCGCTATCGTAAGCCGGTGGCGGCCATTGCGATCTATACCGGGCCTGATGGCAGGCGGTTGCCGGATTGCTACGAATACCAGTTCATGCAAACCAGCTTAAAGTACCAATATAATACGCTGTGTATCCTCGATTATCCGGACGAAGAACTGGGGCGAAGCGATAATCCGTTTGCATGGGTAGTCCTGGCGGCTAAGAAGGCTTTGCTAAAGGGGAAGGACCTGGACAATAAATTATTGGCCGGAAAGTTGTTTATTTTCAGGAAATTGTATGAAGGCGGGCTAATGGGAAAAACGAAAATGCAGGCGATTTTGATGTTTTTAGACAACTATGTGAGGTTTGAGAAAACGGAAACTAATCGTATCTTTAGAAACGAAATTGATAAGATAACAGGTAAAATAAATACCATGGATATTTTTGAACAAGTGGCGGAGATGAAGCGGCAGGAGGGACTGGAAGAAGGGCGACAGGAAGGACTTGAAGAAGGGCTGGAAAGATCTGTAAGGGCACTGCTGGCCAAAACTGAATTTTCAGTGGAGAAGATCGCCTCGTTGATTGGGGTTCCTGTCACGTTTGTCAGTAAATTAGCCAAAGAGGTCCGATCTAAATAGCCTTAACTTCATTTATATTTCAGGCCGCCGTCTTACTGATCGGCGGTTTTTGCTTTTATAATACAAGCTGATTGATAAATATTTTAATGATTAAACTAGTTTAATGCGCTTTCTAATGGAAGCTTTCATTGCCCTGGTTTGTCCATTATTTCCGGAAATTGCTCGACGAGCGTATGTTCGAAACGAAAATGATACTATAACCTGTAAAATAAATACCATGGATATTTTTGAACAAGTGGCGGAGATGAAGTGGCGGGAGGCGCGGCAGGAAGGCCTCGAGGAAGCGCTGGAAAAGTCTGTAAGGGTATTGGAATTGCTCGCCAGTACCGAGAACTCCGTGGAGAAGATCGCTTCACTGGTTGGAGTTCCGGTCACGTTTGTCATGAAACTAGCCAAAGAGGTCCGGACGAAATAGCTTAGATCTCCCTATATTTAAGGCCGCATCACCTTTTATTATGACAAGAATATTATTTAAGAACATATTGCTGACGTTCATATTATCGCTTTTCCTAACTGGCCTTATGTTCGCAATTTGGTATAGTGCTAAGCCAAGAGGATTTGAAGAAGGACAAGCTATGACCATTATTTTTTTTATTGCTGATATTTTTCAGAATATTGTCTTGACAGTATTTACCCTACCTGCCTTTAATTTGGCAAATCCTAAATATTATACCCGGAAAAACAAAAGACTATTTTACTATTATATGGGACCGGCACTTGCGACTTTAATATTTATTGTATTTATTATTAAAAGTTGGGACCATGAATTTGGTTTTTTAATTCCAAGCATATCATTTACTATCATTTACACGTATTTCTATTTTAAGCTTCCTAACCCTGAAGACCACAGGAGTGAGCAGGAAAGTGAAAATTAAAACTCCCTCCGGAGCGGGTTTAAAAAAAGCAGGCCCGACGCCGTCCGAGCGCCGGACCCGTGATTTGAGAGGCCCTGGTTTCAGCTCGCAAGGCGAGCTGTCCATATGTTTGACGAACCTGCGGTCCGCTAATGTTTCAATATTTTAAAAGTCTCATCCCCCACCTGCACGATGTACAACCCGGGACGCAGGTGACCTGCGGGGATCTGCCACTCGCCGGTGGGAGCAGCCGCTTCCTTCATATAGAGGATACGGCCCCGCAGATCTTTCAGCAGCATGGTCTTCATGGCAGGCGGCCCTGAGATCCGGATCAGGTCGGTGAACGGATTGGGCCAGCAGCGGATGGTGGTACGGTCATCCCTTACCTCGCTGACCGTGGAGTACACGGACCTTTTGTTTGCATCTTCCATCCGGATGCGGTAGAAATTGGCGCCGCTGAGGGGCGCGTGATCGGTATAGGAATACGGATGGGCAGGATCTGAAGCGGCGGATGAGGCGATGGCTGCGATGTCCTGCCATTCATGCCCATTGCCGGAACGTTGAATGACGAACCTGCTGCCTGCTGCGTCCGTGGCCGTTGTCCAGGTCAGGCGGTGTCCATCACCGTCAGGTGACCGGGTGGCCGTGAAGCTTTCCAGGCCCATGGCCAGGATGGTGTTGGGATCATAGATCACCATGATCCTTACCCGGTCGATCTTCGCGCTCATGCCTAAGGCTACGAGACCCGTCGTTAATTTAGCGGAGATGGCCACGCCAAAATTGACGTTGTTGACATCCGAAGGGAGCCAGCTGCCGCCCCAGGTGGTAGCCAATGTCCCGATGCCATAGGTAACGACGGCATCGGAAGAGGGCCAGGTAGCTGCCGAGGCCAGGTCTCCCCCATACAGTGATCCGTTTTGCACGAGCCGTATGGACTGGTCGGTGACCTTACTACCGCCAATGCCTAGCCCCGTTGCGCTTCGCTCTACCTCCACCCGGATCTCGCAAATGGTGGCGGTAGAAGGTATCGAAAATCCGAAATCTTGTATGACCAGGTAGTCTGCATACGCCGAGGACAAGATCCCCAAAGCCTGGGTACCGCTTGCATAGCTCCCGTCAGACACCTGCGCATTGCCCGGATTGTTCCAGGAAAAACTGCTGCCGGCATACGTAGTAGTTGAAAAGCCGGCGGCATTGTTGGCGCCTGCGGAAGAGGCGCAGCCTTGTGCATTCGCGGTGGAATTACAGCAGCAAAACACTGCCAGTACCAGGACCGGAACGGTCACAGATTTAGTTTTCATCGGTTTAAGATTAAATGGTACCTTAAGGACACAGGTCCCCAGGATCACGTTTTCAAAATGATAACATGAAAAATACTCGTGTGAATCTGGTCAGGAAATGCTCATGCGAATCGGGTCTGAGATAAGAGGTCAGTTGCTGTAATCAGGACCGGGATAAGTGTCTGAAGCGTTAGAATAAATTCTACTGCATAGAAACGCTGATTTTTTTGTAATACATACTATTTAGAGGAGTAACATCTAGTCATAGGGGTTAATACCTACTTTTCATTACTTGATTATCGTTAAAAAACGACAATATGTGGAAAAATTTAATTATGACGGCGCTACGAAACTTCCGTAAAAACTGGGCATCCTTCGTTATAAATGTGTTTGGATTGACGGTGGGATTGACGAGCTGCCTGTCTATTGCATTGGCGGAGAAGGGTTTGGGGGGACAGGCTGCTGAACATTTCATCGATGCGGGTCATCTGCGGGTGCATTGTGCTGTCAGCGGCGCCGGACCGGCCCTAGTATTGCTACACGCCGGATACCAGGACCTGCACATGTGGGATAGGCAGGAAGCATTTTTTAAAAAGCACTACGAAGTGGTGCGGATCGACTTACCGGGGCATGGCGGCACGACGGGGATCGATACCAGCCTGCTGGTGGCCGATGTCATCCGGATCGTGATGGATAGCCTGCATCTGCAGCAGGCTGTTGTGGCGGGGGTGTCCATGGGGGGCGCCTGCGCAACGGACTTTACCCTGGCTTATCCCCAGCGCGTGAGCAGGCTGATCGTGGTCGCTCCGGGCCTCAGCGGATGGCCGGCGGTGATGACGATGGATACGGCGTCGAGGCGGATCTTTCTGGTGATGGATAGTGTTCGTGCCACCGGCGATCACCGCCTGATGGCGGAATATTTTACAGCCGTGTGGTGTGACGGACCCTACCGCAAGCCCGGAGAAGTGGATACGGCGGTTCGCGGTTATATATACCGGACCACCCTGCAAAACAAGATGGACGGCGCAGCTTTTCCTGTTTTTAGTCCGAAGACCGCGGCCACGCGGCTGAAGGAGATCAAATGTCCTGTCCTCATCATCCAGGCGGATAAGGATATCCCTTTCATCCTACAGGTGGCGGCATGGTATCAACATGAGCTGCCGGCGGCGAAGCTGGTGAATTTTGCAGGTGTGGCCCATATGTTGAATATGGAGCGGCCGGAGGAGTTCAATAAGGTGGTGTATGCATGGTTAGGCGTTGCAATAGCCCGGTAGGTTTTACTACCAAACTGTGACTTCTTTTTTCACTGGTGTCTTTACTGTTGCTGACCTGAATGCCTGCGAATTCAATCGCCTTTGTATGCAGGCTGTCGGACCGGATCCTGAATACGGGGGCCCCGGAATACCCGCTTTTAAAGGCAGGACGGACCGTCAGATAATATTTACCGGGCGTGTCGAAGCTGTCCACAGGAATAGTTATAAAGAAGCTGGTATAGCCAGTCAGTGGCTGCCTGCGCTGGCCTTCTTTCGGAAGAGACTTTCCGGTGCTATCACTGATGAGTCCATAACAAGCGACGGGCTCTTCCTCAATAGTGTCGGGTGTGTTCTGGCAGAAAGTGGGTGCCATGTGCTCAATGGAGAAGATATTTATTTTCCTAAAATAAGTTGTTACATCCATTGCCTCCACATCCGCTGTCTCACTGGCCGTCTTGCACGGCTTGTTGATATAAGCCGTCAAAGGCACCAGCACAAATCTATATAGGTCGCTGGTGTCCGGATACCAAATTTTTAGATATTCAGGATGATACGTCGAGTCGTTAGGGTACATGGGGCAGCCGGTGAACACATGATAAGCACTGACGAGGAAAAGCCTGTTGTTCGTGTGTCTGATGAAAAAGCCTGATGCACCAAAGGCGTCTTTGAATCTCGTGTGGCTATTGTCGATGGGCTCCAGACCAATGATCACATACGTGTACTTCTCCAATGTGTCGTAAAAATGGACTTCGCGATGATCGGTCTGGAAAGTTGTTTGGCAAAACATGAATAGGGGCATGAAGCCCAGCAGCAACAGGCAGGCAACGCGCATGGGATAAGGTTTAGAACCTTAATATATATACAAGATTTTTAAATTATTAAGTTCAACTATTTATTAATCGGGTGCCTACCGGTAAGCTCTTATTCAAATGCTGTAACGATGCATTGAGATCATCAATGGAACGTAATATCCACTTCCCCACCGGGAGAGCTGTTGCTGACAACGATGGCTCGTTGCGGAGCGCCGCTGGCATGTGCCGTTGTCCAGCTGATGCTGGCATTGGTGCTGCCTTTCAGGATCTGGATGGAGGACATGGCTACGCTGCTGTTGGGAGGGTATTGTGTGCTGACATTGGTGATGCCATAGGCTTCCAGTGTCTCGGCTGCCCAGAAGGCCTGGGGGACATTGTTGACCTGGAGGGCAGAGGCGGCGGAGTAGCCTGTAAAGGAAGAATTGTAGCTGTAATTACTACCGGAGACGGCTGTCTGCTTCATGACTCCCTGAAGTGTCGTGCCGGCATTGACGGTGACGAGGCTGCCAAAGAATGCCTGGCTGCTGGATACATACCAGTTGGTGATGGCCCAGTATTTTCCCCCTCCTGCTGCCGAAGGACCCCATTGCAAAACGGGCTGGATGATATAGGAGGTGGAGGTGGTGCCGTCCTGCATTCCATTGAAAAGAAACAGGGTCTGGCTGGCTTTCGAAGTTGGCGCTGATGGCACGACCCAATTGGTGGTGAAATTGGTGATGGCCGTTCCGGTGTTGGTCCAATAAGCATAAGCGATCCATCCCGAGGCCGGGGCAGGCACGATGGGCGCAGTCCTTTTTACTTCTCCGAAATCTTCCAGGGTTTTGCCGGTGCGGCTCTCGATCTTTAGCAGCCGGCCTTTGTAGACGGTGAGCTGATGTCCTTCACCAATGAAGTGCACCCGGGACTTTTCCATATAGCCGGCGGGTGTGAGCACCAACTCTTCATTGCTGACGGGTGGTGGTGTAACGGGTGTGTTGATGTCTTTCCGGCAGGCGGTAAAGATAAGGAGGGTGAACGCTACGATGGTCCAGTGGCGGGCATGATGATGCGTGTTCATAACATTGTTTTTTTATGAATAGATATGGTTCCGACGGGAATGTCTTGTGAGAATGTAGATGACAGTGCGTAGTCAGGAAAGAGTAGTCAAATTTATCTGGTATTTAACGATATTCCATTTCGGCTACCCGAAAATAAAATTCAGTGAGCCGCAATCGCTGCATAGATATTGGCTCTGCCGTAGGCGGAGGGTCGTTGTCCCAGTTTTTGCATGCGGGGATAGCCTGCGGCCGTGAAGAGCTTTGTGAGGGAGGTATAACTCAAAGGGTAGGGAACCCAGGTGGAGACGGCCTGGTCCGTGTCGTATTCGACAATGATCACGGGGCTATCCGGACGCATGTAAGTGCTGAGCTTGTCGAGCAGGGCGGGTTTGTCTTTTACATAGTGTAAGGAATTGGCCATGAGAATGCCGTCGAGATCACGGAGGGAGAGGTCATCTTTGATGAAATCAGCTTTTATGGGTATAATGTGGCTGGTTTGGCGAAGGGTAGGTTTGGTGTCGATGCCGTAGACGGTGCTTCGGGAAGGTAGCAGGTGCGTGAGGGCTTCCGTGAACAGGCCGGCGCCGCAGCCAAGGTCGGCCCAGTGCTGGGGGTGTGCATGCTGCAGGAGCGGGGTAGCGGCGTCAATAAGAGCGATAGCTTCACGAAGTGTCATGGGAGATCAAAGGTATTATTTATAATGAAAAGCATTCCAATAAGGAAGATCAGGGCAGCTCAGAAAGAGCCGGTGTTTGCTGAAAGCTTTAGCATCCGGGATGTTCGGGAACTGCTTGCCGGCAAAGACATGGTGCAGGAACTTCACCGGCATGATTTCTTTTATGTGCTGGCTTTGAAGAAAGGAGCGGGGAGTCATGAGATAGATCTTGTTCCGTATGAGGTTTGCGACCATTCTGTTTTTTTCATGCGCCCCGGCCAGGTGCATCAGCTGACGCTGAAAGCAGGGAGCATGGGATACCTGATGGCGTTAAAGACAGGGGGCTATTATCCGAATGATAAGGTGTCAAGGCAGCTGTTACGAAAGGTTAGTAACAGGCACCAATACCTAATGGATGGGGACGGGATGAAGCAGCTGCTCTCCCTACTGGGCCATATATTCCGGGAGTATGGCGATCAAAAGGAAGGATATCAAAAGGTCATCAGGGCGCACCTGGAAATTTTCCTCATCGAACTGGTCCGGCAGAGCGGCGAAAGTAGTATCAACACGTACGCGCAGGAACGACTGGAGGACCTGCTGGAGCTTTTAGAGACGGATATTTCCCGCCATAAGCAGGTGTCTGAATATGCCGCTATGCTACATCTTTCTACCTATCAGCTGAATGCGATCACCAAGGCAATGCTGGGGAAAACGTGCTCGGAGCTCATTAACGAATATCTTATCCTGGAGTCCAAAAGACAGCTGCTGGCAACATCAAACCAGGTCAGCCAGATCGCTGATCACCTGGGTTACGAGGACGTTTCTTACTTCATCAGGTTCTTCAAAAAGCACACCGGCTATTCGCCTGAGACGTTCAGGCATAAATTCAGCTAAGTCCTGTTCAACTGCATTTTTGTCCTATCCTGCCCACGGCTGTGGGAGTACCTTTGGGGTAAATAAAATCATTATGGATCAGAAATGGAATGAAAGGTATAAAGAAGAGGCGTTTGCTTATGGCAAAGAGCCGAATCTATTCTTTAAAGAATGGATGGAGAAATTTGAACCCGGGTCTATATTAATGCCCGCCGATGGGGAAGGACGAAACGGGGTATTCGCGGCAGGACTTGGCTGGAAAGTGACCTCTTTTGATCTGAGCATAGAAGGGAAGTTGAAAGCATTACAGCTTGCCAAAGAGAAGCGTGTGGCCCTGGAGTACATTGTGGGGGATCTGGAGCAGCTGAATTTTGAGAAAGCATCATTCGATGCCATCGGGCTGGTGTATGCACATTTTGCAGCTGCGCAGAAGCCGGTCTTCCACAAGCAGCTGCATGACTATCTCAAGCCGGGCGGCATCATTATTTTCGAGGCTTTCAGCAAGCGGCATAGAGAGCTTATCAAGCTTGATCCGAAGGTGGGAGGGCCGACGGAGATCGATATGCTGTATTCTACGGCGGAAATAATGGCCGGCTTTGAGAATTATGAGGTACTCGTGCTGGAGGAAGCGGAAATTCTATTAAATGAAGGGAAATATCATCTTGGAAAGGGTTCTGTGATTAGATTTGTGGGAAGAAAGAAAAACTATGCGTAGAAGTAATATTTTCATCGTGCTGGCAATGATGATGGGACAGGCAGTGTTTGCCCAGGTACAGGTGAGCGAAGAGCCGATGCATCACAAGGTGTTTGACAACGGATGGGTGCGGGTCCTGGATGTTCATGTCCCTGCGGGGGATACTTCGCGCTGGCATAAGCATTCGACGCCCTCTGTGTTCCTTATTCTCAGCGCTACAAAAACGGGCTCGGAGGTGAAGGTCGAGCCAAAGGGCAGACCCTCCTTTACGGACGGTCGTATATGGTTCGAAGGATTTTATGACACGCCGCGGATCCACCGGGTATGGAATGAGGACGATCATGAGTTCCATGTCATCGATATGGAGCTGCCGCATAAGCCGTACCAGGAGATTGGCGCTCCGTTTGCGGACAGCGCTTTCCATCTGCTGTTTGATGAGCGGCCTGTAAGGGGGTACCGGATGACGTTGGCTGCGGGGGTGGTGCGTCGCGTGGATCCACGTAAGGCGCCGGTGATGATCGTCAGGGTGGGGGAGGGTTCAGCGGCAGTGGTGGTGGGGGGCGCGACTTTGGGAAGGAAAGGGGATTATGTGTTTGTTCCGGCGGGCGGGAAACTGGAGTTTGTGAATGAGGGGCAGGGAGAGGTGAATCTGGCGGTTTTTGAGTTGAAGTAGCGATCAGGTTTAGTACCAATACAAGATGAATCCCGTGACAACGACCAGGAGAAAAAGGCTATATACGTGTGAATACATAAATCCCCTGTAAACTTCGAGCTTGTTATTGCGCTTGTATACGAATGTTCCTGTTAAAGACAGGATACATAATGCACCTGTGTACGATGCCAAAAATAGTGGAAGGAATTCCAATGCTTTAGAAAATGCATCCAGGGGATCTGAACTATTAACCTCGATGATATAGCCCATCATCCACCATAGTGCCCAAAATAGCGCTATCGAAAAAACAATATAGAGGGTGAGAACGTGGAATTTGTTAATTTTCTTCATTTGTAAGGGATAGGTTGCTATTAAAGATACAAAACAGTAGCAATTGTTTTAACGACCTTACCGTTCATACGCCGTACCCTACCGATGGGTAATTAGGCCCGGGGCAAGTACAACGCCGTCCATTGATCTGGTGTCAAAGATCAAAACCTTTACAATGGCACCTCTTCTGAAACACGGTACCCTGGCTGCATTCATAGCAGCATTCATCACAACCATCAACATAGGATGCAAAAAAGGCCATCACGGAGACAGCCCCGATGAGCCGGACAAAAAAGCCATCGTTACTACTATTGCAGGTGATGGCACCGACGATGAAGAGGATGGTCCTGCTTTGTCCGCTAAGTTCCATACACCCGCCGACGTGGCGGTGGCCCCGGATGGAACGGTGTATGTGACAGATTACAATGGTCACCGTGTCCGGAAGATAGCCGGCGGGCAGGTAACTACTTTGGCCGGCAGCGATTCCACCGGTATTGTAAATGGCAATGGCGGGGCGGCGCGTTTTAGGGACCCGTATCGCATTGCCGTAGACCCGGCGGGTAATTGCTATGTGATCGATCAAGTGGACCCCCGGATCCGTAAGGTGACACCCAATGGTGATGTCACCACGTATGCCGGCACGAACGCACCGGGCTTTGCAGATGGCCCGGCAGCATCAGCCCAGTTCCTTATCAATGCAGAAGGCCTGGCTTCCGATGAGGCGGGCAATATCTATTTGGGAGATACTTTCAATCAACGGGTAAGAGCGGTCTCCCGGGCCGCTGAAGTTTCCACCGCGGCTGGTGACGGAACCGAAGGCCTCAGGAACGGGAACAAAGGCGCCGCCGAGTTCCGGTATCCCAGCGCCGTCACCTGCGATAAACAAAATAATATCTA
>Ga0163162_10008512_pt1 | contig 10004 bp, 9 predicted proteins | sample S55metaG_FD_115310 | JGI IMG/M metagenome (GOLD analysis project Ga0163162, IMG submission 115310) | Switchgrass rhizosphere microbial communities from Kellogg Biological Station, Michigan, USA - S5-5 metaG | ecosystem: Host-associated > Plants > Roots > Rhizosphere > Soil | place: USA: Michigan...
CGGCTTCGCCAGCCCCGCAGTGGTCGTCGCGCCGGTCACGCAGACCGACTCGAACACCAAGGTCGACATCCCGACGATCCAGAACTTCGGCGGCTTCCAGCTCGCCAAGGCGTAAGTCGACGCGCCGGGGAGCCGCATGCCGAATGCGTGCTCTCCGCAGCATCGAGCAGCAAGCAGCGATTGACCCGAACCGCAGCAAAGCCCAGGAGATTTGCCATGACCTCGCTCACGATCAAAGACATCGACCATTCCGAAGAACTCTCGGCCGAAGAACTGTCCGCAGTGCGCGGCGGCCTGAATGTGAATGCCGCCAACCTGAACCTCGCATCCGGCGGCGGCTTCGCCAGCCCGGGCGTCGTGGTGGCGCCGGTCACGCAGACCGACACCAACACCAAGATCGACATCCCGACGATTCAGAACTTCGGCGGCATCCAGATCGCCAAGGCGTAAGCCGAAGCTGGAATCGACAAAAAAAAGCAGGCCGCACGCGCAGGGATCGAGACCAGTCCCTGCGCGTGCTCTTTTCGCTTCGAGCAGCCGTTCAGGCCGCCCCGGCATCTTCCGTAGCGACACCGCGCGATGCACGCGACGCCTGCGCGTGATGCGCGCGGCTGCGCTCCTTGGCTTCGTACATGGCCTGATCCGCCTTCCTCACGAGATCGTCGGCGTTGTCGCCGGGGGCAAGCACGGCAATGCCGAGGCTCGCCCGCATCACGAACCGTTCATCCTGCATGTCGATCGGCATGGCGAGCGCCTGCTCGATGTCCGCCGCGGTCTCGGCGGCGGCGTCCCACGCGTCTTCGGCTTCGAGCACGACGAGAAACTCGTCGCCGCCGAGACGCCCCGTCGCGCCGCGATCGCCGACGATCGTACGCAGCCGCCCCGCGAGAAGCGTCAGCACCGCGTCGCCGCGCTGGTGCCCGCACGTGTCGTTCAGTTGCTTGAAGTTGTCGAGATCCACGAAGATCACGGCCACGTTGCCGCTCGCGCGGGGCGCGGCGACCGCGTGGTTCAGCAGGTCCTCGATGCGCCGCCGGTTGAAGAGGCCCGTGAGCCTGTCGGTCTCCGAGAGCCGCCGCAATTCCTCCTTGCCGTGCAGCAGTTTCGACACGAGCGCCATGATCCATGCCGCGAAGCCGATGAGGATGACCGAGATCGCCGCCGCCATCGACACGTAGACCTGCCGCATCCGGTAGTAGTCGTCGAGTGCTTCGTCGACGGAGAGGCCCGCGACCACCATCAGCCCGTAGCGGTCGATCGTCTGGCTCGCAACGATCCGCTCGACGTGATCGACCGGGTCCACGACGATGCCGTCGCGCGAGCGCAGGATGCCGTTGTAGCTGTCGGGCAGCGGCCCTCCCGCGGTGCTGGGCGCTTCGCCCGCGCGGCGCGACAGGGTGAAGCCGTGCCGCGAGATCACGGTGATCAGGCCGTGCTGCCCGAGGGCGGCGCTGTTGTAGAAGCCGTCGGTGAGATAGGCGGGGTTTTCCGAAATCACCACGACGCCGCCGAAACTGCCGTCCGGCCGGTCGATGCGCCGCGTTCCCTGCACGGACCACTGTTCCGACACGCGGCCGATCACCGGGCGGCTGACGAAGAGGCCGACGTTCGGATTGGACTGGTGCACGCGGAAATGCTCGCGGTCGCTGAGATCGACGACGCCGGAGAACGGGAGCGTCGAATCGAGCACGTGGCCGTCCGCGCCGACGAGCGTCACCTGCAACGCGGTGTCGGCGGTGATCAGCCCGTACGCCTGATACCTCGCGAGATCGAAATTCTGCGGCGAGGTTTCATAGCCGTACTTGATCAGGAGCGCGATCGTATCGACGTCGTGAATGGTCTTGAGCGTGTGGCTCTTGAGCGAGCGCGCGAGGGGGCTGGCGGCGTCGTGCGTATCGCGCAGGACGGTCGCTTTTTCGATGTGCAGGCGAACAAGTATCGGGACCCACAGCACGCACAGAACAAGCAGGGTCAGTACGGGAATGAGCGCGAGCGCGCGAATCCGTGCACGCCTGCCGTCAACGCCTGACCGAAACGAATCCATGGTGACCTTGGGTTTTCTGCCTGACTTCACATTTTCCCGCCGCGCGCGAAGCGGCCATCGTCCGAAAAGCGCTCGGTTTGCAGGCTTCTTTGGCGAATTGAGGTGCGCGTGCAGGCGCATGCCTCGCGCTTCGTCCCGCCCGCCCGAAAGACGTGAACTCGCCTCGTGCCGTGCTCTCTAAAAGGAGCGCTGGCGGTTGGCGGGACGTCCGCGGATACGTCCACCCGCGGGATTTGCCGGTTCTTGTCGGCGCGATTCGCCCGCCGGCTCGCTGTTTCAGCAACTGCATAACAGGAGACGCAAATGTCGCACTACGTTGACGGGTTCGTCGTGCCGGTGCCGAACGACAAGATCGAGGCCTATCGCCAGATGGCGGAGCAGGCGGGCAAGATCTGGCTCGAGCATGGCGCGCTTCAGTTCTGCGAATGCATCGCCGACGACGTCCAGCCCGGCAAGGTCACGTCCTTTCCGCAGAGCGTTCAGCTGAAGGACGACGAGACGGTCGTTTTTTCGTGGATTCTGTTCGACTCGCGGGAACACCGCGACAGCGTGAACGCCAAGGTGATGGAGGACCCGCGCCTGAAGGAGATGATGGCGGGCGATTTTCCCTTTGACGCGCAGCGCATGTTCTTCGGCGGCTTCAGGACGCTGGTGGAACTCTCGCGCGCGTGAGCCGCCGGGCGCCTACCAGCGCGGCGAACTGCGGAATCTCGACGATTTGCCCGACGCTTCCACCGCCGAAGCCAGTTCGCCCGCCACGCGCGAACTCGTTGCAGTGAATACATAAAACTGGGCGTCCGGAAGCTCGGGCAGGCCGTCCTGCGCGCCGAGCACGCGCAGCCCGCTGCGCAACTGGCTGCGCGCGACGGGCGTCACGGCGAAGCCGGCCCGAGCCGCCGCGAGGCACCCGGCCATGCTGCTGCTTTCGAATACCAGCCGCCACGACTTTCCCGCGCGGCTCAGCGCGGCAATGGCGGCTTCGCGGTAGACGCACGGCTCCGGAAAGACCGCGAGCAGGACGTCTGCGGCGGGGTCGAGGGCCCCGTCGGCGTCGAACGCCCAGACGAGTTCTTCTTCCCACATCAGCCGGCCGCCTGCCGGCACGCGTCCGCACTGCTTGCCGAACACCAGATCGAGATTGCCGCGCTCCAGTTCGCCGACGAGGTCCGCCGTCACGCCCACGCGCAACTGCACCGACGCGCCCGGGTTTCGTCTGCGGAATGCCTGCAAAACGTCCGGCAGCCACGCGCCGGCGAAGTCCTCGGACGCGCCGATGCGCAGATGCTCTTCGGCGGGCGCATTGCGCAAGCGGGCACGCACTTCCTGGTCCAGACTGACGATGTTGCGCGCGTACACGTAGAGCAGTTCGCCGGCCGGCGTCAGGCGGAAGCTGCGCGTGGTGCGCAGCAGCAGGCCGGTTCCGGCGGCCTGCTCGAGCCGCCGGATGTGCCCGCTGACCGCCGACGGCGTCAGCGCGAGCCGTTCACCCGCGAGCGCGAAGCCGCCCGCGTCGACGACTTCGAGGAAAGTGCGCAGCAATACGATATCCAGTGCGGCGTTGCCGGGTTCCATCTTTACATCCATCGAGATTCATCACGGAATACGCATAATAATCGAGCATTCTTCACCAATCCACGCGCCGTCCTGCGTCATAGTGATGGCTGCGAACACTGCCTCGACGGGAATGCCATGACGAAGTCCTCTTTTGTGAAAACCTCGCGCCTCGATATTGCGTATCTGGAATGGAATCCTACGGGCACGCGCGATGCCGTGCTCGTGCACGGCTGGCCGGACTGTCCGGAAGGCTGGGAGCCGGTCGCGGCGCGGCTTGCCGAAGCCGGCTACCGGGTGCTCTGTCCCGCCCTGCGCGGCTTCGGCGCGACGCGTTTTCTCGATCCGGCCACGCCGCGCAGCGGCCAGTTGTCGGCGCTCGGGCGGGACATGCTCGAATTCATCGAGGCGCTCCGCCTCGACAAACCGGTCCTCGTCGGACACGACTGGGGCGCGCGGGCCGTGTCGAATGCGTGCGGGTTGCGCGGGAACGCGGCCTCGCGGATGGCGATCATCTCGGTCGGCTACGGCACGAACGATCCGCGGCAGACGCTGAACTACACGCAGGCGCGCAACTACTGGTATCACTGGTTCATGGCGACGCCGCGCGGCGAGGACGCGCTCACGCACGACCGGCGCGCCTTCACGCGGACGATGTGGGACACGTGGTCGCCCGCCGGCTGGTATGCCGAGCGCGACTTCGAGCAGGCAGCCGCCGCGTTCGACAATCCGGACTGGGCGAGTGTCGTGCTGCATTCGTACCGGCATCGATGGGGATTCGCGCCCGGCGACCCGTCCTACGACGCTGACGACGCGAAGCTGCAGCCGGCGCCCGCGCTGTCGGTGCCGACGCTCGTGCTGCACGGCGGCGCGGACACCTGCAATCAGCCGGCAAGCTCCGAAGGCAAGGAGCAGTTTTTCACGGGCGGGTACCAGCGAATCGTGCTCGACGGCGTGGGGCACTTTCCGCACCGGGAGGCGCCCGGGGAAGTCGCTCAGGCGATCCTGCGGTTTTGTGGCCCGGCTGCGTGATTGCGGGGATCGAAGGGAACCGGGCCGTGTGCGAGGCCAGGCGGCCGGCGTCACGGTGACCGCGGCACTTGACCTTGCGCCGTCCGCGCAAGGCCAGCGCCGCGTGTACGGTCACGCGCTCACGCGCTATGCGGCCGCAGGCGCCGAGGTGCCGCTGCGACTGCCGGGCGCCGTATCGTCGATCGGGAAGTGCAGCATCGCGGCGAAGAGTCCGGCCGCGGCCGTGGCGCCCCAGATCAGCGAGTAGGAACCCGTGACGTCGAACACGAAGCCGCCGAGCCACGCGCCGAGGAACGAGCCGAGCTGATGGCTCAGGAAGCACACGCCGAACAGCGTGCCGAGATGCCGCGTGCCGAAGACTTTCGCGATCAGCCCGCTCGTGAGCGGCACCGTGCCGAGCCACGTCAGTCCCATGACGGCCGCGAAAACGACCACCGACGCTGTCGTCTTCGGCAGCGCGACGAACGCGGCGATCGCGGCGCCCCGCACGAGATAGAGCCACCCGAGGACGTATTGCTGCCTGAAGCGTCCGCCGAGCCATCCGCACGTCCAGCTGCCCGCCATGTTGAAGAGACCGATCAGAGCGAGCGCCGTCGCACCGAGTCCGGCGGGCATGTGGCACAGGAAGAGATAACCCGGCAGATGCGTCGCGATGAATGCGAGCTGGAATCCGCAGGTGAAGAAACCGACGGTGAGCAGCCGATAGCCGCGATGCCGCCCCGCCTGCGACAGCGCCTCGCGCAACGAAGACACGGGCGGCTCCGCGGCGGCCGGCGCCGCCGGTGTCGCCGACGCTGACGCCCGTGCGTGGCGGTCCAGCGCGATTCCGAGCGGCGCCGCCACGAGCATCACGAACGCGAGCGCGAAGAGGGACGTGGAGACGCCCGCGGTTTCCCTGATCGTCTGCGCGAGCGGAATCATCAGCACCTGCCCGAGCGATCCGCCCGCGCTCGCGATACCCATTGCCATGCTGCGCCGTTCGTCGGACGCGGCGCGGCCCACGGCGCTCAGCACGACGCCGAAGCTCGTGCAGCTGGTGCCGATGCCGACCAGCACGCCCAACCCGATGACGAGCATCGCGCCCGATGGCGCCACGGCCGCCATCGCGAGCCCCGCGGCAAAGCACGCCGCGCCGAACGCGACCACCGGCGTACAGCCGTAGCGGTCCGCAGCCGCCCCCGCGAACGGCTGCGCGAAGCCCCACACGAGGTTGTGCAGGGCGATCGCGAAGGCGATCAGCGTGACCGGCATGCCGCGGTCGAACGAGAACGGGCCGATGAAGAGGCCGAACGTCTGCCGGATGCCCATCGCGGCACTCAGGATCAGCGCCGCCGACACGACGACGAGTGTGGTCGGGTTCTTCAGGGATAACAGGGGGCTGCTGGCTGTTGTCGACATCGTTTCATTCCTCCTCGCCACGATGGTGGCAGCGAGGCACCGGCGCGGCAAACGAGAAGATTTTGACGACAGGTGAGGAATTTTCACCTGCCGATTTTCAATCGTGAAACGCGGGCGGCGGCGAGTGCAGTCTCAGCGCGCGACGGCGGGCCGCGTGTTCGAGTGGCTCGGCGCGTGATGGTCGAAGGCCCTGGCTTCTTCGATCAGCCACCGCTTGAAGCCGAGGAGATCGGGCCGATCGTCGGCGCCTTGCGCGCTGACCAGCCAGTACGCGGTTTCAGAGGCGACGCCGTGCGCGCTCGCCTCGACGAGCGTGTGCGCCGCGATATCGGCGTCGACGAGCGGGCGCCTGCCCATCGCCACGCCGAGGCCGGTGGCGGCGGCTTCGAGCGCGAGCTGGATCGTGTCGAAGCGCAGGCCGCCCGAGGGCTCGATGCCTTCGCTTGCCGTCGCGTCGAGCCACGTCTGCCAGTCTTCGCTCGCCGTGTTCACGTGGATGAGCGTCGCCCGGCGCAGATCGACGTTGCCCGCGTGATCGAGCAGCGTGTCCCGGCAGGCCGGGCTGCACACGGGCACGAGCCACTCGCCGAAGAGCCGGCTCCACGACGCCCCGGCGACAGGCCCACGGCTCAGGCGAATGGCGAAGTCGAATCCGTCGACGGGAAAGCCGACTTGCCGCCGCGACGTATCGACCGTCACGCTGACGTTCGGCCACGCCTCGCGAAACTCGTAGAGGCGCGGCACCAGCCAGCGCGAGGCGAGCGTCGGCGCGCAGCTCACGGCGATCGTGCGGTTCGCGCGCCTGTCCGGCAGGCGCTGCGTGCCGGTCGCGATGAGCGCGAACGCCTCGGAGATGTACGGCAGGTAGAGTTCGCCTTCCGGCGTGAGAGAGAGCCCGCGCGGCTCGCGGACGAAAAGCTCGACGCCGAGCGCCTGCTCCAGCGCGACGATGCCGTGACTCACCGCGCTCGGCGTCACGTTCAGCTCGGCTGCGGCGCGCTTGAAACTCCGATGCCTCGCGGCCGCTTCGAAGAAGCGCAGCGACGAGAGCGGGGGGACACGAAGCGGCATGGGGCGTCCTCGACAGTGGCCGGCACGCTGCGCGTTCGTGTGTGCGTTGTCTGGGGGTTCGTGTGGCGCGAACGACAGGCCCGTCCGTTGTGCCGTTCGAGGATACCGGGCGAGGGCGGGGGCCGCAAGCGCGCGGGCGGGCTTGCGCGGCTGTTTTGCGGGGGGCAGCGAAGCCGGACAGGCTTCGCCGCGGAACATCCGGCGCCTGGCGCGGATGTCAGGCTCCTCAGGCTGCCCCGGCGGCCGCGCGCGGCGCGAACGTCTTCGGCAGCCCGGCGCGGGCGATCGCGCCGACGAACGGCTCGCCCGGCAGCCACGACGCGACCGTCTCCCGGATCGCGGCGAGGGCCTCGATGTCGATGCCCGTGTGCATGCCCTCTGATTCCAGCAGAAAGACCGTGTCCTCGGTGTTGATGTTGCCGGTCGCGTTCGGCGCGAACGGGCAGCCGCCCAGGCCGCCGAGCGACGAATCGAAGCTGCGCACACCCGATTCCAGCGCCGCGACGACATTGGCGAGGCCCAGCCCGCGCGTGTCGTGGAAATGGCACGTGACGGGCGTGCTGCCGGTCAGCTCCAGCACGCGGCGCATCAGGCCGCGAACCTGGCGCGGGTTCGCATAGCCGACCGTGTCGGCGATGGCGATCGCGTCGGCCCCCGCGTCGAGCAGCGTTTCGACCAGGCCTAGCACGGTCGTCTCGTCGACCCGGCCCGCGATCGTGCAGCCGAAGGCGGTCGCCACACCCGCGCCGAGCTTCACACGGGAGAGCCCGCTTTCGTTTCGCGCGGCGACGATGCGCCGGAAATCCTCCACCGACTCCGCCGTGCTGCGGCGCACATTCTTCAGGTTGTGCTCGTTGCTCGCGGAGAGCACGTAGTGCACTTTCTGCAAGCCGGCGTCGAACGCGCGCTGCGCGCCCTTCAGGTTCGGCACGAGCGCCGACGCATGCAGGCCCTCGATGGCGAGCGCGCCGCGGGCGACTTCGTCGGAGTCGGCGAACTGCGGCACGATGCGCGGCGGCACGAACGAGGTCACTTCGATCTCGGTGCAGCCCACCGCCACCATGCGCCTGCACCATTCGAGCTTCTGCTCCGCGGAGAGGATGGTCTTCACCATCTGGAGTCCGTCGCGCAGGCCGACTTCGCAAATCCGGACGTGGTCCTGTTTCATTGTGTTTCCCTTCGATCCTTGTCTGAGAGCTGGAGGGCGCGCGCCTGCCCTGGAGCGCAGGCGCTTGCCGAAGCGACGCGTCACATCGCCGCGTTCGCCGTGCTTCCCGAATCCGAGTCGGCCGGTTCGTGCGCCGCGCCGCGCGTTTTCGCGTCACCCGTCGTGCGCGGCGCGAAGAACACCACCGCGAGCGCGCCGATCACCATCAGCAGCGAGATGGCGCCCAGTCCGCCGACCATGCTGCCGGTGACTGTCTTGATCGAGCCGATGATCATCGGGCTCACGAAGCCGCCGAGCAGGCCCACGCAATTGACGATCGCCACGCCGCCCGCCGCGCCGCTGCCGCGGATGTAGTCGGTCGAGATGGCCCAGATGAGCGGATTCGGCGCGAGGATGCCGGCGGTCGCCACCGAGAGCGCGATGAGCGACAGGACCAGGTTGCCGGTCAGAAGGCTCGCCGCGACGAGGCCCGCCGCGCCGACGACCATCGCGCCGCCGCAGTGCCAGCGGCGCTCCATGGTCTGGTCGGAATGGCGGTTGAGCATGATGAGCGCGACCCAGCTAACGAAGTACGGAATCGCGGAATAGCCGCCGATCGCGAGCGGGCTCGTGACGCCGGAGTTCTTGATGAGCGTCGGCAGCCAGAAGCCGATCGCGAATACGCCCGCGATCTGCGAGAACCACACGAAGCCCATCAGATACACGCGCGGGTCGCGCAGCGCGCGGCCGAAGGTGTGTTCCGCATGCGTCGCGCTGATGCTCGAACTCTTGCGCAGGTCCTCGGCGACGAGCGCCTTTTCCTGGCGCGAGAGCCACTTTGCTTCTTCCGGGCTGTTGTCGAGATAGAAGAACGCGATGATGCCGAGCACGCTGGAAGGCAGCCCCTGCACGATGAACATCCATTGCCAGCCGTGCAGGCCGTGCATGCCGTCGAAATGCGTGACGAGCCAGCCTGAGAGCGGTCCGCCGAAGAGGCCCGCGATGCCTGTCGCGCAGGTGAAGATCGCGATCACCTTGGCGCGGCGCTCCACCGGATACCAGCGCGTGAGATAGAAGATCACGCCGGGGTAGAGGCCCGCCTCGGCGAGGCCGAGCAGAAAGCGCACGGTGTAGAGATGCGAGGGCAGCGTGACGAATGCGGTCGACGCCGCGACGAGTCCCCACAGGATCATGATGCGCGAGAACGTCTTTCTCACGCCGATGCGCGCGAGCAGGAGGTTGCTCGGCACTTCCATCATGACGTAGCCAAGAAAGAAGATGCCCGCGCCGATGCTGTAGGTGAGGTCGCTGAAGCCGACGTCCTGCTTCATGTCGAGCTGCGCGATGCCGATGTTGATGCGATCGAGGAACGCGAACACATAGCAGAGGAACAGGAAGGGGATCAGCCTTCGCGTGATCCTGCTGTAGGTGCGTCCGGCGTCGGGGGCGACGTCGGTAGGGGTGGTCGAATTCATGTTGCGTGTCTCCTCCGGTTCGGGCCGGGTGATGGCCGGACGGTCCGTCGCCGTCCGGTGCGAGGTTATGCCTTGTTTCTAGCGTCCCTTGAACACGGGCTGGCGCTTTTCGTTGTAGGCGCTGATGCCCTCCAGCCGGTCGGCGGTCGGAATCAGGCGGTTGTACGCTTCGATCTCCACGAAAAGGCCGGTGCGCAGGTCCGCCTGCATGCCGAGCTCGATCGCCTTCTTCGCCTGCGTGACCGAAAGCGGGGCGCTCGTGCAGATGTCGCGTGCCGCTTCGATC
>Ga0163162_10008513_pt1 | contig 10003 bp, 9 predicted proteins | sample S55metaG_FD_115310 | JGI IMG/M metagenome (GOLD analysis project Ga0163162, IMG submission 115310) | Switchgrass rhizosphere microbial communities from Kellogg Biological Station, Michigan, USA - S5-5 metaG | ecosystem: Host-associated > Plants > Roots > Rhizosphere > Soil | place: USA: Michigan...
CGGATCGGTCGATCCGTCGGGGTTGTACGTCTTGTAGGAGTTCGTGACCGGCTGTCCGTGCCGGTCGCCGTACAGGCCGGTGTAGATCGAGAGGCTGTCGTCCGCCGTGTGCGCGATCAGCGGCGTGTGGACGTTGGAGAAGACGGTCCCGTTCGACTCGAGGAACTCGAGCAGGTGCGGCATCTGCTCGAGGTCCGACGGCACGTTCGGGTTGTCGCGCAAGAAATGCACGTTGTCAAAGATGAGGAAGATGACATGCTCAATGTTACCTTTCTCCGAGTTGAGGCGGCAGGCGCCGCTTGAAGCCTTCTTGCCGGGTTGAGCCGCCAAGCTCGCTTCGCCGGTTAAAACCACCATAGCGACGACGGAAAGAAAAATCTTGAGAAAATGAAAAAGATCCCTGTACTTAATCATGCAGAAAAGTCGTGTTTGCATTGTCTTGCCTCCTGGTTGAAATACGCATCGCTGTCGACGATGAAATCGGAAAAAAGAACCAACTCCCGTCAGCCGTAAACACTCACGACGACGGTGCCGAGGATTTCGAATAGGACACAAAGAAACAGCCACATGATGAGCGGTATGTTTTCCCGCAAGAAACCACCTCCCTTTTGTTTTGCCTCTCAAATGACCGCTCCCCCGAAGCCAGGTGGAGGGCCGTCCGAGAAAAAGGCGGCTCCCCCTCCCCGTCGACTCGAGGCAGGAATCGAACGCACGATAAGCGCACATTGTTACCATTTGGTCACCGCTAAATGATCTTTTGATGAACCCGCTTCAGGCACCGCTATCCCGCCGTTGGCCAACGGCTGATCCAGCTCGATAATGATGAACTCGTTGTCATCCGGTTTGCCTGAACCGGCGTGTCGTCCGGTGCGACCTGGAGCGACTCGATGTCGAGATCGGCGCCAGTCAAGACGCGCTCGGCGCTAAAATGATTGGCGATAGTGAAAGGGATTTTCTTGTCTGGGTCATGCAGCTCAATAGAGGTTTCGACCTGAATCGTACCCGAACCGCCCTGCGTAGTTTTGAAGTCCGGTCGAATCCTGTAAACTTGCAGGTTGAAGTCCGACGAATTTTCCATCGCGCCGAAGCCGTTGTCGGCCATAACCATGAAGCTGCCGTCGCCGTTATCCGCAACCGCCGAAAAGCCTTGCACCGGCTGCTTGTCGACGAACGGCACGGCTTGGCCGTTGATCGGCGCAGAGCCGAGCTGCTGACCCGACGTCGGGCCCGGCGCAAACGTCGTCGCCGGCAACACGGCACGACCAATGAGGATGCCGGAAGCGATCGCCAGCGGCACTGCCACGTCGAAACTCAGCAACGCGGCAATCACCACCCGGGCTTTGTCTCGACGAAGCCGATGAAAAATCTTACTCGTTTCAAACATATTCGTTCCTCCCGTTGAAAATGATTTGTGACCCGGATCGAAACTACGGCGAAAATATTAACGAGAGATGACGGTGGGTAAACTTAACAATGAATAACTAGTGACGGGACGAAAAAGTTGCTATTCGGCAAACGAGAAACAATGAGCGATTAATTCTAATCGACACGTCGAAGGGAATTGCGAGGCTTAAGGGATCGGTTAAGCCGACAAGAGAATGGTTGGTCCGTCAGACGACGAAGCAACGACTTGGTAAAGCCGCTCCTGGGAGCGCAGCGGAGTGCCGTCAGTTGTTCGCGCGCGCAGGTAATTTCCATCGGATTGCATCCACCAACCCTTCACGTTGTCGGCCAGCTGAGTTTCGAGAATCTCTTTTAGTCGGTTTTGCAGCGCCGGCTCGATAATCGGAAACGCAATCTCCACGCGCCGGTCGAAATTACGCTGCATCCAGTCAGCGGAGGCGAGCAAATAAACTGGCTCGCCGCCATTTTGAAAGTAGAAAACGCGCGCGTGCTCGAGATATCGATCGACAATGGAAAGCACGCGGATGCGCTCCGAGAGGCCGGCGACGCCCGGCCGCAGGCTGCACATGCCGCGTACCAGCAGATCGATTTGCACGCCGGCTTGGCTCGCCCGATAAAGCTCCTCGATCACTTCGGGATCGATAAGACTGTTCACCTTAACGATCACGCGCGCCGGGCGCCCGGCGCGGGCATGGTCCGCTTCTTTGCGGATTTGCGCGAGGAAATAATCTCTCAAGCCGATCGGCGCGAGCAGCAAATGATTGAATTTCTGCGGCCGCGTGTAACCGGTGAGTAAATTGAAAAGTTCGGTCAGATCTTCGCCAAAAGTTTTCCGGCACGTAAACAGGCCGAGGTCGCTATAGACACTAGCCGTGCGCGCGTTATAGTTGCCGGTAGCGAGGTGGCAATAGCGGCGAATGCCGTCGACTTCCTGACGCACGATCAAACACACTTTGCAGTGAGTCTTATAACCGACTAATCCGTACACCACGTGGGCCCCGACTTTTTCCAAGGCGCGCGCCCAGGTGATGTTGGCTTCCTCGTCGAAACGCGCCTGTAGCTCGACAAAAACTGAAACTTCTTTGCCTGCTTCGGCCGCACGCGCCAACGCTTGCACGATGGGCGAAGCCGGACTGACGCGATAGAGCGTCATCTTGATCGCCAAGACCTTCGGATCCTTCGCTGCTTCTTCGACAAAGCGGGTCACCGCATCGAAGGTCTGGTAGGGATGAAATACCATGACGTCGCCGCTGCGTATGGCGCTCCAGATGTCCGGCGCGCGCTCGAGCGCGGAGATAGCGAGCGGGCTTTGCGGCCGGTCTTTCAAGCGCGGCGCGTTGATCGCGGCGTAGAGCTGAAACAGATCGGTAAACGCGGTAAATCCCGTGCCGGGGTAGAGATCTTCGACGCCGAGCTCGAGCTCTTCGACCAATTGCCCGACAATTTCTTTGGGCAACTCGGGATCGTATTGAAGCCGGACCGTGTCGCCCATGCGCCGCTCGCGGATTCCTTGCTCGATCGTCGCCAGTAGATCCTCGTCGCGCCGCAGTATGCCGAAATCGGCGTCACGCGTAATCCGAATCGCGTGACAAGAGATAATCTCAAAGCCGTGATAGAGCCGCGACAAATAATGGTGCAAGACGTCCTCCAACAGCATGAAGGCGTACTGGCCCTCGCGGCTTGGCAGCGGAATAAATCGCGGCGCCACTTGCGTCGGGATATGGACAATCGACAGATCCGTGTGCGGCAGGCGCGAGGCGATCCGTGTGCCGAGAGAAACGACCAGGCAAAGTGAGCGATTCGCCAGATAGGGAAACGGATGTCCCGGATCGATGGCCAGCGGCGTAACGATCGGATACAAAGTGCGATGAAAATATTCTTCGAGAAATCGTTCCTGCTCACCGCTCATCTCTTCCGGCCGAACCAGATGAATCTCTTCGGCCGACAATTGCGACATAATGGTGTTGAGAAAACAGAGATGTTGCTCTTCGGCAAGTTCATGAACCCGCTTCGAGACCGCGCTGAGCGTCTCTGCGTGAGTCCAGCCGTCCGGGCCGACGCTCAGGTCGCCGGCAAGGATCAAGCGTTTGAGCCGCGCTACCCGGACCATAAAAAATTCATCTAAATTAGAACTAAAAATTGCCAGGAACTTGACCCGTTCCAGCACCGGCACGCTCTCTTGCTTCGCTTCTTCGAGCACGCGGCGATTGAATTCTAACCAGGATAACTCGCGGTTGATATAAGTAGTGGCGTCCATGGGTTTGTGCTTTCTATGCGAAACTTTGAGGAGTATGCGCGGAACTCTGCAGACGCATCCGTGCCATCAAGCCAAGCGTTTTAGCGTGCGCCTGGAAGCCTAGTGTTACAAAAATGTGAACTTCTCGTTAAATCGCTCACGTGAATGGAACTGTCGTAGCCCCTAAGGAAGGAAAAAAATGGCTCACTCTTTTTGGTTTCTGCAGCCCGCCGTGGTCGCGAACGGCGCGCATCAGAGCGTCGCGCAGATGTATCTGAGGCGCCAACAGCCGCTGTCCGATCAAGTGTGCGCTATCGAGAATTGATCATGCGCCAGTGCGCCAATTCAACTCCGTTTCTTCGCCGTCGCCGGATGCGTCGGTTTGGCGATTGGCCTTCCCGTCGCGTCACCGTTAACTCCGTTCAAGCCAACGGTGCGGCCGGGAAATCCAGCGGCATCGAAATACAGGTGATCGCCCACGACCTGCAATCGGAGCACAGTCTGAAGTCCGTTGCCTGCTGGTGGCGAGAGCCGCGTCAAGTGTTTCACCTGGGGCAAATCGTTCGCGCCGGTCTTGATTGTTTCGGACAGAACGCGGCCCACGAGATCGCCCTTTTTGGCCAGTTTTAAACCGAGAATATGCGCTGCGGTCATGCCGATATCGGCGTTGCTCGCCGGGGCCGGATCGACGAATCTGGAGCGAAAGCTCGGGCCAATGGCGGCCATAAAATTGCTCGTGTCGGCGCGGCTAAAACTACCGTGCATGCCTTGCCCCTGTTGCAGCGTGTGATCGGCCACGGTGACGCCGCACATCAAAGGCTCACCGCAACCGGCCGCGAAGGAGCGAAAATTGATCACGATGGCCGGCAGTGGCGTTACCGCGGATCCTTTGAAGTTGATCGTGCTCAACGGCAGAGTTCCCGGCAAGCTGCCAAGCGCATCATCGACAAACAAGCCGCTGACGTAATCTTGTCCGAGCAACATGTCGACAATTTTTACGACCAATTCTTTGGCATTCGCCTGGGGTAAATAAACCAGATCCACTCCACCATTGGCGGTGACCACGACTCGGGTGAAATTGGATCAGTACCGATGAGACCGTTCGCTTTGCTCGAATGCTGGCCGGCGGTGAACTCGACCGGCGCAGACTTCGCGTCGGGATCGAAGAGGCGCATATCGAGCGCATTCGCGATATCGATGGCGACAAACCCCGGCGGCAACTGGCTGGGCGGAACATCTTTGTAATTGATTTTCGATGCCGCGCTAGTTTGGCTGTCTTTGGAAATCGTGGAAAAGCCATGATCGGCGCTGACGATCACATCGGTCGTCGCGTCGAGCCCGAGTGCTTTTAATGTATCTAGAATTGCGGCCAAGTTATCATCGGCGTTTTTGACGGCGGCTTGAGATGTCGGACCGTTGATACCCGGCACAAGCTGATTCAAGCTATCGCCCTGGTTATGTTGCGTGCCGTCCGGATCGCGCGACCAGAATACAAGCACAAACGGCTTCCCCGCCGCTTTGAACATTGGCAATAGGGATTTCGTCGTGACGTCGGCGAAGTAGCGCTGTTGTGCGACGTTAGCCGCGTGAGTTCCCGGGATTTTCGCGTCACCGACGTTGCTGTTATCGCCTCGAACCGGCGTCTGATTGGGTAACATAGCCGCCTGCAGCGCGTCGAGCGTGCTATTGCTCAACGGCAGACCGCCCGGTCGGCCGGTGAGATCGTCGATCACGATCGTCTGCGCGCCCGATCGCTCCGTCACGTCATAAATCGCCGCCGGCCCGACTTTACCGACCGCGGCCGTCAAAAACCCCGCGTTGCGCGCCGCCGCTAACAAGGTTTCTTCGTTCAGGTAATTGCCGCCGAAATGCGCGTTGATCTCGCCGAGAATTGCGTCGCTCTCAACCATCGGCGCGACGCTTCCGTTCGCGCTCGCCACCGGAAAACCGGTGTAAATGGTATTGCCGTAATTCCCCGTGTCGCCTGGGAAATGGCCAGTGCCCATGGCTGCCGAATTGACCATCGTCAAAGTCGGAAACACGGAGTGGCTATTAGCGAAACGAACACCCTGATCGCGCACGCGCGCGAACGTCGGAGTGTTCGATACGTTGACGCTCTCAGGACGTAGGCCGTCGGGAATAAACAAAATCAAATTGTGCGGCGCCTGGGCCCAAGCCAGCGCGCCGCTGAGATCAATTAGAAAAAAAAGAATCAAAAAATTAGACAGCCGATGTCTGCATGTTAACAAGCACATTAGAATCCTCCGACAAACCTTCTACAGTCTTATCAGCAAAAGGTTAATCCGCCGCAGATTAAGTGTCGATGAACAATCGATGAAGGGACTATAAACGAGAGCCATAGTTGAGTGGGATCAAAAAATCGGCGGCACAAGCGCTCTGGGTCATCGTCTTCATCATGTTTGGGAAAAGCATGGTAACCGGAGCGCAGATTTTCTTTCATCTTCGCGGCGACCGAATTTAACTTATGTCTCGATCAGACTGGATTCTATCAGGGGATTCGAAAACCAAACGTGGAACGAGTAAACCGGAACCCGCTATTTTGCCGCAGCTCGGCTCGATGGACAAATTGACTTTAGCTCGCATCTCTCACATGCCGGCTTGCGCGCCCGGCACACGCGGCGGCCGTGAATGATTAGCCGGTGCGAAAAGCCTGTCCATTCGTGCGGCGGAAGAATTCGCGCCAGGTCCTTCTCAATCTTCACCGGATCTTGTTGGCGTGTAAGAGCCAGCCGATTGGCCAGCCGTTTACAATGCGTATCGACGGCAATGCCTGGCATATCAAAGGCGTGGCCGAGCATTACGTTGGCGGTCTTTCGACCGACGCCGGCCAAGGCGGTTAATTCTTCCATGGTCGACGGCACCGTGCCGCCAAATTCTTGCACCAACTGCTCGGCACAGCGTTTGAGCGATCTTGCCTTGGCGCGAAATAACCCGAGAGTGCGAATCAGCGACTCGATATCGGCCTGCGACGCAGCGCTCAACGCCAGCGGCGTCGGGTAGCGTCGGAAAAGGTCCGGCGTAACTTTATTCACCGCGGCGTCAGTACACTGGGCGGAAAGAATCACCGCGACGAGAAGCTGAAAAACATTATCATGCGCGAGCGGGCATTCGACTTCCGGATAGGCGCGTGCCAGGCGCGCCGCGACCTCTTTCGCCCGCGCGCTTTTCTCTTCGAGAGTTTCTCGCTTGCGGTGCGGCTGCGCTGGCGGCGCCGAGCGCCGATCAGTGGACAGATTTGGCACGAAAAACACTCTTTCCCGCATAGACGGCGCGTTTGCCCAACTCTTCTTCGATGCGCAGAAGCTGATTGTATTTGGCCGTGCGCTCGCCGCGGCAAGGCGCGCCGGTTTTGATTTGTCCCGCGTTGGTTGCCACTGCGAGATCGGCAATGCTCACGTCTTCGGTTTCACCGGAGCGGTGCGACATGACCGTCGTGTAGCCGGCGGCTTTGGCGAGCGCCATGGTTTCGAGAGTCTCGGTAAGCGAACCGATTTGGTTCACTTTGACAAGAATCGAGTTGGCAACTCCGGCATCGATGCCCTGCTGCAAACGGACTTTGTTGGTGACGAACAGGTCGTCGCCGACGAGCTGAATCTTTTTCCCCAGCGCCTGGCTCATCAGGCGCCAGCCTTCCCAGTCGTCTTCGGCAAAAGCATCCTCGATGGATAGGATCGGAAATTGCCGCACCCAGTCCTCATAGAGGCGGACCATTTCGTCTCTGTCGCGGCTTTTTCCATCGGATTTTTTGAAGATGTACCGGCCGTTGTCGTAAAATTCGCTCGACGCGACGTCGAGCGCGAGCGCCACTTGAGAACCGGCTTTGTAGCCGGCTTGGGTGATCGATTCCAAGAGCAATTCGATCGCTTCCGTGTTGCTTTTGAGCCGCGGCGCAAAGCCGCCCTCGTCGCCCACGCTGGTAGAGAGCGAGCGCTCGTGCAAAACCTTTTTGAGCGTCTGAAATATCTCCGCCGCGCCGCGCAAGGCTTCGGCAAAGTTTTTCATGCCGTAAGGAACGATCATAAACTCTTGAACGTCGACGTTGTTGTCGGCATGGGCACCGCCGTTTAAAACATTGAGCATCGGCACCGGTAAAGTCTTCGCCGCGGCGCCGCCCAAATATCGATAGAGAGCCAGTCCTTGCGCCTTGGCCTGGGCGTGGGCCACCGCCAGCGACACACCCAGAATAGCATTGGCGCCGAGCTTACTCTTGTTCGACGAGCCATCGAGGTCGAGCATGATTTGATCGATCGCCGATTGCCCGCGCGCGTCTTTGCCGCGCAGACGCGGGGCGATCTTTTCGTTTACGTGCGCCACGGCGCGCGCCACGCCTTTGCCCAGGTAGCGCTTGCCGCCATCGCGCAACTCGACCGCTTCATGGATGCCGGTCGAAGCGCCTGACGGCACCGTCGCTCGTCCGACCACGGCGTTTTTCAGCGTCACTTCGACTTCCACCGTGGGCTGCCCCCGGGAATCCAGCACTTCACGCGCTCGCACCCGTTGGATTTTCATTATCGTCCTCCGAAAAAGATTGATCGACTAAGACAAAACCATAAAACATGCTATATTGCTATGTGCTTGATCATGCCGCTACTTTCTTCCGTACTGCAGCGCTGGCCGATCTACCTGTTCAGCGCGCTCATTATCCTAATCGCCTTGGACACCATGGTGGGCGAACGGGGCGCTTTGCATTTATGGCGCTTGCGCGGCGAAAAGAATCGCCTCGATGAACAGAATTTTCGTATGCAAAAGGAAAATGAAGTGTTGCGGGAGCGAGTCTATCGGCTGCGCAATGACAATGCGTTCCTTGAAAAACTAGCGCGCGAAGAGCTCAATTTAGTGCGGCCCGGTGAAGTCGTCTATCGCTTTCCCAACCGCGAAACGCGCGCCGCCGCGCGCAAAAGTATCGACGAGCCCGCTCGATCAGCTCGACCCGAAACGGCACGAAAAGATGCGCGCTAAATCCTTTCGACTTGACGCTAGCTGGATTGAGATCGTTTCGTCACACGCGGGCAATGCCAATGATGAAGTTTACGACTTGTCCTTGAAAACGAAATGGTAGTACTCATCCATGTCCATTAGGTCTTCGAGCTCAGAGTCGTCTTTCAAACGCACTTCAATGAGCCATCCTTCGTTGTAGGGATCCTCGTTAATAATCGAAGGATGTTCTTCGAGCTGCGGATTAACCGTCAGCACGACACCGGAGACGGGTGAAATAAGCTCATGAACCGTGGACACGGACTCGATCTCGGCAAAGATTTCGCCTTCTTCGATCGGATCACCGACATCGGGCAACTCCACGGAAATGACCGCGCCGAGCGCTTCTTGAATGTAATTGGTCAATCCCAAGTGGACATGACGATCCTCGATGCCCGCCCACACGTGCTGTTTGCTGACTTTGACTTCTTTTTCCGTCATATTGACTTTTTTCGATCACTATAGGTGTTGTCATTCATGTGTCAAGAGAGCCCGTCGTAGGTTGAGCAACTTGACAACATCCTAACCATAAGAGCAAGTTGTGGCTTGTCTCACCAACCAAAGTGGGATGATTTCCCAATAGGAATCCCGATGGATCAACAAACCGCGAAGACCTCAGCCGCCGCCATCGTCGCCGGACTAAAAAAAGCCGGCATCGATTTCGTAGCCAGCTTGCCCGACGAGAAAATGCTCGAAGTGATCCGCGCCGTGGAAACGGATCCGGATCTGAAGCACGTGCCACTTTGCCGCGAAGAAGAAGGCATCGGTATCTGCGCCGGCGCCTATCTGGCCGGAAAAAAGACGGCGATCATCATGCAAAATGCCGGCTTCCTCAACAGCTGCAACGCGCTCACCACCACATCATTGCAGTTTCAAATTCCGATCTTGATGCTGATCTATTATGCCGGGGACCTGGGCGATCGCGGCTTTACCACTCTCGGCGCGGTGACAGAGCCGGTGCTTCAGGCGATGGGTTTTCGCACTTACGTGCTGCGCCGGAGAGACGAGATCGATGAAATTTTGCAAGGCGCGCAGATTCTGGCGGACGACGCCAAAAAGCCGGTGGCGGTGCTGTTGGCTAAAAGCGTCCTCGGGGTAAACTAAATGCAGCGTTATGACTATTTGAAAACAATTGGCGCGGCGGCGAAAGATGCTTTGACCGTTTGCACCGGCTGGGGCGCGCGCGAGTGGTGGGCGGTCCACCCTGGCGAAGGAAATCTCAAGACTCGCACCCTTGGCCTGGTCTCGTCGATCGCCGCCGGTTTGGCTATCGCTCTACCGAACCGTAAAGTGATCGCGATCGATGGCGACGGCGCGTTTCTTATGAACCTATGCGGCCTGCCGACTATTGCACTGCAAAACCCGGGC
>Ga0163162_10008514_pt1 | contig 10003 bp, 7 predicted proteins | sample S55metaG_FD_115310 | JGI IMG/M metagenome (GOLD analysis project Ga0163162, IMG submission 115310) | Switchgrass rhizosphere microbial communities from Kellogg Biological Station, Michigan, USA - S5-5 metaG | ecosystem: Host-associated > Plants > Roots > Rhizosphere > Soil | place: USA: Michigan...
GCAACCCTTCCGGCATGCCGTCGCGCCAGCGAAACGTGGATTTCTCCAGCACGTCCAGCCCGAGCATGCTGGCCATGCCCTTGGTGCCGGTGGTCTGGCTGCTGAACTCCCAGTTGCCGTTGCCGGCTTCGCGCAGGGTAAGTGTCGCGTGGCCCAACTCCTTGCCGTTGCGCAGCACCTGGTAGTCGGCCTGAAAGGGCTGCAGGGGCGTGGATTCGGCGGCGCCGGCCAAGCCGGAGCAAGCCAGCAACAGCAGGCCCGCGGCGCGCCGGAGGGGAAGAGAGTGCATCAGTGGCTCCATTTCGATCAATCAAGGCGCAGCAGTCTGCCATTTGCAAGCTGAACCGAACCGCACGAGCAGGGACTCACTGACAACGGATTTTGAGCCCCTCGATGTCCGCTTTCGCGTGGGACCTCGTTATGACATGGGTGAGTACAATTTTCCCGCGTGGACCCTACGATGAGAGCAGAACTTCAATCCATCAGTTCTTCAGTGAAGACGATTTCTCCGCGCACAACGTGGCGCTTCGCCTACGTGCTCGGCTGGCTGGTGCTGAGCGCCATGCTCGCCGCCGGTGCGCGCGGCGCTCACGCTGCAGAGACCTCTGGCGTCGGCGGTTCGTTCGCGCTTGTCTCGGGTAGCGATCAATAGGAGGCACTTGGGCTCCTGCCCGGCGGCCTCTCTCGGCCATCCCTGACCTCCGAGGCACTTGGGCTCCTGCCCGGCGGCCTCTCTCGGCCATCCCTGGCCTCCGCGGCACTTGGGCTCCTGCCTGGCGGCCTCTCTCGGCCATCCCTGGCCTCCGCGGCACTTGGGCTCCTGCCCGGCGTCAAGCTACGCCGACGCGCACGCTGGTCGCCTCGACGACACAATTGCGGCCGCGTGCCTTCGCGGCGTAGAGCGCGCGGTCGACGGCACGCATCCAGTCATCGAGGCTGCCGCGGCCATCGAACAAGGCGACGCCGATGCTCGCCGTGACCTGACCGGCGGCGATGATGTTTGCGACCGCGACCTCGGCCACTGCATCGCGCAGTTCCTCGGCAAGGTCCAGCGCCGCGTCGCGCCCCGCGGCGGACAGCACGATGGCGAATTCCTCTCCGCCGAGGCGCGCCAGTGTGCCGCGTTCGCCCAGCGCGTCCTGAAGCTTGCGCGCGACCGCGACGAGCACGGCATCGCCCGCCGGATGGCCAAGACTGTCGTTGACGCGCTTGAAATGATCGAGATCGACCAGCAACAGGGCATGCGCTTGTGCGGGAATCGGCATGCCGAGCAGGCCACGCAGATGCGCGAACAGTGCGCGCCGGTTGTCGACGCCCGTCAACGGGTCGCGCAAGGCCTGCTCACTGAGTTCCGCGCCGTGGCGACGCAGTGCACGCAGCAGCAGCAGCAACAGCGTGACGATGACCGCCAGCGCGAGCAGACCGACAACGGCTCCGATCAGGATCAGGCGCTGTCGAGCGAGTTCGTCCTCGTGCCGCAGCGCTTGCGCGTTCGCCGCCGCGAGTTCGACCTGTTTGACGCGATTGGCGTGCTCGAGCTCGCGAATTTGCAATTCCTTCTCGCGCGCCGCGAAGCGTGATTCGAGATCGGAAATCGAAACCGCGCCGGCCTGCTTCGGCGCGTTCTGGTCCAGATCGGTGGATTCGCGCAGCGACTTCAATGCCAGCGGCAGGTCGCCGGCCGCCTCGGCAATGCGGCTTTGCGTGTCGAGCAGGTCGGGCAGGCTCGAGGTGAGCTTGCGTTCGCGTGTTTCGGCCACGTCCGCGGCGATTTCTGTCTGTGCTTCGGCGTGGCGGTTGAGCGCGCTCAACGCGCGCGCGATGTTGGCGCGGCTGAGAATCGCGAACAGGGTCCGCCCGGTCGCCCGATCGATCGTGTAGGCGCGGCGTGCGAGCTCGAGCGCTTCGGCGGGACGCTTCTGCTCGAGGTACAGGCGCGCGAGATTGTCGTCGACCGAGACGACCTTCGAATCCTCGCCGAGCGCTTCGAAGCGGCTGCGCGCATCCTTGAGCAGCCCGATGGCGGCATCGTTGTCGTTCTGGTTGAAGCGCACGGCGGCTTCGAGGTTGATCGCGCTCGCTTCGCCGTATGCGTCCCCGGCCTCATGCCAACGTTCTCTTGCGTGCAGGCAGAACGGCAGCGCCCGTGCGAATTCCTCGACCTCGTAGTAGGCGTCACAGAGGTTGTAGTCGGAAAAAGCGAGCAGCTGGGGGTCCTTGGATTCCTGCAGCAGGTCGGCGCTGCTCAGCGCCTCGGCCAGGCCATCGCGGGCGCGATTCTGCGTCTGCAGGCGCTGCGCGCGCAGGAAGCCGGCATAGGCTTTCGCCACGCTGTCGCCATGCGTTTGCGCAAGTCCGTCGAGACGCAGGACGACCTCGGCGATCGCCGCGTCGTCCGACTGGACGATCGCAGCGCGTCCCATCCAGCGCAGCACTTCGCGCGCCTGGGCGGAATCATCGCTGAGCTTGCCGCCGTCGAGCAGCTTGCGTCCCTCGTCCAGCGCCTGCGCCGGCGCGGCATCGGACAGATGGCGCATGCGCGACAGGTCCGCTTCGCCGGCGAAGACAGCAGACACCAGGGCCAGCAACAGCCAGGCCGCACGCAACATTGAACCCCCTTGTTTCCGGCCCGATGGCCGATGCTGCCCGCGCAGGAAAGGCGCTTGCGGCACCGATCCGTGGGCATAATCCGCGCAGCTTAGCAACGCATGGTCCGCCCGGACAGGTAGGCCGTCACAAGCCGGCAAATCCGCGATCGGGCTCCATCCGCAGCGGTGCCGGCAGAGGGCGTCGGTCGAGTTCGACGCCGTCGGGCCCAAGGGTTACCCGGCCGGCGGCGATCAGGCCCACGGTCCGGATCAGCAGAGCCTGTTCGGCCGGTCGCAGGCGCGCGGCGAGCGAATCCGGCGTGTCGCCGGCCATGACGGGCAGGACCACCTGCGAGATCACCGGCCCGCCATCGAGCTGATCGGTGACATAGTGAACGCTGGCGCCGAACGTCACGTCGCCGCACTCGAGCACGCGGGCGTAGGTGTCGAGGCCCGGGTACTTCGGCAGCAGGGACGGATGCAGGTTGATCATGCGGCCGAGCCATCCGGCGACGACGCCGGCGTCGATGACGCGCATGTACCCGGCCAGCACGATCAGGGCCGGCTCGAATCCGGCGGCGCGCGCGAACAGCGCGCGGTCGAAACCGGGCCGGTCGGGAAAGTCACGCGGACGCAGCGCCACCGCCGGAATGCCGCGGCTTTCGGCGATTTCGAGAGCCGGCGCCGTGCGCCGGTCGGACAACAACGCGCGGATTTCGATCGGCAGCCGTGCGTCGCTCTGCGCGGCGAGCAGCGCAGCGAACGTGTTGCCGCGCCCGGAAGCAAGCACGACGACGGGCAAGGGCTGAAGAGTCAAGGTTGCAGGCTGCGCGCGGGCCGGATCTGTATTTCAGCGCCGGCGCAGCATCAGGCTATGTGCACGCGCTCGGCGTCGCGCGCCGGCACGACTTCGCCGATGGTACGCGCCGGCAGTCCGAGTCGTGCCAGCGCCGCAATTGTCGCCGATTCGTCGTTGCGCGCGACGATCACGCAGTACCCGATGCCGCAGTTGAATGTTCTCCACATTTCCATTTGTGCAATATTGCCCTCACGCTGCAGCCAGTCGAATACCGGCGGCAGATGCCACGTGGTGCTGTCGAGTGCGAGGCCGAGGCCGTCCGGGACGACGCGGATGATGTTCTCGACCAGGCCGCCGCCGGTGATGTGCGCCATGCCGTGGAGAGCCGGGAATCGGGAATCGGGAAGCGGAGATCGGGAATCGCCAGATGGCGTGGCACCTGCGAGTAACTCCAGGATCGGCTTGACGTAGATCGTCGTCGGTGCCATCAGCGCATCGGCCAGCGTGACGCCGCCGAGATCGAGATCGAACCTGCCGTTATCGGCCGTGATGCCGGCGCGCGTGACGATCCTGCGGATCAGCGAGTAGCCGTTCGAATGCGGCCCGCTCGAGTCGATGCCGATGATCGTGTCGCCGGCTTGCACGCGGCCGCCGTCGATCAGGGCCGCCTTCTCGACGGCGCCGACGCTGAAACCGGCCAGATCGTATTCGCCGGGCGGGTACATGTCGGGCATCTCGGCCGTTTCGCCGCCGATCAGCGCGCAGCCGGCCAGCTCGCAACCGCGCGCTATGCCGCCGATCACGCTGACCGTCGTGTCGACGTGCAGCTTGCCGGTTGCGAAGTAGTCGAGGAAGAACAGCGGCTCGGCGCCCTGCACGAGTACGTCGTTGACGCACATGGCGACCAGATCGATGCCGATCGTGTCGTGGCGGTTCAGGGTCTGCGCCAACTTGAGTTTCGTACCGACGCCGTCCGTGCCGGACACGAGCACCGGCTCGGCGTAGCGGCCGGCGAGGTCGAACAGCGCGCCGAACCCGCCGAGTCCTGCCATGACTTCCTTGCGGAACGTGCGTGCGACCAGCGGTTTGATGCGTTCGACGACTTCCTCGCCCGCGTCGATGTCGACACCCGCAGCGCGGTAGGTCAGTGATTCGTTGTGGACAGGCATGGACAACCGGCTTGGCAGGCGGCGAAGGTGCGCGCGGATCGGACCGAATGATAGACGTTCGCACCGCGATTAGGCAGACTGGACAGGATCGATCGACTGGATTTTCGCCGTGCGAACTGGAGTTGCTGCCCAACGCTGCCGAGTGTTCGCCCTGCTTGCCGTATTGCTTTCGGCTGCTGCGTCAGCGGGCGGTCTGTACACCGCCCAGGTCCCGGTCACCTCGCAGGACGAGGCGGAACGCGCCCAGGCGTTGAAAACTGCGCTGGGCCAGGTCATCACGCGGGCCAGCGGTGATGCCGCCGCGCTGAGCCGGCCCGAAGTGGCCAAGGCGCTTGCCCAGGCCGAGCGCTACGTTCAGCAGTTCCAGTACCAGGAGGACGTCGTCACAGAGTCCGGTCAGGCCCAGATGCGCCTGACTCTCGTTGCACAGTTCGATCGCGATGCAGTCGATCGGCTCATCGGTGGCGGTGCGAAGGAAGCCGTAGCCGACGGGCCGTCGGCGCCGGCCGACAGCGTGCCCGGCACGTACCACCTCTGGGTCGGCGGTATCCGTTCAGGCCGCGACTATGCCCGCGTCATCGGCGCATTGTCCGGCAGCGAATCCGTGCGCGACGTGCAAGTCGAACTCACGCGCGGTGACGGCATGCAGCTGCGTGTCGCCACGGCCGGTTCGCTTACGCGCCTGCTCGATACCGTCAATGCCGGTTCGGTCATGCGTGTGACCAACGCCAAACCACCGGTCGACGGCATCGATGCGTTGCTCGACATGAGGCAATAATCCGGTGCGGCCGCGAATGAAGTCCGCACCGGTTGAACAGCAGCTGATGGCGCCCGGCACCTCGCCGTGGCGGCACCTGCCGAACCTCCTTACCGCATTGCGCATGCTGATGGTCGTGCCGCTGGCGTGGCTCATCCTCGACGGGCACTACCGCGGTGCGCTGCTGGTCGCGGCCTGCGCCGGCGCGACGGATGCGCTCGACGGCCTGCTCGCCAAGCACTACGGCTGGCAGAGCTGGCTCGGCGGCGTGCTCGATCCGATTGCCGACAAGCTGATGCTGCTGGCTTGTTTTCTCTCCCTCGGCATGGTCGGTGCGCACCCGTTCTGGCTGGTCGGACTCGTCATCGGTCGGGACGTCGTCATCGTTGCCGGCGCAGTCGCCTATCACCATTTCATCGGTCGGCTCAGCGCGGAGCCGACGTTGTTGTCGAAGATCACAACCTGCGTGCAGATCTGCTACGTGCTCGCGCAATTGTTGCGCCTGACACGCTGGTTCGACGTTCCGCTGCTGACATCCAGCCTGATGTGGGCGGCCATCGCGTTTACCGTGGTCAGCGGCCTGCACTACGTGCTGGTGTGGTCGCGGCGCGCGGCCGAGGAGTTGCGCCTGCGCCGCGCATCCGGGAGCGGCACGTGAGGGCCGCGTCGATCCGCCGGCGCTGGCAGCTGCTAGTCCTCGTCCTCATCGTCGGCGGTGTGCTCTACCTCCTCGCACCCGTGCTGACACCGTTCGCCGTCGCGGCGATGTTCGCGTACCTGTTCGATCCTGTCGTCGCGTTGCTGCAACGCTTGAAGCTGCGTCGCGAGTTTGCGGTCGGTATCGTCTTTCTCGGACTGACCGTACTTTTCGTCCTGCTGCTGCTCGCACTGATTCCGTATCTGCAGCGGCAGGCGGCCCTGCTGATCCAGGCGCTGCCGGCGTGGATCGCGTGGTTGCAGAACGATGCGATCGGCTGGCTCAACGCCACGTTCAACCTGACCCTGGAGATGCCGGACACGCAGCAGCTGGCGGCGATCGTACAGGAGCATTGGAAAGAGGCCGGCGGCGCGGCAGCAACGGTCGTCACCAAGGTTTCGCAGTCGGGCTTCGCGATCCTCGCCTGGATCGCGCATCTGGTCGTGGTCCCGGTGGCGTTCTTCTACCTGCTGCGCGATTGGCACGTGTTGCTCGACCACATCCGCGAGCTGCTGCCGCGCTCGCTCGAAGGTACCGTCACGCGCCTGGCGCGAGAGGTCGATGAGACGCTGAGCGGGTTCGTCCGCGGGCAGCTCTCGGTCATGCTCGTGCTGGGCTTCATCTACGCCGTCGGGCTGCGCCTGGTGGGGCTCGACGTCGGTCCCCTGATCGGCATCATCGCCGGACTGATCAGCTTCGTGCCGTATCTCGGCGCGATCCTCGGTGTGGCGGCCGGCGTCATTGCAGCGCTCGTGCAGTACCACGACTGGCTGCACGTCGTTTTCGTGCTCGCCGTTTTTATCGTCGGCCACGTGCTCGAATCCTACATCCTCGTGCCGCGCCTGGTCGGCGAAAAAATCGGGCTGCATCCACTGGCCGTGATCTTTGCCATCCTCGCCGGCGGCGATTTGTTCGGCTTCCTCGGCGTGCTGCTGGCACTGCCGGTGGCTTCGGTCGTCAACGTCGTGCTGCGCTACCTGCATGAGCGCTATCGGAACAGCGCGCTCTACAGCGCCCGGCACGCACCCGTTGTCGTGATGCCCGAGGCGCGCCCCGCAGTCGAAACTTCCGCCGTTGCCGGCGCCCACCCACCGCCGCCGGCGCCCGCCGGCAAAGCATGAGCAACCAATTGCCGCTGGTGCTGCGCTGGCCGGCGCAGCAGCGTTTTGATTCCTATGTCCCCGGCGGCAACGGCGTCGCGTTGGCGCTGCTGCACGATGCGGTGGATTCGGCCGTGGCGCCATGGGTCTTTCTCGGCGGTGGCGCCGGCTGCGGCAAGACGCATCTGCTGATCGCCGCCTGCGCGCAGGCCGACGCCGCAGGACGCAATGCCCAGTATCTGCCGCTGCGCCGCCTGCGCGCGGCGAGCCAGGACGTCGCCGGCGCGCTGCGCGCGTTCGGCGGCAGCGATCTGCTGGCCCTCGACGACATCGATGCGCTCGCCGGCGATGCGGCAGCCGAACATGCCTTATTCGATCTGTACAATCGCTGCAAAGTGGATAAATCCACAATGCTCTTCAGCGCGACGGCGGCACCGGGTCAGGTCGGCATCGGTCTGCCGGACCTCGTTTCGCGCCTGTCCGCGTGCGCACAGGGCGTGCTCAAGCCGCTATCGGACGCCGATCGCCGCGAAGCGTTGCGCCAGCGTGCGCTGGCGCGCGGCCTGACGCTCGATGACGGCGTGCTCGACTGGCTGTTCGCGCGCACGCAACGCGACCTCGGCAGCCTGACGGCGCTGCTCGATCGCCTCGATCGCGAATCGCTGGCGGCGCAGCGGCGGATCACGGTCCCCTTTCTGCGCCAGCTGCTCGACAAGTCGGAATGAAACCGCGGCGCATCGATTCCTGGCGAACTACCGTACGTCGTCTTGCTTTTTCTGCCCGTCCCATCGGCGCCACTCGGATTCCACAAGGCCTGTTCGAAGGTTGCTGGTCGCGGTGCGAACGCGATTTCGACAGTGCCTGCATTTCGTTCGCGATCGTCCCGCTTGCACGCGAAGCCTGGACTTAGTGCGGCGGTCCGCCGTTATCGCCGCCCTTTTGTTTACCCGGGCCTTGCCGCGCGAATTGCCGCGGCGCGTTGGGCGCGCGTTGCCCTTGCGCTGGGGCGTACCCGCCGCGATACGCCGGCGCGCCCGCGTGTTGAGACGGCGACCGCGCAAACTGCGGCGCCTCGTGCATCGCTGGCGGCGCATGCGAGTTGCCTGCCGCATGGCCTTGCGCGTATGACGGCGCGGTGCCGCGTGGACTCCTCGAGTAGGCGCGGTTCGTGGGGCGTCCGCTATCGGCATAGCTCGAGTGTGACCTCGGGGCGGAGCCGCCGCCTTGCTGCACCGGTGCGTGGACGTTATGGCCCGATGCAGCAGTCGATGGGCCCGCGGACTGCCTGACGCCCCGGCCGCGGCGCTCCTGCTGAAGGTTCGCGGCTTGCGGTGCCCGCGCCGTGCTGCCCTGCGTCACACCCGCGCCGATACTGTCGCGCTGCTGCGCGACACCAGCATGAGCGTAGGTGGACGATCGCAGCGGTGCACCGTGCACGGCCGATCCAGGAGCACCCGTGTCGACGCGCCCCGGCAGTGTCTGCGCCGAGCGCTCGCTCGGTGCCGGGCCAATCGCGGATACACGATCTTGCATCGCCGGTGTCGTAGTCCTGCTGCTGTTGGCTAGCCGCACGTTCGACGCGGCACCCTGCTGCGTTTGCCGCTGCGCCAGTGTGTTCGCCTGCGCCGCACTCAAGGGTTGGCCTGGCGTTCGCTGGAGCAACGCGCTGCGCTGGGCGAAGGAAGCAGGAATGGCCGGTGGACTGCGCGTCGCGACCACGCTGCGGCTCATCGCACTCGCTGGTGCCGCCGCGGCGCGGCCGCCGGCGCCGAGCACGCTGCTCTGTGTCGGCGTGACGGCCGCGCGCGACATGACGCGCGCGTTGCGCAGCGCCGCGCCGTTGGCCGGCACCATCGAGTCAGCGACCGGGCGCGCGCTGGCGAAAGCGCCGGCCGACACGGCGGTTGTCGCGCCCGCGACGTTGCGGTTGGCGTAGTTCATCCGTGCCATGTTGACGCTGTTGCTCGCCATGGCGCCGTAATAGTTGTTGACGGTGGTGCGGTTGATCGTGGTGTTGCTGATGTTGAGCGCGGCGAAGTAGCCGCCGCTCGTCGCGTACGAAGGGAAATAGACCTCTCCCGGCGCGAGCGGGAACCATCCGATCGGGCCGCCGTAGGAGACGCTGATGCCGAAGCCGCTGCCGCCGACGAATGCCACCAGCGCCGGCGCATAGACTGGATAAACGCCGACCGGACCCGGCACCCAGCCCCAGCGCGACTCGATATTGACCCAGCGCCCATAGTGATACGGCGCGAAGCCCCAGGCTTCGTCGCCGACCCAGGTCCAGCCCCAGGGCTCGATCCAGACCCAATGCCCGTAGCGATAGGGCGCCCAGCCGACGGCGACTTCGGGGTACCAGACCCGGCCGTAATGCCGCTCCTCGTGCCAACTACCGTATTCCTCGAGACACTCGCAGCCAATGGCGTCGTTGTTGACGTACCGGCGCGTCTCCGACTGCAAGCAGCGCTGGTCGCGCTCGGCGACGAAGCGGTCGAAATCGTCGGTGTGCTGCGCGACCGTATGAGAGTCGCGCAGCGTGGGATTGTCGAAGCTCAGCGACTGGCCCGCATTGATATGCACATTCGCGCCGCCCTCGCCATAGATGTCGCCGGACCCGCGCCGCACAGTGACCGTGGTCAGCGTGCCCTTGGGGTCCACGTCGATGCGGTAGTCGCCGACGTCCCTGGCGACGAAGGCGAGAGTCGGCGTATCGACCTCGTTGCTTTCGCCGTTGCCGAACCGATGCACGGCCAGGTCGAGCGAACCCTGGGTCAGTTCCATCTGCGCCGTGCGCTCGTCGAGCTTGAGCAGATCGAAGCTGGTCTGCTGGTCGATCCAGGCCGTCGCCGAGCCGAGTTGCAGCTCGGCGCGCGCATTGCCCTGGGTCCAGAGC
>Ga0163162_10008516_pt1 | contig 10001 bp, 9 predicted proteins | sample S55metaG_FD_115310 | JGI IMG/M metagenome (GOLD analysis project Ga0163162, IMG submission 115310) | Switchgrass rhizosphere microbial communities from Kellogg Biological Station, Michigan, USA - S5-5 metaG | ecosystem: Host-associated > Plants > Roots > Rhizosphere > Soil | place: USA: Michigan...
AAATTAAATGCTTTTGCCGCTGCGAGACTGTGGCCAAACACACTGAAAATCCCCGCCAGAACTAAGACATAGCCCGGCGTCCGCACCATTGTTTCAGCGGTGTCGGGGAAAAATCTGTAGCCGTTTCCCTCTACCAGGTTCATCGCAATTAGATCGTACCAATCTGCGAAACCCTCCGCGGTATACGTCGAGGGTGACGCCTGATACAGATACGGAATTACGACATATAGCAGAAAGACTTTTATCAGCACTGCGGCGACAACAGCACCCGCCATAGCAATGGTGGTTTTATGCCAACCGGATTGTTCCGCGACCGCCCAATTCATAAACGTCCCCAAAGAATTGCTATGTCTGATGCGCTATACAATCGATATTTTACTCCAGCAAACAGTCGGCAACAATGAATCAAGTCACGTAATCAGTCAGTACGAATCTGCACTCTCTCTTACCGGCCCTGCCACGGAATGATTCCACCCTGCCTAGCGTTTGGAATGCAGTCGGCGAAAGCATGGTGCCGGAGTTCGTCAAGCAAATGTTGGCAGGCGGCGTCATCGGCGAGCCGATGTGGTTTCGACACTTCCATTCGCGTGTTATTGTGGCCCGAAAAGCCGGACTGACGGTCGTGGAGATTGAGGATTTCTACGATCGCGTGGATCGCGTGGTCCGCCGCGCGGGAACGCAGATTCGCGCAGTCCCGGTACCCTCGGACGTCTCGCCTGACGGACATTCACGCAGGCGGCGGCGGAAGTGATTTACCAGATCGGTCTAGTGCGCATCGGCGAGCAGCCGTAACCGTTGAATTCGCACGACCGATGAACGCAGATTTACCGGCCGCAATGCGAAGATCATGATATTGACGATACACTCCCCGGACAGGGACAATGCGCCACATTCAAAACTGGCGGTCACCAATCTCAGAATGATCTCGGCATGAAAAAGAAAGTTCTCTGCATCATCGGCACCCGGCCCGAGGTCATAAAAATGGCGCCGGTGATCCGCGCGGTGCGCGCAGCACCGGAACTCGAGGTCAGCGTGCTGGCTTCGGGCCAGCATCGCGAGATGCTGGTGCCGCTCGTCGACTGGTTCGAGCTTGCCATCGACGCCGACTTGCGCGTGATGACAGAAAATCAGTCGCTTTCGGCGCTGACGGCGCGGTTAATGCAAGCCTTCGAACAGCAGTTCGCAACTTCACGCCCGGACCTTGTGCTCGCGCAGGGCGATACCACCACCGTCATGTGCGCCGCGTTGAGCTGCTTTTATCTGAACATACCGTTTGGACACGTCGAAGCCGGCCTGCGGACGTTCGATTTGCGCAATCCGTTTCCGGAGGAATTCAACCGGGTTGCGGTCACGCGGCTTGCGCAACTCCATTTTTGTCCGACAGAAAGATCGCGTGCGAACGTACTTGCGGAGCAAATAGATGCGGCAACAGCGCACCTCACGGGCAACACCGTGATCGACGCGCTCCAGTTCGCGACCCGAAAACTCAACACGCTGCCTGCGCGCAATTTTGGCCATGACATTCTGCTCACCGCGCACCGCCGCGAAAACCTGGGTGTACCTCTTATCGACATTTGCGGTGCAATGATCGATTTATGCCGCGAATTTCCACAGTTGAAGATTCTGTACCCGGTGCACCCCAATCCCAACGTGCGCGGCACCGTGCAACGCCTGCTTGCCGGCCAGCCACAGATCACGCTAACGGACCCGCTGCCTTACCCCGATCTTGTCGCCGCCATGCAACAGGCGAAGCTGATTCTTAGCGACTCGGGCGGCATTCAGGAGGAAGCACCCGCGCTCGGCAAGCCGGTGCTGGTGCTGCGTGCCGTCACCGAGCGTCCCGAAGGTGTCGAACTCGGTGTGACAAAAGTGATCGGCACCGCGCGTGCAGCGATCGTCGCCGAGACGCGCCGTCTGCTGCTCGACAGTGACCACTATGCGCGCATGGCGCGCGGCGGCTGCCCATACGGAGATGGGCGCGCAGCGGAAAGAATTCGCTCTATCATTTGCCAGTTCCTGCGCGGTGCGCCGGCATGAGCCTCCGAAGCCGGCACTTCGGATCGCAACCTCACCGATCGCGATCTCGTTGCGTTGGCGGAACTAAAACGGGTATCAGTTCTCATCGGCCAATGGCTGGTATTCTGCGCAAAGGGGTCAACCGATGCCGGCTCGCCATCTCCCTCCAAAGATAACTGTGACCAACGTCCGAAACGCAGATTAAATTATGGCAATTCGGCAATCTCGTTGCAGATCGTAGGATTGGCTATGGCTGCGGATAGCAGATGGCATCTTCCTATCGGAGATTCATCCGCAATCGGCTTGCTTACCGTAGCGTCCTACCTGGTCGCCGCATATTTGGCGCATGCCGCGCAAAGGGCCTCACGGAACGCGGGCCGCAGACTCAAATCTAACGATCCACGCGAATCGGAAATGCATAGCCTGTTGGCTAAGCTGTGGATGATCGTAGCAATTGTGATGGTGGTACTTGCAGTCTGTCGGCATTTTGCCCTCCTGCTGCATTTCGTCGAAATCCTGCGAAATCTTGCGCAACAGGAAGGGTGGTACGCGAACAGGTATCGCTACCAAGCCGAATTCGTCTACGTCATAATTTTCCTGGGGGTGCTCGGAATATCGCTAATGTTGTACTGGCTTCGTTCCGTGATCCGACGGGCACTTGGAGCAGTGCTCGCACTCAACTTCATGATCGCTTTCGTCATCATCCGGGGTTCCTCGTATCACCCCATCGATGTCTTCTTGTATAGCCAGGACGTTTATTGGAACCTGGTGCTTGAGTTCGGCGGACTCTGTGCGGTCGCAGCGACTGCACTGCAAGCGCGACGCTCCGGCCAGCCCCCTTGATACCATAGAATTATGGCGATTTCCGCAATCTCGATGCATTCCATAGCGCTGGCGGCCAGCACTGCGTATGGCCGATGGCACCTCGGAATCGGCGATCCGACCGTGATCGCTTGGATCATCGTGGCGGCCTACTTTTTCAGCGTTTATCTGGCGCATGCCACGAACAGAGCCTGTCAGGCCAAGGCCAGCGAGCTCAACCAGTCTGATCCGCGCGAAGCGCAAAACCAACGCCTGTTGGCCAAGCTATGGTTGGTGGTGGCGATGAGTATGTTGTTGCTAGGCATCAACAAGCAGCTGGATCTTCATGCATTGTTTGGCGAGCTTGTGCGCGGTCTGATTCAGCAAGAGGGATGGTACAAGGATAGACATCGTTACCAAGTGATCTTCACTTGGGCGATCGTTTTTCTCGGAGCGCTGACGGTGTCTTTGACACTATACTGGTTGCGCTCTGTCATGCGTCGGGCACTCGGGCCAATTCTGGGCCTGACCCTCATCGGCTCCTTCGTTATCCTCCGGGCCGGCTCGTTCAATCATGTCGATCTTCTATGGAACGTCAATAGCGTTCTGAATTCGGCGCTCGAGTTCGCTGGCATTGGTGTGGTGGGTGTCTCGGCAATGCTCGCGAGGCGGGCCGACCCGCCGTCGTGAAATCTTTGCGAACCTGAATGAGCGAGTCACCGGGAACGCTAATCATGTATTCATTGAGCCGCATCCGGCAGCTCGGGCTCACTTATGGTACCGAAGCGTAGGCAGTCGCCGAAAGCCGCCTTTACTTGATTAGATTCCCAGGTTCAGAATCATTAAAGCCCGCTCAATCGCTGGCGATCTGCGGGCGGCACGGCTTGCAGCAATTGGTTGACGAATTGGGCCTGAGCTTGGTACGCCCGTGGTGCATCCGGATCAATCGAAGAAATGCGAAAAAGCATACCATCGGGGATACGTCCGGTCAGGCCCAGACGCAACTCCACAAGTTTTCTTTGCGTAGTGCCCATCGCAACCTGATCGCCTACAGTAAACCAGTAGGTCAGCGGCTCCTGACGCGAACCTAGATTGCCAAACAGACGCCGCACCGGGATCTCGCCAAACGTCGTGGCAAGCATACCGCCTTCGTTTTTTGTGATCGTGAAACCTTGCGCGGGATAGCAGATCTCCGGCTTGTGCGCCTGCAGCGAGCCGCGCTGGTCAGTGCCATAAGCGAGCGAGAGCATGATGCGATAGCCGCTGGAATTAACGTAAGTGCGGTTCAGGATCTGGCTGTAAATCTTGTCCAGCAGTTCCTGGGTCTGCGGATCGACGATTTGCACGTACCGTTGCGGCTCTTCGCGCCAATCGCCAAATTGCAGGGGAATCATTTTCTCCAGCGAGATGCGTGCCTCGTCGGACACTTTCACGCTGGGCTTGGCCACCACCGCACCGACGCTGGCCGCAATCATCAGTGCGGCAATCAAAAGCGCAATTCGATTGGAAAACATGACGATCGCCTCCAGAAAATCAGGTAAAGTGTGTTTATGCTAATCGTTTGTTTACCAATGATACAGCAGACATGGCCGCCGCATTCTTCCTCCTCGCCATTTTCCCAGATCGCTGCATTTGCTCCGGTAAGCGCGGGTCCGTTAATGCTCTCTTCAGGGTAGCTTACGGTCACCAATTCACCTTAGTCCGCGAACGCCGCAATGGCGGTTACACCAAATCTGCCAGATTAGCGTGTAATTTTTGCAAGAAATAAAGCAGATCTCAAAATGCAATTCGGAACGCTCACGCATAAATTAACCGCTTCGTCATCATGCTCATTCGATACCTATCGTGAGACGCGCTTTTTTTCGTCTCTTGATGGCCTTAGATGCCTAAGCATTTTGGCAGTGATCTGGCATCACACAGGAACACCGATTAGCGGATTGCCAGTAACACGATCGGGCTATTTGGGTGTGGATCTGTTTTTCGCGATTAGCGGCTTCCTGATAACAACGCTCTTGTTACGTGAAAAAGAACAACGAGGTCGAATCTCTCTCAGATCATTCTACATTCGACGTTCGCTGCGCATCTTTCCCCTGTACTACACAGTAATCGTCCTGTACATGATTTCCGTATGGACGATAGAACGAAATACGCCTGTAGGCCGCGAGTTTTTCAGTAACCTGCCCTACTTTCTCACCTACACGTCTAACTGGTTTGTCCATCTGAACGGGCGAGTGATCTTCTACTTTGCCTGGTCGCTGGCTACAGAGGAACAGTTCTATTTAGTCTGGCCTACCGTTGAAAAGTTCCTCCGTGGATGGCAAGCGCCACTGTTGGCGATCTCAATTTTACTCGTCCGCGCACTTGCAGCAATGGCGGTGACATATGAGTGGATAGCCCCTGATCATTTTGCACTCGTGGTACTTTTTAGTATCCATCCTGCGATTCTCGGCGGCGTCATTCTGGCTCACTTGCTCCATGACCGGCGCACTTTTCAGATAGTTAAATACGGGCTTGGACCCAGATGGGCCGCCCCTGTATTGTTCGCAGGATTGGTAGCTGCACTGCAATTCTCACTGCCGATTGCTTGTGTCTGGATGGTAATGGTACTTTTAGTCGGATCGACTGTTATCAATGAATCGAACGGTCTAGCAATGTTGCTGCAGTGGCGACCATTCGCGCACATTGGGTTGGTGAGCTACGGCATATATTTGCTTCATGTACTCTGCTATAACGCGGTGAAGCATGCATTATTTGCGATGGGGCTTGAAAATGAACTGCTTCGATTTCCCGCCACAGTGGTGACCTCGGTCCTCGTCGCAACGATCAGCTATCGGTATTATGAATCGTGGTTTCTACGAATCAAGAACCGATTTACCCGAGTAAGTACCCGTCACCCTGTCAACACTTGATAGTACGATTTCGCTAGGCCGGATTTTCGAGATGTATCGAGGCCCGACGCAGCGTTTTTCGCGAGCCGCCGTTGACGCGCAGTCACGACCCGTCTGACGGCATCGCCTGATGGCTGGTATTATACGCAACGGGGTCAGCAGCTTTCGGGTTGCCGGTCCCCCTCTAAGCCCGCATATCAAGGCTAGCGGAGTGCCCGCGAGATTACGTGTCTCTCATTTTGAAATGCACTCTAAGGAAGCCTGCGGCATCGGCTGGAAAACAGAATGAATCATGACCACGCCGGCAATCTCCTTGCAGATCATAACATTGGCTACGGCAGCGGATCGCGGATGGCACCTTCGAATGGGAGATCCATCCTTAATCGACTGGGTTATCACGGCCGCGCACTTCGTCAGCGTCTATTTGTCGCATGCTGCGCACAGAAGCAGCCAGGATGCGGCCCGTAGCCACTCGTAGATTTCGCACGACCGCTCAATGGTATTCAACTCGATCGCCTTCGCCATCTTTCTGCCGGTAGTGCTGCTGCTCTACTATTTTTCCCCGCGAGAGCGGAAAAACTGGGTGTTACTGCTGGCAGGATACGTTTTCTACGGCGCGTGGGATGTGCGTTTTCTGTTTCTGGTGTCCGTATCGACTGCGCTGGATTACTGCACCGGGTTGATGATCGGAAAGGGCAGGATGACGCTTGCGCAGCGTCTGGCCGCGTCGCTCTACGTGCTCGGTTTTGCCTTTGTGTTTTTGGTCCTGAACTGGAGTGACGTTGCTTTTGACCAAGACCCATTTCAGATTGCCAATTTTCGGCACTTGTTTGATTTTAACCCGTTTGGCGTAGGCGTATTTCTTGCCACGTTGGTTGCGGTATCGCTTGCACATTGTCTCTACCCGTTTCTTGCAGAGCGTTTGACCGAAGATCGGCGCCGGCGGTTTTTTTTGCTCTGCAGTTTGATCGGCCAGCTTGGCATGCTCGCCGTGTTCAAGTACTACAATTTCTTTATCGACTCGGCAGACCGCCTCGTTGGCCACTTCGGCCTCAGCGCCGCAGGACTGCACCTCGATATCGTTCTGCCGATTGGCATTTCCTTCTATACTTTTCAGACCCTGAGCTATGTTTGCGACGTCTACTGGCGCCGCATGCAGCCGGTGGAACGTTTGCGCGACTTCGCTCTGTTCGTGGGTTATTTTCCCCCGCTAGTGGCCGGCCCCATCGAGCGCGCCTCACATTTAATACCGAGAATACTCGGTGAACGCCGCATCAACTTTAATTATGTTGCCCAAGGGGCGTATTTGATTCTGCTTGGCCTCTTTAAAAAGATAGCGATTGCGGACGGGCTCGCCGACTCGGTCGCGTCGGTTTACAACTCCACGGGCCACGCAGGCTGGCTCGACATCGTGCTCAGCACAGTAGCCTTTGCCTTGCAGATTTACGGCGATTTCTCCGGGTATTCGGATATTGCCTGCGGTGTATCCCTATTGTTGGGAATCGAACTGATCAGAAATTTCAATCTGCCCTATTTTGCGGTCAACCCCAGTGAATTCTGGCGGCGCTGGCATATCAGTCTTTCAACCTGGCTGCGAGACTATCTTTATGTACCCCTTGGCGGCAACCGCGGCGGGGAGTTGAAAACTAATCGCAACCTGATGCTAACGATGCTGCTCGGTGGACTGTGGCATGGCGCGGCGTGGAACTACGTACTGTGGGGTTTTTACCAGGGATTTTTGCTTGTAGTTCATCGGCTGGTGGTCGGCGTCAGAACGAACGTCCAGCCTCACTCGCTGTTATGGCGATTGCCGCGGATGACGTTTTTCTTCGTTTTTGTTTGTTATGGCTGGCTGCTGTTTCGGGCGAATTCGTTCGACCAGATTGTTCAATTCACGCGAACCCTGTTTCTGGATTTCTCCGACATGAATCTGTCCATGAAACGCCCGCCGTTTGGAACTTTGCTGTCATTACCCCTGCTGCTGACGCTGGAAGTGTTTCAGTTCAAATACGAGACTATTCATTTTTATACCCGCCTCCCGGTGATTGCGCACGGCGCAATCTATGCATTGTTGGTCGTGTGCCTACTTCTCGGTCTCTCCTATGGCGGATCACAGCAGTTCATCTATTTCCAATTCTGAATCGTTATCCATCGCGCCGCATGTCGAGCCCGGGCTGACGAAACGCAGGGTACTTGCGGCCTGCGTCTTTGCCTTGGTTGGCTTGGTGATGATCGACATTGGAATCGGCCTGTTGTTCCGCATGCCGACTTCGCCGCAGACGGTTCCCAACGCACTGCAACAGTATTTCGATTACGGGCGTTCCGTCGAGAGTAAGCTTCGTCGCATGATCGGTGCAACGACCGAAAATACGGCGCTGATTGCCAAAGCAGGATGGCTGGACGAACAGACGCGTGTATTTTCTGCGCCGTTGCCCGGGAAAATCCATATTGCGGTTTACGGCCAATCGTTTGCCTTTCGCATGACCGAAGCACTTGAACTGCTGGATAGTCGCTTCCAGGTTGTTGCGACGCCAGGTGGGCCAGCGGCACCATTGTCGCATTCATACGCAGCGTATCGTGCTGACACCGGCAAAAACCTCCCTGATATCGTGATTATCGGTGTTCTCGCTTCGTCGTTGCGAAACGTCCTTTCCCTGACCAACATGACGTCCGCATTCGCGGCGCCGGCCCCCTATACTTATCCTCGCTACCGACTCGAGAACGGGTCCCTCGTGACCGTCGAGCCGCGTGTCCGCTCGTTGCTCGACCTGCGTCGAGCATTGAATGAGCCGGAAACTTGGATGGCATTTATTGAGCAGTTGCGCGCGGAGGATCTGGCCTTTGACCCCCTGCTGTTCGAGTCCGACATGCTTGATCATTCTTCACTTGCGAGACTTGCGCGCAGGGCGTATGGGCAGCGCCGCATCAAACTGCTGGAACAACGCTACCATGGGAAAAACGGTTTTAGCAACAATGACGGCCTATTGGACGTGTCCAAGGCTATTCTGGGTGACATCGCTAGCATCGCGGAAGAACGCGGGCAATTAGTCTATCTCCTTCTAATCGATGATAAGGGCTTTGAAAATCATTTGGTGAACGCCCTCGGAACGTTTCTGGATGCAAGAAGAATTCCATATTTCAGCACCGATGTGCTGGCGCCAGCGACGGATGCGCGCACATTCGTTGCGGACGGCCATTTCAGAAGCGACGTCAATGCGACGCTGGCAAAAGCACTGCGCGATGATCTGCTCGCAAAATGGTTAAGCCAGTCACGGCGCTTTCCTTGAAATAATGCCGAGCAAATATGCCTGGTGAAGTCGGGGACTTTGCGCACATCCAGACTTGCCTTTTCCGGAAGGTTCGGGAGCGACCGACGGGCCAGATGGAAACTGCAACGTGCACTGCTAGGTGGCCGCTCAAACCCGAGCGCCCAGTCAAATGGCATGTCGCAGTCAACCAGAACTATTGCGGTCCTTCGTCACCGATTTTGGAGCATCGTCTGGTAGATACCTCCGAATGAATGGCCTTGATGAGTTTTTGAGATCGCTTCTACAAATCTTTACGTAACTTTACCTAACTTAACCGCAGTTAACTGAACGCCACTTAGACTGCATGTCGCCTGAACCACTTCCAGAATTCGTGGGATGGATCGCGATGATGCTCCGCAACGATCCGAACGATTCCGGAAGTCATTGGAGAGGATACGCGCGCTTCGGACAGGAGTTATGCCTTGCGCATAAGTGTCCTTGGAGAGAGGGGCATTGTTTGCATAGCAATCACAAAAAATGAGGACTCATGAAATCACTACACAGGTCATCCGGCGGCGCACTAACGTGGGATCGAAAAGCAGTTGGATTAAAAGTTCTGCCGGTAGTATTTTTCGCGATACTGATCCTTAGCTACAGCCTGTTCGGCTACGGAGCACATTCGTTCGACTCTACCTCGGTATCGAGAGGGAAGAGTCTGACAAAAAATCCGAACAGAACCGGAACTTCCTCCACCACTACAACCCCGACCACCACCACCACTAGCACTAGCAATAGCACTAGCCCGACCCCGACCCCGACCCCGACCCTTACCACGACCCCGACCGCGCCCGCAGCCTCGACATCGACCTCATCACCCTCGACCGCTATAGCCGTCTCCGTTAGCCAGAGCCGCGTGTCCGGGGTTGCGCCACTGGCGGTAACCTTCGATACAACGGCTACTGCGCCCACCTCCACCATACCCCGGCCTTTCCACGACATTGAATATCGATGGAACTTCGGTGATCCGAACAGCGGAACCTGGGGAACA
>Ga0163162_10008523_pt1 | contig 9994 bp, 6 predicted proteins | sample S55metaG_FD_115310 | JGI IMG/M metagenome (GOLD analysis project Ga0163162, IMG submission 115310) | Switchgrass rhizosphere microbial communities from Kellogg Biological Station, Michigan, USA - S5-5 metaG | ecosystem: Host-associated > Plants > Roots > Rhizosphere > Soil | place: USA: Michigan...
CCGCACCGCAACCTACTAACAGTTGCAAACAGACTGGCGGCTCATTATTAAGTCGTTTGGCTGTGTCTCAGATCGACATCTAGGGGAAAAGTTAGAGGGTACTCAAATGGGACAGGTGGATGTCCTGTCGCCGGTCAGGGTCGGGAGTCAGGGGTCGGGGGTCAGAGGTCAGGGGTCAGGATAGGAGTAGTCAGTACCACAACGCGGTAGCGTGTGGCTCCAACACCGACGAATCACGCAACGGAGCCACACGCTACCGCGTTGTGGTACTAACTCACACCTCACCCTGCCTCTATTCTTCAAACTGCTTGAGAAACTCCGCGACTTCGAGCTTCTGGCCGAATTCCGCCCAGCCCAGCGGAAAGGCATTGAACTCCTCATCCCGCACTAAGGGATTCGCACCGAGGTCGATAAGTAATTTCGCCATCTGAAGATCACCCGACATTGCCGCATGATGCAGAGCACTTGTTCGCTTCACCGCGTTCAAGTCGAATCCAAGTTTGGCCATCAAACGGATCGCGTCGAACTTTCCACTCTCTGCTGCCAGTTGCAGCAAACCTACGCGATGTTCGCCCAGCTTCTCGATCAAATTGGGGTCAAGCTGCAAAAAAGAATTTACTCTGGCTTCATCTCCGGCGAGACACGCTGCTGCGAACTCCTCCAGCGGATCCAAGACCACTTGCTTTGCCCCATGGGCCAACAAGTAGTCTGCAATCCTTTGATTGCCATGGAGGATCGCCAGCTCAAGAGGTGGTCTATTGAATCGACTATCAGGTTCATTGACATCAACACCGTGTTCCACTAGCAAACGAGCACGCTCGAACTGGCCATACTTTGCCGCCCAGGCAAGCTGTTGCTGTAACATGTCGCGCGGCGTTTGTGTTGGTTGGCCCAGGCTATTAAACCAACTCGCTTTCGCGCTCGATCCCAGTCCAAATTCAAACAACAACTCGAGATGTTTTGTCCCACCGGTGAACATTCGGTTGTAGAGTGTCTGGCTGTCATTTGGATCCGCTCCCGCTTCAAGCAGGAGTCGGGCCAGCGCCAGAGAATACTGATGTTCGGGTTGATGCGTCGGCCCTCTCTCTCCCTCGCCAAACACACCCGTTAGCACAGTGAAGAGGTACTCGCTATCCCAAAGAAAAAATGAATTTGGATCGGCGCCGTATCGCAGCAATAACTTGGCTACTTCTAGTGTTGAGTGTTCTTTCTCGACACTGTCGAACCGGCTGTAAGCGGCGTAGAGAATAGGCTCCCAATTGTGTGGTCCACCCCTACTCGTTGCCAGGGCAGGATTAGTGGCCAGCATTTGCTGGACGACTGAACCATTGCCAACTGTTACAGCGGCGTAAAAATTCTCATCAGCAATCGTCCGGTTCTCAGCAAATAGTTCGCGAGCCCGCACCCGACGACTTATGTGGTCTGACTGATAGTCGAGACATGCGAAACGTACGAAGCGATCGGCCAAAGGTTCAGACTCATCCGGTTGGCTGGGAGGACTAAACGTGTGCTGACTAACTACTTGCACATACTGTTTTAGCCTGGTCCAACTAGGAAAATTATAGGAGCGTGCTAGAACTAATTGAGCCGTCGAGAGCTTGAAAGGTTGCGGATCTTGTGCCGGGTGGAACTCGCGCACCGTGTTTAGAGCGTCCGGATCTTTCGAGACCACGGCACGGTGTAAAGACTTGGCTTGCTTGCGAAGGTTTTCGAGAGACGGATTACGGGGAAGTTGTTGAATAGGCATAAGCGATCTCCTCTTCCGTTGAACGGGTTATGCCTGAGGTCCGCAACAGCAGGCGAAGGAGTACGCTTTACGTAAATTATCAGTCTGGTCGGTAGGCTTAGCCCTTTCCGCGGACAGGCGGCGTCCGTCACGCACAGGGAAAGGTTAATCCAGTGATAGAAAGTGTGCAAGTGAGAAGTAAAAGCATTTCAACGCAGAGGAACGCAAAGACGCAGAGTGACGCAGAGATTAGACTGCGATACGTGGGCGGGAGCCGAGCCAGCGCTTGATTGAGTCGGCCATGATCACCACAGCACCGGTCATGATGATCGCCGTCAGAGTTGTATTTAAATAACCCTGAACTGCTGTCTCGGGTTTGAGCGTCATTGGCCAAAAAATATCAGTGATTGATTTGAAGCCCGCGACAAGGGTCGTACTGCCGACAAAGCTTAAAGGCACCAGAGTCACCCAACTGTATCGAGCTTTTCCCGAATTGATGAGAATTGTCGTCGCAACACACAAAGCTACGGCGGCCAGCAGTTGATTCGCAACGCCAAACATGGGCCAGATCGTAGAGATCGATCCGGAGAAGATAAATGCCGCCCATGCAGTTACAACAACGGCCGAAGTAACGATCGACCCCGGCAACCAGTTTGGTTCTTCAAGTTTGCTATAGAACCGCCCGCCAAACTCGCCTACCAGGAATCTTGCCACTCGAGTGCCGGTATCAATCGTCGTTAGAATAAACAGCGCTTCGAACATGATCGCGAAGTGGTACCAGTACTTCATTAGTCCACTGAAACCTGGAATACCGGAAAATATCTTTGCGATACCGATAGCCAACGTCACCGCGCCACCGGTGCGCCCGCGTAAGTTCTTTTCACCCGACATCTGCTCAAGTGTGTCGATCTCCTGTGGCTTCAGATTGAATTCCTGAGCCCCATGCGATTCAACCATGCGCACATAAGCTGCTTTTTGCGCATCGCTGCCCTGAGCCGTATTGATGGCAAAATAATCACCGGGATAGAGCGAGCAAGCTGCAATCAAGGCCACTACACCGACCACTCCTTCCATCAACATTCCGCCGTAACCAATCATGCGGGTGTCAGTTTCCTTGGCGATCATTTTTGGCGTCGTGCCCGACGAGACGAGCGCATGAAAACCCGAAATGGCGCCGCAGGCTATCGTGATAAAGACAAACGGATATAGCTTACCCGGAATAACTGGACCACCGCCGGCGGTGAATGGAGTAAACGCCGGCATATTGAGATTCGGATGGACCACGATCACTCCGATAATCAGAAAGGCAATCGTCCCAATCTTGAGATAAGACGATAAATAGTCGCGCGGACAAAGCAGCATCCAAACGGGCAGGACTGAGGCAATAAAGCCATACGCCGCCATTATGACGATCAAAGAGTTGCGAGAAAGGGTGAAGGTTTCGGCAAAAGATGAATCGGCGATTCGACCACCGAGATAGACGGCGAACAGGAGACCCACAACGCCAATGATGCTCGCTTCCACAATTTTCCCTTTGCGAAAACGATACATGTAAAGACCCATAAACAACGCGAGTGGAATCGTGAACCCGACCGTGAATGTACCCCACGCGGATTCTGCCAAAGCGTTAACTACAACTAATCCAAGGCCGGCGAGCGCAATGATCACGATGAAAAGAATCGCTACTGCTGCAACCAGGCCAGAGAGTGGACTAATCTCTGTGCGAGCCATTTCAGCCAGCGATTTTCCTTTACGACGCACACTGCCCACCATGATCATGAAGTCGTGGACGGCGCCGCCCAAACAAACACCGATTACCAACCACAACAAGCCCGGCAAGAATCCGAATTGAGCAGCGAGCACTGGTCCAATCAGTGGACCAGCGCCGGAAATTGCCGCGAAGTGATGTCCAAACAAGACCCATTTGTTGGTTGGATAATAATTGTGTCCGTCGTACATCGTCTCGGACGGAACCGGGCGCGAATCGTCAAGCGCCAGCACCTTCGCTGCAATGAATGCCGAGTAATAGCGATAAGCGATAGCGATGACACAAAGCGCCCCGAGAATAATTGGTAGTGCGTTCATAGTTCTTAGTAATAAGCGGACATCATTCCCAGCAGATGTCCGCGAAACAAACCCTATTGATCGATTCAATGTGGAAAACGCGATATATCATTTAGCGACGGGAGACGAGTTCAGCCGGCGCTACCGCGATCCGGTACTGACATCACCCGCGTCCTTTTTCGACGCTCCGATAATCGTTCCGACGATTACTAATAATATTCCTACGACGACAAAGCCTATCGCCCACGTTGTTCGAACATTCCCGGCATGTAATTGAGCCGCTAACTCCGCATGAGTCGCGGCGTGCGGCACCGCCAGAATGCCTACGGCGATCAAGAAGGATCCTAATCCCGCAAGCATCAACCACCCAGGCGTGGTTCTCGGCCTGTCGACCTTGCGCCCGAGTTCACTTTTTGCGTAGCCGTACGACAAATAGACTGATAGTCCAATCATCAACCACGCAACAAAGCGCCACCAGGAAGCCGGCGGCAGGTAATACATGAGGAACAGACATGATACGGCGCCGGCAATTGGCAAGATCCACGGACCAAAAGGAACTTTGAAAGGTCGGGCTCGCAACGGCTCTTTGTAACGCAGAATTGTGATGCCCACACAAACCAGGATGAAAGCAAACAACGTCCCGATGTTTGTCAGATCGACCATCTCGTCGATGCTCATGACTGCTGAGAATCCACCTACAACAACGCCAGTTAGAATAGTTGTCACATGAGGAGTCTTGAATTTAGGGTGAACCTTTGAAAAGACTGGTGGAAGCAGACCATCACGCGCCATCGAAAAGAAGATACGCGGCTGACCGAGTTGAAAGACCAGTAGCACCGCGGTGTGCGCCACTACGGAACCGAAGGCGACGATTCCCGTGGCCCACTTTTGTCCAGGAGCTACGTGGTCCAAAGCCATTGTCAGAGGTTCAGCTTGCTCGGTAGCTAACCGGCGCACCAGATCGCTATAAGGAAGCATTCCCGTAAAGACACCGGCGACCACTACATAGAAAATTGTACAGACCACGAGCGATGCAATGATCCCAACAGGCAGATCTCGGGACGGATTTTTAGTTTCCTCGGCAACCGTTGAAACTGCGTCAAAGCCTATATAAGCAAAAAAGACAACGGCCGCTCCCGCCAGGGTTCCTCCCCAACCATTCGGTTGAAACGGGTGCCAGTTCTGCACCATCGTCGCGGGCGACACAAAGTAGAGTGCGATGACGATGAAGAAAAGCAGAACCAGAATCTTGATACCGACCATCACCGCATTGAACTGAGCCGATTCTTTGATTCCCCAAACGAGCACGATGGTGATCAAAGCCACGATGCCAAACGCAAGGATGTTGAAAACGATCGGTACACCAAAGATATGTGGCGCACTTTCGAGTAATCCAGGAATCTTTCGTGCAGTTCTAAAATCAGTACACAACCACTGCGGGATGTCGATGCCAAGAGTCTCAAGGAACGAACGAAAGTAGTTGGCCCAACTAATGGCGACGGCAACATTGCCAATCGCATATTCCAGTATCAGATCCCAACCGATGATCCAGGCCACCAATTCGCCGAGAGTTGCATAAGAATAGGTGTACGCCGATCCAGAGATGGGCACCATCGCCGCCATCTCCGCATAGCACAGAGCAGTGAACGCACAGACAATCGCCGTTATACAGAACGAAAGCATGAGCGACGGACCTGCGCCGGGGCGAGACGCGTCGCCTGCGGCTGCTGTTCCTACGGTGGCAAAGATGCCCGCACCAATGATGGCGCCAATGCCGAGGAGTGTAACGTTGAAGGCTCCCAGCGATCTTTTTAAAGAGTGCGCTTCATCACCCAGGTGCGCGAGAATGTCGTCAAGGCTCTTTGTGCGAAAAATTCCTCGAAGCAAGGTGTCGCCTCCGAAATCCGTTGAGCTGTACTATCGTTGTGTTATCAGATGACCCAGGGAATGCTAGCGGAGTTTGGCATGGAACGAGCAAAAAGGGGAAGTAAAATGATCAGTCGGTGCTGTATTCATCCTGTCGCTGTGCGATCTCGTTCCGTTATTGCCTGATCTAATTCGGGCCACTCACGACGAGTTGCTCGATTCAACTTGAATCTTCGGCGCAGCTGATCTAGTTTCGGCGAGCAGGAGTTCATCCCGGTCCTTAAAGAACTCCTCCGTCTTCGATGTACCCATTCAGAAACATATTGTTTCCCTACAATTTCTCCAGCAACGCTCACGCTGCGCTCAAGTATGCCGCCGCTTTTGCTCGAGATGGAAGAGGACGGCTTGTAGTGCTGAATGCTCAGAACACGAAGGTTCCGAAAGATCTACTCTCGGCTCCAGCTCAAAGGTTCGAACGGGAGGACGATCGTTGGCTTTTGCAGCTCAGAGGCGATCTAAAGACGCTTCTAGCAGATCCCCTTTTGAAAGGTGTCGACACCGATCCATACATCGTTGAGGGCGAGCCCTCCGACGCGATTGCTCAGAGTACAATGGACCATGAAATCGACCTGATTACAATTGCGACTCGCGGACGCAAAGGCCTGTCGCGAGCGCTCGGCGGATCGATGGCTGAAGAGATTATTGCCGGGGCAGGCTGTCCAGTACTCGCCATCAAACCTCCGCAAAGGGATTTCGTTCAGCATCGCGAGGGACAGATCGATATGCGTCTCGAGCGCATTTTGCTGGCGACTAACTTTCGACCCTCATCTGTGGCGGCTTCCCAACTCGCGGGTCAAATTGCCAATCACCTCGGCGCAGAATTACATGCTGTCTACGTAATAGGAGATTATTTCGATCAGATTTCTGCGGTGTTTCCCGAAGGAGGAATCGCAGCACTCACTCGTTTTCGCAGCTACGTTTCGGACCGAATGGCCCAACTGGTTCGGAAGGATGGACCACGCACCTTGACGCATATTTCTGAGGGACGACCTTATGAGGAGATCATCAGGAAGGCTTCTGAGCTTGATGCCGACCTGATTGTTATTGGCACCGGGGTCCACACATCACTCTTTGGGGGTAATCCAGTGCTCGGGTCAGATATCGAGAGAGTAATTAGAAACGCGCCGTGCCCCGTTCTCTGCGTACCAGCCACCAAAGTACTCACACCACGACCGGCGCTGGTTACACAGACAGTCCCACAAACCTGATTTAATTATTAATTACGAATTATCAATTGAGAATTGATAGTTACTTACTCTTTCCTGTCGACGGGAAGGCCTTCCTTCTGCCATTCATTGAAACCACCGAGTAATGCGGCTGCGTTTTCGAATCCCTTAGTTTTTAGAGTGACCACCGAACTGGCGGACGTGTGTTCGCTTGGTCAAGAGCAGTACGTGACAATCGTCTTGTCACGTGGGAATTCGTCAATGTGTTTGAGAATGTCAGGAGAAGGAATGAGTTTTGAGCCCGGAATGTGACCCGCGTCATAGGAAGACTGGTTTCTCACGTCTACGATAAATACAGCGTTCTTTTTTTGAAGCTCTTTAAGTTCGGTGATCGTGATTCGACGAACACCATCCGAGGGAGTTGTGGTTGGTGTAGCAGTTTTTGGCTTTTCCTGGCCATTCGCCAACTTACTTTCGGCCGAGTTGCAGCCAGCGAGGAACGCCACGACTGCCAGTATGGCAATGAATAACAGTAGTTTAATGGGCTTCATTATGAAAGTCCTTTCGGGGGTGGAACTAACGCAGCAATAATTTCGTCCTCCCAGCGAAATTTGTCAACAGCTATAAGGTCAGAGAGGTCGGGGGCCAGAGGCCGGAGGGCTACAGAGGTTTATTGGTCTGGTCATTCGTCATTGGTCATTTTCCATTTTCCATTTTCCAGGGAGACTCGGTCATATTCTGTATATAGGGGACAATTCTCCATTTTTCATTTTTCAGAGCTTTGGCGAATAGCCCAGTCAGAATTCCCTACGATCCAGCCAATGAATCCGACAAATGGAAAATGAGAAATGGAAAATGAGAAATGGAAAATAAATCCCGCCCCTCCAACCCCTGACCCCTAACCTCTAGCCCCTCACCTCTGTGGTATAGTCTGCGTTCCGCGGAGTCATGGACGAACCGACCCATCAAATGAAGTGGGCCAAGGTGATTGACCACACGCGTTGTATTGGCTGTCATGCCTGCACAACCGCATGCAAGTCAGAAAACCTTGTTCCGTTATCCGTCACGCGTACCTATGTGAAGCACGTTGATGTAGGCGTCTTTCCACAGGCTCGCAGAGTTCATCAAGTCACACGCTGTAATCAGTGTACTCACGCTCCTTGTGTCGCAGCTTGTCCAACGACTGCCATGTTCAAGCGCGCCGACGGTATCGTCGATTTCGACAAGTCGATCTGTATCGGTTGCAAAGCTTGTATGGCCGCGTGTCCCTACGACGCTATCTTCATCAATCCTGAAGATCACTCCGCAGAGAAGTGCAATTTCTGCGCGCACCGCATCGATGTCGGTTTAGAGCCGGCCTGCGTGGTGGTCTGTCCAACTCAAGCAATATTAGTCGGCGACATGCTCGATCCTGAGTCATACGTCGCTCAGATCGTGAATCGTGAAAGCGTTTCAGTTCGCCGGCCCGAAAAAGAAACGCTGCCAAAGCTTTTCTACAAAGGTGCGCATCAGGCTACGTTGGATCCGCTGGCAGCAAGACGTCCCGATGGCGGTCTATTCATGTGGAGCGAACAACTTGCATCGAGCGAGCATGTCGTTTCCGGTAATCCAACATATGGCAACTCTTCGGCCGCGGCCCTGCTTGCTTACGATGTTCCCCACACAATTCCGTGGGATTGGCGAGTCAGTCTGTACACTTGGACCAAAGGCATCGCGTCGGGAGTTTACCTGGTAGCGGCTCTTCTGGTCCTGTTTGGCTTCTTAAGTACAACAAATCCGATGTGGTTGTGGGCCACTCCGATAGTATCCGGAGCCTTCCTGGCAATGACCGGGGGACTCTTGATCTGGGATCTTGAACATCCAGAGCGGTTCTATCTGATCTTCACCAAACCGCAGTGGCGCAGCTGGCTCGTAAAGGGAGCTTTTATAATTGCCGGGTACACGCTCGTTCTGGCTCTTCATTTCATTGCGAGTTGCACTGGGTCTAGCACGATGCAAAGTTGGTTGATGATTCCCGGAATTCCTCTGGGTGTCATGGCTGCGATCTACACCGCTTACTTGTTCGCACAAGCAAAGGCGCGCGACATGTGGCAAAACCCACTTCTGCCTCCGCACCTGCTGGTCCAATCCTTGTTGCTCGGCTCGGCTGTGTTGTTACCAGTTTCAATCTATTTCGAGATTCAAACGAACAGGCCCGTCGCCATTCACGAGACTTTGACCTGGGTTCTGGCAATCACGAGTTTGGTTCATCTGCTTTTGATATGGGGCGAGGTTTCGTTAACGCACCCGACGGCACACGCTCGTCTCGCTATCTGGGAAATGGTGCGAGGGCGATACAAGAGCGACTTCCTTTTTGGGACGATGCTGTCGGTGCTCGGTGGCCTGCTTCCCTGGCTCGCAATTTTGCATATCATTTCACCAACTCTCGGTGTTGCTGGCGCCCCTCTGGCCCTCGTGGGAATGGTGCTTTACGAAAACGCTTACGTGCAAGCCGGACAATCGGTGCCGCTGGCATAACGTAACTCAGCGTCACTGCGCACCTGCGGTGATCTTTACAGTCGCTAAAGCATACTCACCGCAAGGCGCCAAGACACGGAGATTATTTCGCTTTGGCATATACTGCTCCAGTAGAGGTTTCGATCATGACTACCAAATCTGAAGCCACAGTGGACGACCTCTATCACGTCCCTGACCACGGCAAAGCAGAACTTGTAAATGGAGAGTTGGTCCTCATGCCACCAACCGGAGGTGTGCCCGGTCGAGCTGCGGGCAAAATATTTATCAGCTTGAGTGAACACGAGAAACGAGTCGGAAGCGGTTATGCCTTTCCGGACAATGTCGGTTTCATCGTAAACCTACCTCACAGGCGTTCGTTCAGTCCGGACACCGCGTTCTTCAAAGGCGAACTCCGAGGAGCTCTCTTTCTCGAAGGAGCTCCGGTATTTGCGGTTGAAGTGCGGAGTTCTGACGATGATGGACCAGCTGCCGAACGGCGCCTGACTCAAAAGCGGGCTGATTATTTTTCCGCCGGCACTTTAGTGGTGTGGGATGTCGACGTCTTGCGTGAAAAGGTGGTGCGAGTCTATCGCTCGACCGACCCCGATACTCCAAC